>BNJV01000109.1_pt1 | contig 45458 bp, 40 predicted proteins | sample 8540591 | NCBI WGS metagenome assembly BNJV01 (sample SAMD00202457, study PRJDB9452) | human saliva metagenome | host: Homo sapiens
GATACAGCCACAGATTAAAGAACGATAGGTGACAGAGTTTATCAACTGAGGCCCGATTTGGGGTCCTTGATAACCTCCAACGACCAGCAAGAACAAAGTCAGAATTGGTGAACAGCCGTCAGTCAAATGGTTACAGCTGTGACCCGCTCACGAAAGAGGAATACTCTCACCAGCGGGCGGACAAGAAAACCAGATTGCCATCATCGCGCCAGATAGCCAGGCACCGCAGTCCGTTAGCTCGTTATGTTCGATTAAATCCCGTTATAAAATTGGTCCACCTTATTTTGATCGAATCAGTTTGATTTTCCTGCAACATTCAACGAGAAACCGGTTCACGCCCGTCTACAGCAGCATATCCGTCATGAACAGCTGCTCAACGAACAGCGATCAGCCCAATCAGCATGGGTTCAAACACAGCTCAGCACCATCAGCCTGATCATCAAAATACTCACCGATAGTCTTCAAAAACCATGTCTGACCCATAGCAGGAGTCGTGGATCTGTCTGCAGAACATCTCAGGTTGCACAGCAGCAACGCAATTCATCCTTAGCAGTTGTTTGCGACAAAGCCATCCTTAATTCATCTGAGGCACGCACGACCAACACCTCATTCAGGTCAACCAGACACCTGCAAGTCCTCAATATCCGTACAGCGTAAGGCCGGAAGCTCAGTGACCGCCTCCAAACGTCAACCGTCTCGTCAGCCTGAGCCCCATTTCAGCCCCGCCTTGCAAACGACAACGCCCATCACCACCTCCACTGAGCTCAATCATCCACCAAAATAAACCTGAGCAAAGACGGCATCTATCCGGATTGTCTGCTTCACACGTTTCTCGACAGCTCAACAGTTCACCAACCATGAACCCACACCTCGATAATTGCCCAAGAGCCTTGCATCTTGTTGTCTGTAATCAGCCACCACAGCCACCAGTCATATACCATATGATTTTCATCGAACAAAGAGTAATCCTTTGTCATTTCAATTTTATTGAGATAGAGGCACTGTGCACTTCAAATGTAATTGTTGTTTTTATCCGACAGCTGCATAAAAATCCTTATCTCGTATCACGGTAGTAATCATTGATAACGAACATGTTTTGTTCATTAACAGTGACTGAACACTATCTCATTCGTTTCACCCATCCGCAGCTCATCATTTTCTCAAAACAGATAGCATTTGGGTTCCCCAAAACCACATTGAGCTCACCTCGGCTCAGTGCCAGCGCTTAGTTCATGTTGTCACCGAGGCCCCAGCGCCCAAAACACCGCTCAACCCTCACTGCGCCCCGCTGTCCACCATAGCCCACTGCTCGACGGCACCAGCACTGTCAAACCACGGTCCGCGCAGTTTCACGAAAAACCTGCCCAGTCCACCTCAACGTAATGCCATCTCCGTTAGTTAACTTGTTCTGATTTGCTCAGCCATTTGAGTCCGCCCTTGACTTTTCCAACCGAGAACACTGGAGATCAAATGATTTGATCGTCTTCCAACAGTCGATTTCCGACCACCATAAGACCGTTGTCAAACCATCGCTTCAGTTTCGATACCATCACACTTCATTTGTCGCCCATAAAAACATCGAGTCAACCGCACGACCATATTCAATCCCTTACACAACCAACCGATCGCAGTCCGCCGTCCGCCGTCATCAATAATCAGCAAACCGGAGGTCACAACAGCCCAGATGACAGTCCTCACCTCATCCTTCCAACAACAGTGCATCCACCGGATCACACAAATCTCCAGTCGATACCACTATCGTTCAGGAGCTGAAGACACCTCGGTCAACATCTCCTGCACGAGTCGCTCCATCAATCCTCTGCTGCCCTGTAACGTGAGCACTGTTTCACGTCCACCTGACCCTCCCAGTCCAACAAAACTGCAACATTCATCGTCAACCTTTTATTTTTGTTGGTTAGATCGATAACGCTGATCGCTGTGTCCGGAAATCGCACCGATGTGCATCGACTCGCAGTGTTTAGAACCGCGCACCGCCATCACCGTGGCACCACCCTCGAACGTCCACCAGCACGCCACGGAGGTGCCCCACCGCACAGCAAAGCCGAACAGCTGATCACGAACAGCATCCATCTCGACCAACAGAACCGTTAAACCAGCGGCATGAATAACCGAATCATTCAGAACCCTGTTCTCGATCGCAATGTCGTCTTCCGGATCACCGACTGACCTGAGATCAAACACCTGTTCGGATCCGTCGATTTCACGATCAGACTTCAGAAATGCTCAAGCAATCACAAACAGAACCCACCCTCCCATCAAACGGCCTGCACTGACCTCCACCCTGACTGGCCGAGATCCCACGTCCACACCAACCGTGTCCATTCATCATCTCTACATAATCGTCCACAACGATCGTGTGTGAGGTTAACGACAGTAGCCTGGCTATTTGCACAGAAATAGAAATACTTGTGTCCCTTCTTGCAACAGCTCAACAAAGCATTAATCCTCAGGTTCACATGAGTTTGAACACACATCTCAATCAGACATCCTTTCTTTATTTTTCCATAACACATACAGCAGAGGGTACATCAACCTCCAACATATTTTGCTGTGTCTTTGAGATACAAAAACAGCCATCAGTCGCCTTCAACCATCTCCAACACAGTGTTGAACCACAGTAAACATCAACAACCCTCAGGCCAACACTGCCACCATTGAAGACAGAACTGTCAGCAACCTTGCACACCAGGTCCACCCCAGCAGCCATCTCTGACCAGCAAACATACTCCAGCTGGTCATCCAATCAGAAAAATCACTGAACGAGGCAAACGTTTGTCAATTGTATCCTCACAATAATCCGTGCAACAAAACGCGTTGTTGTTCAATATGAAATAATTCAGAATATGGTCTCAATGATTACCTGTGTCAGGGAACCAAAATATTACGATATCATTTTAAAATTGTTTTCACTCATCTCTGTGCCCAGTGTTACAACAGAAAAATCAGATAACGAAATAAATAGATATGAACACACAGCTGGCCTCCTCCTTTTAATCATAATAATTTGAAATCTTTGATAGAGCAGACCCTTTGTTCTGTTGTAATGTTTGTGGCACAGACACAAACAGATTCAATCTGATAATCTCTCATAAGCGATCTTTGTAACATGAAATACTTATTAGGTTTGAGTGAAGTCTGTCTGCTTCTTTCGATAGCCTCTAATACAAATATTTTCGTAGTATCCTCAATCATTTATTTCTCTTCTTCTTTATATGTGATTCCACTTTTAGAAACAGAATGTTATTATTCCAAGTGCTTCAACCTCTTGAAGCATTGTATCCACGGTTTTACAAAAAGCCTTATCTCCGTTCTTATGAATTCCCTTTGAAATTGCCCCAATTCCAAACATCCCACGTCTAGCCACGTACAGTACAATTAGATTAGTCAAACCCGTAGAGCAAGGAAATAAAGAATAATGGGTAGAAAAGGTGTTTTGAAAGTTGGTGATGCAGACATTAATGGAATGAGACCAACAACAATAAATAACAAACCAAGAAGAGCTTCAATACCCATTATTTGTTCCAATAAGATTGTTTGCTCTTTAGATTGTATTTTTCTTTTTCTTTAAATGCTCAATTAAAATTCTAGTAATCATTCTCAACCTCGCTTTCCCTAACAAACTCATATATTTCTCATAAATCACTTCATCAATAATTCGACTAGCGAGTCAATCTTAGCAAAATCTTCAATCAGTAGCAACTGTATCTTCATTAATTTTATCCACCTGGTAGTTTGTTGAAAACCATAATGCTACACCTGGTTTGTATTTAGTAGTAGAAACTGGAATAGTTTTGATAGTTTCGAGCGACTTCTTTCGATGTCATTTCCTAATGAAATATTATCAAGCAATTCTTTTGGAACTTTGTCGACTTGTTCTTTGGATTTTTATCTAAATAGCAAAGAAAAAAATTCAATTCTTGCCAAAGCATTTGTTCCATAACAAAGATACTGCAAAATCTTGCCCATATATTTCAATGTCTTTTTAGTAGCAGCGGTTGAAGTTGTGTAAAAATCACTCAGATACTATAATTTGTAAATATTTAATATTTTTTTCTTAATGTCTTTAATTCTATCTACTAAAAAAATGTAAATCTCTGAGCACTAGCATAGAAACTTCATCAATAATTAGAATTTGGACTACTTTTTAATTTTAAATAGAACTCCTCTATATAAACCTGAATCTGTAACCCCTGGTATTTTCATATAGTCTTCATAAGTATGTTTATAAATTCCCATACCAGAGAAAGATTGAATAGTTTGACCACCAATATTAATTGCACTCAATCCAGTAGTACTAGTTTTATAAATTCTTGCCCGTGGATTAAATGATTCTACGAGTTCGCAGTGACTTTCTAATAACGAAAGATTTGCCGGACAGGGCACTAAGGAAAACATTATTCCCCATTAACATTTGGATAAGAGCTTCTGTTTGTGAAGTATATTCTGCACCATCAAGTGCTTCTTCAAAATTTGAATTTTCAAGTAATATGTCGTTTAATAATTCTTTGTTATTCATTTAGCTAGTCCTTTTAGAGTCTATAGTTATATTATTCTTTTATTTAATCTTTTTTTGACTTTTCTATTGACAAGTTTAAATCTTTATTATACAATAGTGTATAAAAAAAGAGCAATAAAAATGAAAGTCAAAGATTTTTGTAAAATTGTTCAATCAAGAATCTGAAATTAGAACTTGATAATAAAAGGCAACTCTATATCAAAGATAATTATTTATCAATAACGAAAGTGAAAGAGACAGTGATAATAGCATATTGTTGAACTTTATTATTAACAATGGAATTGAAGAAAAAAAGGATATACAGACTGGAAGTCTTTTTGTCTTTTAGTTTTATCCTTAGAGGATTTGCGGTTTTTGATGAGCAAACCTCAGACCTAAATTTATATTTAAGCTAACGAAAGGAAAATTATGACTGTAATTAAAAGTGACATTGGTGTTGCTGGAGTTGGGAAGTCGAACTTATATTAAGCAAAACAAAACAGAAAAAAATCGACTGTATTATCTTCTGATGATTTACGAATTGAGTTGTTTGGCAGCTTAGAAGCAGGTAATAAACCAGATGCTACAGCAATTGTTTTTTCAAACACTTCATGAACGAATGAAAGAGGCTCTTTTGTCTAAGAAGTATGATACAATCTTTTATGACGCTACTAACTTGAGTCGCAAACTTCGTAAAGGATTTTATCAGCAATTCAAGAAATTTGCAGAAATTGAAGCTGTAGTATTAGCTAAACCTCTTTCTACTAGTATTGAGCAAAATTCTCAACGTGTGGGATTTGCAAAAGTGCCTGAAAGTGTTATTCGTAGAATGTATGAAAGCTTGCAAGTACCACATATTGGTGTAGATTGTGACAAGATTCAAGTTATTGGTGATTACAAAGACTTTGAAGATGAAATTGCTATGATTAAGGGTATGAAACATGACTCTCCATATCATGCAGAAGATGTTGATACTCATATTCAAATGACTATTGATGGTGCTAAATCTCAAGCTGAATCAACTCATTATACAAAAGATGAAATTGTTACTCTAGCAGAATTGCATGATTTGGGCAAAGGAATTACTAAGAAACCTTCCCAGTCGAAAGGAGTAGCGCATGATTACTTTGTTGAAGTTCATGGCTCACATAGCATGTTTGCGAACCACCAATATGTTGGAGCTATGTACGCTCTTGTTAAATTCAAAGATGATTTAAGTGAGTCAACCTTGAAAATTGTTGAAGCAATTTATCAACATATGAAAGCACATGATGGGTTGACAGACAAAAAGCAATTAAGTCTGACAAATTAGATGAAGATACAGTTGATCTGATTGAAGATTTTTGCTAAGATTGACTGCTGCAGTCGAATTATTGATGAAGTGATTTATGAGAAATATATGAGTTTGTTAGGAAAGCGAGGTTGAGAATGATTGACTAGAATTTTTAATTGAGCATTTAAAGAAAAAAAGAGAAAATACAATCTAAAGAGCAAACAATCTTATTGGAACAAATAATGGGTATTGGAGACCTTCTTGGTTTGTTATTTATTGTTGTTGGTCTCATTCCATTAATGTCTGATCACGAACTTTCAAAAACACCTTTCTAGCATTATTCTTTATTTCCTTGATCTACGGGTTTGCTAATCTAATTATTACTATTTTTTTACTGGGCAACAGGGGATGTTTGGAATTGGAGCGAATTTCAAAGGGAATTCATAAGAACGGAAGATAGGGACTTTTATAAAAAAAACGTGGATACAATATTGAACTCAAAGTTGAGCTACAAATAAAATGAACTATTCTATTTCTAAAAATGGAATCACATATAAAGAAGAAGAAATAAATGAAATTGGGATTGCGCTGAAAATGGTATTTTTCTACGTAATTAGCAATTTATTAAATTTCCTCAAAGAACAAGACGAATTCCATTGGTAAAAAAATAGAACTATTAAATTATTTCATATTTTAAAAAGTCCTTATGTCAAAGAGAATTATAAAATTGAATCTTCATCTATTTTTATTATCTGTAGCTAAACATTTTTTTAACAGGACTAAAAAAAGTTATATACATAAAGATTTAAATTATATTGGTACAATTAAAAAAAGGAGAATTATGGACGGTTTATTGTTCATATCCTATATATTTATTTCATTTATCCTAATTTTTTTCTGTTGTGAGCATAAATTTTTAGGATGGGTGAAACAGTTTTATTAATTAAAATGGTCTCAGTAATATTTTTTTGGTTCCTGTATTTGCAGATAAATCATTGGGGTATATTTCTGAATTGTTATTTCATATTGAATATAGCATGTTTTTGTTGACTTTTTGGATTCTTGTTATATGAGGATTACAAAGACAATCTAATAAAATATTTATCGTTCAAGTATTACATTTTTCCCCAATTAAGGATAAACAACAAAACGAAATTATATTTGCAAAAAAATTGATGGCATTGAGTTAGGAGCATATAAATTTAAGATTTTTGTTATGTAAAAAAATAAATACAAAAAAAGTTTTTGAACTCTTACAATTTCTGATGCATAAATTTTGGCGAAAATGATTATACAAAAAAAGGTTTAGCAAAATATATTTATTATAGGGAACAGCATATTGGTTCAACATAGCATATTTTAAATTAGTTTAAAAAAAGAAAAAAACAGACGTGGGGCATTTTTTTATCTATCAATAAAAAAATTTTATAAAATAATATTTTTGGGGTTGACAAACATCCTCTTTTTGTATAATGATTATAGAAAAAAATAAAGAAAAAAAGAGGATGTCTATTATGAACTTTGATTATTATTCCTAATGAAATTGACGTTCCAAAACAGAAAAATTGTCTATGGTGATAGTCATATGAATTAGATACAAAAGTTAGTGAACTTTTATTGGGGCGTTACAAAAGAAGGTTTTAAAATTATTTCTATTTCTGTTGATGGCATTAGAGAATGGCATCATTATACAGGCACAATCATTTATGGATAATTCTATATAGAAAGATGAAAAAAATGAATAAATTTACAGTTACAATTCAATCGTGCATTATGGAACATGGGATTATTCTGGTCAGTTTTGAAGAATATTTAATCCAAAAATGAAGAAAAAAATCAATTCAAATTTTTGAATTTAATTTTTAGATTTAATCTTTAATAAATTGAAAATGGGTTCTGAGCATGATTTGAACGATGAAAGCATTTCTAAGAAATCTGAAATCATTAAAAGAAATCTATAAACAGATTCAAACAGAAAAATTATTTTTGGACCTCTTATTGGAATCAATCAATTGGTCAGAGACAGGCATGCAATCGAAAAAGGACGAAAGGTTTGGCAAAAATGAAAATTCGAGTTATTTCTCCTTGCTTTAACAAACTTTGTTTATGAAGGTTCTATTGATGAATGGAATCGAAGTCTTGGTGGTCATATTGAAGAATCTAATATTTCGAACTTTGGTACAGTGCAATTGGAACTATTTCCATGGCGGGGGCGTGGCGAACAATTGGGAGTCAGGAACATTCAGGTAAGTGAGTGACAAAAATTGTGATCAATTAAAAAAATAAGCAATTCTAGAGACCTTTTTGACGCAAAGTCGATACATTTATCGAAATTGCAGTTTTTCAATTTCAGCGTACAGTTGGTGACGATATAACAACATTCAAAAAGTCAGTCTAGAGCATGTAAAAAAAATAAAAAAATTAACATTAAAAAAATATTTTTTTATTTTTTTGATTTTTATTATTGACAAAATAAAAAAACGGCATGTACAATGGGACATAAAATGAAAAGAGGAATTTCAAATGGACAAAACAAAAAAATTTGTGAAATTACAAAAAAACAATTTATGGTATGGACCCGTGATAGTGACACACATTACAAAGGAACATTTGAAGAATTAATTGAAAACAGATCGTTATGAGCTGAAGTGGGATATGAGCTGGTGAAAAAAATTAATCTTGATCCCTAGGACATTAAAAGTTTTATTTCAAATTATGAAAAGGAACTAGAAGAACAACAATGGCGTCAGTTGATGTGAGTTGGAGCAGATTTAATTTAAGAAAGGATTTAAAAAAATGGGACGACGTAAATATTTCCGAAACGAAAAACATGAACAAATCGGATTTCTTTGGGCGACGACTTTTAATTATTGTGGCAATATTTATATAGTGAACCGAGACAGAGAATATGTAGATTCTGATGGTTATTTAGTTGTTTATTGTAAAGTTGAATGGCATGATTATCGTGCGGTGTAAATAAGACAGGTTATGGTGTCAGGGAACTTTCCTAAGACAGACCGATATTAAAAAAATATTTTTATAAAATATGTTGACAAAGTAGAATCTTTATTGTATGATATAATTATAAAAAGAAATACAAAAGGAATTGGCAACAATGAACAGGCATGTTAAACAACGAAATCAAGAACTTTTGAACGTGAACTGACGTGGGATCAAAAATCGGGCATTGGGACGATAAATATTTGAGCGATGAATGAACCAAATTAATTTCTCAATTGGAAGAAAAAAAGAAATCAAAAGAAATCAAGGAGAAATAAAATGAGAACAATACAAAATCAAAAGAAACAAATTAGGGCATGAAATTGCGTGATTACATTGAAGAAAAATGGAACCTAGAGCAAGGTTTTTTTCAACAAGGGCATTTTCAATCATATTGAGCATGGATTTTTGCAGGGGGCATCCCGTTACGTTGGCGAATGTCAGTTGAACTGGGAGCGACAACATTGGCATCAAGCAATGATTATTGATAGGGGACATGGTCGTTATGAATGATGAAGAATTTGAAACAATTGACTTATTTTTTTAGAAGAACAAAAAAATTTTTCGAGGGTGATTTTATGAGACAAAAGAAAATTAGGGCGCACACAAAATTTGGGATTTAAAAATTGAAAAGGCATAGTTGAAAACAATGTGGTTTTTGTTAAATTTAAATGGCATGGCGTTTTTAGAAAATGATTGATGTTTTAGAAAGGGCAGGATATTCAACAAATTTATTTAAAAGCAGAATGGGATAAATGGAATTATTCAAGTCCTAATGAACATTAATGATTAAAAAAATAGTATTCGTTATCCAAATGAGGGATTGGCGACAGAAATTGATACAAGAGATAAGTTTTTATGGCATTTGTGAACAGTGGACAAAAATCGATTGTGAAAATTTACATTTGAAAATTGCGGTTGACTTTGAAACTCTATATATTAAAATTAAGAAAGTAACAAAAAGTTGAACTCTTTTTTTAATTGTTGTTGACAAATCACAGCTTTTATTGTATGATATGAGCTACAAAGGCAATATGAAAAGAGGATTTAAAATGATTACAGATTTGAGCAAAAAGATTACAGAAATGAAAAAAATGAAAAAGATGGCAGTTTAGAAACAATCTTGAACTCAATGATTATGAGAGTATGGAAGTTCTTGAACACTGAACGATTGGGACTCTGTTGTGGAGACTATCAAAAAGAAAAAAAGCAATCTTAAAAGAAAGCAGGAACTATCAAAGATAAAGTAAAAATCTTTGGTAAAAGTTTATTTTAATGGACCAGATGATGAAATTGGACTTTGGTAAAGGTATGGAAGTAGATGATGGGAGACGGAACTATTTATCATTTACAAAATGAATTTGATGTAATCTTAAAAAAATAAGGCCCAAAAAGCGAACGAAACAATTGAAGAAATTAAAGAACATTTTAAGGAAGCAGTCAGAACTGAGCGTAAGGAACCCGAGCGGCATGATTCGATTACATATTACAGATAATTGGGAAAAAGGACTACGAGGGTATGCAAGTTGATAAAATGGCAAGTGATTTGAATTATTCATTTTCAAAAGATGAATTAAAAAGAAATTGAACATTACAAAACAGGCGACAAAGAGTTGTTAAAAAAACGTATCGAGGTTTGAGACTGTTGCGAACTCAGGCATGAATCAAGTGTTCTACATGATAGTGATTACAGACCCTGGCATAAGGTGAATATTTATGAACATTAGAAAAGATTTAGTGAGTGAGATAATATATTTTTTGGTGATGATTTATTAGGGGACTCTATAATGAATTACAGAACTGTAATGATTTGTTTATGAATTGTGCGAAGATTTGATGGCAGATGATTCCTCTTATTTCATTCTTGATGAAAAGCAACGCATATCGGTTTTTATTCCTTAACTACAGATCCTCAAATTTTTAAGATGAACATATATAAAGACGAGCATCGTAAAATGAATTACGAGGGACTCTATCATTGAATATTTGGCAAAAAGGAAAATCAGAACTGAAATTGAAGTGTTCAATTAAAAAAATAAAATTGGAATTAGTTTTTTTATAACAAGTTTAATGGTACAAAAACAGTGAAACAATGATGGAACTCTTATGAACGGACATAAAAAAAGATGGGACAGTGGCGGGCATCTTTTTCTTTTTAATAATCTGTATCACGAACTTCTTAATGTCTCAAGCATGAGCGGTGAGAAGTATTCCATCTTTTCTAATGAAATAGGTCCTGTATGAGCATCTTTATCTTCCCATTTGGGGCGTAACATATATTCAGCAATTCTGAACTGTTTCTTGAACTGGTCATTTTAGATTTATCAAAGTTTTTCAAATGGAATAGACCTCTCTCAGTTGAAGTTCGTACATAATCACTATATAGATTTTATCTTTATTTTTCTTTTTAATCTGTATCTAGCATTAGTATCTAATTTTTCAGTATTTAGATTAGTTCTAATTTTTTTAATGTAGTTACAAAGGGATGTAGGCGGGCCATTAGCAACAGTTTTAGGGTCTCTAGTCATATCTATTGAGATTGCTACCTGCTTTTGTCGGTACAAACAAATTCAGAACTCCATTTCTTTGATAATCTCTCTGGGCGTTCCGTAGCAACAAAATTAGAACTTTTAAATTATGGCGATTAGTAGTGTTATCATTTCTGAATTTTTTTCTGACTTCGAGACAAGATTTCGGGATTTAATGTCTCATAATCCTCGTACCCCTAATTCAAAAAAGTGGCATCATGAACAATTCCTAAAGTTCTTTCTATTGTTTGAGCATGTTGAATGAGTTTTCTTTATTTCTAATAAGCGTGTTTCTCCATTCTCTGGGAAAGTCCCATCAAGCAGATACTGGTGAGCAGTTTGGATAAACATTGAATCAGAATCGTCAGCATAATAAATAGCACGACAGAATTTTTTTCTGAATTGTTTTTCAAACTCAGTGGCTATAAGAACTCTGAGCAGAACTAGCATTTTTAATTAATCCTTTCATCTTATCTTCATCAACATCTGATATAGCATTTTGATTGATAGCGGCAGACATTTTTATCTTGAACTGAAAACATTTCTTAGAACAATGATTCAGAATATGGCGTCATATAACATTCATAATCAAATCCTCTTTGTTTAACATATTATATCTCGTAGTACTGAACAGTAGGGGCATTTGGATTTTTTTCATTCTTGAGTCAAATCAGAACGTATCTAGCGTTCGAATTGTTGAATCAAATTTCAATCTATCAAAATGATTATCTGCGAGGGGCTGGGACAGTTCTTTTTGATTCAAAATGTGGATTGTAATCACTAGCGACAATGAACTAGCATTACATTGTTTGAACTACATTTGGAGTTATATGATATTTGTTGGTAGAACTGTACCCTTTTTTTATTTTTCATATCAAAAAAATTATTGACATTTGAAGCGAAAGTTGTTAAAATATGTTTGATTCGCAGTCAGGTATTTTAAATTGGACAGGATTCAGTTTAATTTTATTGAGAAAGAAAAATTTTTCTCTTTCTTTTTTTGTTTTATCGTTGACAATGCGAAATTTTTTTATTGTATTATATAATTACAAAAGAAATGAAAAAGGATGATTAACAATGAGTGACTTTAAATAAATGGTATAAAACAGAAAAAAAGAACAAACAGATTTAAGAGTTATTTCTTTTTGTCTCACGCAATAAAAGATAACATTGGAGTTGAAGGATTTTTCAAGTCGAAAGAACTCATTTGTAAGCACAATGACAGATGAAGAATTAATTCCTATTTTTTTGGAAGCTGGGACAAAACAAGGAAAGAAGAATGAATTTAGTCGTATGTATGTTTCTATTAACAAGCGCAACATAATTCAGTTCAACTTTAGTATTATGGGCTACTTTTAGACAGCAAAATTTGGACTTAGGGGTCTTGATTCACGAGTGGCATGATTGCAGGGCCAATCTGAACAGCGATAGAAAAGAAATATTTTTTATGAACTGATGGAAATGAAAAAAACAATTAGAAGAATTTATTAATGATTTGAAGTTGAACTATGAAGAAACAAGAACTCAAACAAAAAAATTAGAAGGGAGTTAAAATATTCTATTAAGAAAGACTCCAAATTTCTATGCAGTGATTTTTAGAACAACGATTTAAGAACTATGGATTGATGAAAAAGTGGAAGAATTTAGCAACAATTAAAAAGGATGAACTATATTGTACAGCATGGCATTTAAATGAATAGAAAAGGATTGGCATGTTTTTTTATTATTAAACATTTTAATAATAGTTATTATTTGGAATAGAATGGACTCTCAAACTAATGAAAAATTACACGAAACTTTCAATTGTTAATTTATTTTATTCTTTCATCATTAGACAGTCTTACAGAACTCAAAATCAGAAATTGTGTTCCTTTTTGGGATGGGTTTCTTTATTGGCAATTTATTTGTAATGTATCCGAGCATAGTAATGATAGAAATGTCAATCAGAAAACATTCTAATTATAAGATGAAAAATACTGACTTTATCAATTCCATTTCTGAATCAGGACTATGTACTGTATTTTTCCCTTGGAATAAATGTGAACTTTGAAAAAGTTGACTCTCAATCAAAATTCGTAACAAAATAGCATGAATTACAACATAAGAAAAAGAAACCTTTTAGAATATTTAACCTGTACTTTTTTTAAAGGAATATTTCTATTTCAAAAGTCTTAAAAGTTTTTTTATTTGGTCAAAAAGAACAGCATAGAAAGGATTGACTTACATATAAAATGAAAAGAACTATAATAATATTTTTTTAAACATGAAACGAACTATATTTGATAAGTAGTAACAATACACAAAAATATAATTGTAGGTGTTGCTATCTTTCTTTCTTCTTATTTGTATCTAGTCATGAACTTTATTTTTAAGTAATGATTCTAGGAATTATAAATTAGCAAGATCAATGTTAATTGATGAATCTTCATTGCACAAGCAAGATTTAAAGTTGAAAAGATTGACTTCTTACAAAGTAGATGAAAATTTAGCTAACAAAAGAAAAAAATGGGAAGAAATAAAAAAATTAGAGCTAATTCATTTTGCTATAGAGTTTTTTTAAACAAGAACTTCCCTGGTGTTGACTGGGATAGTAAATTTCTATTAGCAGAATATAATAATTATGCAGCTGGTTCTTTTATCAATCTAACACCTACCCAAAAAATTCTATTTGATGATAGAAATGTAAGTCAGATTTTAATAAGCGAGCCTTTCTTACATGCTATGCTTAAATTCAATGACTTTGGAATTATCCAGCCAATTGTGGAACATGAATTAGTTCATTATGCTCTTTGGTATCAAAATAAAGGGGTATCATGATGGCAATTCTGAACTTTGAAAAGAAAATTGCTGAGTTGAATATTCGTTCCAATAATGCTGAAGTAGTAACTATTTATGAACTGGGAATAGATAGAAAAGAAACTGAAAATGGTATTGAAGATACTCTAAACTTAATCATTCCACCTAGAAAAACAACTCAAGAAAATAAAGAAGCCTTGGAACTCTACAAAAAGAAATATGATAAAAAAGAGGAATCACTAAAATGAATTTAATTAACAATTTAAAAAGTAAAAAAATATTTGGTTAGCATCAGAATATTTTTGAAACAGATGAAACAAGCATTTTAAAAGTTATTAACAATACTGAATATATTCTATGTGATACGAGTGAAATTACTCAATATTCTTTTTGAAACAAATCGGATTAAATATGATTCGGACTGGTACAATGATTTTTTTACATGGAGCTGAATAAATTTCAATACTCTTATATTTAAGATATTATCAATATTAAATATTTGAGAGGCATATAAATGCGAAAAAGAGTTTTATAAATGTAATTCTAATATTTGTTTGTATTACGGGTGCTTTCTATATAGCAAAAGATAATCTAAATTCATTTGATAAAATTAACAAAACAGAAAAAAATCAGAAATTGTAGCACTCAAAAAGTAGAGCAAAAAGAAGTTAATAAAATTTCAAAATGGAAATCTACTAATATTTCCGTCTATATGAAAAACAGAGAATCCAACTTATCAAAGTTCTTGACTTAACGGCAATAAAAAAATATGGAATAATACAGATTTAGTAGAACTCTTCTTTGTTTCAGATGAAGAATCTGCAGATGTTGTATTAACAAGCAAAGATAATGGAGGACTTATGATTCAACATTAGTAGAAGGTAGGGACGTGGACTTGCAACAAATCATGACTGATTCATTAGAACTTTATAGTAAAATCTAAAGTTGAATTTATAGACAATGGCTATATTAAATGAATTTGGAGAGTTAAAAATATGATGAAGCACATTTAGTAGATGTTGACTTTACATGAATTAGGACACACACTGGTTTGGACGAACTTCTAATGAGAATTCTCTTATGTATGAGAAGGGACAGTAATAGTCATTTAATTATATTGATGAAGAAACATTGACAAGAATTAAAGAATTATATAAAGGAGAATAAAATGATGAAAGAAATTGAAAATAAATTAGAACAAGCAATCCTTAATCATAATAAAAAAATTTTTCAAAAGCTAGACTCATGAAGTAGTTGTGCATGAAAAAAAGAAGATGAAAAGGAAATTCTACTACAAAAAAAGATGGCAATTCATTCATGATTATGCTCAATACTTAAATGATTTTTGTTTGGTTTAACAAAAGAAATACTCACTCCATCTGTTAGCTATATTATTTGACCTAGTACCAAAATACAGTTTGGAATCGAATGTCTGAAAAAAATCAGAACGAATCATCTTTCTAATTAACAAACAATATAGCAAGAATAATTTAAAAGCATTAAAGACTGATTTTTTTAATGTTGTTATATCGTCACATAAGACGTGTAAAAACAGTCAAACTGTATTTTTCGATAAATGAAAAAAACAGCTTAGAATTGCTTATTTTACGGGCCCAAATTTTATTTCTCTATATTGACTAAGTAATGAAATTATCATATAATATAATTGAGCTAAAGAAGACGAGGTTACAATTATGGCAATCATTAATGATTACAATAAAAAAACAAGAATATGGAGCAGAAGTTTAAGTTCTTTCTTGAACTTTGATAAGTATTTGGACGAACTTTGACTCAAATGGCGTAAGATTAAAAGACTTATTAAAGTTTGTAATTGATGAAAAGAAAAAAAATAGAACTTTTAATAATTTGGGTTACACATTTTTTTAGTTAGAGTTGAGGAAGAATCATACGAGTCGACTTTGAAAGTAGATACAACATTAGAGAAAATGTGAGCATTCATATCAAAAAAAATGAAGATGTAGATAGCAAAGTTTTGGCGGGCATGGTTCCACGCTTACATGAAGGCGTAACATTCATATTTAATAAAAAAATGAATCTATCTACGATTTTGAACTTTGTAGTAGAGAACTATCTAAAATCATTGAATTTATTTTTTTATGGAAACATTATAGAATAAGAGATTTAATTGTAATATGAAATGAGGATTCAATTATGACTAGAGCATGAATAAGAAAAATCATTTTTTTCAAACATTGATGAGTGGAAAGAATTTTTGTAAACAGCTAACGCTCATTTAGAATGGTCTAATCAGAGCTCATAAGAAACCATCCATTTGGAGTCAGCAATTCAACGATTACAGAAAAAAAGGAAGTTTGGCAACAGAAAATATTAAAGAGGCATTTTTACATGACTATTTATTGGCATTAAGGATAACAAGGTTTATATTTTTTTGGTCAACGAGACCCTACTGAAACAGAACTGAAGAATTAAGTTTTAATATTGAAGATTTTTAATTAATTTGATTAAATTTAAGCGACAACTAAAGAGCAACAAAAAAAGGAAAAAAATTTTTAAAAATTTTTTTCTTTTTGTGTTTTTAATGTTGACAAAATAAAAAAGTATTGTTGTATCATATAACTATAAAGACAAACAAAAGAGGTAAAAAAAACAATGCATCAATTCGTGAAGTAAAATATGGGAACTCGTAAAATTATTGCTGGGACGTGAAGAGTTCAATTCATGACTGAGGGGCACAACAACAGGCTGAAGATGGGGTGAACCAGTGAAATGATGAAAGCATTTCCTCGGGCCAACATTTGAAATTGCAAACGTATTGCAAAAGGTTCAGGCGTTATCTTTGTTAAAGATGAACTGAAAAAAATTGCTCAAAAAGAAGCAGGAACTAAAAATTAAAGAAGCAGAACGCAAAGGGACTGAATTGATCGTATAGGGGAGCTTCTTCGAAACTCAGAACTCTTCATCAAGATAACGTGAAAGTTTCTCTCGGTGGCTACTTATCAATGATATTCGTCTGTTCCAAGTTGTCTATGACTTTGACAAGTGTCACGTTGTTCTTTTGATGATTTAATGAAATTAAAAAGAAGATGACGGGTTGGGACGTAAAATTTGAAGTTGTTCGTATTCAACATGGAGCGACACTGTTGAAAGCAGCTACCTCGAGGGACTTGACTCTTATGAGCATTCTGACACTGTAATTTCTTCTATTGATTCAGAGTAATCATTGACACTTACTACTATTAAGAAGGCAAAAATCATGACACGAGCAAAAATTAAAGAAAAACTTACAAACGATGGACTATTAAATTACGAAGTGGTTATTATCGAATCGTAAAAGCAAATGAAGAGACAATTGAAAGCAAAGGACCTTTTGCAACAATTGAAAGATGAAGATAAATATAATTAGCTGGATTTCTGCTTATGATTATGAAACAAAAATCTACTAATGCTCCTATGCCAAAATGAAGTATTGCCCATCTTTGGAAACCCAGATAAATACATTACAAAATGGTTCTATAAAGATTTTTGATTCTGAACTTTGAATCAAGCACTTAAAGATTTGAAAAGCTATTTTTATAAAATATAAACAATTTATTTGACTTTTTAAAAGAGTTGTTGTAATATTAAAATATAGAAATGAAATAATTCATTTCTTGGAGATGAACTAGATTTCATTTTCAGAACGTGAGAAGGGAGAAAATGAAATGATAAAAATTAGAATTTTAATAGTACCAGCATTGATATAAAAAAATATACAAAAAGTAAGGAAAAATAAAACAATATAAAATGGACGATAAAAAGCGATTTTTAACCTCAGTAATGATTTTTAAAATCTGAACTTTTCAGACTCGAAATGTGTGAGCACTCCATTTACATTTTTTTAAAATTAAACTTACAAAAACGGTCTGCGGAATTTTATTCTTGTTTAATGACTTGAATAAATACGGGTAGTCAAGGGACTTTTACTTTACATATATATGTAAATAAGTGCGAAATTTCATGAACCTTACTAATTTATATGATTTTTATATTTATTTTTGTAATTTTATGAACCAGAATAAAAAAATATAAATTGAGGGCATTCAAATAAGACCTCAATTTTATTTTTCATATTGGCATAGGATTAGACAATTTTGATGAAATAATATTTATGATAGTTTTTAAGAACAAGGCACAAATCAATTATCCAGAATATGCTACTTATATTAATGCTAGACTCTATCAAACTTTCGCCTAAAGAGCAGTCCTCTGTGAAGTGAATTGACTCAAAAAAACAAAAAGAAACATATAAGACAAGAAAAAGAACAGAACTATATTAGAGCGTCCTTTTCTTTTTCTTTAATATTTTATTTAATCAATTCAAGATTTTTCAATAATAGGGATGACTTTTTGAATATCTATATCAGAACTCTCAATTCATAATTATATAACACTGGAAAGTCAAATTCTTGGGAATATTGCTTTGCTGTCAGACAATATTGATTGTTAAAGTTCTTATTACCTGGACCAACAATCAGGCATTTCTTATAGTTATCTTTATATCTAATATATTCTCTTAATGGAGTTGTTAAAAATTTCTTTATCTCCATTATCAATACCATTTCAACTCTAAATATGTTGGCAGAAAAGGGCATAAAAAGAATTAGACACTTCATTGAATGGAATACCATCTTTAATTAAGTCTTTTACATTCAATAAATTAACTCTTTAAACTTAGTATTTAACAATAAATAATCTCTTAAAGCGCTTAACGAGAGCTATCTGTATGCCCAGTGAGACTATATAAATCAAATCTATTTTATCTTTCATTTTCAACCCTCAACTCTAAACGAAACATGAACATGGTCATAATGATTCGGGCGTTATTCCAGCCCCTATCAGGCATTAAGTTCCATGTATAGCGGTCCGTAAATATTAGTCATGTTCATATAATATTTCTGCTCCCAAATAATATAATAAACATTTAACTCATTAAAAATTCTTGAGCTAGATAGAGCTAATTCATCACCTGATTTTTGCTACATAAAATCAACAGACTGGACCTGATGAGTGTCCATGTCCTGTTCCATCATCATCCCCTGCTCTATATGTGCTAGAAACTTGTTAGTCAAATTTAGGGCTAGAAATTTCTTCATTCTTGTTGTGTTGATAGTTAGACATCTTCTGCTTTGACTGTTGGGCTGCAACTTTATTGTATAATGCTTGGTCAGACTGGATTATCAAAATCACTGAGCTAAATTAATAAGAGCATCTTCATACAAATTTTTGCTCTTTTTGTTTCCTTGTCTGAAATTCTATTATTATAATATTCTTGATTCCCTTTTTAATTCATATTCTAATTGAGCAATTTTTATCTTCTGTTTCTTTTTATATTTTTTTAGAAATGAACTTGTTGTGCATCTGTCCATTGACTAGCTAGAACATTTTTTTAATTCTTCATTATCTAAATGTTTAAGTTCTTTAATAATCTTGTTAATCTTAATATTGTTAATTTGTGTAAAAATCAGAAAAAAAGGATTCTCTAAATCTGACAAATCCTTGTCTTTTGCTATATGTTTGAGCACATCTTGCTCTTTTTCGAACAGATAATTCAGGGAGCTTCTCTTTTCTTTGTTCTTCAATTTTATCGTTTGATAACTCTGTTGTGTTATTAGATATGAACGATTAATGCCATCTTTGGTTCTATTTAGTTCTGATAATCTATTTTTTTATTATTTTCTAAATCTTTATTAATCTGTGTTATTTTTAATTTTTAGTGACGACAAATCATTATTTATTTCCTCTAATGTTTCTGACTTTTGTTAAAGAGGGAAACTACAGAGCAGGAAAAGAGTGGCAAATAAAATATTTTTTTCATTTATTTATCCCTCTTATTTTTGTGGTCTTATTTTTTTATTATTCCATATCATATAAAAAAACAAAAAAACGAACAATAGTCCGTTTTTATTTTTTTCTTTGTAAAATTTTTAAATAAAGTTATTAATCCTAAAATGAAGATAAATAAAATCAACCAAAACAAAGAACTTTTAAGAATATGAAAGTTAAAGTTAAGAATAAAGGAAACAAAAAGAATATACTAACAAAAAAATCATCATGCTAATGAACAAGGAATATAAAATCAAATTTTTTTCATGAACTGTACTCTTTTTATTTTTTATATCAAAAAAAATAGTTGACAAATAATAAAAGATATTGTACAATGAGCATATAAATATTGAAAGAGGTAAAAAAACAATGAACAAATTAACAAAAAAACAATCATTACATTAGTAGGATTTATTGACTTTAACAGGTTGTGGTCAAATCCACCCAACAGGTTATCAAAAATCTTCCTAAGGTTAAAAAAATGAAGTTAAAAAAACAAACAGATACAGTTCTAGAAAAAGGAAAAGAAACAATTGAAAAAAATACGGACCCGTTGTAAAAAGAAAAAAAGTAAAAAAACATTCTTCAAAAAAAGGAAAAGAAAAACTTCAAGAAATTGAAAAAAACTTATATTGAAACAGAAACTGATAATGTTGTAGAAAGTAATTTAGATGAAAAATAGTCCAGATATGTATCAAATTTTTGAGCGGGGCGAAATTGACAAAAAGCAAATTTTCTACTAAATACTCATATTCATATGATGAACTTGACTGAACAACTACTGCTTATGGGTTGATTAATTATAATGCAATTATGGAATCTAAAAAGGTTGGCAGTCCGATTTTTGAAACAAATTCAGAACCCATGTTCGTGGAAATTAGATTCTAATGGGCAAATTATTATGAAAGGAAATAAAAAAAGTAAGCAATAACAAAAAAAGTAAAAAAATCTCTCACCTAATGGAAAAAAATCTATAATGGACATTTTTTTACAATCGTTCTCACTTGATTGCTGACCTCTTGGAGTCGTTCTTATAAATATAATGTGATTGACTGGTACCGTCAACAAAACGTTGGTAACAATGGCTGGCGGTATGCAATACATTGAAAAAGAAAGTTCAAAGATTATGTAGAACAAAACCAAAAAAACAATGTTTATTATGAAGTTCCCCTGTATATAATGGTAATGAATTAGTTCCTCGCTATGTTATTGTTAATGCTAAATCTGATGATGGTGTTATCAATGAAAAAGTTCAAAAGTTTCTCAACAATGCTCAGGTTATGAAATCAATTATGCTGATGGAAGTTTCACTAAAAAAATAAAAAGAGCAATATTAAATTGCTCTTTTTTTAAAGTTCCATTGTAATGAGTTATATAGAACTCAATTCCTTTTTTTGATTCCATAGTCCTAATTCGTCTGTCCTTATTTCTTTCCAGTTCAACTTAGGATTGCGTTCTGCCAATAGAAACCCACTTCAGCTGCTTTTCTAATTTCTCTCATTTGCCTAAAAATCATGTTCAGTTGTCGATGAACTTTCGGGTTCAAACCATCATTGATAAATTTATCTATTTGGTGAGTCCCCTATGCTCTGAATCTCGTTTATAGAAATAAAAGCAATTCTTAGTGTTTTTTTAGTAATAAAAATAAGTCCATGACTCTAAAATTCATGTTTTGGTTCAGTCCCAACTCTTCCATTCTTTCCCTCGATAGATACAGTAGAGCAGAACTTGTATTTGTGAGTCAGTGTATTCATCAAATGGAAAAATCATCTAAATTATATCCATTAGATAAAAGTGTTATTAAATACTCAATTGTCCAAATAGAAAATTTAGTTCTAAAATACTTCTACTGCAATCCTTTATCAATGCCCCTCTGAATAACACTCTTTTCATGCCCCGGGCCCGTTCTCTAAATCCATTTTTATAACCCTCAGTTTCTTTCAATAAATATATTTTATCAAATTTCATGTAATTTATCAATCTTTTATTGACATTTTTCATTTTTTTGTATAATACAATAGAACTACAAAATAAAGAAAGTTCGAGTTTATCATGAAAACAATTGAAGAATTATATTTAGAAAGACAAGAAGAAAAAAAGAAAGACTCAAAAAAAGAAGAACGAATTAATGAAGTAATACAATTAGGAAATAAGTTCAATGACGTATTATTAGATGAAAAATTCAAAAAAAGCGCTCCCAGAACTACTTATCGAACATGGATGTATCCATCTTGAGAATATGCAGTTCGAAATAAAATTAACAGAGAAAGAATTCCTTATTACAGGTATGAAAGATGCAGCTGAATATTGGGAAAATCAAGAGTGAATATCTCTTTAATTGGGGATTCAAAATTGTTTGTTAAAGGTCACTATAAAAGCAATTGCTCAACACTTTCATTAAAAATCATTGAGTCAAGAAAGGATTTAAAATATGAACAAAACAATTTCCAAAACTATTGCTCTGCCCTGCTATTTTTTTATCTCTGTAATTTATTGCTATCTTATGTTACCGCAATCAATCTCACAGATTTTAACTTTCTTGTTGCGTAATCCTTTTTTTACTTATTTACTATGTTGTCCTTGTATTTCTTACAGAAGATTCTAAAGCGTCAAAAACTATCCCTAATATTGTTACAATTTCAATTGTTTCAATTTGAGTGTAGTGTTATAGTCCTTTTCATTCTTTTGCTACGCCATTATTTCAAGCAAAAGAATTATTCAAATCTAATTCAAGTCACAAAATAAAGAATTTAACTCGGCTTTTCAAAATACAGATATAAATAAACTTGCTTTGCTTGATAAGGATTCTGCTGTTAAGATTGGAAATTCTTTAATGGGAACAATTGATAAGGAATCACAATTTGAAATCTCTGGTGAGTATCGTCAAATTACTATTAAAGATGAACCTTATCGACGTCACCACTTCAGACTATGCGAGTTTCATTCGTTGGTTAAATAACCGAAATGATGGAATTCAATACTACATTAAAATCAATCAAACAACAGGTAAAGGTGAACTTGTCAAACTTAAGAAGGGTATGAAATACACTTCTTCATCTTATTTTACTGATGATGTTAGTGTAAAACTTCGTTTGTCTTATCCAACTACTCTATTTGGAGACCCATCTTTTGAAGTTCGATGATGAAGGTAATCCATATTATATTGCTACTACTTACTCTCGTAAATTTATTTTTGGGGCCAAAAGAACCAAATGGAGCAATTTTACTTAATGCTGTCACTGGTGAAACTAAAGAATATTCATTGGATAACATTCCTAAATGGGTTGACCGTGTTTATTCTGCTGAAAATGTAATCCGTCGTGTAAATCAACATTATACTTATAAAAAAGGTTTTTGGAATTCAATTTTCTCTAAAGAGGGTGTTCGTCAAACTACTGATGAATATAACTATATTACAATCGGTTCAGACATTTATCTTTATACTGGATTAACTTCTGTTAATGCAGACAGTTCTAACTTAGGCTTCGTTCTCGTTAATATGAGAACTCGTGAAACAAACTTCTACCGCTTACCATCTGTTACTGAAACTTCGCTATGAAATCTGCTGAGGGTGCGTACAAGAAAAAGGATATGATGCTACCGCTCCTATTCTTACAAAATTAAATGGACAAGCTTATTACTTAGTCTCTCTTAAAGATAAAGGAAGCTTAATCAAAGCTTATGCTCTTGTTAATGCAGAAGATTTCCAAAAAGTTATTGTCAATACTAATATTAACGAATTGATTAAGAGTGTTACTGGAGAAGAAATCAATAACATTGACGAGGGCGTTACGGTGAGGAAGTAAAAACAAAAAGGAAAAAGTTTCTGGAACTGTTACTCAATCAAAACACAAGTTGTTGATGGTACCACTGTTTATTACTTGAAAATCAATGATAAGATTTACAAAATCCAGCTAATAAAAATACTCTTGATAAACTTCCATTCCTAGAAGTCAAATCAATCTATTACTGCTGAGACTGATGAAGATAACTTCCTCTCAAATATTACTTTTGAATAAAAAAACAAACAATAAGATTGCTTTAGAAATGAGTCAATCTTTTCTTGAGCTGCAGTTTAAACAACTTTGCTAAAATCATGAATGATTTATCGGTCACCATAAAAAAATCGGGCTCATGGACAGCTACAGTCGCTAAAGCAATACTTGAGTCTTTTGTTCGAATCTTTTTATTTTTTTCAAATAAACATTCCCCTAATCTGAAATCATGAATTTACTAGTCAACAACTCTATCATCACTCATTTAAAAAAATAACTAATCAAGAAAAATGATTACTACTAATATAGTAATTCTTTTTTTGTTTAAATTGATGAATAATATTTTTAAGCCCTGGTTATTTTTGTAGCCCGTTGCAATCACTATTAAACTTGTTCTTATAGCTAGACCTTACCCTTTATTTTTAGATAATATTATCTCATAATAGAACATTTCTACTCTAGTCTGTTACAAATTTTATTTTTAGTTGCTAAAAAGACACTGAAAAAGTTCATCCTGACTTTTAACAAAAAAGTTCATGTTGCTATGAATAGAATGTCGCTTTTTCTATTATGAGACCCTGTCCTAATAAAGTTCTGATTTTGACTTGAAGCATCCAAGATTCATTTCAATAATTTTATTAGTTCTTTCTGAGTTCATAAACACTATTACGAGGAAGGCATTTCATTGAAATCAATATAATCCATTTCAAAAAAATAAGATTATCGTAAGTTCTTCTAATATTGGATTTAGAATGTCCCTGATAAAAGATTCTACTTCTCTTGCAGTCCCAATGCAGTCTTACTATATGTTTCATTTGTTAATTGTGCTAGCTCTTATCTAATCTTTGAATTGTAGTATACGTCCCATCTCTAATATTAAATCTTAATTCTTTAATGATAGAGTTCTAATTCATAGTTCAGATTGACTTTTTGCAATAATTTGATTGTCGTCCTATCTTCTAAATCATGAATGCTCAGTAAATGTGTTAACTACATCATTACTATTTAGGAAAATTCTATAATTTCTTTTAAATTTATATGCCAAAGAGTTCAATTGAATAATTATTGTATTTGTTCTTTGTAAATACTTTACGTGCTCAATTTAGATACTGTTTTGATAAAATGCTCATTTCTCTTTTCTTTTCTGTAATCATTGAAATTGCTCAAGATGCTCTTTTGCAAAATTCTTCGCCACCCTGAATGCTCACTATTTTTTTCATGTGCTTTTCTTTGGATTAAAAACAACATTATATCTATCATACAGGCAAATGCTTCTTGGATTACTTTTTTTCTAAAGAGACTTCTAATTCACGTTCAAGAAAGCTTCTTAACTGAATTGTTAATGCCCCTAAACCCTTGGAAGAATTTAGATACTTTTTGAGTCTGTTTTTTTCTTGCAACGTTCCAATGGTACACTCTCTAAAGGGTCAATAATATTAACTGCTTTGTTCTAATCTTTGTATTTGTTTAATGTCCCTTTCTGTATGGTACTGTTCTTGTGTTTAGTTTTATTTTTCATCTAAAGTTCACTTTCAGAGATAAATTGATTAACGAAATTTAGTCTTTGCATTAAATCGTTACCGCTTCTCAAAGTGTCTAAAATTATTCATATGCCTATTATGGTCCTGAAGGGAAAAGAATTTAGCTCATTTTATTTCTGCCCCGCTATTGTTTTTTTCTCCAACAATACCTCTCAAACGAGTTCCCTTTGCTAATTCATCATGATGTCCTATAATAATTTGGATTTTTCCCAATAAACTGCAACAGAATTCGCCTGGATTAACATAGTCCCAGCTCATGACCATAATTCAATCCACATTCAACGTAATAGCTCCCTTCGCCCCTATAGCACTATTGATATATTTATTACGTTTAATATAATAGAATCCATGTCCTCTTAAATGTACGATGGTTATATGCAACATTACCTTTTAATTTACGAATTTCAGAAATAATATTTTTTTACTCTTTTATTCTCTAAAGTTCATTTAATTGTCTATTAAATGTTTTAAGATTACTTGCAAGATTACGACCAAATCCTAAAATGCTGTCACTTTTACCTCTACCTTTAAGGTCCCCTACCCTATAACCTCTAACAATCTCATTTTTTTCCTTTCATCTTGTTGTTGTAACAATCTTTTAACTTCTGGTTCACTTTTTTTCAGAATAGATTCTTTACTGCTTGATAAAAGTTCTATGAGGATCAGGATAAACGATACAACTTATCGAAATCTTCTAAAATTAAATCTGTGTGAGATAATTGATTTTTGACGTCAATCAACTCATCGAAAACGTGCTGTCTTCGATTACAGGTTCTAATTTTTATTGTACAATTCATCTGCCAAATCGTCACGGAACAAATTGACAAAATTACTAATTGAGATTAAAAAAATCTTGATAGTTCAATTTTGTCTTTTTTGTTCTAAATGCTTGTACAACTGCTTGATTTTTGAGCCCTGTATAAAGTTCTAGTCTTGAGTCCCACACTCATTTTTTTGCATAATACTTTGTAGTACATGCCAATTTTTTGTTTTTTTCCCTTTTCTATTTGAAAGTCTTTAATGTACTCTTGATACTCTTGATACCTTGTAGTTCATGTAGTCAATCCTGCCATATAAGAAAAAAATGAAACTCATCACATCTTTAATATTTTTTTAAATAGAATAATGATGATTGAGCCCAATTTAATAGTCTATCAGTTCAAAAATAAATATGGGTCCATTCCCAGAATTTACAATCATATTAAATGTCAATATATTATAGAGTCGTTCCATATGCCATTCTAGTTCTTGGATTGTTTCAACGTGAGAGTCCACATCTAGTTCAATACTATGTAAGTCAATCTAATTTTTTTACTTTTTGCACTGCCACCCTGCTGAAATAAACTCTAACATTGTTAATATTTAATCTAGCCTGAAATCCAGCTCATAATCATCGTCAGGAGTCCCACTCAGAAATTTTTCCAAATATCTTTATTTCTTAAATCTCTATCTGAAACATAGAAAGGAACAGATTGACCTGATTTGTCTCCAACATTTTTTTCTAAAGTCTTTAGACGAAATACAGTCAACATCATCTAAATCTTGTATTTTGTCTAAAATAAAAATTTTCACATGCCCCTTCTTTACTAATTGTCCAGTTCAATTATTAAGGAACTCATTTTTTTCAGTTCGAACTCTTCAAATTTCGATAAAGTTCACTCATATTTTTGCTCTCCTTTTTTTATTTTTTTGTCTTTTTATATCGTTTTCTTTTTGCTGATGATTCAATTTCCAAAATAAAGTCTTGAATTGTTTATTTTCGCCAAAAAAATGCTCCTCAGAAAAGTTCTTTATTTTTTTATATTATTCGATTTCATGACTAGATTCAATAAAAAAATGTTCAATAAATTTCATTGCTTGTTATGCTCAATTTTTAATTTTTCGCCTGTTGTTAAGACTGATTTCAGCGTGTTATATCGAAATATAAACAACGCTAAAACGCCCGAAACTGATTTTCGATAAATGTATCGACTCTTCGTGATACTCAGAATTGCTTATTTTTTTAATTTCTATAAATCTGTTTCATCATAAAAAAACTTATTTTTATAATAATATAACTAAAGGATATTTTTAAAATAAAAATAGGGTCTAGATGAATGAATAAAAAATAAAAAAACTGCTCATGATTTAACTAGATTTAATTTGCCAGAATCTTTTAATCAATCAGATGTCACAATTGAGTTCACCTTTTGAATGTGGAATGATAAATATTTTTCCCTTATTAGTCATCATAGAAATAATTGAATATAACGCCTGAATACCATCATTGCTGCTCACCTTGTAGCTTTTGGAATTGAAGTTACCGGGAATTGTTCTTAGACTCATTAACAAAGGAAGATTTACTTGATTGTGTTTTTTTCAAAAAAAGTAGTCAAATACCTTATTGCCAGTTCATTAAATATGAATTTAAAGAATTATTTTATAACTTGCTAAAATTAACAACTTCTAATTTTGCCATTGAAGATAGATAAAGATAATTGTTATACGCTCAAAGTAGTTCAAAAAGAGAATTCTGTTACTTTTTCAATCAGATAAATTTTTTTATTAAGATTAGAGGAAAATGAAAGGGAAATCTTAATTTACGTTATTATAGATGCTATAATGGAATGCCCTCATAAAGATATAAAAGATTTTTATCAATCTGCCAAAAATGAACATATCTAACTTAGAGTTCGATTCCAAATTAGGATAATTTTATAAAGATAGAAAAAAAGGTCCTATGTTAAATAGTTCCTTTTCTGCTCCAAATTAACAAATTGCTTTTACGAGTACATTTATCTAAATTCAAACTGTAATGATTGTCGCGTTTTTTTATTACTCCAGACGCCAATGATTTTTGTTATCCTTTAAAGAATAAACAAGTCACCAAATCATATTCAGAATCTTTCTTCATATTCTTTCTAGTTCACCACACGTTCATCTTGTAAAATATTGTTTTTTTGTAAATCTTTTTATATTCGATAAAATTACCTGTTAACAGGTCATCTATCAAATCATCTTCGCTCAATTCTATTGTGAATTTTTTTCTTTGACCCTATTTGATGAATGTAAAGAATAATTCGTCCCTTTTATTTTCACAATTTGTCTTAATGCCATTTCTAATTGTGTTATTTAAAAAAACTCTTTTTTTCCTTATTATTCATTTGTTTAATATCGTTTTTGTAGCCATAAATTTTCATTATTTCACCTTTATTTTTTTGTCTTTCTATTAAATTATATCTTTTTTTCTTTTTGTCTCGTCAAAAATTTTTCTAAAATAGACCATATGCCAACTGAAACTGAATATTACTAACTCCCTAATAAAAGTTCAAATTCATTTGTTTTTTTGTTGACATGTTCTAGAAATTTATTATACAATGATTGTATCAAGAAAGAAAAGTTCATAACACGAAAGGAGTTCTTATAAATGACTTATCCAAAAATGATTAATCATCATTACGTCCCCCTACAAAAAGATTATATTGAAATGACTTTTGTTAAAGATGAAGAAACTGAAAATGAAATTAAAAAAATTGTTCTTATTCCTAAATTATTCTTTTGAAAGTATCCCTCATCTATACACAACGAATTAACTATGTCCGTAAAGTTCAAAAAGTTATGGAAAGATTAGAAAAAAATTACAAAGCAGCAATATCCAGAATTAGAGGATAAATACAGAAAAAAATCCAACTTACAGATGGAACTTATTTTTAATGCCCTTGTTTATACTACACTTCCTTACTTAGAAGATAATCAAAGTCAATCCAAGATAAAATGAAAGAAATTGATACTGTTAATAAATTTGAGTTCATTAAGAAAGAATTGTTCTTTGATGAAGAATTTGTAACTGCACTTTTTAACTCATAAACCAACAGATTGTTTTTGGAAAAAGAACTCAAAGAATGGCAAGAAAAAGAAATTGCCTAATTTCTTGAAAAAAATTTAAAACTTCAGCCAAAACTATTTATAAAGAACTATTGAAATATGACAAAGTTCAAAAGGCTCTGATGCTTTTATAACGATTGCAAACAAAAAAATGAAAAATGCAAAAGTCAAAAACACTTTGCAGGTCTTTGTTAAAATTGATGACCCTCATATTTGAAGATAATGAATGTTCTGCATATTGGACTGGAGAAGTCAATTGAGTTCACATTTAATAACAATAATAAATATTACAACAAAAATCACTATTGACCCAACTGATGAAATGTTGCTTATTATTGTTGATGAAAACACTGTCAATGAAAACACTGTGTTTTTGGACAGTTCTTGGACTTAAAAAAAGAACTAAGAAAGGAATAACAAATGTAAAGAAATCACTGCTTATAAAGATGAAATTACTGGAAAGATTTTTCAAAACTTTGGAAGAGTTCAAAAAAATCAGAAGAAAAAGCAAAACGAGCAACTGAAGAAAAAGAAATCGAAAAAAATTTGCTAATGATTTTGTCTGAACGTTGTTTATTCAGTTGGACTGGATCTAATCTTCTATCTCAATAACAATATTGATAAAATTAAAAATGCTGAGCAAAAAAATTCACCAATCGAACTTCAAAAACGACTTACAGTTCTCCTTTGAAAAGAGTTCACAAAATTATTTGGAATCTATTGTTACTAAAGTTCTTGTCCTACATTGAAGATAAAGAGTCAACAGTAGCATTATTATTGATGCAAAGACGCTCAAATCTTATAAGATTAGTTCACATGAATTTGATGAAACTAGTTACTTTTTAAAGAATTTAACCCTAAAAACATTATTTTTTTATAAAACTGCCAAACGTCCAGAACGACCCTTTGAGATTTTTCGTTTATTTCTCTTCTTATCCTACTCATGAGTCGAGACTTTATGAAAAACACTAGAATTGTTAGATAAATATAAGATTAAAGATTGCTATGAATATATGAGCCATCATTAAATCAGATTATATTGAAGTCTGACTGATGCAGAAATTTACCGAAACTTTAGTTCACGCTGTTTGTAGATAATTGACTGGATATAGTCTATGCTATTGAAAGAGCAGAAGAAGATGAAAAAGATTGGAGCTCATTAACATCTGAAGAAAAAAATTAGCTACCTAGAGCTCCCTGAGCTGATAATTGGGGTTTCATTACTATGAAGTTCAAAACAAGTGGTTTCTTGATTATGATTACTTAGATGAATCACTACAATATGAATACTTTAAAGAAAATGAAGATGTACTGCTCAAAAAAATGGGAGAATTATACTAAAGTTCAAGAAAGAACTATATAATTTATAAGAAAGGCATTGTAAAATGACTCACGAAGAAAAACTAGAATTTTTTTAGACCGAAAATGGAAAGTCCACACTTTCTAATGAGCTATTGGAAAGAGCTGGAACGATTAGCAAAATTAAAAGACATTGCTATAAAGACAAAATTTTTATATAATGATAGCTATTAAAATTTCACTTTGTACAGAGCTCACTATACTTTTTTTGCTCTATACAGAGGGTGCTAGAGAATTTCCTTTTTTTGGATAGATATGGCATTCATAAATATATGAAACCAAAAGAATTGATTAAATTATTCCTCAAATTTGAGCAGAATTACAATCAAAGAGAGCTCTTGAACTTGAATTTGAAAATTTATTAAAAATAAAAAAAGAGTTCATATTAAATAGTCTCTTTATTTTTTTCACTTTCGCATCGATGTCCCTAAACATTTGATTGTATCTTTCTTCATCTTCTTGATTATCTCTTACTACTTTTAGCTAGAGTAAATGAACTTGAAATCAATCCAACAGAACCCATCAAGCAATAACCTTTAACCATTAGAGTTCTTTTTAAAGTTCTATAAACCAATTGCCATCAAGATTACGAAGAAAGTTCAAATGAACCCCTAGTTCATAAAAATGAATGACGAAGTGTTTCTATAGTTTTCTTTTTAAATTATTCATAAGTCATTTTTCCTTTTTTTATTTTATTATATCATTCTCTTTTTTTGTTTAATAAAATTGTTGACAATGTGAAATTTTTTTATTCTATAATGGATATAGAAATAAGAATTTAAGAGGAAATGATTCATGGAAAAATATGATTAACTTAGCAATGGAAACGTTAAATAAGGATTCTGAAAAAAAGAAATGATCAATTAAGAAATTCTTAGATACAATTCTTGACTACTATGAAAATGGAACTGAAGATGAAATTGACTTGCTCTATTGGCGTTCACTGATGAAGATAATACTAATCGCTTAATTTTTTTCGTGATTTTATTATTGCATTTTTCAAATGATTTTAATGCTAATAAAAGTAGTAAAATTGGAAATTTTTTAGCAAAGGTACTTATATTATTAACGAGGACTAATTAAATGAAATTAAATGAAATGAAACTTGATGATTTGCTTTATATGAACCTACATATGCTATCAAAGAAACTTTTTAATATTATTGATTATAAAACCCATCAGAAAGTCAAATTATTTTTGTGCCCCAAAAAAAGAAAATTGAGTACAAAGGGCAACGTTCCAACTGGTCGATATGAAGAAATTCTCATATGAAGTTACAAATGAATCTATTTCAAAAGCTCAAATATTATGAATTGAAACGAAAAGGGGAGTATGTTCAAAAAAATATTACTCATACGCAGTAACATATAAAGATGAATACAAAAAAAATTCTAAGCTCAAAAAGCAAAGAATAAAGAAGAGTCCCTAACCAAGCTCTATAATGATTTTTTTACAATATTGCTGATGAATATATTACAGAGTCAGAAAAAAATACAAATCTTTCTTAAATGAAGATTACTTAAATAAAGTTCAAAGTTCAATTTAAAAACCAACTATGGAACATTATATTAACAAAATTTTAAATAAGGAAATGATGTAATTAAAAAAATAAGGTCCCTTTGCTCTTTTTTTATTTGATAAAAATTATTGACAAATTGGAGTTATATTGTACAATGTAATTACAAAGAATAAAGGAGAAAAAAATAATGAAAGAAATTTTTTTATGAAAGAAGTCATTGAAGAATATTGCAAAAAGACTGGGATATATCTTCTGAAAGTTCATGAATTCGAATCTGTAATGAATGAATATGGAGATTACTTTACTTTCAAGAAAGTTCGAAACAGAAGATGATAAAAAAATCGTGCTTATAAAAATTATTGACCGTTTATTTATTTATTTGTATCCAACATTGAGGGTTCACGTTCTGATTATATGAGTTCCGCTATTGCAACTGCAGCTCTATGAAACAGGAACATTGATTGAAATCTCTAAAGAGCTTACTCTTTGATTAAAGATAGAATTGAAATGACTGCTCTTAATTATAATCGAGTCTATTCGAGAATTAGAAGAAGTTCGAGTTTCAAATTAGTTTAAAATCTAATGAAAAAAATTAAACATGCTTAAAAAAACTCAACAAACAAGGATATTCAAGAATTTTTATAATGATTTAAAAAGGAATTATAAATATTCTTATAACACTACTTCTCAATATGAAGAAGTCAACGTTTAATGTAGAAGATTGTGCGAAAGTTCACATTTTATATTTACCCAGAAAACGTAGTCAAAAAAACAGAATTGAAAAATTAGAGAATTTCACTTTGCTACAGAGAATAAAATGACTTTAAAAAAATTTAAATAGAAAGGATTTGTTTTTTTATGGACATTGCAAAAATTTGAAAGTTTGTTATATTTGCCATTAATGATTAAACAGTTCAAGGAATGGGGTCTTGAGAGTATATATGCTGAACCGCAATGTTCTTTATAGAAGATTCTAAATATATTCCAATTTCAGAACTTAAAAACCCCTTAAATGCTTTTAACTTCGTAAATTATATGATGGATATAAGGGTGGAGAATTCAGTTTTTTCAAATTCTAATGAAATTCATTTTGAATATGCGTATAATCTTTGTGAGGATTTGTCTATTTTTGAATTTATTGTCACCTGAATCTATTGAATATTTACAAGAAAAATAAAAATTGAACTAGATTAAAAGAACAAAAAAATGAATTATTGTTTCTGGAAACATATGTTTCAGAAGAAAAATTTTAATAAACAATTACGAGCAGATTCTATGCCAATTGCTGCCGAACTGATTGGTTGTATCGTAATTTTGATGAAACGCTTGAAGATGCTGTGAAAGAATTTCGTCACTACAATTCTTTGTGAAATTAAGGAGTAAAAATTATGCCGAAATTACTTAATCATCAAACAAAAAAACAGCTTTATAGACATGGAGCAATTTATGAGGAAAATCATTTTTATTTTAACAAATCCAACAAGTTCAATTTTAAAATTGTTGCAATTAAGAAAGATAGAAATTGTGCGAATGTTCTAAACTAATCAAAGTTCAACTCAAGATGCTACACAATCAATCCTAAAGGTAAAGGTCGTTGTTAGGGTCTGTTTTGATTGTATACCCGAGCATGATTTCAAAGAAGAGAAGCAAATAGGTTCAAATAATCTTCTTTATTCAGATGAAAAAAAGATGAATGGGGCAGACATAAATCATATGGGGAGCCCTACTCAAGAGGAATGTGAATATTTTTAAAGAGTTCCAGAAATAAAAAAATAGAATATGAGCCCTTTGTCGCTGCACTGAATGATTTTTTTAAAAAAAGGCCCTTTTAGCCTCTTTTTTTGAAATAAAATTGTTGACATAAAACAAAGTATATTGTATAATGAGAATGTAAATAAGAAATAAGGATAAATAAACAAAATGAAAATTATTAAAAAAATCTTTTTATTAATGATTTTAATCGGATTCGGATGGGTAATATTTCCATACTTAACACATTTTATCATTGAAGATTGACTATTATCAATCTTTTTGGGGAGAACTTGCTTATTTTGTTTTCTTCCTAATTCAAACTGCATTTGTAGGAAATCAAGAATATAGAATTTATAAATAAAAGGAGAATTAAAATGAAATATATTTTTAGCAATGAGTGATAAATGGATGCGTATTGCATTAGAAACTTTTAATACCAAAGAAGAATTACTTAAATATCTAAATGAAAATGAATGGGAATTTATCCAAACAGTCAGATTGGAACAACTTAGAAAAAAATATACTGATACCGTAGCTCGAATATGTTGCTATGAAAAATGACCACATAGTCGTACAACAGAGTTCTATTTACGAGTAGTGAAAGGATAATAAAAATGAAAAAAATATTGCAAAGGTAATTGAAACTTACAATGACGGAAATTATGTAACAATTTTGCTTTTTTTAACGAGCTCACTAAAAATGGATTCTATTATGAATTTGAAACATCAAATCTAGCATCAAAATGGAATGAAATTATGAAAGATTTAAATGAATTGAAAGATTCTGGCTATCCTAAATCTGCTACACCTATCAATCGTCCATTTAATAATTCTGATGAATTGATTAGTTATTTTTGAAGATAACATTTTGTAAGGAGTAAAAAAATGAAATTTATTTTTGACTACTTTTGACAATCAAAGAAATTTCCGTTTAGAATTGTTTAACTCAAAAAAAGAAGTTTCTAGCATTTCTTAAAAAAAGAAAAATGGGAACTTTACAAATCACCAAAGATTGATGAATTAGAAAATTGTACTGATGTTACTCTCATTGGTTTATAAAGGGATTTTTATGTGAGGCATATTTAAGGTAGTAAAAGGATAGAAAATGAACAAAGAACAAATTGAATTAGTGATGAGTTCATTGGAGTTGTTAATATTGATGATAAATTACCTATTGATTTGAATTTGAACTTTACTAATGCTGAAACTCTTTATAATAGCAAAATGATTCTTATTGGATATGAATTTAAATATAAGCCCGTCAGATTTTTACTGTTGTTATTCAAACAAACAAAGATAAAATTATCCAAGATATTAAATATATTTAAATAAAAAGAAATCGTCCCTAATGATTTCTTTTTTGTTTGACTTTGTTAGATAACTTTGATAAAATAAAAAAATAAAAAAAGGATTTTTATTAAATGGCTCCGTATATAACTATAAATGAATTAGAAAATGAAATCAATCAACTCAATAAGGAAATTTTTTTCCTACAAATTTACATATTACAGAATTTCAAACAATAAAAAAATAGTTTTAATTATAAATGTGCCATCTTCTTTGAAATTAAATATTCAGAAACTTTTAATGGATTCACTCTAATCCAAAAAGGACAAATTTCAAAAAGATGAATATTATATTACTATTAATGGTCCAAAAGATTTAAAAAGAATCATTAATGCTATTGTTCTTAATTTGATTGAAAAGATACAACAAATATTGCTAAAAGAAATCTAATTTATTCCAAGTTCCAGAATATGAAGAAATCCTAACTATTCTTGATAAATTAACTGAAAAAGTGCGATTCAAGAATATTAGGGTCTTTGCTTATTACTCCATGCTAATGAATAGTGATAAATCTATTCAAGAAAGATTCAACATTGAGTTTCATAAAATTTGAAATTGTAACTGCTATGAATTCCTAAAAGAACAAATTCAAAAAAAGAATTGTTGCTCAAATGTGGAAGAATTAAGAAAGAAGTAGAAGCAAAAATCAATGCTCATGAATTATTGAAAATGCTACAGATGTTCATTTCACCTTTCTTGAAAATTGGATTAAATACTGTATTTTTATTTTGAGTCAAAAAAAGATTCTCTTGATCCAGAATTTGCTAATTTCTTTTTATAACATGCTTCTTAATAACAAAGTTCAAATTCTATTCAAGATTTTGTTGAATACATTGAAAAAAATCTTGAGAGTCTATATATTTCAGTCCCGTCAAAGAATACTTTTTATCAATTGCTTTATTCAAAACTATTCTTATTACATGTTCAAAAGATATAGATAAACTTGTTGATAGATGCAAATCTGAACTTAAATTCGCCATTACTATTATAAATGCTCCTTATACTTTTTAAATTAGTTCATCAGACAATTTTAACAGATTCATGCTCCCAGAACAGGATAATTATGACATTTTTATTGGAATGTAACTATAACAAATCTAAAGGATTTATTGATCCAAAAATTCAGTCACAAAATCATGAATCATTACTTTGTCTGGAAGATGCAAATGAAATAAAAGAAGTTTATAAACATATAAATAAAACTCTTACTAGATTAAAAATGCTTTTATAAAAAAAGACGTCTGTAAAGCTGTCTTTTTATTGACATTTCGAAAAATTTTATTGTACAATAAATTAAGAAAGAATAAAAAGATAAGGATTTAAGTCTAAATGAAAAAGAAAACCAAACCCAATTTGAATTTGAGAAAAGAATTATTAAAAGAATATATTGTTAAATTAACTAACAATAGATGCCCTTTTATTGATGGAAAAGCTGTTAGGGTCTCTGACTTGACTTATGCAATTTGTCAAAAATCGAACAGTCGCAGATTTAGGAGAGTTAAATTAACAGTTAGTCCTTATAGCTATAACAGAAACAACGTTTATAGTTCAGTATTTTTTTACAATTGTTTAATAAGGGCAAAGAAGTTTGGAATTATCGAACACAACTTTATGCACATAAATATTATTTGAATTTTTGTTTCAGAACTTAATCGAGCTGCAAATTGAGAGTTTCCTCACTGCATTAAAACCAATTATTGACAAGATTGATAAAGAACTTGCTAAAATTGAAAAAAAGAAGAAAAAGAGCTGGAATTGTCAGAACGAAATCAAATTACTCGAAGATTGAAACGAAATATTACTACTAGGTCGATTTTTGAAAAAAATTAACACTTAGAGAATTGAAACAACTAGATAATTTAATTAAGAAAATGAAATAGCTAATATTTATTGCTTATTTCTTATTTTTGTTGACAATTTAACAAAAAGTCTTATAATGGATTTATCAAATGAAAAGAGGATTTGAAAAATGATGTATATGATGATTGATAAGAAAAAAAGGTAATTTGTTAGGCCTTGATTGAACATTATGTTACTCCTATTGTAACTAAAAATCAATAATATGAATAAAATTAATGAATTTGTAAAGAATTACAACAATAACACCATGCAGCAAAAATACAAATTTAAATTAGAACGCAAAGATCGAGTCTATTGGGAATATATATGGAAATATTGAACTGGGTCTTTGTTAAATCAATTGAGGATACTTTTGTAGATTTTTTTATTGTGTGAGAAAAAAATTGAAAACAATGTGATCAAACTCGAACTATTAGTTCTTTGTTCCCCAGATTATGTAGCTGGATTTTATCATTTTCTAAATAATTGTATTGAAAATGCTGAGACTCTTGCAGATCGTGTTCAAGATGATGTTTTTTAAAAATAAAAGGACACATTGAAAATGAATAAAGAAATCCAAAAAAATTCGTAGAGAAATATAACAACACTCTTATTCCAGAAAAAAATACAAATTTGAATTGCCTGAGTCTGTACTACGCTTGGAATTATAGTTCTCGCATATTAAATTGTTTGTTATGATTAAATCGTCATCTGAAACAAAGCTGTCTTTAAATTGCAGACGCTCTAATAGTTCAGCCAAGAAATTCACTAATGTAGAAATAGAACTTACAGGTCCATCTTATTGGGATATTTATAAAACGCCCATCGCCCTCTGGTTCTGAAAACACGGGAGTTCCAATAGAATTAGAGTTCAAAATGAAATTTTTAAAAAGAAAGAGATTAAAAAGATGAATAAAAAGAAATTTTTCATTAATTAAAATTGTAAAAATTATTCCATCAACATTACTAATTATTTTTCCTAATAGGACTACCTTATATGCTTGGATTTTAAGTTCATAATTTTTCTGCTGTTTTTACATTTCTACCTAAACTATCTTTTGGGAAATTTTTTTCCTAGCAATTACATTAGTTAATCAGAAATCTTTTTGCCAAATCAAAAAAAGAAAAATTAAAAAAATAACTTCATACTGATTTTTGAATGTTGTTATATCGTCACATAAACAACACTAAGACGCCAAAATTGTAGCTCCCTGATAAATGTATCGACGTCACGAAAAATGCCCCAAAAATGCCCCTTTTAGAAAGTCTAATTATGAAATATTTAATCTCACTCTCAACTGTAAATCACAATAATTCAGTCTCAATAATTCTATTTATGAGTCAAACACTAACAATGAATCAGAATTATTTAATATTCTATTCGAAAAAGATTTCTAGTTCGCTATTCTACTCCTAATATGATTAAGAGATTTAAAGAAATTTTAGAGTTCTAAAGGAACAAGAAATTTTTAAAGTTATGACTTATATAAAGAGACTTCAAAAGATTCTCGAAATGATGCTCATGCAAAATTTGAAACTATTGTTCAAAACTAAAAATTCTCTTACGATTGAACTACATAGTTCGATTGATGAAATCTCAAATAATCCATTCTTAAATAAAAAAATCCATTCTTAACTCATTCAATTTTTATTACAGTTCACTTATCACAAAACTAAAGAACTATTTTTAAATGCCCTTTTTTGTATTTAATGTCGACAAAAGATATTCTTTGTTGTATCATATAACTATAAAGAAATGAAAACGAGGATTCAATTATGTTTAAGTTGGAAACAAAAAGTTCTGAAATACAATTACTCTTATTACAGATTATAAGAAAATTACTTCTAAACAAATGAAGCCCTCCGTTATTACATTGAATCATTTTTTTGAATGAACCAATTGTTATGGAATTTAAAACCTATCAAGGAGTTCAATCCTTAACTCTACTCCAGCTATTGTTACTAAGGAAATGTCGTCGATTTAATCAAAGTTAAATAAGCGATAAAATTATGACAAAAAAACAGCCAAAGAAATTAACAATTACAGAATATGAAAAATTAACAAATGAAAAAAATCAAAAAGAATTTCCAAAATTTCTAAAAAATGTTCAAAGCTCTTTGCTAATGAATTCTAATGGAAAATTTTAATATGAAACTTGAAATTCCTATTGAGATAAAATCGTTTACGCCACACTAAAACGTTATATGCAAAACGTACATTTTTTTGACAATATTATGCCTGTAAAAATTGAATTATCCAAGAAACACCTTCTGTCTGCTTTTTATTGTGAATGATTTAGAAGATGTTTATGACACGTTAAAACATGAACTTGTTCATTATGCCTTATCGTCCAAGGAAAAGATTTTTAATGATGGGCCCTATGATTTTTGAAATGAAACTTTATGAATTAAACATGTCCATCTGACAACACCGTCAACATAAAAAAATTCTCTAAACGCACACTAAGAAATTATGTACCTTATAAAATTTACAAAAGTGATAATAATGAGGAATTTATTTTATCTTCTGCAAATCTTATTATCATGCCAATGTCAAAAGTTCATAAACACGGACGTTACAAAGTGTCCTACTCATGAAAGTATCAAATCGAAGAACTAACTGCTTAAAAAAACTTTTTTAAAAAAAGTGTTGACAAGAGAAAATTTTTTTGTTGTATCATATATATATAAAGAAAATGAAATGAGGAAAAACAAATGAAAATTATTGGAACTTTTTAAAACTGCAATCGGAACAGAAACAACTTACGCTCCCAGCTCAATGATGTATTTCATGCTGAAGAACGTGCTCAAGAAATTGCTAGTTCATCAAAACTGGACTTTGCTTACTTGGAACTAAAAAGGAGGGAAAAATATGCTAACATTTATTGTATCAACATGCTCTGTCGATTTCCATTGGATATATGGTTCTTAAGATTTACTGATTCAATCTCATGAAAATGCCTGAAAGTTCACACTATTGCTCACTCATTGCTTGATGCACGATTGCTCTTGTTACATTTATTTTGTATATGCCCGAACAAGATAGTTCATTTATCTTTAGTCTGATTGTATTGTTTGTTGTAGTGCTCTATTTCTAAATCTGCTAACAAACTTTATTGAGCTCACTAATATGAATTTTATTGCTCGTAATAAAGAACTGAAATGATGAAAAATTATCTTAAAGGGTTTCAAAATGCGACTTCAAGAGAATTATGACACTCAAGGGAAATACTTATATTTAGGAAAAACCCCGTATGTTTTATGCAGCAGTTCTTTTTTTGCTTTTGAAAGTATTTTTCTATGTGATTCATGTTAAAATCATCCCCTTTAGGTTTCATTATTTTTATTAATTTTGTCTTGTCTCCCACTGTTTTTGCCAATTGATTACTTAGACCTTTTAAAAAGATTTTTAAGATTCCGCTATAAGCAAAAAGATTTTTTTAAAAAGAATATTAATGATTTAAAAATCATCTTATATGGATTTAACTTAGACCTTAATGATGTGATTTTTAAATCCTAAGACTTTGGAAATAACATTTAATGAAAAAAATCTGTTGCAAAAATTAAATCATTTAAAAAAAGTTTAAATAAATAAAAAAAGATTGTTGATGATCAATCTTTTTTTGTTGTATCATATATACATAAAGGAAATGAAACGAGGAAATAACAATGGAATTTTTTTAAAAGTTCTGAATGGAATCGAGATTGAACCAACTGAAGACAATATTGTAACGCCTGTAAAAAAATATTCTAAAAAAACTTTACTTCAGATGAGTTCAGAATCATTAAAAAAATCGTATTCAAAATGCTGAATCTATTGTGGAATTACCAAACGCATTTTTTTCTTGAAGATAATTGTTTGCCACTTATCTCTTTAACAGAAACAGATTACATGATTTCTATTGATGTAAAAATGTGAAAAGTTGATTATTTAAGGGACTAAAAATAAATGAAAAAAATACACATTATTAATAGATGGATTTCGTCATAGCAAAGATGATTTACCAGAATATGAATTGATTAATTCTTTTAAGGAAGTTCAATAAAACAAGCTCAATCACGCTTGAAAAAGAAAAAAATCTAATTTTTTTCTTATCGCTTGAAATCATTATTTAAATAAAATTGAAAAATGCAAAAATTAATCAAAGATTTGCCAAACATTTTTAGTTATCAAAGATAATCTTATGTTAAAGCGTTTCTGATACAAATGATTCTTATAAAATGTTGTAGGGTAGAACACAACTCAGGAAGCACAAAAAAATATCACAAAGTTCAAATAGGAGTATGTATGAGTTACAAATATAAATGGAATGATTTTTATAAAAAGTGAGCTCTGAAAAATAGTCCATTTAAAGATTTGTCAGAATTAAAAGATTACTATAATAAATCTTTTGAGAAAAAAATAAATGGGAGTAAAAAAATTTTAATTGAACGAGAATTAGAAAGTCCTTTTATGTGTAGCTTTGCTGTTAATATTTATGAAGAATTCATAGTGTTTATTACTCAAAGTCTCAGCCCTGCAGACAAAGTTCTTTGTTATGCCTTGTAACTATTATGGACTTCAAGTTGACCATGAATTTATTTATGGAACTCCCTGAGGAAATTATTCCTTATATAATAGAAGCAGAAACTTTTTTTATAGATATTTCTTGTAAATTATTATAACTTTTTGATTATCTTTATTTGATAATAAATTAAAAATTTGTTATAATAGTAACAATAAATAACATAAAAAGGAGTAAAATGAAAAAGAAAAAAAGTTCATTGGAAAAGTTTTTAATATAAATATGCCATCAGAACTTATACCTATTTATGATTTCTTACAAGATGAATTGAATTTTATTCTTTCTAATAATGAAACACGAGTTATATTAGATGATATAGACCTTTCAAAACTTAGAGTGATATTTGGCGAGATTTGAGAGATAGTCCTAAATTCGAATAAAAAGATTGGAAATTACATAATAAAGCATGGCACTCGTATATTCTTTTTGAAAATATTAGACGAGAATTAGAGTCCAAAAGAGAAGCAATCATCATTTGGAATGAATTAGTTAAAAAAACGATTTTTAACATAAATGAAGAGTTATTCGATTCATTGCATAAATTAAATCTTTATCCAACAAGAAATAGAATTGCTAATATTAAACGTAGCAATAAAATACCTGAATTACCACAAAGTGCTACATTCAGTCTTGATTATACAATTTCAGAAAAACAATTTTTTTCAGAATGAAAAATGCTAATGTTTAGTGAAATAAAAGTAGGTAAAAAAAGATTGGATAGAGTATGAGATAATTTTTTTCCAAGTAGTATAGATTCACGATTCATAGTTGAAAATTGCGAATCCAGATTTATTAAACGAAAAAGAGATGGTAAATATATTGGTATTTGTTCTTATGTATATGAAGTTGGGGATTATGAATTAGAAGATAAGATTTTAGGTATAGACATTGGAAAAATCAAATTATTTAGTTCTGTTGTTATGGATAAAAATAGTGAGTTTAGTAATGAGTTTATCAATACAAAGCGATGTCAAGAAACAGAATATAAAATCAAAAGACTTTATGAAAATAAACAAATCCTATACAACAAAAATTAAATCTTATGAAGATTTAAGATTAACTCTCTACCTAAATATGAAATTTGGAAAAGTCTTTATTCTAATATTACAAATAAAATTACTAATACTAAAGATTATCAAAGCAAAACTTCTTTCAAGTGAAATTGTGAAATTAGCATTAGAACAGAAGTGTAAAACTATTCATATTGAAGATTTATCTTGGTTAAATTCACAAGGTGGTAAATGGAATCATTCTCAAATTCATTCTAAAATTATAGAAAAAGGGCTGCTATGTATGGAATTGAGGTGGAAAAAGTTTCTGCATTTAACACGAGTAAAGAAAATCCAATCACAAAAAGAAATTGGTGTAATTCAAGATAGAATTGTTGAATTTACAACTTGAAAGATTGATAGAGATTTATTGGACGGCTATCAATATTGACATTCGTTCTACTAATATTAAACTTAAAAAAATCTTTACCTAAAAAGGTAAAGACTAAGAGATCAGACCAAAAATCCAGCAAAAAGAAATAAAAGAAAAAAAGTAAACAGTATTAAAGGAAATGGTCAAATTGTGTCATTTCTAACGAATGTACTTTAATTCAACAATTCAAGTTGAATTAGGGACTCGTCCTCTACATGAGTATTACCTTGCAACTCACTTATTGATTATTACAATAAGTTACAGGTGTAACAACAATTTATTTCACATTACAGAGAAATGCAACTAAATTTGCTCAGTTGGGATTATATTATATTCCGCAAAAAACAACAGAACTTTTAATTATGAAAAAAATCATAGTTAAAGAATCATTAGAAGATTGCTATAAAGAATTGTTCAGTAGTGTAATGACTGTTGACACATTTGGATAAATCAAAAAAATGATAAAGATAGAACTGAAGAATTAAAGAATTTGCTAGGGCATAGTGACAGATTTGTTATTCATGAATCTCTTACTCAAAAGAAGACCGTTTTGAAACATTCTTTAAAAATGCTGTTGGACAGATTTTAGCTAATAGAGTAAAAAAATTTATAGTCCATATAATAATCGTCAATTGCTGATTTTTTTATTTTTTTAAAAAAAGTTTTGTAAAATAATTGACTTTAGAAGTTATTTATGGAATAATATAATTAAGGAAAATATAAAAAAATGATATTTATATAAAACTTTATTTAATTTTTTTAAAAAAGGGAAGTATCAAATTTGATACTTGTAGGTAAAAACCATATGAAAAAGTAGGAATTGTGTTTTGGAACATTTGCTCCCATGCAAAAGTGCATATTGACCTAATCATTAGGTCAAACGTATCTGCAACAAAGTTCAAAGTTGTTGTTTCAGGTCGTGAGGGGACTGGGAGATTCAAATTGGATTATCACTCAAAAACGCTTCCGCTATATTAGAGAGTTTTTTTAATGACGATTCACTTGTTGAGTTTCTAAATTAGATGAGTAAATATGCCATCAATGCCTGATGGATGGGACGTTTGAAACAGATGAACTTTTCAAAGTTTCTAATAGCTAATAAAGATGATAACTTATTATTCTTTGTTAATGAAGATGAATATGTTGAAGAACTTCAAAAACGTTCTCAAAGACTCAATCAGAAGAAAGAAACTTTGGAATTGGTGCTCTAATTCGAGAGAATCCTTTTTAAATATTGGAAATATATTGCTCAACCATTTAAAAGACATTTTACTAAGAAGTTCTAATTTCTTGGTCCTGCTTCTAATGGAAAAGACTACTTGTTAAGGATTTAGGATTATTCTACTCTGCACCAAATGTTCTAGAATATGCTAGAGTACTATCAAAACAACCAATAATGTTAGAGATGATGAACTTACGCAAAGATTATTTCTGGGCTACTTGATGCGCAATATGCTCAGAACTCTAGGGTCATTGATCAAAAAGAAAATAGGTCTTGTTATTGTGATACAAATTCAGACTGTAACAAAAGCATCATTACGATTGGCTACTTTTGGGTGATTCATCTGATGCTGATTTAGACATTGGAGCCCCGTTGAACATCTTTTTTATAAATCACGGTGACTAAAGAAAAATGGATTTAATCTTATTTGTACAACCAACGGTGAATATGTTGATGATGGGTCCCAGTGACATGACAATGGCAGATGAACAAATCAGACAAGCACTTTGACTGATTATCTTTGCAAATTACAAAGAAAAATCATTCTAATACTAGAAAATTAATCTTCCTTGATGAAGATTATCTGAGCAACTATAACAGGTCATAAAGAAATTGAAACAATTTATATAGGGTGACCAGCATGAAAAATTTACAATCAAACATTGCGTCTATCCTCAAAATATTAATCTTATTACGTTCATGTCCAAAGAACTTGATTTAAGAAGTCTTTAAAAGGAATCTTTGATGATTTCGCAATCGGTCTCTGGGCTCCCATAGTTTTATACATTTACTACTTGCTTCAGTTCCATCATCTTAGAATTTATGTTCTGAAAATGAACATGATTACTTAGTTTCAACATCAAAGTTCTAACTTCATCTTATGTGTTATTCTTGTAGTAGTCGTCTCAATTTCCTATTTGGGTTAATTTCTAATATTATTTACTTACTTATCATTGTCTCAACTTATTCTGGTTGTTCCAGGATTAAGTTCCTTTATGTGATTATGCAACCAATTCCGCTTTATGTTTCTCACCAACTGCTCGTAATACTAAAAACACGAAATTGTTCGAATTTGT
>BNJV01000457.1_pt1 | contig 45438 bp, 71 predicted proteins | sample 8540591 | NCBI WGS metagenome assembly BNJV01 (sample SAMD00202457, study PRJDB9452) | human saliva metagenome | host: Homo sapiens
TCTGCACGTTGTAATGCTCTTGAGCACGTTCAACGTCAATATCTTTATCTCAATTCTGCTGTTTGAACTATAATGGTTACTTCGCCTTTATGTGTTTTCCACAGATCCTTCAGCTTACAGCTAAATATTCTTCTCTGTCCATCAGGGAAAAACTACTCAGATGGTCCAACTTTTAATGATGCAACCATTGGAACGTGGTTAGCTATTACCCCAACTTGTCCACTCGTAGTCCCTAATACAACCATAGAAGCCTCTTTTGCGCTATAAAGCTTCTCCATTAGGAGTAACAATGCTTACACTTAAAGTATTCATTTATTTACCTCCTATTTGTATTATACTTCTACCCTAGTTTACGAGCTTTTTCTAATACGTCTTCAATTCCACCAACTCAGACGGAATGCATCTTCTGGGATATGGTCATATTTACCATCTAAAGATTCTTTGAAATGCTTCTACTGATTCAGATACTGGAACATATGATCCGAGGTTGACCAGTGAATTGTTCTGCTACGTGGAAGTTTTTGAGATAAGAAGAATTGAACACGACGTGCTCTATCAACTGTTTTCTTATCTTCATCACTTAACTCATCCATACCTAAGATGGCGATAATATCTTGTAATTCACGATATTTTTGAAGAGTTCTTTGAATTCTAGTCGCAACTTGATAGTGTTCTTCCCCTACGATTTCTGGAGCTAATGCTCTTGATGTAGAAGCTAATGGGTCAACGGCTGGATGAATACCCATCTCTGTTAATGAACGCTCAAGGTTTGTTGTTGCATCTAAGTGAGCGAATGTTGTAGCTGGAGCCGGGTCAGTATAGTCATCGGCTGGTACATAGATCGCTTGAATAGATGTAACAGATCCTTTTTTAGTTGATGTAATACGTTCTTGTAAACGTCCCATCTCAGTAGCAAGTGTTGGTTGGTAACCTACGGCTGAAGGCATACGTCCTAATAACGCAGAAACCTCAGAACCTGCTTGTGTGAAACGGAAGATGTTATCGATGAATAGAAGTACGTCTTGTCCTTCTTCATCACGGAAGTATTCCGCCATTGTTAATCCTGTTAATGCTACACGCATACGAGCACCGGGTGGTTCGTTCATTTGTCCGAATACCATGGCTGTTTTGTTAATAACACCAGAATCTTTCATTTTCATAGTATAAGTCGTTATCCTTCACGAGTACGCTCACCTACACCGGTGAATACTGATAGACCACCGTGTTGTTGCGCAACGTTGTTGATAAGTTCTTGGATAAGAACTGTTTTACCAACTCCCGCACCACCGAAAAGACCGATTTTACCACCTTTAATATATGGTGCAAGTAAGTCGATAACTTTAATACCTGTTTCAAGAACCTCAACGTGTGTTGATAATTCTTCGAATGTAGGAGCTTCTTTATGAATTGAATCTTTACGAACTTCTGCTCCTGCTTCTTCACCGTGGTCAACTGCTTTCACCTAATACGTTGAACACACGACCTAATGTGAGTTACCAACAGGAACTGTGATTGGTGCTCCCTGTATCTACTACTTCTGCTCCCCTATTTAATCCATCAGTAGATGACATCGCAATTGTTCTTACTACGTTATCACCAATTTCTAGAAAACTTCAAGAACTAATTTTTCTTTTTCCATCACCTTTTTCTATAAATACTTCTAAAGCATTTTAATAGATTTAGGCATATGCCCTGATTCGAATTTTAACGTCTACTACAGGTCCCATAACTTGGAGAATATAACCTTTATTCATATGTTGTTTGCTAACTAATAGCTTCTCCTTTCTCATTACTATTTTTGTTGCTGCTGCTCACTTACAATCTCTGTAATTTCTTGTGTAATTGCAGCTTGTCTTGCACGATTATATTTAATCGTAAGTGTATCAATAATATTTCCTGCATTATCAGTTGAGTTTTTCATTGCTGTTTTTTTCTTGCAGAATGTTCACTAGCTTTACTATCTAATATACTTCCGTAAATCATACTTTCAGCATATTGTGGTAGTATTACATCTAGTACTGCTGTCTCACTGAGGTTCAAATTCATAAGCTCCTGTAGGTTGCTCATCAGAATTTGCGAATTGATCTGTATTTGTCTATAGGAAGAACTTTACTTTCAGTTACAACCTGTTGAATCATACTAACAAAGTGATTGTAATGTAAGTAGATTTCATCATATTCTTTATCTATGAAATAACCTACAACTTTATTAGTAATTTCCTTTAACCTGTGTGAAACTTGGCTCATCTGGTATATCTCTATAACTATCAACTACATTATAGCCATTTTTTCTGAAGAATTCTGCACCATAGTTACCTATAGCTACAATTCCATACTCGCTATCATTATGTCTTTCGTTAACAGTATTAACAAAATTTCTTATGATATTAGAGTTGAATCCTCCACATAAACCACTATCACTAGTAATTACCACATAAAGAGTTTTCTTTGTTTCTCTTTTTTCTAACATAGGATGCTTGATATTAGCTCCTTTACCAAAAATTGTTCCCATCACTTCTTGCATTTTTTGCATGTAAGGATTGAATTTTTGTGTGTTAGATTGTGCTTTTAAAAGCTTAGAAGTGGAAACCATCTCCATCGCTTTTGTAATATGACTAGTTTTCTTTGTAGAATTGATTTTGTTTTTAATATCTCTTAGTGACGCCAATTAGTTCACCACCTTTACTCTACTACTTCTCATCTTAAGCAAAAGTTTTTTTGAATGCAGCGATTACTTCATCCATAACTTCTGTTGCTGGTAAGTCTTTTGTTTCTTTAATGTGCTTAACTGCTTCATTTTCATGAGCATCTAAGTACGCATATAATTCTTGTTCAAATCTGTGAATATCTTTAACTTCAACATCATCTAAGAATCCGTGTGTTAAAGCATAAAGAATCATAACTTGTTTTTCTACTGGAATTGGTTTATGTAAGTCTTGTTTTAAAACTTCAACTGTACGTTTACCACGTTCTAGTTTTTCACGAGTTGCTGGATCTAAGTCAGAACCGAATTGAGCAAAGCTTTCTAACTCACGGTAAGATGCTAAGTCAAGACGTAATGTACCTGATACTTTTTTCATAGCTTTAATTTGTGCAGATCCTCCTACCCTAGATACTGAAAGCCCTGCGTTAATCGCTGGTCTGATACCTGAGAAGAATAAATCTGATTGTAAGAAGATTTGTCCATCAGTAATTGAGATTACGTTTGTTGGAATATATGCAGAAATATCACCTGCTTGTGTTTCTACGAATGGTAGTGCAGTGATACTTCCTCCACCAAAATCTTCATTTACACGAGCTGCACGCTCTAGAAGACGTGAGTGTAAATAGAATACGTCCCCTGGGTATGCTTCACGACCTGGTGGTCGTTTTAATAGTAATGATAACTCACGGTAAGCTGCTGCTTGTTTTGATAAGTCATCATAAACGATTACTACATCTTTACCATTAAACATAAACTCTTCTGCCATAGCAACCCCTGCATAAGGTGCAATGTAAAGAAGTGGTGCTGGTTGAGATGCTGACGCTGTAACTACGATAGTGTAGTCTAGCGCACCGTGTTCTTTAAGTGTTTCTACAACACTACGTACTGTAGATTCTTTTTGCCCAATTGCAACATAGATACAAATAACATCTTGTCCTTTTTGAGCTAAAATTGAGTCGATAGCTACTGCAGTTTTACCTGTTTGTCTATCCCCGATAATAAGCTCACGTTGTCCACGTCCGATTGGTACTAATGCATCGATCGCTTTAATACCAGTTTGGAAAGGAACTGATACAGATTTACGTCCCATAACCCCAACTGCTGGAGATTCGATTGGACGACGTTTTGTAGTGTTTACTGGACCACGTCCATCAACTGGTTGTCCTAATGGATTAACTACACGTCCTATTAATTCTTCACCAACAGGAACGTCCATAACACGTCCAGTACGACGAACTTCGTCTCCTTCTTTAATATCAGTTGTTGGTCCTAAAATTACGATACCAACATTTGTGTCTTCAAGGTTTTGAGCAAGACCCATAACCCCTGTTTTAGTGAATTCAACTAACTCACCACTCATTATTTCATTAAGACCGTATACACGAGCTATACCGTCCCCTACTTCTATAACTGTACCGACATCTGTTGACTTAACTTCAAACTGATAATTTTCTATTTGTGATTTTAGTAATGAACTAATTTCTTCAGCTCTAATAGCCATTTATGTCCCTCCTTGTTTCAACTTCTTCTAGATTGTAGAAATTTTTGACTTTATAGCGTTTAATTTTGCTCTAACACTAGCATCTACTACTTTGTTATTGTAAGTAAGTTTAAGTCCACCTAGAAGACTCTTGTCTACAAGGTTATTAAGTTCTACTTTTTCTAGTTGTAACTCATTTTTAAGTTTTTTTCTTTTTAGATTTTTCTAACTGAACTTCAGTTAGTGGCGAAGCTGATTCAACTTTTACAACAACGCTATTTGAATGTTTATTAAACAATTCAGTAAATTGCTCTAAAAACAAAATTTATTAATGAGATTTGCAGATTTCCTGCTAAGATTTTCACAACATTTACAACATATTTGTTTACTCCTGCAAATGATGCTTCAATCAAGTTAATATTTTTTTCTAAATTAGGGTTGTTCATCAATGTAACAAAATCAGAGTTTCCATTAATAACTTTTGCAACTTCTGGTAACTCATTAGCTACTTGTTCTAATGCGTTATTTTCTTTTGCAACTTCAAATAATGAATATCCAATTTTTATTAGCTAATACTGACTTACTCATTATTTCACCCCTACCTCTTTAATGACTTTATCAACATATTCACTTTGTGTTGAGCCATCTAATTCTTTTTCTAAAAATTTTCGAAGCTACAAGCACTGATAAATCAGCAATTTGTCTGTTGATTTCTTCAAGCGCTCTTTTCTTCTCATCCTCAATATCTCTTTTGAGCATTTACTTTTTAATTGTTCTGCTTGTTTGCGAGCTTCTTCAAGAATAGCTTGTTTTTCAATCTTAGATTGTTCACGAGCATCTTCCATCATAACTTTAATTTCTTGTTGAGCATTTTTTTAATTTTTTTCTTGATTTTCTTCAAGTAAAACTAATGCTTCTTTTTGATTTCTAGCGGCATCATCAAGTTGACCTTCAACTAATCTTTGACGCTCATCTAACATATCAATAAGTTTGTCCCAAAGCAAATTTTTTTCAGTAATACTAATAAGATTAACACAGCTACTATATTAATAGCCATATTTCCTAGATTAAAACCTTGATGAGAAGAGTGTTCAGTAGCTAAAAAAATACTAAATTTTCCATTTACTAAATGCTCCTATTCTTCATAGTTCTTTTTGTTCACAGTATTATACTAAATTATTTAGCTAAGATAACGAATGAAATAACGATAGCTAAGATAGGTACTGCTTCTACAAGTGCGAATAATACGAAAGCATTAGATTTTTAATCTTGACTCTAATTCTGGTTGGCGAGATACACCTTCGATAAATTTACCGAATAAAAAAATCCGTTACCGATACCAGCACCAACTGCTGCTAAACCTGCTGCTAAACCTGCTCCAATTAATTCTACCATAATTATATTTTTCCTCCTTGGATAATAAATGAATTTTTATTAATTATTAGATTTTTGCACATATAGTGCGTTTAAAAAGATTAATGTTCATCACTAATTTTTATGTGATAAATAAATGAATGTTAAGACAGTAAAGATATATGCTTGGATAAGTCCTATAAATAGAGAGAATCCTTTCCATACTACTAGACCTGCCATACCAGCTATTGCACCAAAGAATCCTACTGTTGTAAGTGTAGCTAATAGTGCTAATAATATTTCACCTGCATAGATATTACCGAATAAACGCATTGAAAAAGTCATTAAATTTGTGAACTCTTCAATAACCTTGAACGGTGTAATACCTATACCTGAAGAAGTATATGTACCAAAATAGTGTTTAACTCCTTTATACTTAATTCCTGCAAAATGAGTAAAGACAATCACTAATAATGCAAGAGAGAAAGTAAATGTTGGATCCGCAGTTACAGAGTTGACATAGACTACTTCATTGTAACTAACTTCTATTAATACACCTATAGTATTTGCTACTGCAACAAGTGAAATAAGTGTTAACGCTGTCGCCCATAATCCTTTACCATATTTTTTCCAACTAACGTTACCCTTAATTACATTATCACTAACGAAATAAGCAAGTAACTCAGCTGCATTTTGACGTTTACTATCTGGTCTTAATTTAATTCTACTAGTTAGAAACATCACTATAATAAAGGTAAGCAACACTGTTATTAAAGTTGTGATTACACTAGGAATATTAACCGTTATATCATAGCCAAATAATTTGGTAATAAGATATGTATGTTTTTTTCCATATATTCCCCTCACCTCTTTTTCTTAAGTATCTTTTTATATTTCTAAATCTGTTGTAATATAAAATTAGAAATACTTAATACATATTATAATATTATTTTTATAATATTTGCTAGCGATTTCTTAAATTTTTATCTAAATTGTTTAAAAAAATATGTTATTATTATGTTATTTTTGTTCCGAAGATTCTGTCTCCAGCGTCTCCTAGTCCTGGCACGATATATCCATGATCATTTTAATTTTTTTCATCTAATCCTGCGATATAGATATCTACATCTGGATGTGCGTCATGTAAAGCCTTTACACCTTCTGGTGCTGCTATTAAACACATAAATTTAATATCGTTAACTCCACGTTGTTTCAATGAGTCAATCGCCGCGATAGCTGAACCACCTGTTGCTAACATTGGATCAACAACGATGAAATGACGTTCTTCTGGATTACTTGGTATTTTAACAAAATACTCATGTGGTTGAAGAGTTTCTGGATCACGATATAAACCTACGTGACCTACTCTTGCTGATGGGATTAAATTCATTAAACCATCAACCATTCCTAACCCTGCACGAAGAATTGGTACAAAAACTATCTTCTTACCAGCAAGACGTTTACAAGTTGTAGTTTGGATTGGAGTTTCCACCTCAACGTCCTCAAGTGGAAGATCACGAGTAATCTCATAAGCCATTAAAGAACCTACTTCATTAGTAAGTTGTCTAAAGTCTTTAGAACCCGTTCTCTTATCTCTAATAAAAAGATAATTTATGTTGGATCAATGGATGATCAAATACATGAACTTTTGACATAATTATAGTTCTCCTTTGTTATATTATTATATTTATTTTTACTCTAATTATTTCATTTTAACAAGGGATATCCGAAAATATTTTTGTTCACTTCAAAAAAATATTTTTTTATTAATTTTGTTATATTACTAGACTTCTATTATAGAAAATATTACAATAATAAAAACAAGATAAATGGAGACTTTAACATGCAAAAGAAAAACATTTTTAGGGATATTTTTACTTACTAGTATTTTTCTACTATATTATCCCACTTCTTTTTTTGAAATTCTACAATGGCACTAGTGATAAAGCTGGTTTCATTTTAATATTAGTTTATGGATTCACTTCATTTGCTATAACACTATTGATATCACACTTTATTCAAAAAAACTATATTTATACCCGTATTAAGTACTATTCTAGCACTTCCTTTATTTTTTTCATTTTTTAATTCAAGTGCTATAGTTTTAATACTTATTATATTAGTTTTTTTCATTTATAGCTTATGGTCTATCATCATTATTAAAAATAATTAAGGAGAGTATATGACAATATTCAAACGTAATTTAATAATAGCAACTGGTATATATTTACTTTTTTATCTTACACCTATTTTTGGCTAATCCTTTTATGGCATTAAATCTATTAGAAGCAGCTTTAGTTGGAATTTTTAATTTTTCGGTGGATTTTATTTAAGTTATATATTTATGTACACAAATAAAAAGCAGACTCGATGAACGTACCAAAAGTACAATAATTACAATTTTAGTACTATTAATAGCATTACTGATATTTTTTTAATCCTTTTTAAATTTCCAACAGCACTCAATATTATTATAAATAAATACTTAGCAATTCTAATTCTTTTTACTTGTATTAATATTTATAATAATACTGGCAGAAAATGGATAATTCTGTAATTGTAATTTTACTTTTTGCTCCGTCAATTATCCAAGGATTATTTATGAGACTTTCATATAAAAGCAATGCTTTTCTACGTTGCAAAACCCTAACTTCAATCTATATTTAATAGCGGCTATTTTCATTGGATATTATATTTGTAACAATAGGAAGTAATCAATACAACGAGAATTGACAACTCTCTTAATATAAGAAGTCCGCTTCTATCAAATAAATAATGACCACCCCTGAAAAGGGGTGGTTTTCTCTTCGGTATAACCCTTTGTTACTAACACGCACCTCAAGGTGCTGGCTTTCACATTCGTTCAAGCCCTATTGTATTTTTTTACGCCCGCTACCCGTTAAACGGGTTTATCTATTTTTCTTATTTCCAAATGGATTTGTATATTCTTTTTGTTGTCAATTTATCAATTGCAATATCATGCGCCTCTTGTTCTCTGATATATTTTTTTATTGTACTTTCATTTAAACCTACTGTACTTACATAGTATCCTTCTGCCCAAAACTTTCTATTCCCTATACTTATATTTTAGATTTGCATGCATATCAAATATCATCAGTGAACTTTTTCCCTTTCAAATACCCCATAAAACTTGATACACTATATTTGGGTGGTATTGATAACAGCAAATGTATATGATCTGGCATTATATGCCCTTCTATTATTTCCACTCCTTTATACTTACATAACCTTTTTATTATATCTACTATATCTCGTTTGTATTGATTAAATTCTATTTTTCGTCTATACTTAGGTGTAAATACAATATGGTATTTACATAACCACTTTGTATGCGATAAACTATTATGTTTATTTGCCATAATTAAAATCATCCTTTCTTTATTTTAGAGCTTGAACTACTCTTATTTTATCAAGAAAGGATGATTTTTCAATTGTTTAACTCTTATCTCACACCCGCATAGCGGGTGGTTTTTGTTCGGAGACTTCGCCTCCTCAACTGGCTAAAGCCATTAATAAAAAAACTGATAACCTAGATTCTTTCTAGATTATCAGTTTCTTCATTAGTTATCTATTTCAACTTTTTAAAACTTTACCTGATACAGCGTCAATCACTACATCATACTCTAATCCATTAGCACGTGCTTCAACTTCATAAACGTATAAGGGCACACCATTGTTTTGCGGTGCATAATCGTCTTCATACTCTGGTCTAACTTTTTACAAAAATTAATATTTTGTTCAGGAGTAGAAATAGCTTGTGCTACTATAGAGCGAATTTCTTGTTGTGATTTTTGCATTTTTGTACATTTTGTTGAGTATTACTATTGTTATTATTTTTGAACATTTGTTGATTGGTTATCACTATTTGAACCATTGTTACTATTATTGTTATTAGCAGTATTATTATTTTGAGCTGTCTGGTTTCCTACATTCATTTTTTACATTTGAGTAAGCCTCTTGAATTTTAGCTCTTTGCCCTTCTTCATACTTGTCATAAGCATATGCTCCAACACTACCAGTAACTATTACTGCTAAACTTCCTATAATTAACGGTTTTTAAAAAAACTTCGTTTAGATTTTTTTAGGTTGTTCATTATATTGAGTTTCACTGTGAACATTCTCTGTATAATTTCCTTCAATTGTTTCAATCTCATTATTATTAATATTTTTTTGTCATTTTTCTTTTTCCTTCTTTTCTTTATATTTTTTTATTATATATTTCTTTTATGAATCTAAAATGAAGATTTCATTATTATTATTTTCTAGTTATCAATCTTAACTTTTTAGAACTTTTTCCTGATACAGCATCAACTACCACATCATACTCTAATCCGTTAGCTTTTTGCTTCAACTTTATAAACATATAATGATACTCCATTATTTTTGAGGTGCATAATCATCCTCGTATTTAGGTTTAATTTTTACAAAGTTAATATTTTGTTCTGGTACTGATATTGCAGCTGCTACAATTGAGCGGATTTCTTGTTGTGATTTAACATTTTTGAGTATTTTTGTTGTGCATTATTGCTCTGAGTATTATTATTTGAGCTATTATTTCCACTATTGTTATTGTCATTTGAATTAGTTTGATTTCCTGTATTCAACTTAATATTATAGTAAGCATCTTGAATTTTTAGTTCTTTGCGCAGTTTCATATTTATCATAAGCATACGCTCCAACCCCACTCGTTACTACTACAGCTAACGCTCCAATAATTAATGGTTTTAAAAAGTTTCTTCTAGTTTTTAGGTTGCTCATTATATTGGTTGTCATATTGGTTGTCGTTTTCGATAGTTTCAACGTAAGTACCTTCAATTGTTTCGATTTCATTATTATTAGTATTTTTTTGTCATTTTTTTCTTTTCCTTCTTTTCTTTATATTTTTTTATTTTATATTTCTATTATGAATCTTGAATGAAGATTCTATTATTTATTCTCTTTTGATATTTTTTTATTATATTTTTTTGTTTTATGAATGCTAAATGAAGATTTTTACTTTTATTCTTCTCTTAAGATATTTTTTTATTATATCTATGTTTTTATGAATCTTGAATGAAGATTCTATTATTTATTCTCTTTTTGATATTTTTTTATTATATTTTTCGTTTTATGAATGCTAAATGAAGATTTCACTTTTATTCTTCTCTTAAGATATTTTTTTATTATATCTGTGTTTTTATGAATCTTAAATGAAGATTCATATTAATTAATATATAATTTTTCTGTAAAAATAAAAAAAGGAGTGACTCAACAAAATCGATTTCTACATTGCGATTTTTCGAGTCACTTTCCCTCGTTTTTTTAAAGATTCACTACAAATCTTGTTCCTTTTGACTTATTATCTAAAACAGCTATTTTACCATCATGTAATTCTACTATTTTTTTCGTAATAGATAACCCTAACCCTGAAGAATTATCCTCTGTTGTAGTTCTAGATTTATCTACTTTATAAAATCTATCCCAAATATGTTTTTCTCAGCATCATTTATTCCTATTCCGTCATCTACAACTTCAAGTATTATTCTATTTCTTTTTTTACTAAACAAACTTTTTACTTCTGTTTGAGCATACTTCAGGGCATTAGATAGTAAGTTATCTATCATTCTCATAATTAACGCTTCATTAGCGTATACTTTGATGTTTTTCTTCTATATTTATAAATAACTTTATATTCTTATTATCAAATAATATTTTATAATCTTCTAGTGTAGATTTTTATTTTATCAGATAATAAAAAGTTCTTCTTTTGGAATCTCTAAACGACTATCTAATCTAGCTAATTCTAGTATTTGATTTATCATAGATGTCATTCTCTTACTCTGTCTTTCAATAACATCAAAGGATTCTTTCGCATCTTCTACAGAATCTGTATACTTAACTCCATATTCACTTTCTGCCATTATTACAGAAATCGGCGTTCGAAGTTCATGCGATACATCTGAACTAAATTGACGTTCCCTTTTTGAGGAATTTTCTAATGTTTCTAACATTTCATTAAAAAAACTTTACCTAATTTATGCACTTCATCAGTACCATCTTCTATAGTAATTCTTTTACTAAGGTCATTACTTTTTTGCAATAGCATCAGCAGTTTCAGTCATATCTCTAACCGGTTTTTAATGAACTTCTAATAATTAAATATCCACCGTACATTATAACTAATATAACGAACGGACTTCCTATACTTATGATTAACGGCAATATCCAACCATTAATATTATTAGTAATTTGTACGACTCCTCTTACATATTTTCCGTTTCCTAAACGGGCCGAACTTGTTTCTGAATCATAGTAAAGATATTTATTATGATTAACATCTTTATATTCAGAAATTATTCCTAGACTAAAATCATTAACTTTGAAATTTCTAGGTACAGAACCTGCAACAAGATTACCATCTTTATCATAAACAGATAAGGTCACTCCATCTTCATATGGGGTAAACTTATCAGATCCACTTGAAATTTCAGCCACCTCTTCTATCAATTTCTTTTCACTATTTTTTTCAACAACACTATCACTAACTAAAAATGTCCCAACTATCAGTGATCCTATTAATAAAACTATAAATGTTGTGTACCATAAAGTGATTTTTAAAAAGTCAGCGATACTTTTCTAAATGGAAATATCGATAATTTCTTAATTTTTATTTAACAAAGTATCCTAGCCCCCTTTTAGTGTAAATAATAGTCTTATCTGTACCATTATCTAATTTTTTTCTTATATTTTTTTATAATAACATCTACTATATTAGAAGCCCCGTCGTAATCATAATCCCAAACGTGGTTAAGAATTTGGTCACGACTTAAGATACTCTCTTTATTCTTCATAAGATATTCTAATACCTCATATTCCTTACCAGTTAAGCCAATATTTTTACCATTTCTCAACACTTGTTTTTTCGAAATATCCAAAACAACATCATCAACTTGAATAACATTAGTTGCTAAACCATAGTTTCGTCTCATTAAAACTCTTATTCTAGCTAATAACTCATCAAACTCAAATGGTTTAACTATATAGTCATCAGCTCCGCTGTCAAGGCCGATGATTTTATCCTCTAATGTGTCTTTTGCTGTTAACATTATAACTGGTGTATTATTTTTACTTTCACGAAGTCTCGCTATAAACTCATAACCATCAACATTTGGCATCATTATATCAGTTATAATCAAATCGTACTCACTATAACTTACAAAATCTAAAGCTTCCCCTCCATCAAAACAACTATCTACGCTATAATTATTTTTTTCTTTAAGTGCTTAGTAATTATTCTATTCAAATCGCGTTCATCTTCAACAACAAGTATTTTCATAAAAATCTCCTCGTACTAAATTCTACTATATTTTTACTTAATTCATATGTAAATGTAAAGGTAGCGACTCAAAAAAATCGTGATTTCGGAGAAACAAGATTTTTGTCGAATCATACCCACAAAGTTTATTAGATATCTATAAAGCTTTTCTAAAAGCATATTTAGATATCAATAAACCACTGCGTCTATAAGTTCTCATATACACCTTGTTAAAATTCATTTTTTTGGGTCAACCCATTTATAATTTAATTTACATTATATTCTAAAACAAAATAATGAATCTAAAATGAAAAAGACACCTATTTTTCAAATAGATGTCTCAGACGCAATAGTCCGGATTCGAACCGGAATCTCCTCCATCAAGGCGCAATCCCTATATACTACTCCTTACGCCATTTTTATTATATCAAATTAACTTTTTTTCTTTCTATGTTAAAAAAAGTATATTTAGTATATAAAATACCAACGGAAAGTCAAAAATAGAGCCTAGATTTTTAAAGGCTCTATAAGCTTTTTATTCACTTTCTTCTAAATTATAAAGTAATTCATATAATGCTTTTGCATCTAGTTTTTTTCTTTTTTCTTCTTTACTAATATCTCGAACTAACTCTCCACGGTGCAGAACTATTATTCTGTTCCCATATTTCACCGCATCTTGAATATTGTGAGTTATCATTAAAGCTGTTAATTTCTTTTCTTCAATCTTTTTGTCGAGTAAGTTCCATTATTTTTTTCTGAGTTTTTTGGATCTAGTGCCGCCGTATGTTCATCAAGAAGTAAAAAGTTTTTGGAGTAGTCATAGTTGCCATTAAAAGTGCAATAGCTTGGCGTTGACCCCTGATAATAGCCCCATCTCACTATCTAATCTATCTTCAAGTCCTAAGTCTAAAGTTGCTAATAACTCTTTAAAAAGTTTTTCTATCTTCTTTTGTCGTACCTACTTTAAAAACCTCTAGTTTTTCCCACGACGAAGTGCTAAAGACATATTTTTGTGCTACAGTCATACGAGGAGCTGTTCCATCTAACGGATTTTTGAAATACTCTACTAATAAATCCAGCTCTTTTATGTTCTACTATATTACTTACATCTTTTTCCTTCAATTAAAAATCTCTCCACCATCTAGTGAAAAATGAACCTGCTAGTGCATTAAGAAAAGTTGATTTCCCTGCTCCATTCCCTCCAAGAATAGTAATGAAATCACCATCTTTTTATTTCAAGGTTAACATTTTTTTAATGCATGTTGTTCTCTAATCGTACCGAGAAAGAACGTTTTATCTATTTTTATTAATTTTTTTATAAATGACATGATCTATACATCCTTTCTCTTAGCTTTTTAATTTTTAATTGAGGTAGTGTTAAGAATAAAGCTATTACTAATGCTGAAACTAATTTGAAATCATTAGCTCCAATAATATTTAATTTTAACACTCCAACTAGTAATAATCTGTAAATAATCGCTCCACAAATGACACAAATCAATCTTGTCGTAAAACTCACATCCTTGAAGATTACTTCTCCTATAATAATCGCTGCTAAAGCTACAACTATAACTCCAATTCCACTATTTACATCAGAATAACCATTATTTTTGAGCTAAAAATAGCACCAGCTAAAGAAATAATTCCATTAGCAAGCATTAATCCTAAAATTGTCATTGTTTTTAGTAGAAATTCCTAGAGCAGTTGCCATTTTCTCATTATCACCTGTTGCAATTAGACTCTGACCTAATTCTGTTGAAAAGAATAAAGACATAGCAATAATAATTAATCCAGAAAGAATAATTCCAACAAGCACAGTATCATAATGAGTCGGTAAGTCTAATCCTTGAATTTTTACTAAAAATCGTATCTTTATTAATTAAACTTAAATTTGGTCTTCCCATAATTCTAAGGTTTACCGATAATAATGCAGTCATTGTTAAAAATCCCTGCAAGTAAACTCGGTATTTTTACAAACAGTTATTAAGAACCCTGTCACAAGTCCCGCTAACATTCCTGCTACTATAGAAATTAATGTAGCAATAATAGGATTAATCCCATTATGTATACAGATTACGCATACCGCAGCTCCTAAAGGATACGCACCTTCAGTAGTCATATCCGCAATATTTAATACTCTAAAACTTATAAACAATCCAAGCGATAATATTCCCCACAACATTCCTTGCGAAATCGCTGAAATAAATAAATCCATTTTACACCTCTTTTTTATTTTTTTCCCTAAATTAATATTATGTAATTTAGAGCGATTCATAAACAAATATTTTTTTATCGATTTAATGAGTCGCTCCTTTAATATATTTACTATCTATAATGGGACTGACCCAAAAGTTCTAAATTTTAACAAAATGTATATGATAATTCATAGACGCAGTGGTTTATTGATATCTAAATTCACTTTAAAAAGCTTTTTAGATATGTAATAAACTGTGCGGGGGAGTGACTCGACAAAATCGATTTCTCCAAAATCACGATTTTTTTGAGTCACTCCCATTATTTTTATCTACTACTTTTTGCTTTATCTTTAATTTCTTTTGGAATTTCGATTCCTAATTGTTTTGCTTTTGCTTCATTTAGGTAAATTACACCCTCATTAGCAAGTACGATTGGCATATCTTTTGTATCAGCACCTTTTAGTACTTTAGCGACAACTTTTGCTGTTTCAACACCGATTTGATATTGATCAACACCTAATCCTAAAAGTCCTCCGTCAGCTACCATTGTATCTGCAGATGGGAATACTGGAATTTTCTTAGCGTCTGTTACTTTTACTACTGTTGCCATTGCACTAGCAATTGTATTATCGATTGGAACAAAGATTGCATCTGTTTGAGAAGCAAGACTTTCTGTTACTTGTTGAATATCATTTGTATTCGCTACTGTTGATACTTTAACTTCTAATCCTAATTCTTTAGCTAATTTTTCAGCTTCTTGAGCTTGTTTTACAGCGTTATCTTCACTTGCTGTGTAAAGAATTCCAACTTTCTTCATGTTAGGTAATACTTTTTTCATGATTTCAAGTTGTTGTTTAATTGGAGTTCTATCACTGACACCAGTAATGTTGTTTCCTGGTTTGTCTTCAGCTTTAATTAATCCTGCTTCAACTGGATAAGTAATACCACCCATAATGATTGGTTTGTCTTTAGTTGCATTTGATAAAAGATAAAGTAGCTGGTGTTGTAATACCTACTAAAAATATCGTTGTTATCTGTAACTAATTTCTGACCCATACTTGCTAAGTTACTTTGATCACCTTGGGCATTTTGAAGATCAATTTTTAAATTCTTACCAACTTCATATCCTTCTTTTTAAGTCCATCTTCTAAACCTTTATAGATTTGGTCAAGAGCTGGGTGACTAAGTAATTGTAGGGACTCCTACTTTCACTTCTTTATTATCAACTTTTTTTAGTATCTTCACCTTTTTTACTTGAGAAGAACCCATAACCTAATACACAAAACTAATAATACCGCAAATGCTACAAAAATTTTTATTTACTTTCATTTTAATAATCTCCTTTTACTTTAATAGTATTTTTTTGTAATCAAAATTTTAGAAGCGTATCTATAATAAAAAGACCACTAGCATAATATCCAGTGGTCCTCACAATATATTTTTTTCATATATAAAAAAACCACCTAGATATTTCTATGTGGTCTTGATTTTTCATCACAAATAATCCACATAGATACTTACTTCTCACCTGAGAGCCGTATCTATGTTAAAAAGAAACAAGATCGACTCAGTATCTAGTGGCTTTGCCAACGAATATTTAATTGTAGCGTGTCAACTTGATACAGTTTCATAAATCTTTTTCTCCTTTACGTTTAATTCTTGTTTACATTATAGCAACAGTTTTTATTGTCAATACATTTTTCAAAAATAAATAAAAAAATTCTGACAATTATATTAAACTATATATACTACTACAAAAAGCTTAATTTATCAAGGCAAATCAAAAAAATAATTTTTTTCAAAAAAATATTAAAAAGATATTAATGATATTTTATACATTACTTCTGTACTAAAAAAATCTATTGAATTATAAAGTATTTTTTTGAAACTTATGAAAATAATTCGTTTTTCATAGCCATTTTTTTCATATTTTTAAAAAAATAACACACCTTTGATGACTTGAAAATACTGTTATAACAACTTTATTTTTAAAATTTAAATAAATTAATTTTTTTCCATGAAAAATAAAAATTGAAAAATATATCATTTTTATGAAAAATTTACACTTGAAAATATACTTTCATAGGAGTATGATAGATATATGTTATTAAAAATAAGTTAGGAGAATTTTTTTATGGATAGCCAGATAGCTATAGAAGAAAAAGACAAATTATTTAATAAAGGATTTATAACAATAACTACAATTAATTTTTATCGTATTTTTTAATTTATTACTGTTTCGTAGTTATTACAGCTAAATATGCAACTTCTCAATTAGGTGCAACTGCTGCTCAAGCAGGATTTGCCGCAGGTATTTATATTATCGGTACACTTGTTGCTAGACTTTACATTGGTAAAAAATTAGAAATTGTTGGTCGTAAACAAATTTTACGTTTTGGAGCTTTAATTTACTTAATCACAACTGCAGCATATCTAATTTCATCAAATATTCTTATTTTAGATACTGTTCGTTTCTTAAATGGATTCGCATATGGAACTATCTCTACTGCAGCAAATGCAATAGTTACCACTTACATTCCTAAAACTCGTAACGGTGAAGGTATTAACTACTACGGATTAAGTACAAGTTTAGCTGCTGCAATTGGACCATTTATCGGTATGTTATTACTTCCTATTACAGGATTCAATGCAGTTATTATTTTAGCAATCGTATTATCTGTTGCAGTAACAATTGCTTGTTTCTTATTCCAAGTTCAAAATATCGAATTAGACGAAAAACAAAAAGAATTATTAAACAGTTGGTCTTTAAATACATTTTATCGAATACAAAGTATTATTTATTTCTACTGTAGCATTCCTAGTTGGTTTAGCTTACTCTAGTGTATTAGGATTCTTATCTATCTACGCTGATAGCCTAAACTTATCTACTGCAGGAGCATTCTTCTTTGTAGTTTATGCTCTTATCGTTACAGTTACTCGTCCATTCGCAGGACGCGTATTCGATGCACGTGGTGAAAATGCAGTTATGTATCCAAGTTTTGTATTCTTAACATTAGGATTATTAATGTTAAGTTTTACAAATGGTAGCTTTTATGTTATTATTCTCTGGTGCTTTAATCGGTTTTAGGATATGGAACATTCATGTCAAATGGACAAGCAGTTTGTTTAAAACTTGTTGACTCTACTAAAGTAGGTATTGCACTTTCTACATACTTCATTGGATTAGACCTTGGTCTTGGATTTGGACCATATGCACTAGGTACAGTTCAAGGAATCTTATCATACAGAGGAATTTACATCCTTTGTGCAATAATAACAATTGGAGTAACTGTTCTTTACGCTATGTTCTACAAAGGTAAAGAAGTACCAGTGCTAAAAACTAAAACTAGTCGATAGTAATATTAAAAAAACTTTAAAAAGTAGTCCTAAATTAAGGGCTACTTTTTTTATAGATATTATTATTAATAACAAAAGAGGTATGATATTATACCTCTCCTTTTAAATTTTTTTATTTTTTTCTGGATAACGTCTTGCGACATCTACTAACTTTTTCTTTTTATAATCTTTTTAGGATCTTCATTAAGATGATAACACATTGCTAGAGCATAGATTAAAACATCTGCTAGCTCATCTTTTTATCTCTTGTATATTATCTCCCTCTTCACTCCATTGAAAATGCTCTAATAGTTCTGCCGCTTCAATAGAGATACTTTTTAGAAAATCTTTCTAAAAGTGTCGTACTCTCCCCAACCTCTTTTTTTCTCGAAACTCAGTTATTATTGTTTTTAACTCTTCCATCTTTTTTTATCCCTATATTAAACTGTTATTTGTTAAATTATTATATAAATTGTAAAAATTCCGCTAAACTTAGAGTTTCGCTTCGTCTTCCGGGTTCAATATCACTGTCAAGACAAGCGTTTTTGTAAGTCTTGCTTTTTATCTTTACCATAACTTGAAATTAAATTATTAAGTAAAGTTTTTCTACGTTGAACGAAACATGAACGCACGAATTTAAAGAATTTGGCATCAGTTTCAAATTCGTGAGTTTCTTTTTGTCATAATTTTTACAACAGCACTCTCTACATTCGGTGCAGGTACGAATACTTTTTTCGGAACAGTAAATAAATACTCAACATCTGTATAGTAATTTAATAAAATTGTTAATGAGTTATAATCTTTTTGTTCCTACCTTAGCATTTAATCTATTCGCAACTTCTTTTTGCATCATAACTACATAACCATCAATTTTCTCAGTGTTCTCAATTAAATGAGTTAAAATCGGTGTAGTAATGTAGTACGGTAAGTTAGCTACTACCATAATTCTTTCACAGTCAGACATTTTTCTCAGCGATTATCTTATCAACATCAACTTTTAATATATCGTTATTAATAATATCAACATTAGGATAATCTGCAAGTGTCTCAGATAAAATCGGTAAAAGTCTACCGTCAATTTCAAATGAAATTACTTTTTTTAGCTTTCTTAGCTAATGCTTCTGTAAGAGAACCAATCCCAGGACCAATCTCTATTACTCCTACATTTTCATTTACTCCTGCTCCATCAACGATTCTATTTAAGATATTCGCATCTATCAAGAAGTTTTGTCCTAAACTCTTCTTAAATGTAAAAGCCGTGTTTTTTTAGTATTTCAAAAAGTTTTTCTTAGGTGTTCCTATCATTATTTTAATCCTTTACTTATTTTTTTCATCTCGTCTAATAAACGTTCTTTAGAAATATTATACATATTAAGTTTATTTAGTAGTTGTTTTGCATTAGTGTAACCTATATTTAATCTTTCACAAAGTTCTTCTCTTAGAACTTTTTGAAGTAGTTCCTCCTACTAAACCTAACTCTATCAATATTTCATTACTTATATCATTTTTTTACCTCGTCCATCGGTGTATAATGATTTTTTTAATAGCTGCTATAATATCTTCTTTGCTCGCAGCTTCTATTCCAATTTTTCCCTTTACTATCAACGGCCTTTTTTTATTTGATATATATGCATGTTTTTGCCGTAGGAATATTTTTTTCTATTATACTTCTAATTCTTTTTCCCCGCATAATCAGGATCTGTTAGAACTATTAATCCTCTTGTTTTTTTCTAAAAAGATTAATCGTTCTATTTTTTTCTTAGTAAGAGCAGAGCCATTAGTTTCAAATGTATCGCAATCTATTGCTTCTTTAACCCTATTGGTATCATCTCTTCCTTCTACTACTATTATTTCTTTGATTTTTCATTTTATTATCCTTTTAAAAAAATTCATCAGTCTATTATAACATATTTAGACAAATTTTTGCTCATGCTAGCATGAATAATTCAAATAGTTGTATAGTTCATGCGTAATTTCATGGTAAACTTTATACTTATAACCTCCGCAAAGGAAATTCTTTTTTTAATTCAAATTTCTCTTTAAAGCTTAATTTTTTTCTAGTGCTTTTCCTTTTTCTACACACTAGTATTTCCCAATGTTTTTTCAAACTTTACTAAGTAACAATCGTAAGTCTTATCTTTTCCATATTCTCCCCAAAAATATAGAAATCCCACAATTTCTAATAGTATATGCCACCATTTTACTGTTTTTTTCTTCTTTCTAACAAATAAACTTTCTCACTCTTTTGTAAGATAATTATATAATTCTTCCATAATTCCCACCTCGTTATTTTCATTATAACACAAAAATCCTTTGCAGAAAATTCTGCAAAGGAATGTTTATTAGTGAATATCTTTTTTTCTTAAAGTTAGCTCCACTTACTTCACTAACTGTTCCAATCGATAGAAAGGCATTCTTATCATTTCTAAATACAATTTTTTTCAGTTTTTGATTCTTCAATACGGGTGATTACACAAAAAGATAATTTTTGTTTCTTGACCTGAATAACCACCTTCCCCATGTAATAAAGTCACTCCACGACCAAGTCTATCTTGAATTTCTTGACTTATTACTTGATAGTTACTTGTAATAACCATAACCGATTTAGAATCGTTAAGCCCCTCAATAACGATATCCATAACTTTAGATGCGATGAAATAACTTATCATAGAATATAATGCAGCTTCCCAAGTGAAAACAAATCCAGATGCGATAAAGATAATAACATTTATTCCAAGAACCATTTCACCTACAGAAATCGGTAATTTTTTTGTAGCATAGATTGAGAACATCTCACTACCATCTAATGTACCACCGTTTCTGATAACTAGCCCTACTCCAATTCCAAGTATAATTCCTCCGAATATACAAGCTAAAAATGGATCTGTAACAAGTGGTGGAATGCTATGGAAGTATGATGTAGCTACAGAAAGAATAACAATACCAAAAATAGATGCTATAGAAAATCCTTTACCAATCTGTTTATATCCTAAATATAAGAATGGAATATTTAAAAAGAAAGATAAATAATCCAAGTGGTAATCCTAAATAATGACGAGCAATAATTGATACACCAATTACTCCTCCATCTAATATATTATTGGGAATTAAGAAAAAAATTCTAACCCCGCTGCAAAAATTAATGACCCTATAATTATACTAATGTACTTTTTTTAAAAAAACTCTATTTTGCTTTCCATTGATTCTCCTTTTTATTTTATTTTTTGGCAAATAGGACAAAAATGACTAGAACGCCCCTTTTATAGTAACATTTTTCTACATCATGACCTAACGGACAAACTTTCTTTCCATAAATCTGATGGAAATTTTGCATGTTTCCTTCTCCTCCATCAGCATGAACATAATCTGAAATTGTAGATCCACCCTCTTTTATCGCTAGATCTAAAATATCAACTAATTCTTTAAATAAACTTTCTTTTTTTCTTTTTAGAAAGTTCACTAGCCTTAGTTAATGGATGTATTTTCTGACGATATAACACTTCACAATCATAAATGTTACCACATCCACAAAATACATTTCCTTCAAGAAGAAGAGCCTTTTATCGATTGATCCTTATATTTATTTTTCAGCTAATTTATCTAGAAAATATTTTTTTGCAGTTTTTATCAAACGGCTCTGGTGCAAGATTTACAAAAGGTTTAAATTTCGTTACATCTTCTATATATCTAAGTTCGCCAAATCTTCTAATATCACTGTAGACTAATTTTTCACCAGTCGATAATTCGAAAAATCACATGTTGATGTTTGAAGTAGTTCTTATTAGTAATTTCTGATATATCTTTTACTAAAAAAATGCTCCCGTCATTCCAAAATGTGTAATAATATATCCTTCATTTAATGTAAAATATAAATATTTTCCCTCTTCTAGATAATTTCTCTATAGTTTTTACCTTTTTACATTCTCCGAAAAAAATTTATATCCTGCTTCACTATCGCCATTTTATTCAATTTATGACTTTCTGTTACAACATTTGAATATTTCACATCTAGAATTTTTCTTATTTATTACTACTTCTTCAAGTCCAAATTTTATATTCTCTACCTCAGGTAATTCTGGCATAATATACTCCTATTTTTTTATACTTACTTTTTTTATTTTTAATATAAATATTTGAAAAATATCAAAAATTTCCCACTTTTATTTTTTCTAATTTTTCAATATTTCTCTCCAATTTTCACCTTTATTATGGCAACAAATTGAAATTTGTAGTATAATAAAAAAAGTTATAATGTATAGAAGGGATTATATTAAATGAAAGAAAGAATATCTAGAAGAGATAGAATCAGTTCTGAATCAAGAAATGATAAACACTCTCCTAAAAAGAGGATTTAAAAAAATAATATTTACAGTTCTAGCATTGCTGTTTTTTTAGGAACAGGAGCTTTTTGCCGCATATACGTTTTTCAACTTCTATAATTCAACTCACAAAGGATTCAAAAAGTTGATTACTTTAAAAGAAGTTGATCCTAACTTTAAGAAATTTTTCAGTATTAATTTTAGGGAATAGATATGAATGATGACCGTAAAGCTCAAGGTCAAACTCGTGAAGATAGTCGAACAGACTCAATGATTCTAGCAACTGTTAACAAAGATAAAAAAACGTATGGATATGGTTAGTATTCCTCGTGACTCACTTGCTTTTAATGCGTGAAAAAAATGACGAGAAGAATGATAGTGCATACTTCTATGATAAGATTACACATGCTCATGCCTACAATGATGTAAAAGGAACAACCAACGCAGTAGAAAACTTATTAAATACACCTATCAACTTCTACGTGTTAATAAACTTCAAGGCTTTTGAACAAACAGTCAATGCATTTGGTGGAATTGATTTATACGTACCATTCGATATGGATGAACAAAATGCTAATGGTGAAGAAAACACTGTTAAATTAAAAAAAGGTTGGCACACCCTAAACGGTGAACAAGCTCTTGCTTTTGCTCGTAGTAGATATTACGATAGTGATATTGAACGTGGTCAACGTCAACTTCAAGCTATTCACGCTCTTATCGATAAAGCAAAAAGTTTAAATGCTTTAACTAAAATCAATGATGTAATTAATATCGCAGGTGATAATGTAGAACATAACCTATCAACAACAGAAATCTCTTCAGCGATAAAAATGTTCTTTAATGATAATATTCAAATCGTTTCACACAGAATCGATGGATATGATGTAATGTACAACGGTGTATATTACTACTATCCTCGTCCACTATCTCTATTATACGCATCATCAGCGTTAAGAGATAATTTAGATTTACCATTGCCAAAAAGCAACAGACTTATTAAACATTTACTATCAAGGACATATAAGTATAGGATTAAAAAGAGTATAGAATAAATGATTTATTACCAAAAACTATATATCCTCAAGTCGCACTTACAGTAATGTCACATGAAGATTTACTAATCAATCTTCCAGAACAACTTTCTAAAGAAGATCTGAAAAAAAGATATTACAGTAAGTAACGAAAATAGACCTGATGAAAATGGTAATACTGAAAACAATGCTAACAATAGCAATGAACAGTAAAATACTATAACTGATATCGGTACTACAAATACCCATTAAAATACCGGAGTCAATAATAATCAAGAATAATTAATATCCCATCAAAAACTATTTTTGATGGGATATTAATTATTTATTTGAAAATTTTATATTTACAGTTCCAGTATTTGAAGATGTGAATAATTGTTTCTTTTTTTATTTGAACTATTTGTAAAATTTGATTCTTCATCACTTAATTCAGCTATAATATCACCTTCTGTTGACTTAAGAGTAATAGAATTATTTGCAGTAAGATTACTTAAAATAATATTACCAGTAGTTGTTTTTAAGTTAATATTATCTGAACTTTCACTAGGAAGATTACTTACCTTAATATTTCCTAGTTTATTAGTTATATTAATATCTTTTATTGTTGATGATGACAAATCTGTATCTCCTATTTTATTATCAACACTAATATCTTTTTAAATCATTAATATTATTTAATTTAACATTTTCCTGTAGTAACATTAATTTTTTAGAGAATTATTTTTTTACTATTTTAAGTTATCTATATTTAAATTTCCAGTTGTTAATTTAATGTCAGCATCTGAAGCTGAAATATTAGTTATATATACATCACCTAATTTACTATTAATTATAAAGAGATTTAATATCTAGATTCTTGATAAAATAATCTCCTATTTTATTAACTGAACTGATATCGATATTAGAAGATTTAGGTATTTTTATAATAAGTTTTTCTTTTTTTCAGTAAAGAAATTAAAATTAATACCCACGATATTTTTATTTTTCTTTTTATAGATAACTTATTTCCTATGTGCTCTATATTAACTTTACGTTCTAGAGCAGTATAGTATTCTATTTCCATATTTTTTTAGAAGCAGTATTCTCTTCTATGGTTACATCAGAATCAATAATATCTAAATCTAAATTTTTTAACATCATTAATTAAGACAGTATAATTCTTTTTCTCGAAAATTAGAAGAAAATCTAGGGTATATGACCATTATTTAAGTAAGTTGCTAATCCTATCAATACTAGTCCAAAAATTATAAAACTAATAGAAATTTTTATAAATTTATTCATTTATATACACCTCTTTTTTTGAAAATCTTCACAAAAATTGTTCTGATGTTTATACCATTTTGACGTAATTTTTTTATATTTTTTTATCAACCAGTAAATACCAATTAAACCAGCCCCTGAAATAACAAATCCAAATCCTAAAGTATCTAAGAAATACGAAATATTTCTTTCATAAATAAGATAAAATGGGGATTTTAATATTAATAAGATTCCACCAATGAAAATAGCTATAATAGAAAGTACAATACTAAATATTATAGATAGAATAACTATAAAAAGACTAACGACCAGAGAAAATATAGTTATCCAAGCAGGAAATAATAATACGGTAATAATAAAGCCGAGCTCTGTAGGGATTTTTCGTGGTATAAACCTCCATACTAGTTTTTGTTTGTTTTTCCCAATATTATGTTCATCTAAAAATTTGATCAACGATGATATTAATATCCCTAATTGTGATACAGCTTCTTCTTCACTTAAGCCCTTCATCAATACGATCATCAATCATTTCTTCGAAAAAAATTGATTGTTTTATACATCTCTTTTGGCGATAAATATGGTTTTAATTTATTTCCTAAAAAGAGCGCAAAACTGTGTCTTATTCATATTTTTTTCATCTCCTAATATATATTTATGTGCATTACTTATTACTTTCCAGTCGATAAGAAATTCCTGAATTTTATTGAGACCAACATCGGTAATTTTATAATATTTTCTTAGTCTACTATTATGTTCTACCGAATATGAGGTAACACAATCGTTTGCTTTCCAAGCGTTTTTAAGATTGGATATAACGTTGATTCCGATATAGGAATTACATTTGAAACATCTTTTTATAATTTTATACCCATATGATTCAGAATTACGTAAAGTAGCAAGAACACATATTTCCAATAAACCTCTTTTTAATTGAGCTTCCATTCGAATATCTCCTTTCACATAATACTATATATTGCATAGTATAATTTGTCAAGTAGTATGATGAGAAATACATTCTAATTATTGACATTTTATTTATAATACATCATAATTAATATAGTAAATTCAGCAAATTATAAATTACAAAGGAGGTACTATGGCGAAAAATTTATTACAATCAAAGAAGATTCATACGATGAATTTGTAGAGAAAAAAATCTACATTCATTACTCATCTTATAAGAATTAGTAGCGAAGAAGAAGCTCGAGAGTTTATTCAAAAAAATGAAGAAAAAAACACTACGATGCTACACATGTATGCTCATGTTATGTATACGGTGATAATAACGAAATAACTCGTGCTAATGATGATGGAGAACCTAGTGGAACTGCTGGCGCTCCGATGTTAGACGTATTGGTAAAAAACGAAATTAAAAAAATGTCTGTGCCACAGTTATCAGATACTACGGTGGAACTAAGCTAGGAACTGGTGGTTTAGTCCGTGCATATGGTGGTGGTGTAATTAACGCGCTAAAAAAATGCAACATTAGTAGAAAGAAAAGATGCTTTTGAAGTTAGACTAGAATTAGATTATAGTCTAAACGGAAAAATAGAATATGAAATTGGAAAAACTAATTTCATCGTGAATAACTTAGAATACACTGACAAAATCGTTTATACAATTTACGTAATGCAAGAAGACTACGATAATTTTGAAAATTGGATCGCTAACCTAACTAACGGTCAATTCAAAATTTTGTCTTCAAAAAGAAAAAAACAACTTGAATTTGATATTAAATAAAAACAAGAAGGTATCAAGAAACCATATTTTCACGGTCTCTTATACCTTCATTATTTTATTCCTACTAGAAAATTCATCTATCCACTCTTTTAAAACAGAGATACCCTTCTCTACTATTTTTCTTTATTATTAAATGCTAAATCCAAACCCTCTACTCTTATAACTTTTAACTTTGTCTATTCCTAGGACGCTAAAATATTCCTCTCACATATTGAACTGCAAAAGTCTAGATTAGTATATTGAATATGTTTATCAAACTCTCCACCACTAGTTATAATGAAGGTTATTTTGTTTATTAGAATCGTCTAATCCTATTAAAGACTCTACCTCACATTTAAAAAGTTTCATTTACTATCATTATATTATCAATATAATCTTTAAATTTTTGATACTACATTAAAAATTATGAAGCGGCATATAAATAAATACTGCTTCAGCACTCTTCCATTGTTCTAATAATTTCTTTTTGTCTAATTTTATCCTGTTGTTCTTTTTTTCTGTTAATTGTACTCCTTCATAATTGAAACATAAACTTATCCATCATCGGAATGTAAGTACTTGGATCATATAAATTTATCTTTTCGATATTATTAAACCCTTCTTCTATTAATTTTTTTCTTCACCAATTTTTTTGCTAAAATATTAGAAATTCTATGCTTTCCATCAAAATCTGGATGACACATAATCTGTAAAATTTTCATCATTTCACCTCATAATATAATATAATAAATAGCTCCTTATCTAACATCAGATAAGAAGCCATTTATATTATTTAAATTCTGAATAAATAGTGTTTATAGTTTTTTCGTAATCATCGTTATGAACACCAACGATAATGTTAATCTCATCATTTGTTTGTGAAATTAGTGCAATATTTACCCCAGCTTTCCCCTAGTGCTCTGAATAATCTGCCAGATAGTCCTTTTGTATTTTTCATTTTTTTCTCCCAACTGTAGCAATTAGGAAATCTCATGAGTTACATTTACCTCATCCGCATCTAAAACAGCTTTAATTTTTAGCTACTAACTCATGAATAAATGGTCTAACATTACCTGTTTCAACAACTACAGAAAACGAGTCAATTCCACTTGGAATGTGCTCGATACTAACATTAAAGTCTTCAAAAATTTTCAGAGCTTTACCAATTAATCCAACTTCATTTGCCATGTGACGTTTTTTAATAGTAATAATAGAAATCTTTTTTCCCTGCAATACCTGTAACTATTTGTTTCGCATCTAGATGTTTATTATCTGAGATAATAGTTCCTTCTGCTGTTGGATCATTTGTGTTACGAATTTGGATTGGAATGTCTTTATCACGTACTGGGAAGATTGCTTCTTCATGAAGAACACTTGCACCCATATATGAAAGTTCACGAAGTTCTGTATAACTAATTACTTTAATCTCATGTGGATTGTCAATAATACGAGGATCTGCCATTAAGATTCCAGATACGTCAGTCCAGTTTTCATAAACACTTGCATTTGCAATATTAGCAACAATCGCTCCACTAACATCTCCTCCTCCACGAGTCATAATTTTAATTTCACCATTTGGTCTACTTCCATAGAACCCCGGAATAAGAAGACGATCGTACTCTTTTACAATAGTATCAAAGGCTGCTTGAGTTTTTTCAAAATCAATCTCACCTTGGTAGTTGTAAAAGATTAAGTCTTTAGCATCTACAAAGTGATATCCTAAATACTCTGCCATTAATAAAGCTGTTAAATATTCACCACGGCTTACTAAATATTCTTCATCAATACCTTTACTAATTTCAGATTTTTAATTTAGCAAGTTCACCTTCAATATCAAATTTTAAGTTTAATTCACTTTTTAATAGAAATAAATTTATCTTCAATCATTTTAAAGATATTATCAAAAATTTATATTATATTTAGTATGTGCATAACATAAATATAGTAAATCTGTTACCTTATTATCTTCTTTAGTAGCTTTTCCTACTGCACTTACTACAACAAAACGACGAGCATCGTCTAATTCTACAATATTTTTAACTTTTTTTAAATTGTTCGGCACTCGCTACCGAGCTTCCTCAAATTTTTGATACTCTAACCATCTTAACTCCTTTTTCTAATTCATGTTATTTGTATTTTTATTACTAATATATATTATATAACTATCTGTAGAAAAAAATCAATAAATTTTTCTGAAAAATCTAACATTTATTTTTTTAATAATCACTTTTATTACTTATTTTTAATTATTTATGGAACTTAGCAACTACAAATTTACTATCTTTCTCTTTTACTTCATTAACTAAAGACTTCAGTTGTTTTTAATGAAATTTCTTTTTGTTTTTACATAGTAGTTTTCTCTATACTGTTCAACGCTCTCAACTAATTCACTAGATAATTCAACTGATGAACGTACTAAGTAATTTCTTCTAGTTAATTCTTCTGAATAAGATAAATCATTCTTAATTACTACATCAACACGAGTTGAACCTTCATTAATATCAACTATATCTTGAACGATAGCATTTCCTGTTGGAAGTTTTCCTGCTCCTTGTCCATAAAACTTAAGTTCTCCGATGAAAGAACCATCTAAAGTAATGATATTATTATTTAAAGGAACAGCCGCTTCTTGAGATTCTTTTCCAAATATAGAAAGCATTACAGATGTCTCATACTCCCCATTTTTCTACATTTGTTTCTCCAATATATTTAACAGCTAGGTCATACTGTTTTTAAATAGTCTATATCATTTTTTGTAATGTTTCTCATAGAGTATGTAGGAAATTCAGGTTTAACGTGAATATCGAAAGCAAGTGCATTACTTAGGATTATTTTTGTTCACAACATCCCCACCGTCCACATCAGCACTCGGATCAGCTTCAGCATATCCTAAATCCTGAGCAGTTTTTAAAGTAGAATCAAATTCTTGATCATTTCTGTACATGTTATCTAAAATATAGTTACTTGTTCCATTAAAAATACCATAAACTCGTTTTACTTCATCAACGCGTCTAGTTCTTTCTAAGTTTACAAGCCATGGAATTCCTCCACCAACACTAGCTTCAAAAAAATAAACTTAACATTATTCTTTTCAGCTAAATGAACAAATTCATCTAAATGCTTCGCAGCTACAGCTTTGTTCGCTGTAACAACATGTTTTCCATTTTCTAAAGATCCTTTATAAAATCATACGCAGGATTTAATCCTCCTAAGCACTCAACTACTACCGAAATTTCTTCATCATCTAAAAATTTCATTAATATCGTCTGTAGCAAGATGCATCTTATCACGACTTCTTGCAAAAACACTCTTTACTTCAATTTTATCTAATTCTTCAGTTTTACCGTTAGTAATAATATCATATACCCCACTACCAACAGTTCCATATCCCTAAAATCGCAATCTTCATAATTATTTTCTCCTAATTTCATTATTTATTTTCAATTATATAGTTAAAAGTTTATCAAGTATTTTTATGTCAAATATATCAACCTAAGAATTTTCAAAAAAATTTCAATTTTTTTCGAATATTTTTGACTGTTTTTATAATTAATTTTGGTGTAAAATTATAATTATAAAAATTAATTAAGTTCTTTTGTAAAAAAACACTTGTATTTTTTATAGAGAACATTGTATCATATATACAACGATAAAGCAAGGAGATTTTTAAATGATTTTACGAAAGTACAAGAGATATTAATAGAAAATTAAATCCAAGTGAAGCTATTCTTCAAGGATTAAGTGAAGAAGGCGGACTTTTTCGTTTTAAGAGATTTAGGAAAAAAATAAATTAGATTTAGAAAAATTAATCGGAAAAAGCTACTATGAAGTAGCTGAAGCTGTGCTACGTCTTTTCGTAGACTTTTAGCGATGAAGAAATTAAAAAAATGTGTAGAAAAAGCATATAGAGGTAAATTCTCTCATGAAAACATTACTCCTCTAGTAGGATTAAAAGATAGCTATGTTCTTGAATTATTCAACGGACCAACTAGTGCATTTAAAGACGTAGGTCTTTCACTTCTTCCACAACTTACAAAAAAACTGCACTTACAAAAAGTAGAAGATAAAAATGATATTCTTATCTTTAACAGCGACTAGTGGAGATACAGGTAAAAGCTGCACTAGAAGGTTTTTAAAGATGTAGATAGAACAAAAATTATGGTTTTCTACCCTAACGATGGTGTAAGTACAGTACAAAAAAACACAAATGCAAACTCAAGAAGGTAAGAATACAAAAGTTTGTGCAATTCACGGAAAACTTTGACGATGCTCAAAGTGGGATTAAAGAACTATTCGTTGATGAAGAATTCAAAAAGAATTACTTTCTAAAAACATTAAGTTATCAAGTGCAAACTCAATCAATATCGGGACGTCTTATCCCTCAAGTAGTTTACTATGTTGTTTCTTACTTAGACTTAGTAAATACAAACAAAATTAAATTAAACGATAAAGTAAACTTTGTAGTACCTACTGGTAACTTCGGTAATATTCTAGCTGGTTACTACGCTGAACAAATCGGTTTACCTGTAAATAAACTAGTTTGTGCAAGTAATAACAATAATGTACTTTATGATTTCTTAACAACTGGTGTTTATGATAAAAACAGAGACTTCTTAAAAACAGTATCACCAAGTATGGACATTTTAATTTCTAGTAACTTAGAACGTCTATTATACTACATCAGTGGTTGTGATAATTCATATATTGTTAAACTTATGAAAGATTTAAAAGAAACTGGTCGCTTTGAAGTTACTGGTGAAGTATTAGATAAGATAAAAGACAAGTTCCAAGCTGGATTTGCTGATGACGAACAAACTAAAGAAACTATTAAAAGCTATCTATGAAAAAGATAACTACCTATTAGATACTCATACTGCAGTAGCTTACAAAGTTCTTCTTGATAATTTAGATAATGAGCATGCTAGTATTGTATTATCAACAGCGTCTCCATACAAATTTACTGAAAGTGTCTACTCTTCTCTATTCGAAACTCAAGGTGAAGATGAGTTTACTCTAATGAATAAACTTCATGAACAAACTAAAGTTGTTATCCCTGAGAATTTAAGAAATCTTGACAAAAAAGAAATTAGACATAAAGATGTAATTAATAAGGAAGATATGAAGAAATACATCTTAGAGAAACTAGGTGATTTATAATGGTAAGTGTTCGTGTACCTGCCACTTCTGCAAACGTAGGATGTGGATTTGATAGCCTTGGTGTTGCTTTAACACTTTACACTACTTTTAAATTCGAAAAATTAGATAGTGGTCTAGAATTCGTTGGATTTGAAGAACGTTTTTCTAATGAAAAACAATCTAGTTTATCAAACGTTACTAACTACACTAAAAATTAAATAAAGAAATTTCAGGTGTTAGAATATCAATTGATAATGATGTACCAATTAGCCGTGGTTTAGGTAGTAGCTCTACTTGTGTAGTTGCTGGAATATACGGTGCGTACTTATTAACTGATACACCTATTGATAAACAAAAAATCTTTACAATAGCTAACGAAATTGAAGGTCATCCTGATAATGTTTCACCTGCTATTTTTGGAAGTCTAAGTTCATCTTGTACTACCGATAGTAAAGAAGCGGTAACTGTAAAATACAATGTCGATGAAAGATTTAACTTCTCGGCATTAATTCCAAACTTCGAAACTTCTACTGAAGAAGCTAGAAAAGTAATGCCAAAAGAAATTAAACTTCAAGATGCAATCTATTCAATGTCACGTATTGGTTCGGTTATTAAGGCATTTGAAACTTATGACTTAGAACTTCTTAATAAGGTTATGGGAGATAAAATCCATGAACCTTACAGAAAAGAAATAATACATGAATATCACGAAGTTAGAGAAATCTGTGAGAAGATTGATAGTTCTGCATTTTTCATTTCTGGAAGTGGTTCTACATTAATGAACATCGTTAGCGATACTAACAATATTGAAAAAAATAAAAACTGAACTTGCTAAATTAAAAATACAACTGGCAAGCAATCTTATTAAAAGTTGATAAAGAAGGAACAGTAGTTCTAAATTAATATGTTAACAATTTTGAACTTCTTCTTTTATTACAGAGAGGAAGTTCATTTTAAAAATAATTTTTATACAAATAAAGGAGAAATTTATTATGCAAAAAAATCAAGAGTAGCCGTACTAGGGGCAACAGGAATGGTAGGACAACGTTTATTGGTGTTATTAGAAAATCACCCATACTTTGATGTAGTAAAATTAGCAGCATCACCTCGTTCTGCCGGTAAAAATATGGGGAACTTATGGAAAGCCGTTGGAAATTAGATAACGCACTTCCCGAATACACTAAAGAGTTAGTTGTAGAAGACTTATATAAAATTGACGAAGTTTCTGAGGAATTGATATGGTATTCTGTGCTATCAATCTTGATAAAGAAGCTTTAATCAAACTTGAAGAAGACTATGCTAAACGTGAAGTAGTTGTTGTTTCTAACAACTCTGCAAATAGAAACAAAGACGACGTACCGATGATTATCCCAGAGATTAACTCTGCTCACCTAGATGTTCTTCCAGCTCAAAGAGAGCGTCTTGGAACTAAAAAAGGATTTATCGTTACTAAACCTAACTGTTCAATTCAAAGTTATGTTCCTATCTTTGAAGCAATTAAAGAGTACGGTGTTAAAGAAGCATCTATCTGTACTTACCAAGCTATCTCAGGAAGCGGAAAAACTTTCAATGAATGGCCTGAAATGATTGAAAACATCATTCCTTATATTGGAGGAGAAGAAGAGAAAAGTGAAAAAGAACCACTTAAAATCTTCGGTAAAGTAGTTGATGGTAAAATCGTTCCAGATAACTCAATGAAACTATCAGCTCAATGTATTCGTGTTCCAGTTCTTGATGGTCACCTTGCTTGTGTATCATTCAATTTAGAAAATGATCCAGGATTAGAAACTTTAGTTGAAAAAATTAAAAATCATGTCCCTGAAATTGCTAAACATGAATTACCACTAGCACCAACTCCATTCATTAAATATTATGAAGAAAATGATCGTCCACAACCAGTTCTTGATCGTGACAACGAAAAAGGTATGCAAATTACTGTAGGTCGTTTACGTGAAGATAACCTATTCGATTACAAATTCGTAGGACTTTCTCACAATACATTACGTGGAGCAGCTGGTGGAGCTGTACTAACTGCAGAACTAATTAAAAAAATTAGGATACTTAGATTATTATAAAACAATACTCCGGAGAACTCTCTTGGAGTATTTGTTATTATTGGTCTCTTAATTTTCTATTTTTACTATTTCTCTCAACTTTACTTTTTCTATTTTCTTTTTAAAGACAATGTGCATGCATCAGCAGTCGCAATTGACTCTAGAGCTGCGACACCATTTAATAGTTTTTCATATTCTTTTGATACTTTTTTTCTCCATTCAAAATATTATGCAAATACAACATTTCTTTATCTATACAGCTTTGTAACCAAAGAGGGCAACGTACATTAGGATTTCCATAAGCTATTGCTCCGTCCATTCCTCTACCTGTATAAATAGCCATTCTGTCATCATCTTCTTCTTTTGATTCATGGATTAAGAAATAACTCTCTCCTTCTCCTACTACTCTTTAAAGTACCTCTAGTATTATATAAATCTAATTTTATAGCTCCTTTTGTACCTTCTATAAGGACATAGTGTTCACCCCATCTAAAAGCATTCCCATATTCAAGTACTGCATATCGTTTATTAGAAAATTCCAAATTAACTATTAAGAAATCATCTTCATCACCAAAATTTTCACCAACATGACATACATTTCCACCTATCATAGTTGCTTGCTCGGTAGACCATCCATAATAAATTGAATACAATCAAGTTCATGAATGTGATGGTATAAGTGTCCTCCAGACTGTGATCGATTATTTTTCCAAGAAACAGTTTCTTGTTTTTCTTCCCATCCTGTTCTTGCTGCATGACAAAATATTACATCTCCTATTTTCCCTTGCTTAATCAATTCTTTTGCGTGACGTATTCCATTAAAAAGTTCATAATATGACCCTGCCATAAAAAAATCACATTATTTTCCTCGACAAGTTTCAACCCATAACCTTACAATCTTCATAAGATAAAGCGATTGGTTTTTCACAGAATACATGTTTTACCATTCTTAGCGGCTAATAATACTGGCTCACGATGTAAATTACTAGGTGTTGCGACGATAACACAATCTACATCTTCTCTTGACTACCAATTGTTCTAAAGTTGAACAATTCTCTGCTTCTAGTTCCTTAGCAACTTTCTCTCCATTTTCTGGATCAAAACTGCAATCACCTTCGCATCTTTTATTTTTCTCTAATGAACGAGCTAAGTCTGCTCCGAAATAACCTGATCCAACAATTTCCATACTTAGTCATATCAAAAATCCCTTTTTAAATTTCTATCAAAATTAGAAATAATATTCTATATCTATATTTATTATACATCTTATCACAAATTTAAAAAGATATATGAGTTTTCTTGTCCAAAATTATTTATTTATTAAATTTCATATTTATTTCTGATACATCTCATAATCTTCGATTACTCTTCATTTTTAAATATAAAAACCCTAAGGACACCTCCTTAGGGTTTGGTAATATTTAAATTATTTTAACGTCTAGAACTTGTCTACCTTTGTACATACCAGTTTTTCTATCAACAAGGTGCTAAGTCAATATACATATCCATTAAATTAACGCTGAATACCTCTTCGCCTGCAAATACATACTTTATCAAATCTATTCTTCTCTCTCTTCAATTTCAAATAGTAAATTTGTGATAAATTGTTCATGACAAATATCCTTTCTTAGTTAATTATTTTTCTACACTTTAATTATATTGGGTATTTGTCTTTTGTATATATAATTGAAATTCGGGGCTGGAATTTTTCCATGCCCCGAATTTAGTATACTAACAAAATAATCCGGGTTTGAGATTTTCATCTATCTACCCGGATTTAGTTTTATGTAATTCTATTATAAGAAAGTAAATATAATTAACATATTAGTATTTTTCTACGTAATTACTGTTGCAATTTCCTGCAATAATACACCTAATCCTACTACATTAGTTGTTTCAGTTCCCGTATTAGCTAGACGTTTATTTGTACTTTTTAGCTGTTACACTCACTTTTTGAAGATATGACGTAAGTTACCATTCTCTTCAATTATCTGTCCTTGCAAATTCATAATTCCCTTCTATCATTCCACTACTCTGGTTCCCTTTTTCTGATAATCTTAATTCATTTCCATCTTCATCTGTCCATATTGTAATTCTGCTGCTTTCAGGAATACGAGATTTTTCTTAAAGATATGTTGGATATTCCCAACTTCATCCTCAACTGTTCTTACAATCCTGTCCTTCAACTTTCTCCAGAATTTACTAGAACCCTTTTTCTGATGGTTTCAACAGATTTTCCATTATCATCTGTCCATTTCGTAATTTTTCTACTACTGAAATTGAATCATAAACATGCTCTATATCCCCATTCGGTAATATCTTAGTTTTTACTAAACGGTATCCTGAATATTTCTACTTCTTTTTAATTCCTTTTCTATTTCAGGTACATTTGGAATCGGATTACTTGTTTATCTTTTATGAATTGTCAAAATAGGCTCATAGATACGTTTTATTGTCCCATCCGGAAGTTTTTCTTCACCTGTATATCGATATTCTGGAATTTCTAGAATAGGTGATAACATATCATATTCGAATCCTGGTATAATATTCCCTTCCTTATCTCTAGCAATAATTCTTGGCAGTTTAATTTTTCATAGATGTGTTCCGTGTCTCCATTTTGGTAGTACTTTCTACGAATCTGTATTCTGGAATGTCTTTCTATCTACTGTTCCTGGCTCACTTGGATATTTCGGAATCTCGTTTCCTTCTTTATCTTTGAAGAATGTATTTACTTTTTCATAGATATGTTCTGTGTCTCCATTTGGTAGTTTTTACTTTCTACAAATCTGTATTCTGGAATGTCTTTCTTATCTACTGTTCTCGGCTCACTTGGATATTTCGGAATCTCGTTTTCATTTCTTTATCTTTTGAAGAATGTATTTACTTTTTCATAGATATGTTCTGTGTCTCCATTTGGTAGTTTTTACTTTCTACGAATCTGTATTCTGGAATGTCTTTTCTTATCTACTGTTCCCTGGCTCACTTGGATATTTCGGAATCTCGTTTCCTTCTTTATCTTTGAAGAATGTATTTACTTTTTCGTAGACATGTTCCGTGTCTCCATTTTGGTAGTTTTTACTTTCTACGAATCTGTATTCTGGAATGTCTTTCTTATCTACTGTTCCTGGCTCACTTGGATATTTCGAATCTCTTCCTTTCTTTATCTTTGAAGAATGTATTTACTTTTTCATAGATATGTTCCGTGTCTCCATTTGGTAGCTTTACTTTCTACAAATCTGTATTCTGGAATGTCTTTCTTATCTACTGTTCCTGGCTCACTTGGATATTTCGGAATCTCGTTTCCTTCTTTATCTTTGAAGAATGTATTTACTTTTTCATAGATATGTTCCGTGTCTCCATTTGGTAGTTTTTACTTTCTACGAATCTGTATTCTGAATGTCTTTCTTATCTACTGTTCCTGGCTCACTTGGATATTTCGGAATCTCGTTTCCTTCTTTATCTTTGAAGAATGTATTTACTTTTTCATAGATATGTTCTGTGTCTCCATTTGGTAGTTTTTACTTTCTACAAATCTGTATTCTGAAGTATCTTTCTTATCTCACTGTCCTGGCTCACTTGGATATTTCGGAATCTCGTTTCCTTCTTTATCTTTGAAGAATGTATTTACTTTTTCGTAGATATGTTCTGTGTCTCCATTTGGTAGTTTTTACTTTCTAGAATCTGTATTCTGGAATGTCTTTCTTATCTACTGTTCTGGCTCACTTGGATATTTCGGAATCTCGTTTCCTTCTTTATCTTTGAAGAATGTATTGACTTTTTCATAGATATGTTCCGTGTCTCCATTTGGTAGTTTTTACTTTCTACGAATCTGTATTCTGGAATGTCTTTCTTATCTACTGTTCCTGGCTCACTTGGATATTTCGGAATCTCAGTTTCCTTCTTTATCTTTTGAAGAATGTATTTACTTTTTCATAGATATGTTCTAGTGTCTCCATTTGGTAGTTTTTACTTTCTACAAATCTGTATTCTGGAATGTCTTTCTTATCTACTGTTCCTGGCTCACTTGGATATTTCGGAATCTCGTTTCCTTCTTTATCTTTGAAGAATGTATTTACTTTTTCGTAGATATGTTCTGTGTCTCCATTTGGTAGTTTTTACTTTCTACGAATCTGTATTCTGGAACGTCTTTCTTATCTACTGTTCCTGGTTCACTTGGATATTTCGGAATCTCATTTCCTTCTTTATCTTTGAAGAATGTATTTACTTTTTCGTAGACATGTTCTGTGTCTCCATTTGGTGATTTTTACTTTCTACGAATCTGTATTCTGGAATGTCTTTCTTATCTACTGTTCCTGGCTCACTTGGATATTTTCGGAATCTCGTTTCCTTCTTTATCTTTGAAGAATGTATTTACTTTTTCATAGATATGTTCTGTGTCTCCATTTGTAGTACTTTCTACAAATCTGTATTCTGGAATATCTTTCTTATCTACTGTTCCTGGCTCCACTTGGATATTTCGAGATCTCATTTTTCCTTCTTTATCTTTGAAGAATGTATTTACTTTTTCATAGATGTGTTCTGTGTCTCCATTTGGTAGTTTTTACTTTCTACAAATCTGTATTCGGAATATCTTTCTTATCTACTGTTTCTGGCTCACTTGGATATTTCGGAATCTCGTTTCCTTTATCTTTGAAGAATGTATTTACTTTTTCGTAGAGCATGTTCTGTGTCTCCATTTGGTAGTTTTTACTTTCTCACGAATCCATGATTCTAGGATATCTTTCTTATCTACTGTTCCTGGTTCACTTGGATATTTCGAACTCACTCTTCTTTATCTTTGAAGAATGTATTTACTTTTTCGTAGACATGTTCTGTGTCTCCATTTGGTAGTTTTTACTTTCTACGAATCTGTATTCTGAATATCTTTCTTATCTACTGTTCCTGGCTCACTTGGATATTTCGGAATCTCGTTTCCTTCTTTATCTTTGAAGAATGTATTTACTTTTTCGTAGACATGTTCTGTGTCTCCATTTGGTAGTTTTTACTTTCCACGAATCTGTATTCTGGAATGTCTTTCTTATCTACTGTTCCTGGTTCACTTGGATATTTCGGAATCTCATTTCCTTCTTTATCTTTTGAAGAATGTATTTACTTTTTCGTAGACGTGTTCTGTGTCTCCATTTGGTAGTTTTTACTTTCTACGAATCTGTATTCTGGGATATCTTTCTTATCTACTGTTCCTGGTTCACTTGGATATTTCGGAATCTCATTTCCTTCTTTATCTTTTGAAGAATGTATTTACTTTTTCGTAGACATGTTCTGTGTCTCCATTTGGTAGTTTTTACTTTCTACAAATCTGTATTCTGGAATGTCTTTCTTATCTACTGTTCCCTGGCTCACTTGGATATTTCGGAATCTCGTTTCCTTCTTTATCTTTGAAGAATGTATTTACTTTTCATAGATATGTTTTTGTATTACCTTTTTCATCCGTTTCAGTCTTAATAACTCTATAGCCTTCTATTTTTCTCTTCTGGATACTTGCCATCTTTTGTAGGGATTAACTCTGTTTCTTTTCCATTATTTTCTACAGTAACGTATTTAGTTTCTGGACGAACAGTCAGTGTATACGTTGCTTTAATAGTTCTTCCATTTTTATCCTTACGAACTACCTCTACTGCAGTTGCTGTTCCACATAATCTTTTCTGGTGTAAAATGTTACTACACCTTCATCATTAATAGTATATGTACCTTGACCAGAAATTACTTTTTCTTTAGTTTTATCTTCAGAATGTAGGGAGGTACTGTAGTATCGATATCCCCTTTAAATAATGGAGTATTAGACTGAGGTTGATTTTTAGCACCTTCTGATATTACATTCTCTGTAGTAGTTTTTCCTAGTACTGTCGGTGTATACGTAGCTGTTACTAATGTTCCATTTTTATCTACACGTTTAACAGTTACTCCTGTTGCTACTCCTACAAAATCATTTTCTGGTGTAAATGTTACTTTACCAGTCGCATCGATAGTGTATGTACCTTCTTTTGGTATTACAACTTTTCCTTCTTCATCTGCACCTTCAAGTCTTTGGAGCAACATTTTTCATCAATTGGAACTTCTACTTTTTTCATTATTAATAGTTGTACTTCCTGCTTTAAATACAGGTGTTCCAAATTGTTTTTCTCCTTTATCCCCAATAGATGTTACATCCTTAGATGTTGGGGTTACACCTTTTACAGTTGGTGTATATTTAGCATTAACTGATGTACCATTTTGATCTTCACGCTGAACTTCAACACCGTTCGCTACTCCTGTAAATTGCGGCTCTGACGTAAATGTTACTTTACCGTTTTCATCAATTGTATAAGTACCCTCATTTGGTACTTTTATAGATTTTTCATCTATCGGTAGCCCTGTCTCAGGATTCACTAATTTTGGTGCTTTAGTACTAAGTGGTACCTCTACCTCTTTACCATTAAGCATAGCTTTTCCTGCCGTAAATATTGGAGTCCCTTCTTGAGGTAATCCTTGAACCCCTATTGATCTTACTGGAGTTGATATTGGTCTAACAGGTACTATTGTAGGTGTATATATTGTTGTCACTTTTGAACCATTTTGTATCTTTCACCTGAATAGTTACTTCTAACTTCTCCCGTATATGTTTTATCTGACGGAGTAAATACTACTACAGGTTTATTATCTACTACATTTATCCTGTAAGTCCCTATTTCTTTTTAATCCATCTGAAGATTTTGCTGGAACAGAATCTCTCTCCTGTCCATTTTCATCTAACAACTTAAAGGTACTACTATCTAATGGAACTTCTTTATCTACACCATCAATAGTCGTTTTACCAGGTTTAAACAATACTTCTTTCGTTTGTTCCTTCCCTTGTATATCTTTTGAAACAGCAGGTTTTGCCGTTGGGGAAACACCTAAAATATGTGGAGTATATGTTGTTCTTACTTTTGTTCCATTTTTCATCTTCAGCTTGAACATCAACTGGTAGTACAGTTCCTGTGTATGTTTTATCTGTTGGTGTAAAGATTACTTTATTAGTTCCAGGAGCAATACTATAAGTTCCTACTTGTTTTACACCATCATTTGCATACGCTGGAACTTCCGTTACTTCCGTTCCATCGCTACCTATTAACTTACTTGAACCAACTTTAATCGGTACAGATTTCTCTACATCTCCAATTACTGCTTTTCCTGCTGTAAATGTCACTGTTCCTTCTTGAATTTCTCCTTGAATTCCAGTTGAAGTAGCCGGCGATGCTTGTGGTTTTACTCCCACAATAGATGGCGTATATTTTGTTTCAACTTTAGTTTCATTTATATCTTTTGCTTGGACACGAGCTGGCACAACTGTTCCAATATATGATTTATCTGTAGGAGTAAATGTTACAATACCAGTACTAGAGTCTACTGTGTATTTCCCTACTTCCTTGTTCCTCTCTCTAATGCAGGAGTCTCTGTTACTTCATAACCATCTGAGTTTAATAATTTAATTGAATTTTCTTTAATTGGAACTTCTTCATGACCTTTCTTAAATATTGGTTTTCCCTGTTTGAACTTCACCTTGAATTCCAGTTGAAGTAGCTGCTTCAGCAGTTGGACTAACAGCAATTACTGTTGGTATATATTTTTGTCTCGCTGTTGATAAAGAAGGAACTCCATCTTTATCAAATCCCACAGGTCCTGTCAATTCTACAGTAACTCCTCCTGCAGTACCTTTTAAATGATAATAGTGGTTGAAATTTCACTTCTCCAGTCTCAGGTACAATTGTATATGTTCCTCATTTTTCTACAGTAATAGAAGTTTCATTAATTATACTTCCTGATTTTGGATCTACTAACTTAGCTATATATTGAGTACTTGGACTAACTATTCTCTCTGCTTCTCTTCCTGCATTTTACCTTGAATAACGGTATTCCTTTTTGTTCTTTACCTTGAAGTCCTGTTGTCTCTTTTGAATGCCCCGTCATTTCTTTTTGGTTCTACAATCGGCACATATACTGCATCCATAGATTTATTATTTCCTGCAGAATGCCCCCCGTTATTAGTGTTTGTTAATACATCCCCATCTGTTACTGCTTCCCAACCAGTACTTTGTCCATTTGCATCTACAGCACGTAATACAACTCCACTTGCTTTCCCTACAAATGCTGGATCTAGCGTAAATGTAACACCTGTATCCGAAACTTCATATGTACCTTGACCCGGAACATTTAGGGTTAGTAACAAGTTGTCCTGTCTCATTAACAATTCTTACCCCACCTTGTGCTGTTTTTAGTTGTTTCAGCAGTAATAGAATTTCGTTCCTGTGTATAGTCTATTTTTCCATATGAATTAAATGTAACACTACCATTTTTAGATCCTAAATCTCCCGGCTCATCACCTTTATTATGACTAATATATTCAAAAGAAATTCTTTGTTTATCACCTTGTTTCCCTGTGGTTTCCTCATAATCCCCACGTGGTGGATTAGTAACCTGGACTTGATTATCCTCTACCTCTCCTGAATATGCAATCCCTGTTGGATTTTTCAACTTGAGTTCTATCGGTAGCTATACGTACTCTGAATTTTATAATATCATTATTTTCGTCTATTACATGCGTATTATGGAAAGTAAGTTCAACTATTTGATTATTACCTGTTACTTCTTTGATATCCGACTCTTCACCTTGATCAAACTTACCATTATTATTGAAGTCAATGAAACCACGAACATAAGCTTTTTCTAATGGACCATTAAAATTCTCATTACCATTCGCTGCAGCTTTTATTTTAATTTTATGTGTATTATTTGGTCCCAATATTGGTCTTATCGCAGATAATCCTGTCTCTTTATTTCTTACAATAAAAACTGAGGGCATTAGCTGTTCTACACCTTCATCAGCATAATCTGTCTCATCATCAGAATTTTCTCCAAATACATTTCTTCCTGGATTAGATTCATGATCAGCTTTTACTGTTCCTAGATATGGCTGTTGAATCTGCTTTTCTGCTCCTGTAACAGAATCTAGTGTCTTTGTTTTTAAATAATGCTCTACTTCTCCATATGATTTTGGTAAATCTCCATAATCAGAAATTTTAATTCCCAGCATAGATGATTGCTGTCCTGTTGTCAGTAAATAAAAACCTACTTCTGTTACATTATTTGAGGATACAATAGGCGTTGCTCTTCCATCCATATTTGTATATCCACCAAATACTTGAGATCCTAATCCTGCCGTAGCAGAGTCTGGCGTAGCAAACTTTCCAGCAGCCAAAGCATCCACAAATGCTTGATCTCCAAGGCGTTTCATACTTCTTGGATCAAACATGTATTAAACCTATTTAAAGGTAGATAATGTTTAGCTTGCCCATGCCCTATCAAAGCAAGAAGATCCCAAGGTGTACCATTAGTTGTATAAATTTCAGTTTCTTTGTCCCCAATTTGTCCCCTGAAGTCATAACAATACTTGGCTTTATAAGTTTCCCATTATATTTAGCTTCTATTGTAAATTTTACACCAGCTACAGTTGCATCACGACCGACACCATCAGCACCAACACCACCAATTGTTGTTTTTGCTTTTCCAGTATCCAATCCTGAGTTTTTAGTTTCTGACCAATATCCTTGACGTACACCTCCTATACCAGTTACGGTTGGCTTTCCATTATTTGCATCTACCCTATTTTCCCCATCTGGTTTATAACTATTTTGATATGCAGTCCCAGCAACACGTCTTTTATATACATCAGTAGCATCAAATGGTTTTAATTCTTTTGCAGTTAATTTTAACTGTATATCCTGGGATTATTTCTTTTTTCAAAAACCCGATCCTACTTGAAGTTGACCATTTTTCTTTAAGTTTAGTCCATGCTTTCTTATCCCCAAAATCTAACCATTGAATCTGTCCATTAAGATTCTTAATTTTGCAGCATTTCTTTCCTTTGTTTTTAATCGGAATATCTGTTAATGAAGTATACCCATGGTCTGCTAACCATTTTTCCCTGTTTCTGTAGATGCATCCTGCAATGGCTCAGCTTCAGTTTCTGTTAATGATACATCAAATTTACCGCTACGTTTAACACCAGCTTTCTTAATTGTGTATAAACAGCTTTAATAGAGTTACTTAATTCTGCTAAACTATTAGTAATTTGTTCTTTTGTTGCCTTGTCATTACCTAATAGTTCTTTTGCAAGTTTTTATAGCCTCTTCATTTTTACTACTACAGCCTGCACTGGTTTTTGCTTCTACTTTTAAGTCTTTTTGTTTAATTCAGTTTTTAGCAAGTGTATTTGTTACTTCTGCTTCTGAAGCTACTTGAGTTAATTCTTTTTAACTTCTGCCACTTCTTTTCTTTTTGTAGCAGTGCTTCTTTATCTCTTTGTTCAGCTTCTTTCTTCTCTTCTAATTTCTTATCAAAAGCTTTTACTTTAGCTTCAGTTACTACTGTACTAAGATCTTGAATTTTTGAACTTGTATATCTATTTCAGATTGTGTAGCCTTTTCATTAGTTACTACTACTTTCGCTGCTGCTATTACTTCTTTTGCAGTTTCTATGACTATTTTATCAGTGTCTTGTGCTGATTTTTAATTTTTCTTCTAAAGCAACAATACTAGCTTTTTAAAATTTCTACCGTTTCTACTTTTGATTTTTTCTTCATTTGTAACTTTAGTCTCTGATATTTTCGTTCCTACTTTTGATGCTACTGCTGATGCAACACTTTCTTTAGTATTTTCTAAAATTGGTTTTATTGTATACTTTTGGAACATCTAAACTACCTTGAGTAACTTCTATTGTTTTCAATGCATTATTTAACGATATTTCTCCTGCTTGCGCCACTCGATCCAGCTCCAAAAATACTTGCACCTATTACTACAGATGCTGCTCCAATTTTGAACTTTTTAATAGAATATGTTTCTACTTTAGTACCTTTTTTTGACTTCATATAAATAACTATTATTTTACCTATCATATATTTTCCCTTTTTTATTTAATATAAACAATAATACAAACTAATGTTTTTCACAAAATATATCATTTATATTAAATATTACTTTCTTATAATATTTCTATAAATTAAAAATAAATAAAATAAACAATATACAAATCCCAAACTATAATTTTAATTAAAATAATCAAATAAAGCTAGTAATTAAAGTTTAATAAATAAAATAATAAACTAGGATTAATTATTATTTTTACAAAAATTTAACTTTATTTGTCTAGAAAAATATATCCAAAAATCAATAAATATTTTCAAACTCTTGTTTATACATGTTCTATTATGTTTTTATAAGAAAGATTATTTTAACCACTTTTAAAACATAAACCTCATATAACCTAATAAAAGATTTCCTATAATATGTATACATAATCTCTATTGACTCTAACATATTATATTATATCTTTTCTCATAAGCTTTAAATCTTCATTTTTTAAAAATTATCTTTAAATCTTTTTCTAAATCAAACCTCAATCCTATAACTTAGCTCTCTAATTTTTATAACTTATTTATTTTTTAAAAATTTTATTAGATTAAATGTATAATTTTATTTCTAAAGAATAAAATAAAAACCCTA
>BNJV01002789.1_pt1 | contig 45409 bp, 74 predicted proteins | sample 8540591 | NCBI WGS metagenome assembly BNJV01 (sample SAMD00202457, study PRJDB9452) | human saliva metagenome | host: Homo sapiens
ATTGAGAATATAATGGTTCCGTAAAACAGACACTTTTTAAGACAGTTTTAATGAATCTGATATGCTTAGAACAACCAACATGGAGGATCTCATGTCTCGTACAAGAGCAGAAACTTAGTGCCAGTTTAAACTCCGACCTCGTCCTCGAGGTTCTGAAGGGAGAAAAGGAACTGAAATGTCATTGCTACCGAAAATGGCATTCAGCCTAAACCCTCCTTCTGAAACTGGAAGAAGGAGTTCCCTTGAGAAAAGCGTCTGTGGTCTTTGACGACACGCGGGAGGAGAACCTTGAGCGGTGCCTCGAGGAGCGCAAAGAGAAAGAAGCTGCGCAAAGAAGGTCGGCCAGCTCACCATGGCAGGTGGACTGGTTGAAAAATCTGAGGAGATGCTTGGACCTGACATAGATAGAAACTAGGAGATTTAATTATTACAGTAACGAGGCATTTCGTACGGATAGTTCTACTTCCGCCTGATCAAACTTTTCTTAGGGATAGAAGATGGTAAAATTGTTTCGATAGACGAATACTGGGGAGTGATGATGGAGAAGTTCGAAGTGGCGACTGGATGATGAAATTGGAAAGTGAAAAATCAGATGATTTGAGAGTTGAAAAAGGTGATAAAATGAAAGAGCGAGAAAGAATTATTAGATTGTGGTTTGATATGTGGCTCAAACAACAAGATTTAGGAATAGATGATATATTTGCGGAAGATGTTGTTTATACTGGAAAGTTGGTGTCCTAAATATGAAAATCGAAACAACTGTGAGGTATTGGTTTAATGAATGGAAACTAGCCGTGGAAAGGTTATTGTTGGGAGATTTAAGTAAAGTTTTTCACAGTGAACATCAAACAGTTGTGGAGTGGTACTTCAGCAAGATGAATGATGGGAGAATGATGAATTTGATGGTATATCGTTGATTGAGTGGACAAAAGAAGAATAAAATCAAAGAAAACTAAAAAGAATTCGGCTGCAACATCAATCATTATAATCCTTATAGAAAATAGTGAGGAAACCCCACTAGAGATAATAAAGTTGCTTGGTTTTAGAACCACTTAGTAATAGTTTACAAAGAGTCGATTAGAAAAAGCAAAAATCTAATCCGCTTTTTATATAAGAAATTCTCCGTTCTAAACTGATGCAAGATTTATAACAGTAATGCCCCGCCGTGCATGCGGGCAGGAAACCAAGACGGTAAAAGGTTAAAAAGATATAGAATCCTTTTGTCAAGCAGCTTGTATCGTAACAGAATTACCAAATGCTGCTTATATCTCATTATTATGCAGGGCTTACTCTGTCTTATATGAGTGCTTATGTGAGAATGTAAGCCACAGTTTCAATTACTCACCCTGCATAGATTCAATAGGACGGATTGTACTATTATACACCTTCTTCAAAAAGTAGATTGAGGCGATGGAATGAAATGATTTCCGCTATGAAAAATGACCACCATACATTGTTTACATTTCCTGTCTGTACAAGCAGCTAAAGGGCAGGAGGGAGAACTACTAGCTGCCTCATTATGAGATATAATCAGAATATATACTCTGTGCAAAGGCCTCGAAAGACCGAGCTAAGCACTCATTCCGATGGCAGCCAGTGGGAAATGGATGGCTATGGTACGAAGTCGCACTTATTCCCATAAGCTTTTTCATATCATCAGCCGCATTGAACATGTCAAGCAGGACGCCTGGAACAGCCTCAAGCAGCAGGGTTCCTGCAAGCATTATGCCAAAGGCAAGAGCCAGTGAAAAAGCGTAGTGCCTCGTCTATCCTCTTCTTATTCATAGCCCCGTAGTTGTAGGAAAAAGTACAGGGATGAGTCCGTTATTAAGGCCAAATACCGGCAGGAGAAGAAGGATTGAAGCTTAAAAGTATACACCAAAGACTGCGGTTGCAGTAGTTGAAAAGGTAAATGAGGATTATGTTCATTGCATAGGTCATAACAGAAACCTATGGATACCAGTAGGGCATACTAGGTATAGCAATGAAGTATATTGGTTTTATTATCCTCATACGAGGGTGTAGAATCTGCTGTATTGATAGGTGGATTTCTTTGTTGTATTTTACATTTAAGAAGAGTCCTACAGCAGCGGCTATGAACTGGCCAATGACTGTAGCATAGGCAGCTCCTGCCACCCCTAATTTTGACAGCCAAAGAGACCAAATATCATATAATAGGGGTCATGATATTTTGCCACGGCACCAACTATCTGGGATATCATACTTAGGTGGTACGGCTCAGGCCCGAAGCAAACGCCCCCTGTAATCTGCAAGAATGAGCCTGTAGAGAGGAAGCTGATTATCTGAAAGATAGATAATGGCGTCAGCCTGGATGGCGGCATCACTTGTCGCTTGTGATAAATGGTACTGCCAAAGAGGCCTATAAGCACAAAGATAATGGTATTTATAAGTACAAGAAAGACACCTGCATTTGCCGCAGAATCTGATTTTTCATAGTCTTTCTCCCCAAGTCCCTGAGCTGAGAAGCATATGAAACCCACGCCTGTTCCTGCAGCTATAAGCATACTATAGAAGTTCTGTATAGGAGTACGAGGGTTGCAGCAGTGAGTGCATCCTCTGAAAGTTATGGCTACGAAGATACTATCTACTATGTTGTAGAGCGCCTGCACCATCATAGATATTATCATAGGAAGTGAGCATGTTAAGAATGAGTCTCTTCACCGAGATGGTTCCCGATTTTATTTTCTTTAGTTTCCATATTTTCTCCTTTTTAACAGATGCTAAAAGATTATAGCATAGTTTTAGGCATTTATGTAATAGAGAAATTGAACAAAAAATGTTTGCTTATTTCCTAGGGCATTTTATGCTAAACTAAATCTAAGCAGGCAAAGGAGATTGGCAGTGTTTGTAGGGCGGAAAGCGAATTAACTTTTGTTAAATAAATTATATGCTTCAGATAAATTCTAATTTGTCGGATTATATGAACTAGTTAATTTGACGCAAAAACTGATAAATGTCCAGACTCGCTACGGCATCCGCTTCGCTACGCCTGATGCGCTCTGCTTAGGCATTACTCAGTTTTTGCTGTCATCAGCTATCTATCCATCATTGACGCTCCGAATGATAACATTTCAGACTCGCCCGGCATCCGCTCTGCCCGCCTAATGCGCTGCTAGAATTTATCATTCGTAGCTGGCACCATAGATTTAGTGAAAATAATAAGCTGCAGGTCTACATTAACACCTCAGTGACGCCCGAATGATAACATTTCAGACTCGCTCCGGCATCCGCTTCGCCCCGCCTAATGCGCTCAGCTAGAATTTATCATGTCGTAGCTGGCACCTCAAATTTATACAAATAATGACTATAATACCAAATGAAAGGCAGCCTCCACCTGCCCCTATGTGGCTGATGTGTTTGTTTTTCCGACTTTATCAATCAAACAGCCGGAACTAATAATGCCTAAGCAGAGCGCATCAGGTTTTTCGTCAGCAAAGCCATATTACAACAGCATCTTACAGAAAAACCGTAGCGAGTCTGGAGCACGTATAGTGAAGCGTCACTAGTCAAGTTAACAACACATCAGCCCGACAACTTAGGAATAAATATCAATCACCCAAAAAGTTTTTAACTTCCTTACTTATTCTTCTATACTCGTAATCTATGTACATAATGTGGACAATCCAATCTCTACATACCTTCCAGACTTCACTTCTTTGATGTATTCTTCAGTTATCCTTCCCATTTCTTTTATCAAAAACCAGTTCACCAGTGCCATTGAGAAATAAATAACAACATATCAACCTGTGGCACTCCATTTTGCTCTACAATCCTTGCATTATCCTTAATACTCTTTTGCTTCATTTATCATTGTTACAGTTGCAGTCCTGTTATAAAAATTGCTCTATACACATTCTTTTTCATAATCAGTCAATGTTCCATACTTTTATGGCATCACTTTCTGAAAGTGCAGGAATTAGTCTGGTAATTCCCTAGAGCAGATGCATATTGTCCGAGTTTCATCAGTGAAAGATTTATTTTTATATTCTTGTAACATTCTGGTACAGAGCATATCTAAGCTCATGATTGCCCCAATTTCATCTGGGTATTCCTGAGCCCAATAAAGTGCTTCAATTCCAGACATAGAATGTGGGCATAAAATATACGGACCATCGATTCCTGCTTTATGCAAAGCTAATCTTGTTTCAGATAATATAGTCCTGTATATTTCTATCTTCATCGACAATATCACTATGTCCATATCCAAACTTTTCAACAACAGCGATATGATACTTTGTCACTTAACAATGAGTATAGCGATTTAAAAGTCCAGAATGGGAGAGCAGGTTCCAGCCCCCTGATAAAAATACAGTGTTTTTGAACCACTCCCTTCCCACATATATGCTCATATTTTTCCCATTTATATCAATGAGCTGTCCTAATGGCTTTCTCAATTTTCTCTCTACCGTAAGCCTATACCTATGATAAACAAAGCAAATCAAAATTAAGAAAATAATAATTGCTACTATCCATAATAATAGCCTTAGCATTGTTTTTGCTATTTTTCATTGTCTTTACTTGTCCTTCCTGAAATAAAACGGTAAATTGCTCCCTTTATTTTTTACAAATCCATGAGGCCAATTTTCTTCGAGCCAATCCGTTCAATTACACCTTCATCAATAAGTTCTTTCATCAGCATTTGTATTGCTCTCCTAGATTTATTCATCATTCGATATCTCAACTTGTGTTAATGAAGGATTTTCTTTTAAGAAGAAGTAATATATGTTCGCGATCAGTTATCTGGTTATTTTGCGCTTTACTTTGCGCTTTTATTTTGCACTTTATTATATTCATAACTAGATTCCAAAGAGTCAGGAAAAATTATATCCGTCCGTATAAAAACACAGGCTTTAATTTTTCCTATATCGTTCCTGAGCCTCATAAACATCAAGAATCGTCTTGAATCCCACTACCTCTTCGCTCCATTTATAAGGATATCGCTTTTGCGCTTCTAAATTCAATTCTAAAGCGCATTTTTATATCTATGCGCTATACAAATTTTAATTTGTAGGGCTAAAAATAAAGTTGCAAGGTAGACGCAAAAACTGATAAAATGTCCGAGACTCGCCCGGTATCCGCTTCGCTACTCCTAAAGCGCTCGCTTTTGCAGTGACTCGCACTTTGCAAGGTGCGAAGCAGAAGCGAAGCAAGGTGCGTTAGTCCTGCTCTTATATAATAGCTGTCCGCACTGACGAGTGCGCAAGCACGAAGTCAGAGCGAAACAGCGAACTATGCAGCATTATCAGTTTTTGCTGTCATCAGCTATCTACACCCCACGTGACGCCTCGAATGATAACATTTCAGACTCGCCCGGCATCCGCTTGCTCGCCTAATGCGCTCGCTTAGAATTTATCATTCGGAGCTGGCACCTTAAATTTATGCAAAAACAACCCGAACACTCAAAATGAAAGACAGCCACACCGCCTGCCCTCATTGTGGCTGACGCGTTTGTTTTGTAATCATTCATCAATTAAACAGCCCGGAACTAATAATGCCTAGTGAGCGCATTAGGTTTTCGTCAACGGAACTATTCTTAAACAGCATCTTACAGAAAAACCGGAGCGAGTCTGGACATTTATTAGTGGAGGCGTAACTTAGTCAACAAACAAAACCTATCAGCCCTACAACTTAAAATAATTTCCTGCAACATTTTATGCCCCTCATTTGTGTATATAGTGAAAAGGCAAATGAGCCTATAAACCAATATGGAGGAATTAAGATGAAGAAGATGTTAACAGTTGTAGCAGGAGTTTTAGTAGCAGGAAGCCTTATGAGCAGTGTGGCAAGAGCAGATATGATGGTAGGGACAGGATAAGTCAACACGCAGGTCCATATCCAATTGAGACAGAGGCTGTTGCTAACGCAGGGTAATAACAGGACAGGATGAGTCAAGCTGGAGTCATATCCTATTGAGACAGGATGAAAAAGTAGGCATGCCTGAGTCCTTTTACAGAAGTTAAAAAGTCTTAAAGAGGCAGAGAAAAAGACCGGTGTTAGAGATGACGACTCCTAAGAAGATAAAGGGATATGATGAACAAACTATGAGATAGTTAAAAAGATAAGTTCATCGCAGTGAACTACAGAAAGATGACAATAACTCAATCACTATCAGAAGGCTGAAACCCAAAAGGATGTAAGCGGAGATATAATAAGTACAAGAACACCAAGAAAAATTACAGTGAAGAGTTACAAGGTAAAATTACGGGCAACGATAAGACTATTCGCATTGCAACTTGGACAAAAGGTAAATATTCTTATTCAGTAGGTATTTATCACGAGAACAAAAAGAGATGAGCCTTAAGCAGATTAAGAACATAATCGGTCAGGTAAAAATAAAAACCATAAAAATTACTAATTCCCCGCAATTAATCGCATAAAACGATAAACTCAGATTCAGGCAAGACCACAGTATGTGTTTTTGTCTGAATTATGAGCAGCCACATTGGTCTTATACCTGCATAGATGAAGCTTTAGGTGATAAAAGTTAAAGGAATGAGAATGCGGTATATTCTCGCAAACTGTAAAAAGGAGAGGAAATTTTATGGAGTTAATTGCAGAGGGGATACGGATTTTCCTTAAAAGAAGGGCTTATTAATCTGATTAAAATGGTTGGAGCCACCATTAAAAGGGATTCTCATTCTGCCATTTTGCAAAGAAGACACAAGAGCCTTTATTAAAATGAGCGTGCTGAGAACTTTCTGAAAAGTACGGCAATCAGGGTGCTTAGGATGGCGTACGCCTATGTTCACAATATGGATGAGGCAGAGGATATCTTGCAGGAAACTCTTATCAAAAATCTTAGAGGTAAACTCGACTCAGATGACGAGGAATATATCAAGGCGTATTTCCTATGCACTGCTTCCAATATAGCTAAAAACCACATCTCTGCAAAACAAGAGGTACGAAACGGATGAGCTGAATGAAGAGCTTGTCGCAGAGGAGAAAGCTAGATCTTTTCCTGTGTGGGAGGCTGTAAAGGAACTTCCGGACACACAGAGAGATGTCATCCACCTTTTTACGAAGAAGGCTATCAGACTGCTGAAATAGCTGAGATTCTAGGCAGAAAAGAAGCAACTATAAGGTCTGACTTAAAGCGTGCAAGGGAGAGGCTAAAGACTATATTAAAGGAGGTGTACGACTTTGAGTAAATACAATGAAATAATGGAAAGAGTAAATGTAACTGATGAAATGAAAAGCCGTATCCTCGGTAATATAGATGAACATTTTATCAGAAAGAAAAATGCTAGAAAAAGTCCTTCTACCTTGCTTTCGGTGGGAGTAGGGCGGCAGCCTGCTTATGATTATAATTAGGCCTTGGGATAACAATGTAAACCAAGCCTATAAATTCTGGTACAGGCTCAGTAGGAGAAGGCTCTAATGTCCTAGGAGTAAATCCTATGCAAGGATACTCCTCAGTAGAGGAGCTTTGCTAAAGCAGTGGGCTTCAAATGTACCTGTGATAAAGAGTCTGCCATTTAAGCCTGGTGAAACTGAGTATATGACGCTAGGTGAGGGTTTTGCTCAGATAACCTATCTTAGTGATGACGACAGGCTGATTTACAGGAAATCAACAGATAAAGAGGATAACTCAGGTAACTACAATCCTTATGACTATGTGGGAGAGATTAGCGAAAATGATATCAAAGTAACGGTAGGGAACTAAGGAAGCGCTAAACCTCGCCATTTGGAATGACGGCACATACGAACATTCTATCTCTGTAGAAAAGGCAGTAGATAAGGATGTGATGACTAAGATGGTTGAAGAGGTTATGGAGTCTAAATAAGCTAAAAGGCTGTGCACTAACAGCTTTAAGTGTTAGTGTACAGCCCGTTTTATTCTACAGGGGATTTCTCTTGAATACCTTACCAAATAAAAATATCCGTGAAGGCCTGTGTTGAGGAGGATTGATGGTAATACTTATGTCCTCCCTGAACAGCAGACAAGATTATTTAGTCTTGTCCTTTAATGCAAAAATCCTTATTTGCAGCAGGATACTTGTGGGCATCCCACTCGTGATGGCCTTTTTCTCAGAGAAGGTCACTTTTTAGGTAGTAGTCTCTGGTGTTGTAGTACTGGTACTCATTCATCCAGCTTTTCTGGCCCACGGTTCCAGGTAGCATCCACGTGATACCATTTTCCGTCTACCTTTACCATGTTCCAAGCATGTAATGTAGTCTTATTTACATAGCCCGTTATGTAGAGTGTATCAAGTCCTGCCTCGGTTGCCAGCCTGTAAAAGAGCTTTTAGCCTTGGCATCGCATACGCCACCCTTCTTATAGAGCAGGGCAAAAAGAGCTGTACACAGAGTATTTGCCTAGCTTTTCATCCTTTTACGCTTTTTGCCTCTTGTGAGGTAGTTTCTGTTGTCACCGAAGGTATATCTGTACTGGGATACGATGTAGTCATTGATTGCCCTGACCTTTTCCTCATCGCTCATACTGTCTTTTGATATGCTTATCTACCCAGTTCTCAACAAAGTCTTCCAGATGATTTACCTCTTTTTGGTAATCTCATAATCAGTCTTTATTATCCACTTATAATAACCGTTGTAAGTGCTTTTTATGGAATTAAAATTTTATAATACCCTGCTGATATCGTTAAATTCAGGTATTGCATAGAGCTTTTTCCCAAAAAGCTGTGTACTTCTTTGTGTTATTTAAACTCCAGGACACTTTTATCCAGATTTATATGGAAATCCCTGTCCAGATTCTTTGCGTGAAGTAACATAAGGTCTGTAAGCTCTTTTTCGGTCTTTATTATAGGCTGAACATCATCCAGTATCTTCTTAGCCTCCGCCTTTGTTATGTCATAAGCTTACCCTCACCTGCCAGGTAAAGTATCCGTTATAATCATAGGTCAAAGTGCGGTCTATATTGGCATGCTCTATTATGTCGTTGTACTGAGGGATATTTGGTAAGTTCCTCCCAGAAATCCCTCAAAAGCCTTTGGCTCATTCTTTAGTGCCTGATTACTGATAACCAGGGTAAAAATCCCTGTCAAGATCGGTTATGTGCTTAATAAAAGCATTTACTAGCTGTGTTCTTGTTAGTATGGCATTTTGGTTATGCTACGCTTCCTTCTATAGGTAAATTCTCTACAGTACCCTGCATATACAGGCACATTTCCTGAAAAATGTAAAAAGTCGTACTTATATAATAACGCCAAAACCAACCAGCTTATGGTTTGTCTTTTTCTATGTTTACCTCTTTATTTGTTTCTATTATATTTTAACGATATTATCTATATCGGCAGTAATACAAAAAAAGTAAACTATAGTTTCAATTAATATTTAAAAAAAGCAATATAATGTTTAATTTGTTACCATGGAGGTCAATATCTAGTGGCTTGTAAAATGTCAGGAAATAGGCTAAAATAGAAACATATTCCCTGTCTTTGACAGCTTTTTAAGAAAAAGCCTTGTAATTCGCTATAGAAGGAGTTACAGGGCTTTTGAAAAATTTACATATGCACGTTACACTATCTATTTTTGTTTGTGAAAAAAATATTCCTCATTTTTATTGGAACTATCTGTTTAGATGTACAGAATCCAAAATGCATCGTGCAGTGCATCTGTGAGTTCTGTTCTGGTGTAAATGGGCTGATAACCTTTACCCTCGTACTTTATGAAATCCATTTCCTGAAGGGTAGGAAGTATCTGGTCTATGGTATATTTATTATTAAGTTTCTTTTCAAGATACCTGTATACAATAAGCGAAATAAAACAGGTTATGAAATGGGCTAGTATCCTGTCTTTCCTGTTTTAAAATATACAGGACGTGCTTCAAAATCAGTTTTTCATTATTCTAAAGCATTCTTCAATCTCCCAACGTCGCTTGTTTGCCCTGACTATACTACCTATGTTGTCATTAAGGTTAGTGCATACAGCGTAGAAACCATCATATTTTTTTCTTCATTTTCAATATATGACTGGTCTATGCTGTTTATGGATACATCTGCAATCTCCCCGTACTTTGTTGTATGGTCGGTTTTTATAAATCGTTTAGGATCATTCTGTTTTTTTCTTTCTATCGATGAGCGTCCTTTTTCAATCATTTTCGCAGCTCTTTCAATCTGTCCTTTACGCAATATGGCGCTGGAAATCACGGTATTTTTAAGGAGTATGAAAACAATAAGCTTCTGTTCGATTATTTGCTTTCGTCGCCACTGTCTGTATGGACGATACCTTCCTCTTTAATCCATCGCGATCTGTAGAAAATCTTGTCTCTATCCTTTTCATTGTCTAATTCTGATATCCTATATTTTTTGCCGCTTCTATCACCATCGAGAAGCCATCCATCATCAGCCATACACCACTCTTGTAAGAAGTCTTTAAGTGTTTTGATAGGTTGTGTTGTTATATACCCGCAGCATCGTTTTTCGCTGTCGTAGGAATTAAACACCCGGTTTGTTGCAGATGACAGCCCTGAATCTGTACAGACAACAAACTTGGACATATCAAAACCAGAAAGCATCTTCTTTTCAAGCGGAATTATAGTGGTCTGTTCATTGCGGTTTCCGGGATAAATGCAAAAAGATATAGGAATACCATCACTATCCATAAACAGCCCCATTCCTACTATAGGAAGTGGGCGGTTTTCCTTACTTTTGCCAAACTGCTTATCATCCTCTTCATTGTCGATCTCAAAGTAGAAATTTGTACAGTCATAATAGATTACTTGAGTATTTCGTTTTTGCACTGCAGTGCTGTTTTTTAAAAATGCGGCTCTGAATATAATCAGACTCTTCAGCTATCACCGATAATGAGCGGTAAACACTCATGCAGTTCAAAAAGAGGGTTGTTCAATAAAACGCTTTGACTCTTCAAAGCTATTCCTTTTGATGACGGGAAAAGTATTCTGCTGTATATAAGACGTGAAAGTATGTCATTCAGGTCGTACTCGAATGGGTGTCTGCAGAGATTGCACGGCAAATCTTATGATGCCTAATTCATAATAAATATCCTGAAGGAAAAGATATCCGCCATTAAATCTATGCTGTTCATTACTAACAAGGTCATTAGCGGCACAGAGCTCAATATTAAATGTTGCGGAATCTTCTTTTCAGCTTCATTCATAATACGCACCTGTTCTTTAGCCTCATGCTTTTTGCATCTTTCACGCCATACATCTCGCAGATTTGTTTTTTCTGAACCGAAAGTTTTTAACAATCTGAGTTTTTGTTTTTCCCATTGATTCTAACTGTTTTAACAGCACGATAGGTAATTGAATATTTTCCGGTAGTCCATCCTAATCTCATAGTATTATCCTCCAATACTATTATAACGTATCGAGTGGAACGTGCAAGTATAAATTTAAGATTTGATAAAATAAGCCATATCTGGCTTTGATGAACCCTCATAACGGTTTAGGTTGTCAAAACTCCTGATAATAACGCCAAACCAACCAGCTTATGGTTTGTCTTTTTTCTATAGTTTACTCTTTTATTTTTCTATTATATTTAACGATATTATCTATATCGGCAGTAATACAAAAAGTAACATAGTTTCAATTAATATTTAAAAAAAGCAATATAATGTTTAATTTGTTAGATGGAGGTCAATATCTAGTGGCTTGTAAAATGTCAGGAAATAGGCTAAAATAGAAACATATTTAAAAGTGGATGGAGAGACGGTTATGACAGGTAGAAGAAGGAGGCGTACCGGCAAGCTCGGGAAAGTGCTTTGTGCGGTGTTTGCTTGTTTGTTCCTGACTATCATCAGCATCAATAAGTTTATGCTGGAGGACAGGTTAGTACAGGCAAAGGTTAAGAATGAGGCTATGAAGGCCTATTTAGAAAGCGAAAAAGACAGGGCGGAGGAGCTGGAAGGCCTTAAGGCTGAGATGAAGACAAGGAAATTTGTTGAGGAAACCGCCAGAGATAAAGTTTGGTTTAGCCTATGAAAATGAAATAGTATTTGAACTGGGAAAAATAAAAGGTCTGACAACCGCCAGGTAGTCAGGCCTTTGATTGTCGCTAAGGGGATGAAATGGACAGTATAGATAAAAATCAAGGCAGTTATTAAAGACAATGAACTTCTTTAAAGATGGAGAGAGAGTGGTAGGCGTATCCGGAGGAGCAGATTCGGTATGCCTCCTTCTTGTACTTAAGGAGATAATGCCTCCTGAATGTATAACTGCGTACATATAAAATCACGGAATCAGAGGGGAAGAGGCCACAAGGGATGAGGACTTTGTCTTAAAGCTCTGTAAAGAGGCAAGATATCAGGCTTGAAATCAGACGTCTGGATGTTCCGCTCTTTGCAAGAGATAATAAAATCTCAGAGGAAGAAGCAGGACGCATCCTTAGATACAGAGTATTTGAGGAAATCAGGCTCCTATACAAAGCTGATAAGATAGCTGTTGCCCACAACTTAAATGATGTGGCGGAAACCTTTCTTAGTGAATCTCTCAGGGGGAGTGGAATAACAGGGCCTTACAGGATAAAGCTAAGAAGTGGTGTACTAATCAGGCCTCTTATTAAGACAAGCAGGGCTGAGATTGAGGAAAATAGTCACATGCTTTATGGTGAGAGCTTTATCACGGACAGCACCAATAACAGCCTCATTTATACCAGAAACAGGATAAGAAAGAGGGTAATTCCCTGAGCTTGAAGAAGTGAATGAGAGGGCTGTATAGCCATATTAACGATGCCTGTGAGAGGCTTGAAAAGATTGAGGGCTATATCCTAAAAAGGAAGCTGCGAAGGCGTATAAGAGTTATGTGACCAAGAGCAAAGATATATTTATTAGCAATGAAATATTGACACTTGATGAGGTAATAATAGAAGAAGTACTTCACAAAAGCACTGTCAGAGGCGGCAGGAAGGGCAAGAGATATAGGAAGTGTCACATTTCGTACCTTCTTGAGCTTTTTAGCAAGCAGGTAGGATGACAATTGACCTCCCATACCAGGTAAGAGCGTTTAGGGAGTATAAAGGAACAAGGCTTCAAAGGGAGAGCCCAACAAGTCTGAGACGGGAGAAAAGCACACAGGTGCTGCCTGAACTTTTGCTTTATACTGAAGATGTGGATGGCATTTCTACGGTTGCATCTGATGAAGATAATATAAGGCTCACTTTGAAGACGGAAGTATAAAAATCTTAGTCAAAACAGTTGTATCAGATGGTTTGATTATGATAAAATAGCTGAGAATGTAATGGTGCGCTTCAAGGAAGAGGGTGATTACCTCGTTATTTCACCTGAGGGAGATAAGAAGAAGCTAAAAATATTTTCACTCGACAGCAAGATTCCTTCGGATAAAAGAGGCGGAAATCCCTGCTTGTGGTTTCAGGAAATGATGTCCTTTTGGATAATAGGCTATAGAACAGGTGAAGGCACAAGGATTACAAAGAGTACGAAAAAGTTGTTAAAAATGGAAATAAAAAGGAAGTAGTGGAGGAGAAAATGGAAGATAAGATTACTACATTATTAAGCGAACAGCAGGTTTCATACCGTATAAAGGAGCTTGCAGAAGAGATTAACAGAGACTATGAGGGAAAGGCAGTACATTTAATCTGCATTCTTAAAGGCAGTGTATTTTTTACTACAGAGCTTGCCAAGCACATAACGAGTTCCACTTTAACTATGGACTTTTATGTCTGTATCAAGCTATGGCAATGCTACAGAGAGCAGCGGCAGGGTAAGAATAGTAAAAGGATCTTGACGAGGGCATAGAAGGAAAGGACGTACTTTTTATTGAGGACATCATTGACTCTGGCAATACCCTATCCTTCCTTCAGGATATGCTCTAGGACAAAGAAGCCTAATTCACTTAAGCTTTGCACCCTCCTTGACAAGCCTGAACGAAGAGTGGTAGAAGGAATCACGGTAGACTATGTAGGCTTTGAGATTCCTGATGAGTTTGTGGTTGGCTACGGTCTTGACTATGCTCAAAAATATAGAAATCTTCCATACATCGGCGTAGTGCATTTGGACTAAGGATTATTTTAAGCGAAACAGGAGAATAAGGTGAGAAAACAAACCAGAGGAATAGGAACGTACTTTATAATACTGGCTATAGTTGTGATTGCTATGTTTTTATCTGACAATCTGTATAACATAAACCGCAACAACTATAACTATGAGAATTTTCAAGACTGATCTTGGCAAAAAGATTGTGGATTCTGTGGATATTTTCCAAAAATCAGGCAACCCCCAACAGGTGAAGTGGAAGGAATTATAGGCAAAAGATAAGAATCAAAGGAAATGAAAAGCTTTTTATGTTCCTGACGTAAATGAAGTAGTCAATCTGTTAAGGCAGGAGGGCTTTACCTCGTATGTAATGCACGATATAACCAAGCAGAGCTGGCTGGTCACCCTTATGCCTTATATGCTCATTTTTGTTATGTTCTTTATAATGATGATGATGATGAGCGCTGGCCCTGCTATGGGAGGAGGCGGCGTGCAGGCAATGCCAAAGATGGTGAATTTTGGTAAAAAGCAGGGCAAGGATGTCGTCTGACAAAGATAAAAGGGTTACCTTTTAATGATGTGGCAGGACTAAAGGAAGAAAAGGATGAGCTTGAAGAGATAGTGGACTTCCTTAAGAATCCCTGCAAAGTACAACAGTATAGGCGCAAGGATACCAAAGGGTGTCATCCTTACAGGCCTCCGGGGAACAGGTAAGACCCTTCTAGCCAAGGCAGTTGCGGGAGAAGCGGGAGTGCCCATTCTTTCTCAATCTCAGGCTCGGACTTCGTAGAGATGTTTGTCGGTGTGGGCGCTTCAAGAGTCCGCGATTTGTTTAACGATGCCAAGAAAAATGCCCCTTGTATAGTATTTATTGACGAGATAGATGCTGTGGCAAGAAGAAGAGGTACAGGACTTGGCGGAGGACATGATGAGAGAGAACAGACACTTAACCAGATGCTTGTAGAGATGGATGGGTTTGGTGTAAATGAGGGCATCATAGTGATGGCGGCTACCAACAGGGTAGATATCCTTGACCCTGCTATCCTTCTGTCCGGGCAGGTTTGACAGAAAGGTAGCAGTAGGCTATCCGGATGTAAGAGGCAGGGAAGAGATACTTAAGGTACATTCAAAGGGCAAGCCTCTTGGAGATGATGTAAACCTTGAAGAGGTCGCACGTACTACCGCAGGCTTTACAGGCGCTGATCTTGAGAATCTCTTAAACGAGGCTGCCATAAGGGCTGCTTCCGAGAATAGAAAATATATAGTTTCAGAAGATATCAAGAAATCATTTATCAAAAGTAGGCATAGGAACTGAGAAAAAGAGCCATATTATATCAGAAAAAGGAAAAGAGAATCACTGCTTATCACGAGTCAGGACACGCTATCCTCTTCCATGTCCTTCCTGACGTAGGCCCTGTATATACCATTTCTGTTATACCTACCGGGAATGGTGCCGCAGGCTACACCATGCCTCTTCCTGAGAAGGATGAAATGTTTAACACAAGAGGCAGAATGAGGCAGGATATCATAGTAACACTTGGAGGCCGTGTGGCGGAGGAGCTAATCCTTGACGATATCACCACAGGGCTTCTAGCGACATCAAACACGCAACTAAGGTTGCAAGAGCTTTATGGTAACCCGCTTTGGTTTCACCAACGAAATAGGCCTTATCAACTATGAAAATGATGATGACGAGGTATTTATAGGTAGAGATCTTGCACATACGAGGGCTTACAGTGAGGAGACCGCGGGCAGGATAGACGAAGAAGTTAAGAAGATAATAGATGAGTGCCACGTGGAAGCAAAGCGCATAATATCTGAGCATATGGACGTGCTCCACGCCAGTGCACAGCTTCTTATGGAAAAGGAAAAGAATAAACCAGGGAAGAGTTCGAAGCTTTTATTTAGCTAAAAGTACTTATAAACCACGCTTATTAATGTTAATAAGAAAAAAAGAGACATTTATAGTTTGAAAATGACAGGTGATTTTTTATAGTCTCTTTAAATACAAGGTAATTATTAATAGAAAAATCGCCGGAAAAATTAAAGTTTTGTGCAGACTTATTGCGTTTTTCTGCTATACTAATAAGCGTAAACCCCAATACATTATATAGTTTTTGCTACACCCCATAAGTAACTAAAAATATCTTTCTCCGAAGAGGTCGGTTCCCCTAAGCCGGCCTCTTTACTTAAAATGTCCGGGGATTAAATATTTTTGACACCTAGTAACCTATTGTGATAAAATCTTAAGGTTAACAAACAATCAGCATTTGGAATGAGGTAAAAACGATGGCTTTAGCTAAAAAGAAATGATATCAGAAATGTTGCAATCATAGCCCATGTAGACCACGGCAAGACTACACTTGTAGATGAGCTCTTAAAACAGAGTGGTGTGTTCAGAGCGAATCAGGAAGTTGCAGAGCGTGTTATGGATTCAAATGACATAGAGCGTGAAAGAGGAATTACCATACTTGCAAGAATACTGCAGTTACATACGGAGATGTAAAGATAAACATAATTGATACACCGGGATATGCAGACTTTGGAGGTGAGGTTGAGCGAGTTCTTAAGATGGTAGACGGGGTTATCCTTGTGGTAGATGCCTTTGAAGGTGCTTATGCCACAGACCAGATTTGTACTTACCAAGGCACTTGCAGCTTGACCTCCCTGTTATCTGCTGTGTAAACAAGGTAGACAGACCTGAGGCCCGTCCCTCACGAGGTTGTGGACGAAGTACTTGAGCTTCTCCTTGAGCTTGATGCCAGTGAAGAACAGCTTGACTGCCCGTTTCATCTTTGCATCTGCCAAGGCAGGCTATGCTTCCCTTGATCCGGATGTGAAGGGCACGGAGATGAAACCTCTCTTGAGACAATCCTGTCACACGTGCCTGCACCGGAGGGAGACAGCGAGGCTCCTCTCAGGTTCTTATAAGTACAATAGATTATAACGAATATGTAGGCCGTATCGGTATCGGTAAGGTAACGCAGTGGTACCATTAGGGTAAATGGCGAGGTTATGCTTGCTAACCACCACGATGAGTCAGAAGCAGAGGGTTAAGGTAACAAAGCTCTATGAATTTGATGGGCTTAATAAGGTAGAAGTTGATTCTGCTACCATAGGAGCTATTGTGGCAATATCAGGAATTGCCGATATACATATTGGAGATACTCTTTGCGATGTAAACAATCCGGAGGCTATCCCTTTCAGAAGATATCAGAGCCTACCCTTGCTATGAACTTTATAGTAAATGACAGTCCTTTTGCAGGTACTGAGGGCAAGTTTGTCACATCAAGGCATCTTAGAGACAGACTTTACAGAGAGCTTAATACAGACGTGTAGCCTTAGGGGTAGAGGGATACTAATACCACAGAGGCTTTAAGGTATCAGGAAGAGGTGAGCTTCATCTATCCGTACTTATTGAAAACATGCGCCGTGAGGGCTTTGAGTTTGCGGTAAGTAAGCCCGAGGTACTATACAAAGAAGATGAAAAGGGTGGAACCCTTGAGCCTGTTGAGCAGGCTATTATAGATGTACCAGATGAATTCTCAGGGAGCAGTTATATCTAAAGCTTTCAGAGCGTAAGGGCGAGCTTAGAAATATGACCACGAACGCAAGCGGAACCACAAGGCTTGAGTTCATCATCCCTCAAGAGGACTTATAGGATACAGAGGAGAATTCTCCCACAGATACCAAGGGAAATGGTGTCATCAATACCATATTTGAAGGCTATGTGCCTTATAAGGGAGAGATTAGCTACCGTGGACAGGGCTCACTTATTGCATATGAGACAGGTGTGAGGTGACCTACGGACTCTTTAATGCGCAGGAAAGAGGAACACTCTTTATCTCGCCCGGTGAGAAGGTCTACAGTGGTATGGATTATAGGACAGAAACGGAAAGGCTGAGGATGTAGAGGGTAAATGTATGTAAGACCAAGCACCTTTCCAATACCCGTTCATCAGGCTCTGATGACGCGCTTAAGCTTTTCACCTCCAAGGGTACTAAGCCTTGAGCAGGCAATTGACTTTATAGAAACAGACGAACTGCTTGAGATTACACCTAAGACACCTAGAATAAGAAAGAAAAATCCCTTGATCCCACTTGCACGAAAGAGAGCTTCAAGAAAAGAACTAATCAGTCTTTGCTTTACCTGGCCTCTTAGTTGGATATCAGGCTGGTGTATATGGTTTTTGAGATTTGTATTTATAGCGTAGAAAAAGGTGTATAATGAAAATCAGATAGGCATTTTATGAATATATATATTTTGCGCTAAGGCGAAATCACAAGGAGATTTAAGATGGAAAGAGAAGAATTTTTACAGGTTTACCGCCATTCTTTAGCACACGTGCTTGCAAAAGGCAGTGTTTGAGATATTTGGTGACAGTGTTCAGATTGCTATAGGACCACAGATTGAAGATGGTTTTTACTATGACTTTTGTACTTCCAAGGGCAGTGACAGAGGACGACTACAAGGTTATTGAAGATAAAATGCGCGAGATTCTTAAGCGTAAAGAGACTTGGACAAGAAAAGGAACTCTACAAAAGGAAGAGGCCCTCGAGAAGTTCAAGGATCAGAAGTTTAAGGTTGAGATAATCAATGACCTCCCTGAGGATGCCATCATCTCTACCTACAACACAGGAGATGATTTCTGCGACCTTTGCCGTGGACCTCATATTGAGAACTCTAGCAGAGCTTCTAAATGTAGCCTTTCAGGTTAAGTCCGCTTCAGGTGCTTACTGGAGAGGTGACGAGAAGAGGACAGGCTTCAGAGAATATATGTCTATGCCTTCCCTACAAAGGATGAGCTTAAGGCCCATCTTAACCTCATTAAGGAGGCTCTTGAGAGAGACCATAAGAAGCTTGGACCAAAGCTTGACCTCTTTTATGTTCAATGAGACTGCACGGGTATGCCTTACTGGCTCCCAAGAGGCTGGAGGCTGTACTCAGTGAGCTTATCAAGTTCTGGAGGAAGATACACGTTAAAGCACGGTTATCAGGAAATATCAGCTCCTGTCATCAACAACCGTAAGCTTTGGCTTATAAGCGGACACTGGGCTCACTATGTAAACAATATGTTCATAGTGCCGGGCTTTGATGATGACCTTACACAGAGAACCTTACAGAATATAGAGCTTGATTCAGATTCTACCTATGCAGTGAAAAGCCTATGAACTGTCCTAATGCGATGCTTACCTACAAGAGAACAGTTCATTCCTACAAAGGAGCTTCCTATCAGATATAACGAGATAGACGTTATTCACAGAAAAAGAAGTCAGGCCAGCTTAACGGACTTTTTCAGAGTTCAGGAGTTCAGACAGGATGATGACCATACCTTCGTAATGGAATCTCAGATAGAAGAAGAGATTGCTGACGTAATGGAGGTTGCTAGACCAGATATACAATACCTTTGGCATTACCTACAGAGCTGAGCTTTCAACCCGTCCTGATGACTTTATGGGAGATATAGAAGTATGGAACCGTGCTGAGGCAGCCCTTAAGAAGATACTTGACAAGAAGTACTGGCGAAGGGTGGTTACGAGGTAAATGAAGGAGATGGAGCCTTCTACGGCCCTAAGATTGACCTTCAGATTAAGGATGCTCTCGGAAGAGAATGGCAGTGTGGTACTATCCAGCTTGACTTCCAGCTTCCCACACAACTTTTCGAGCTTACCTATCAGGACAGCGATGGAACTATCAAGCAGCCTGTGGTTATACATAGAGCTATCTTTGGTTCATTTGAAAGATTCATCGGTATACTTATAGAGAAACTACAGGGAGATTTCCCATTCTGGATATCTCCTTATCAGGTGACTATCGTACCTATCAGAACAGAGCATAATGAGTATGCTAAGGAGATTGAGGATGCCCTCTTTGAGATGGGCATAAGGGTAGAAGCCAACTATGACGATAAGAACATGAATGAAAAGATTAAGGGCTTCAAGCTAATGAAGGATCCTTACATCATTGTAGTAGGAGACAAAGAGAAAGAAGAAAGGACAGTATCCATTACAGTCCGCGGACAGAAAGCAGCAGATGCATGGAGTGCCTCTTGATACCTTCTACAAGATGGTCAGAAACTTCAGGATACCAAGGCAGGGCGAGCTTATTAAGGACATATCTGAAATCTAAAAGACAATATAGGCAGTAATGCGATGAGTATTGCTGCCTAATGTTTAAGTTTGATATTTGGTTTATAGCTCTTGTGACAGGCGTTAGGGGAAATAAATATGAATATAGATAATTATATTTCATTAAAGGGCAGAGAATATTCACAAACAGCTTATATCAGACATCTTGTTAAATGCAGAAGGGCAAATGAGCTACTTGACAGACTTACGGAAACCATCAGATATAAGGAAGATTATGTCTGGCGTGCGAGCGTTGAAACAGCAAAGGTTTATCTGTTCATACGAGGAGGGAATCCGTCAGAGGTTATTAAAAGAGGAAGGGCTTGTGGGAAATAGCGGCTTGCTTCAGGAATGGGAACTGCTTTCGTTTGACTATAATATGATAGGAAGTGCCTACTTTATGGCTTGGCATGGTATGAAAAGGCTATGGATATTATTATAGCGCGATAAATAATGAAAAGGGAACATGGATTAAGAAATATACTACCTGCGGCATATGGCAATATCGGAAGGATATTTCTGAATTTAGGAATATATGAAAAAGGCGGTCGAGCATCTAAGGCCTGCTCTGATATACTTTGCTGACGCAGACAAAGATTACTTTAGGCTTGGCGAAAAAAATAGTGCACATCTTTGTCGGATATCATCGTCATCGGTAACAATGCTTGAGAACCCGGACGTGGATGAGATTCAGGATATCTTAGGGCAGCTTGAGGCAATAGATGGCGAGGCTTTAGCGCAGATGTTGCCTATGTGTACTATCTTGGCCTTATGAGCTTCTTTTTGGATAAAGGACTACATCAGGGCAAAAGGAGGAATTCATGAAAGCCTTTGGCAAGAGCTAAAGAGAGAGTATATAAAAAATAGCAGTACTTATATTCATTTGTGGAGGGCTGCCATGTACATATGGCTTAGATCTTGAGTTCTTTGCTGAGGTGCTTTTTAGAGATTGAAGAGATGGCAACAGATGAAGAACCAATAAGTGAGCCGATGATTTATGACTATTTAAGGCATTATTATATAAAGCTTGGAGATACCTATAAGGCCGATAAAATACAGCGTAATTATAAAACTTTTCTTGAAAATAAATTTGAATTAAAACAGGCAGAAAAAGGCTGAGTCACTTGAGATATTTGAGAGCTTGCTTTAAGACTGGATGAAAGCCTTCGCTTTAATGTTGATCAAAAATAAAGAGTTTGAACTGGTTGCAAAGGAAGCAATACGCAATAAAAACGAGCTTCAGAGAACCTATGACAGATTCAAAAATGATTCACGAAATAGGAATCAAGCTTTACTTCTTCGACCAATCTAAACGAGGTGGTCAATCTCATCTACAAGAAGATCGTGAAAAATATACCTGTAGACGCTTTTTATAATCATGTCAGCAGAACCAGAGAATAATCAGTTGCGTTCCTTACTCTGCTACAATATGGGTAAGGAAAATGCTGAGTTCACAGTAAGTCTTGACAGTAAGGAAAGCGCCTTTGTAAGGTGTTGTATGACCACAGCATAATAACCTCGGAGGATGAAGGGTTTACGCCTCATTTTGACTATGAAACGTATAGCACTGATGAGATTATAAAGGGAACTATGAAGTCTGCTCTATTTATACCACTGGCGGTAGGAGACAAGGTCATAGGAGCATACTCAGTTCAAAGCAGATATGAGAAGTCATACAGGCCTGAAACTATCGACTTTTTAAAGGGAGCTAAAGCCTTATCTTGTGATAGCTCTTAACAATGCTGTTCATGCAGAAAAGCTTGAAACTGAGATAGAAAGAAATAAGGAGATTCAGGAAAAAGCTAAGAGAAGCTAACAGCAGGCTTAGCAAGATGGCAGGAATAGATGCTCTTACACAGATAAGTAACAGAAGGGAGTTTACTGAGAAGTTCTATCAGCTTCGTATTGAGGCGGATAAGGCAGACAAGCCTGTCAGTGTCTTTATGTTTGACATAGATGACTTTAAGAAATTCAACGATACCTATGGTCATTTTGAGGGAGATGAGGCCCTTAAGAAGGTTGCGGGTGTTATAAACAATAATATTATCAAAAACGACGGAATCGCGGCCCGCTTTGGCGGTGAGGAGTTTATCAGTGCCTGTATGGGGCTATCTGAGGAAGAAAAACCTTTGCCCTGGGTGAAAAAGATAAGGAATGAGGTGCTTGAACTGGGTATCAATAACATAGATACGAGGCTGGGTACATTGAGTATAAGCGTCGGAATAGCCATATCCAATCCGGGGAGAATAGTGGTCAAGTCAGAGATTATGAGCCTTGCAGATGAGATGCTGTATGAGGCCAAGAAGTCCGGAAAGAATAAGGTTGTGATGAAGGTCGTGGAGTAATACGAAAAGGATGGCGTATGAAAAAATTATTAGTTTTAATTTGCTTAAGCCTGTCAATCTGCACCCTATGTGCTTGTGGCAGTAAAGGAATGCGTGGAGGAAAAACGCAGAATTATCTAGTGAATTCACCTTGGAAAGCAGGAAGTGTTGAAGGTGGCATAAAGCTAGATAATGTATTGTTTGCAAAGGAAGTGACCAAGGCAAAGGTTAGCTCTCTTTCTGCTGATAAAAACGGAGTGGCTCTTGGATTTTCCTTAGATGAAGAAGAGACTGAAAAGCTGATTAACCTTTTTCAGAGCAGATATCTCAGGAGTTGAGGCTGACCAAAGTGAGTATAACTCAGTTGCCATGAGGGACAGCTATGGATATACTATTGACTTTGTAGACGGTACTGACAGGTTCTATATGGGTGTATCAAGGCTTACCTGCTTTACTACAGCTCAGGAGAACTACTCTGGCTATAAGAGAGGAAGGCGGAGGCACAAAGCTATACAGGATTGGACTTTCAGATGACATAGTATCATTTCTTAAATGATGTGGCTGCAAAGAACTATGACCCTTCTAAGGGAAGAACAGGCTGGTTTGACAAGGTGTTTAAATGATTCTGGGATTGTGTCATATAAAGCCCTGGGAGGCAATTCCTGAAGTATGTGATAAAACATAGCAATCAAGTTATTTTTAACAATAAGGAGACAAGATGATTACAGGTATAATAGGTGCTATGGAAGAAGAGGTAGCTAAGCTTAAGACTGAGATGACGGAGGTCATAGAGACTAAGAAGGCAGGTATGAACTTCTTAAAGGGCAAGCTCTTTGATAAGGATGTGGTTGTAGTTAGAAGCGGCATAGGTAAGGTAAATGCCGCTATCTGTACCCAAATACTTGTAGATGACTTTAAGATAGGCAGGGTAATCAACACCGGAGTTGCAGGAGGCCTTTACAGCGAGCTTGAGGTGGGAGATATAGTGATATCAAGCGATGCCCTCTACTACGACTTTGATGTGACAGGCTTTGGCTACAAGGAAGGTGTGATACCCGAGGATGGAGACATCTACCTTTACAGCGGATATTGAGCTTGCCACCAAGGCTAAGGATATCTGTAACAAGGTAAATCCTGATATCAAATGCTTTTCATAGGCAGGGTAGTAAGCGAGATGATGTAAGCACAAATGAGAAAGAAAACCTGGCTGGTAGATACGTTTTAACGGCTACTGTACAGAGATGGAAGGACTGTGGAATAGCCCATGCTGCATATCTTAACCACATCCCTTTCATCATTGTGAGAGCAATCTCAGATAAGGCAGACAGCAGTGCCAAGGTAGACTATAGTGAATTTGAAATGAAGGCTATTGAGCATACAGTGAAGCTTATGAAGGAGCTTGTAAAGGGAGATTTAATAGGAAATGTCATCAAAAACTTCTAATTAAACAAATAATAAAGAATCTTTTATGCGCCACCACAGATGGTGAATCCTGCAAAAAGGATTCTTTTTATTTTATCTTAGTCCTCTTCAATTACTTCAATCTCAAGGAAGTCAAAGTCAATTCTCGTCTACAAAGTTATCCTTTGTGAATCTGGTTTTGCTGCTTTTCTTAAATTCACCTATATTTTTGTCCAGCCAAAAGAGGCTTGCTAAGGTCATAGGCATAGCAAGCCTCATCTATTTGCATAGAAAGATAGTTCTATTCAGGGAAGAATCACTGTTTTCAATTGTCATATTTTTAACTATCTTCCCTGCATCTATTATTTTTTACCCAAAGTCTAAACATTGTTACCTACTTTATAGGCTTGATTCCCCAGATTTCATCAGCATATTTCTTTATAGCTGTATCAGCTGCAAATCTACCCGCAGAGGCGATATTTACAAAGGGATTTCTTAGCCCATTCTCTCTGATTCTTATAGTCATTCAACATTTCATACCTTGCCCTGCAGTAGTCACCAAAATCAGCCAGACACATATATGGATCAGCTATTCCGTGGTCTCCTACCAGGAGGTAGCGGTGGATATCGGAGAAGTCGTTTCCGTTGATGCCCTGTTTTAGGTAATCTACGGCTCTCTTAAGACGGTGGTTCTCCTCATAGTACTTATAAGGGTTGTAACCGTCACGCCACCTGTCCTCAACCTCTTTGTCTGTCATACCGAAGATATAGATATTATCCTTGCCTACGGCCTCTGATATCTCCACATTTGCTCCGTCAAGAGTACCTAAAGTAATGGCACCATTTATCATAAGCTTCATGTTACCGGTGCCGGAAGCCTCTTTACCGGCAAGGGAAATCTGCTCAGATATATCGCTGGCAGGCATAATCTGCTCGGCCATAGTTACCCTGTAGTTCTCAAGGAAAACCACCTGAAGCTTCTTGCTGATTACAGGATCCTTAGCTATCTCTTCTCCCAAGGTCAACGATGAGCCTGATGATGGACTTAGCCCCTGTCATAGCCCGGAGCAGCCTTTGCAGCAAAAGATAGGTCTGTGGGAACTATATCCAGATTAGGGTTGTCCTTTAAGTCGAGGTAGAGGGCGATAATCTGAAGTGCATTAAGAAGCTGTCTCTTATACTTATGTAAGCGCTTAACCTGCACATCAAATACCGAGTCAGGATTTAATTGATGCCTGAATCGTGATACAAAAGCTCGGCAAAATCCTTTTTATGTAGCAGCCTTAATCTCTGTAAGCTTGTCAAGGATAGCATTGTCATTGCTAAATGCAAGCAGCTTAATAAGCTCAGGGACCATTCTTCTTATATGAACCACCGATTGTCTTATCAAGAAGGGCAGCAAGTCTTGATTTGACTGGCAGAGCCATCTTCTGTGAGCGATACCGTTGGTAACATTGGTAAAACTTTCTCAGGAGTGTCATCATAAAAATCTTAAATACGGACTTCTTAAGTATTTCAGAATGCAGCTCAGACACGCCATTTTACACTATGTGAGCCGATGATGGAAAAGATTAGCTCATGTGAACCAATCCACCCGATATAAGAGCCATATGGGCACACTTATTCCAGTCACCTGAGAATTTGTCAAAGATTCTCTTGCAATGCCTCTCATTAAGCTCGTGGATAATCTGGTAGTATTCTAGGAAGGAGCCGCATCATCATATCCTCAGGCCATTTCTCAAGAGCCTCGCAAGTACGGTATGATTGGTATAAGCAAGAGTCTTGGTTATAATGGCAAAGGCATCGTCCCAAGAATAGTGGTGCTCGTCCATAAATATACGCATAAGTTCAGGAACTATCATAGCAGGATGGGTATCATTGATATGTATAGCCACCTTATCTGCAAAGTTATCAAGGGTCGGATAGTACTTCATATGGTCCGCAATGATATGTTCTGTGCAGAAGCAGATACAAGGAAATACTGCTGCTTCAAACGAAGCTCCTTGCCCTCGTAGTGGCTGTCTCTAGGGTAGAGAACCTTGGATATAAGCTCAGCCTTGTTGTTGCCAAGGGTAGCCCTGGCATAATCACCTCTTGAAAAAGAATTCATGTCAAAGGTATCTATATCACGGCTGCGCCATACTCTAAGCACGCTTACGCCCTTGCTGTCAGCTCCTGATATCATCATATCATAAGGAACGGCTTCAACCTCTTCGCAGTCCACCTGCTCGGTAACAAGTCCCTCATCCGTCCAGGTTTCATTGATACGTCCACCGAACTTTACTACGAAGGTCTTGATCGGTACGAGGTGAGAGCCATACTTTCTCCACCCGGAAGCCATACATCAGGAAGCTCTATCTGCCAGCCTTCAACTATTTTCTGGCGGAATAGTCCATACTCATACAGGATGGAAAATCCGTAGCAGGGTAGTTAAGAGAAGCAAGAGAGTCCATAAAGCAAGCAGCAAGCCTTCCCAAGCCCACCGTTGCCAAGTCCTGCATCAGGCTCCATCTTCATAAAGCTCCTCTAAGTCGTAGCCGTGCTTTGCAAGAATCTTCCTGTACACGTCTGTTAGACCTAAGTTGTAGAGATTGTTCTTAAGTGAACGTCCCAACAAGAAACTCATACATAGATAATATACCCTCTTACCGCCTGACTTGTTGTTAGCCTGCTTAAATTCACGCTTTTTGGCAAGTAAGATATCCTTAACAGTAATTGCTGTTGCCTTTATACACCTGATCCTTTGTAGCCCTCATCAAATGAAGCTCCAAAATGTCTGGATAACTTATCTACAATGCCTCTTCCACTTTTATGGCATTTGCAGAGGAAGATGCCCTTGGCTTTTGTCACAGGAGTGGCAACTTCTTTCTTAGTAGTACGTTTTTTTATTAGTTTTATTGGACACAGTGACCTCATTTCTTAGGGACTATCCCTATGTATATTAATTCATAATACGCTAACCTTAATTATCACATAGATTTGGGATAAAAAGCAAGTTTTTATGAAAAATCGTCACTTTTACCTGTCATTTATAATCTGCATACTTATATACAGTATTTTGTGATTAATATCAACCTTATCAGAGGTGGTTCATAGTTAAACACCCCATCATACAGCTTACACTATATGAATAAGGTGTTTTGAAGCGAAGGCCCAAGCCTTTATACATCAAATTTTAAATTGACCGGATATTTTCCACAAATCTCTAAAAAGGATATCCCGCTCACCGGCGTTAGCTTCTTATCTTCCTAAAAGCCAGCTATACATCTCATCATACTTATCAGCGGACTTAGCCCAGCTAAAGTCGATGGTAGAAATGTACTTACGAAGCTTGTCCCAGACCCTCAGGATTGTTGTAGTAGAGGTCGATTGCACGGTAGATAGCATTTGCTATGTCATCAGGATTGTAGTCAGCAAAGGTGAAGCCGTTGCCTTCACCGTAGCTGCAGTCAACTATCGAATCCCTAAGACCGCCTGTTTCTCTAACAATAGGCACTGTACCGTAGCGGCAGGCTATCATCTGTGACAGTCCACAAGGCTCAGCCTTGCTAGGCATAAGGAACATATCAGCACCAGCATATACCTTTCTTGAAAGGTCTTTGTTGTATGTAATCATTGCTGATACCTTGCCATTATACTGATTCTGCAGCCAGATGAAGTAGTCTTCATACTTTCTGTCGCCCTTACCGAGCACAACAAGCTGCACCTCGCAGTTTCTTACGATATTTTCCATAGCCTTGGTAATAAGGTCAAGTCCCTTGTGTGCAACAAGCCTTGATATGATGGCTATTACAGGCACTCCTGCATCCTCCCTAAGTCCTGCAAGCCTCTGAAGCTCGAGCTTGTCCTGAACCTTGCCGGAGAAATCAGTAGAAGTAAAGTTGTGGGCAATAGCTGTATCTGTAGCAGGATCATAGCCTCTGCATCTATTCCGTTAAGTATTCCTCTGGTCTTCCAGTTATTTTTCTTTATCATATCCTGAAGTCCGTGTGCAAAGGCAGGGTCTTCAAGCTCCTTAGCATAGGACTCGCTGACTGTTGTCACACAGTCACTTGTCTCAATCGCACCCTTTACAAGGTTTATACAGCCTTCATACTCTACATAAGCACCTGCTTCAGGTGGAAGGTCAAATACAGTAGGGAGTATCTTTAAGTCATACTGTCCCTGATATTCGATATTGTGTATGGTAAATATCAGCTTAATGTCATAGTGGTATTTACTGTTGTTATATATAGGTATGAGGGCCGTCTGCCAGTCATTTGCGTGAATGATGTCAGGCATAAAGTCAATGAAGTAGAAGCTGTCCATTACAGCCTTACAGAAGAAAGGCGTATCTCTCGCCGTCATCGTAGAAGCCATAAAGTCCGTCACGATGGAAGTAGTATTCGTTGTCAATGAAGTAGTAGGTCACGTTATCCTGCTTCAACTCAAAGAGTCCGCAGTAGAGATTTCTCCAGGAAAGCCCTACATTGTAGTTGCAGAGATACTTAGCAGAGTTCTATACTGCTCGCCGATATCACTGTAATAAGGCATCATCACTCTTTACGTCATAGTCACCTCTTGCAGCAAGTGCCTTTTGGAAGGCTTCCAAGAACTTCTCCGAGGCCGCCTGTGGCAGCAAAATGGAAGAACCTCTGAGCCCACAAAAAGTATCTTTTTCTTTTTCAGGAGCAGCCTTCTTTGACTTTTTTAACTTCTTTGGTGATTTCTTTATTAATCATAGCAGCCACCTGTTCCACGTTATCCTTGGTTTCCTTTACCTCCTGCCTTTTTACGGCCTCTTTTATGCAGGCTCTTTTTGACCTCTGTTTTAGCGGCTCTTAGTAGTTTTTCTAGTCTTCTTCACAGCCTTTAACTTCCTGTTGTCTTGTTTCTTCCTTCGTTTTTCTTTTATCCTCAGCCTTCTTCGGTTCCTCTCCAGGCTTAGCTGTTATCTTCAGCCTTTTTACGGCCTCTTAGCAGGGCGTAGCGGTCTCATCAGCCTTCTTACGGCCTCTCCTACAGGGTGTAGCGGTTTCCTCAGCTTTTATGCGTCTCTCTTTACAGGCTTAACATCTTCCAAAGCCTTGCTCTCTTTTACATCGGAAGCATTAACTTCAGCCACAGGCTTGACCTCCTTTACAGGAGTCTTTGTCTCCACCACCTTTAGTTCTGCCTTTTTCTCAGGCAAAACCATTACCTCAGTTTTCTCCTTAACCGCTTCCTTTACGGCAGCCTCAGCAGCCGTCTTGTCTGTTTCTTTATTTTTAAGCTTCTTTCCAGCCATATTGACCTCCCTTTATATATGGTTACAGAGCCCGAGGAAAACCTATCCGGACTCTTTAAGTTATTTAGAGTACGGAGTTCTTATCAATAAAGAACGGATGTCCCTCGCAGCCGCTTAAGTATCTTCCGCCACGAACCACTACACGCTTGTCCATAACAAGGTAGTCGATGGCTGAGTTTCTTTCGAGAACACAGTCCTGCATAACTATACTGTTGCGGATAACTGCACCCTGAGCTACGCTTACATCTCTAAAAAGTATGGAATTCTCAACTATACCATCTATACGGCAGCCGTCTGCTATGATGGAATTCTTAACTCTCGCATTTGGGAGCCGTACTTGGTAGGAGCGGAGTCCTTAACCTTGGTATACACAGGGTAGCTTGCACTGTGGAAAAGCTGCTGACGGGCGTCCCTGTCAAGAAGAGCCATATTAGCCTCAAAGTAGCCTGTAAGGGTATCTATACAGGAAAGATGTCCTGTATATTCATAGCCCATTACCTTAAACTTCTCAAGACGAGGTGCAATTATATCCCTAGAAAGGCTTACTGTACCGTAAATAATAGAATCACGCACAAGGTCCTTAAGCAGCTGACTGTTAAATACCCATACATTGAGGGAAAAATTCTTCTTGCCGCTTATGGATTTCTGAACCTTAAGGTCTGTGATTCTTCCCTCTGCATCTATTTCAAATATGCTGCTAGGGCGCTCTATATTTCTTGTTGACTTGTTCTCTGCATATACGCCGGTTATATCCGCACCTGAACTCTTGTGGAATTCAAGAATCTTGTCAAAAGGAAGGTTACATACTATGTCACAGTCCGACATTATAAAGTAGTCCTCATCACAATGCTCTATGAAGGTAACTGAATTCTGAAGAGCCTCAAGCCTGTTGGTATAAAGTGGTCCACTGCTTGCCTCGCCAAAAGGAGAAAGGATGATGACACCTTCATTCTTTCTTGCAAGATCCCAGTCCTTACCTGAGCCCACATGCTTCATAAGACTCTGGTAGTTGGACTTGGTGATAACGCCTACCTTGGTTATGCCGGCATTTACCATATTGGAAAGTACAAAGTCAATCAGTCTGTATCTTCCACCAAACGGAACAGAAGCCATTGTACGGCCACTGGTCAGTTGTGAAACATTTTTACTATGAATATTTGAAAAACTAAACCCGCTGTTGCCATATTAACCTCATTTTCTTATCTTTTATTTAATATCTTCTTCAACCATAACCCGGCTTCAACCTGTTTTCCTTCGCCAATTGTTATGTCCGCACCTACTACGGTAATATCTTTTCAGAGTCATTCTCACCTATAACTGCGTTATCACAGATATTGCAGTCTGCATCAAGTATGCTGTGGTTAATCTCTGCATTTTCTCCGATAACTACATTTGGCATAATCACGCTGTTTCTAATAACAGTGCCCTTTCCTACCTTGATACCTGAGAAAAGAACGGAGTTAATTACAGTGCCTTCTATATCGCAGCCCCTCAGCTATGATGGAGTCAGATATCTTAGCATCATTACCGATGTACTGAGGATTGAGAGGGTTGTGGCGGTAAGATATCTTCCAGTCCGGATCAGAGAGGTCAAGCTCAGGTGCCTCACCGAGGAGGTCCATATTTGCTTCCCAGAGGGAGCGGATAGTACCTACATCCTTCCAGTAGCCCTTGAAAAGGATAGCATAGAGGCCCACGTCCGTCTTCAATCATAGTAGGAGATGATATTCTTACCGAAGTCGTTTGAGGACTTAGGATCCTCTTCATCGGCCTTAAGATAATTCACAAGGATGTCCTTGTTAAATATATATACCCATGGAAGCCTTGGTACTCTTTGGTTTAGCAGGCTTCTCTGCAAATTCACTATCTTATCATTGTCATCTGTGGAAAGGATACCAAAAACGCTTAGCCTCTTCGGAGTTACCTCAAGTACAGCAATGGTTACGTCTGCACCTCTTTGCTTTGTGGAACTCAAGCATCTTGTTGTAGTCCATCTGTAGATATGGTCACCTGAAAGGATGATAACGTATTCAGGGTCATATCTCTCATGAAGTTTATATTCTGATATATAGCATTTGCAGTTCCTTATACCAGTCAGCTCCCCTGCTCTTCTGGTATGGTGGAAGGATGTGTACGCCGCCGTAGTTGCGGTCAAGATCCCATGGGAGAACCGTTTCATATAGTCATTTTAATTCTAAAGGCTGATACTGTGTAAAGTACACCGACTGTGTCAGATGTCCGAATTGATACAATTTGATAGTGGGAAGTCTATAATCCTATACTTACTTCCAAAATACACCGCCGGCTTTGGCAACTTTTTGGTAAGAGTATAAAGCCTGCTTCCCTGACCGCCTGCAAGCAGCATAGCAAGGCACTCTCTCTTAACGATAGAAACCTCCTATTTATTATTATACGATTACAACCGCAGTTAAAGGTGGAACGGTAATGGAAATATACTCTTTCCATTTACCTCGCCCTTTTTGGCGCGAGTTACCTTCATTTAAGATACCGCTTCCGCCGTATTTAGCATCATCTGTACTAAAGACCCTTTATAAGGCTTTTTCTTATCGACACCGATATAGTAGTTCTCTGTTACAGGAGAGAAGTTGATTACAAATATGATTTCTCTGCCTGATTTAGCCCTTCTCTTGTAGGAAATGATATTGTGGTCTGCATCAGGATTAATCCACCAAAGCCTGACCAGTCATCCTCGATTTCCCAGAGCTTTGTGTTCGAGGTAGAAATGATTCGCATCTCTACAAAGTCGTGGAAGCTTTGCGGTGGATTCAAAAGTCTCAAGAGATTCCAGTCGAGTTCTTTAGCAGTTCCATTCATCAAACTCACCAAGCTCGCAACCCATAAAGGTAAGCTTCTTTCCAGGGATGACTAAGCATATACATAAGGAATCCCCTTAGGCCTGCAAACTTCTGGTTATAGTCCTCTGGGCATCTTGTTTAGCAGGGAACCCTTTCCGTACACCACCTCAATCATGTGAGATAGGAAGCATGTAGTTCTCGGAATAAGCATATATCATAGGGAAGGTCAGCTTCATGCTGCTCATATTTCCTAAAATAAGGGTCTGTCTTTAATGTATGAGAGACTGTCATTCATCCAGCCCATATTCCACTTTGTAGTGGCCAAGACCTCCCGCTTCTGTAGGACGGCAACAAGAGAGGCCAGGCAGTAGATTCCTCTGCTACCATATGATGGTGCCTCGCTCTTTGTAGCGATAGCGTGGTTCAACTTCTGTAAAATGCTATGGCCTGAATATTCTCGTGTCCACTGTTTTCGTTAGGGCACCACTGCCCCGTCAGGTCTGTCATAATCCAGGTAGAGCATGGCAGCTACAGCGTCTCACACGTATTCCGTCTATGTGGTACATCTTAGCAAAACATCATAGCACTTGATACGAGGAAGGACTGCACCTCGGCCTTGCCAAAATCAAATATGAGTGTACCCTCAGGACTTTGTGCTCACCCTCAATGGATTAGGATCTTCGTAAAGGGAGTGCCGTCAAATCTTGCAAGGGCAAAATCGTCTTTGGGAAATGTGCAGGAACCCAGTCGATAAGGACTCAAGTCCTGCTTTATGCGCCTTATTTACAAAGTACATAAAGTCAGCAGGAACGCCGTATCTGGAGGTCACTGAAAAATATCCCGTTACCTGATATCCCCAGGAGGCGGGGAAAGGATATTCGTGATAGGCATAAGCTCAAGATGTGTATATCCCATATCTTTTACATAAGGGATAAGTCTCATCCGCCAAATCACGGTAATTAAGAGATTGCTGCCCTCGTGCACCTTCCAGGAGCCTATGGACCTCGTAGATGTTCATAGGAGCAGGCTTAAATATATCTGCTCTATTCTTAAGCCACACAGCGTCAGACCACTTAAAGCAGTCATCCATAAAATATACCTTGGAAGCAGTTTTGCCGTCAGTTTCACTGTGGAATGCATAAGGGTCTGCTTTGTAATGTGTTGAATAGTCCTGATGGGTGATTGCGTATTTGTATGCGCTGTATTCAGGCACATCAGGGATAAAGGCTTCCCATACCCTCAGCGATATGCTCACAAGGGGAAGCGGATTCGTTCCAGCCGTTAAAAATCACCGACTACAGATATTTCTGGCATTTGGAGCCCATACCCCTAAAACTACCCCTTTTTTTCTCTTGGTAGTTTTGTGGGCACCAAAATATTCATAGGCAAAGTAATTCTCGCCCTGCTTAAAAAGCTGTAGTTCTTTTGGAATTCTTTTGACTTTTGATTTGACCATACTTTGACCTTCCTTAGTTAATCTCAAACTATTCACCTTAGCGTCAGGCAGCGGTTAGAGAATGATATAGATGTCACGGATGAAGTAGTTTGAAGCTTTTTGACAACCTATAAATCTATTAATAATGGTTGCAAAAAGTGAATATACCTTTTATAGTTATTATACTTATAAATTGGATTATTTACAAGGTTTTTATGCTTTTATCTAAAAATATCAACAAATTTTAAACTTTGTGTATAATAATTACAAGAATGAAGACAATATTAGAGTTTATACAAAAATGGTTTGATGAATTATCGCGATCAAATACTGTATTTTTAGGATATTGTATTTTAAAAACAAGAATTATGGACAATAATCCTACGGCATTTTGCCTGTGAGAGAATTGATTGTTTTGATGAAGTAACTTTTAAAAATAAAGGTTATAGAATATAAAAATAATTTTTAGAGTTTAGACAGGAGGAAGAGATGTCGTACACTGCTTTTATATAGAAAGTTCAGACCAAAGGGATTTGATGAGGTGAAGGGACAGGACCAGGTGGTGACTGTACTTAAAAACCAGATTAAGCACGACAAAATCAAGATGTTAGATGTTCTCAGGAACCAGGGGAACGGGTAAGACCAGCGTGGCTAAGATATTTGCCAAGGCTGTAAACTGTGAGAAATACAGTAGATGGAAGCCCTTGTGAGTCTGTGATACCTGTAAGAAGATAGAGAGGAAGGACTCTTGATGTAATAGAGATAGATGCTGCTACCAACAACGGTGTAGACAACATAGGTGAAGTCATAGAAGAGGTGAAATATTCCCCACAGACACAAAGTACAAGGTTTACATCATAGACGAGGTACATATGCTATCAAGCGGAGCCTTTCAACGCCCCTGCTTAAAACCCTCGAAGAACCGCCTGAATACGCTATCTTTATATTGGCGACAACCGAGCTCACAAGGTACTTCCAACCATCAAGTCAAGATGCCAGAAGTATGACTTTAGGAGGATATCGGTAGAAACAATATCTGAGAGACTTAAAGAGCTGATGATAAAGAGGGAATACCTATGAAGAGGAGGCACTTAAGTTTATCGCAAGGAAGGGAGACGGCTCCATAGTGATTCCCTCAGCCTCCTTGACCAGTGCCTTTCATTTTCATTTGATGAGACCTCACCTATGACAAGGTCTTAGAGGTGCTTGGCTCAGTTGATACCGACCTTTTAACAAGCTCTACATTGCCATAGTAAGGGAGATGTGCCTACCTGTATGGATGTGGCAGAGGAAATATCTATGAGCGGCCTTTGATATAGGCCAGTTTGCCCTGATTTTACCTGGTATTTTAGGAATCTGCTCTTACTAAGGGTGTCAAAGTCGGCAGCAGGGGAGGATAGAGATAAGCTCTGATAAGCTTTGCAGAGCTTAAAAGAGGTAGCAAAGATAGGTGAGGAAAATGATTTGTACAGGTACATAAGGATATTTTCCAAGCTATCCAGCAGATATTAAGTACTCTACCTCAAAGAGGGCTGAGCTTGAAATCGCCCTTATTAAGCTGTGCAGGCCGGGAGATGGAGGAAGACAGGAGAGCCTTATTGCAAGGATAAATAAGCTTGAAACTATTATTGAAAATGGAGATTTTCACTGCACTAAAGAAGGTAGAGCTGCCATCAGAAGCAGAGGAAGTTGTTGAAAATGAGCCTGAGGAGGCAGCAAAGGCTCTGCCTGATGACATAAAGAAGATAGCGGCTTCATTTGGCAGCATTAGCACTGCAAAAGAGGTGGTTCAGCCGTTAAAGACTGTACTAAACAACGCAAGGCCTTATTATCAAGAAAGCGGCAACCTTCTTGTGCTAGTGGTAAATGAGCCATTTGACAAGGAATGAGCTTTGACAAAGAAGAAAGCCTTGAGCTGATAAAGAAGCTGATTGCTGAAAAAGCTTATGCTATCCGTGGAGATTAGTGCAAATTCGAAAAGAAGCAAAGCAGGTCGGCGATGTAAGGATGACAGGATTTGACAAGGTTGCTCCGGGATTATTGACATATGAGGATTAAGAGAGTATAAAGGGGCTGTTGCTCCAGCCCCTAATTACTACAATATGTATAGCCTTTCTTTATTTAAAATATTGGCTACTCCAAAAATAATGCAAGTACAAACAGCAATTACTAGACATATAATTAAAGTACAGAATCCAATTTCATTTTGATACTAAGTCATTCCCTATAAACGGGATTAAATGATGGCACCTAGTATAAAACAGAATGATAACACCAATTAAAACGCCCCAAAATTAGCTTTCTTTTGTAATATTCATAAAAAGTATTCTCCTTCCCAAATTTAGTACACAACCACTATATCTGTCGGAATTTCTTCTCTTTAGTTTTTACTATAACACTTAATAATTAAATACACAATATGTTTTGTGAATATCCTGAATCCGTGAAGTTAAAAATTTAACTTTGACGAAAATGCCCACGCTACCGTGGTTTATTAAAAGTTTTATATTTTATTACAATTCGCCTGTAAGGTGAAGCCATATTATGATATAATAGTCCTGTAAATCAATGGTTTCTGGAGAAAAATATCATGAATCATAACAGTCATGTATTACACTTGAAAAACAGTAACATAATTGTTAAATATACAAACGAGCGAATCATTCCTGCAAGCGGCCTTGCGGTCGTAGGCACATTGCTTAGCAAAAGCAATTTCACCCCAAAAATAAAATTAGATTTAGATAATTATATATAGAAAGCGAGGAATATTATGGAAGTTTGGAAAGAATATCGTAAAGGGAGAGATTCCGAAAGGAAACTACAAAGCAAAGGTTATTTGCGGAGATTCAAATTTTTGATTATAGAGTTAAGAAGCAAAGAGAATAGGCTGATTCTTGATTTTGGAATTACTGAGGCTATAAGGATATTTTGATAGAAGACTTGTAGATTTGGATATGTATGAGAATATTGAAGGACTGAAAGAGGATAATTTTTCAAATGTTATATATGAAGTTGAAGATGGAAAATATCTTGAAGATATTAAATTGTATTCAGGTGGCAATTTTTAACGAATATACTATAAAACAATTCACTATAGTTACAGAGAATTTATATATTGATGTTATTTATGAATGGGAGCCCTCATTTTTAACCAGAGTATATGAAACTTAATTAACAGTATTTAAAAAGGTAGATGGATTATGGAAAATTGGAAAAATATATCGTGAGGATGAGATACCTAAAGATGTTTATATTGGGGATATCTCCTATGTAGAGGATAACAATCTGGTAATAAAACTTGAGAATTGGCATAATGGCAGAATCATAAATTATATTAAATTGGAATTTAAGAATATGTATTCTGTCAGAGTATTTGAGGAAGGCAGAGGCATTAAATAAAATTTTTGAAGATATAATGAAATTCAAGCCTGATCGTCGCAAGAATGTAATCTATGAAGTAGAAGATGGGGATTATGCAAAGGAAGTAAGAAAAATAGTCGGAAGAAAAACTTATAGGAACAAAGATTTATCAATATGTAATAATGACAGAAAATTTTTCTTTTGAAATTGTGACAGCTTCGAGCCTGTAATTACTATGATGGAAGAAAAGGCAGAGAAGGAGGCATATCTGATATTGGGAGAATTATAGGTTGAATAAAGTTGATTTAATATTCAAACACCTTGAAAGAGCCCTGTTTATATGTCAAGGATGAAAAGTCGTCATGAGACAGGCGCTAGAATTTACAGAGGGAGAATATCATTATAAATATCTTCTTGGTGACGGACTTGAGCTATAGACAAGGAAAATAAGGATATATGTGTAGATGGAGGAGAATTATGGTCTGTTCTTACCATCGGTGGAGATGGAGCGATAGAAAAGAGATAGATAGTTCTGCAACATTTCTTGAGTATGGCATTTTCCATAAAATGATGGAAATTGTGCTCTGAAAATATAGAGCCAAAGGTATTTATTGCAGGCAAAGACAAAACAAGCCGTGTGTATACTTAGCTTTAATGAAATAAGAGGACTTCATGCAGCTACTGTAGCTTAGTACAAACCGGATGGTGAGCTGCACAGGTTTGCAGAAATAACTTTGGAAGTTATGAAGAAGCAGATGATGATAAAGTTATGCTAAGGTTCTGGCTGGATATAGACCAAATAGACGAAACAGACTTTGGCAACTGGAAAGTAAGAGCATTTCTTGATGGTGAAATGATAAAAAGAGGATGATATAATTATCTCTGGTGATGGGGTAAAATAAAATTGGAATATGAGGATTAAGGAGAGGCATTTTTCCTTAATACTGATGAAATAACCTAACATCCTTTGCATCTAGAATAAGGGAAAGTAATGGAAGATAGTGTAATTATAAATAGATTTGATAGCTTTGATGAAAATGAAATGGAAATTAGGAGAAAAACCGCTTATTTTGCGAAGAAGAACAGAGTAGATATGCAATAATAAGTATAGGTGATTCTTTTTGAATTTGGTCTAGCTTTATAATGTTTATGGTATAGACCTAATGTTTGAAGTTTGATGATATAAATAATGTCTGCTATATAGGAGCAGGGCAGAACCTATTGCTGATTGATATAGAAAAGGAGATATTATTTAATAAACTGTTATTTTCAGCCTATACTGGATGTAATAAACATTGAGAATACTATTTATGTCATCTGTGATTGAATTAATTTACTATAGTGATAAGAAAAGAAAAATGGAAACTTGGATTTAGAGAATTGATTACAAAATTATAAATTACTCGAAGATGATAGATTGTGGCTTGATTGTGAAGGAGATGAATGGATTATAAATCTATCGGATGGAACTGTGGAGTAATATGGTCTTGGTGGTTATTAATTACTTTGATGATATAGAACTTATAAAATAGCAGGCAGAGACTTTAATAGAAGTATAGGGCTGTTGTCAGCCCTTTCAATTATCACAATATGTATAGCTTTTCTTTATTTAAAAATAATGGACTTACTTTTTCCAAAATAATGCAAGTACAAACAGCAATAACTAAACATATAATTAAAGTGCAGAATCCAATTTCCTTTGAGCACTAAAGTCATTCTCTATTATGAAACGGAAAAATCAAACATGGCACCTGTATAAAACAGGAAAGATAACACCAAATAAAACGCCTAAAAATTAGCTTTCTTTTGTAATATCTCATAAAAGTATTCTCCTTCCAAAATTTTAGTACACAAAACCACTATACCTGTCGAAATTCTTCCTTTAGTTTTACTATAACACTTAATAATTAAAGACACAATATGTTTTATAAATATTGAAGCAGAGATACAGAACTTACTTTTAAATTCACCTAGACAATTTACTTCCCCTGCATTATTGACATATGAGGATTAAATGAGATAAACTATAGTATATGCCTAACTAGGCTTAAAGGGAAATATCTTCCTTAATAAGAAGAATAGTGATAAGAAAGGAATAAAACAAAATGGGAAAAAGGTGGATTTCGGGTGGTGGAATACCGGGAGGAATGGGAAATATAATGAAGCAGGCTCAGCGCATGCAGAGACAGATGGAAGAAAAGCAGAAAGAAATGGAGACTAAGGAGTTCGAGGGAACTGCAGGCGGTGGAGTCGTTACAGTCAGATTAAACGGCAGAGAGAAGTGCTTGGAGTTACACTTGCAGAAGAAGTTGTCGACCCTGATGATATCGAAACCTTAGAAGACCTTGTTGCGGCAGCAGTAGGAGAGGCTCTCCGCAAGGTTGAGGAGGCAAGCAGTGCTTCTATGGATCAGATTACAGGTGGACTTGGCGGCTTCGGCGGAGGATTTCCTTTCTAAATGGAATACTATGGAAAACAGGTTAATAAGTTAGTTGAAGAACTTGCAAAACTCCCCGGAATAGGGCCAAAGACTGCAGGAAGGCTTGCATTTCACATCATAGGCCTGCCAAAAGAAAAATGTAGAGGCCTTTGGCTGGAGCAATAAGCACAGTCAGAGAAATGTCTGCTATTGTAAGGAATGCCTTACGCTGTCAGACTCTCCTATCTGCCCTATCTGTGCGGATAAAGAGAGAAACCACAATATGATAATGGTGGTTGAAAATGTAAGGGACTTGGCTGCTTATGAAAAAACAAAAAAATATGACGGAGTTTACCATGTCTTACATGGTGTGATTTCTCCGCTCTTAGGTATAGGTCCTGCTGATATCAAGTTAAAGGAACTTATGGTAAGGCTTCAAAACAATGACGTGGAAGAAGTAATAATCGCTACCGGCTCAAGCCTTGAAGGCGAGACTACCGCTATGTATATAAGCAAATTGATTAAACCTACGGGAATCAAGGTGACTAGGATAGCAAGCGGTGTGCCGGTAGGGGGAGACCTTGAAAATGTTGATGAAGTAACCCTGCTTCGTGCATTTGTCGGCAGAACAGAACTTTAAAAATAGCAGAGCTGCTGTACAAGTACAGCAGCTCTGCATTTAAATGAGAGGGGGAAGATGAAGTATTTCTTTGGGGAAAGTTTTCTTCATCTACAAGACAAAGTATATAGGTTAAATGTGTTTACTTTGTGTTCAAATTATTAAAAATAAGAAGTTTAATTAATATATATTTGGCAAAAGCCGTAAAAAGATCTTAAAAAAACCTTGTCTTAAAAAGACAGAGGTAGTGCCTTTATACAATTAATCTGATATACTTATGTATGTAAATCACAGCAAGAAGATGTATAACAGGGTGACATATCTTATGGCATCCACATCATATTATTATAAGGAGAAATGGTATGGCTAATAACATTCTTAATGAGGGCAGAGATACTCTGCTAAAAATTTTCGATGAAGTAAAAGACCTTAACCAGAATGAACTTAGGGAAAAAGAATTGGTTGACAGAGGATAGCACAGAAAGGGCACTTGCCGATAAAGAAAAGGCTATAGCGAGGGAAATAGCTGACACAACCAAGAAAAGACGTGATGAGATAATAAAAACCTTTGATACCGAAGAAGATAAACTTAACAGCTTATTAAAGAGAACTAATCAAAAGCGTGAAAAATACAGAGATGGTAAGGTATCAGAGCGAATAAGTGCGGAAACAGCCGAATTCTACGAAGCAAATGAGCAGATTAAGGCAGAGACAAAGAAGCTATATAAGCAGAACAAGACACAGGCTTCTTTAACTCAGGGATATTTTATACCTTGTTTACGCCGGGGAGCCTTGGAGACTTTTTGTGCTGTCTTCTTACCTTCGTATTTTTCTTTTGCAGTTATCCCGCTCTTATCTGGTATTTCCTTCCAAAGCCTGTAACCACGGCTACCATAGGACTTATCTATGTGGCTTGTATACTGGTATTTGGCGGTATATATATGATTATCTTTAGGACTGCAGGCACAAAATACAGAGAAACAATTGCTGCAGGCAACAATGCAAGACGTAAAATAAGAAACAACCTAAAGGTAATTGCCAAAAATAAAATAAAGAGCATAAGAAAAGATAAGGATGATACACAGTACGGCCTTGATGACTACAATGCACAGATTGACGATATAAAGCTTCAGCTTGACGACCTTGCTGCAAAGAGAGTAGAGGCACTTAAGGGTATTTGATGAGAGCACTAAGCAGGCTGTAACCGATGAAATCAAAAATACACATCAGGCTGAGGTAGATGCATATAGAGCAGGCTTTCAGGTGTCATAACCGATTTGTCGGGAATAAGAGACTACATAAAGCAAAGAAGACTCTACATTGCAGAAAAACTATGAAGTATTTCTTAGGCAAGGAATATGTAGATGCCGATAAGCTTAAGAACCTTGTTGATATAAGTGAGAAGAATCCTAACGCTACCATAGCGGAGGTAATTGAGCTAAGCAAGCAGCCGGTATCCGAGAATTGGAAAGGCAGTGAATAATGTCCGATTATAAAGAGAATGAAAATGATTTAACTAATGACAGGGATTTGAATGAAAATAATATGACCATATTCTTGTCATCTCCTGAGGATGAGGAATTTGAGCCTGACGAGGAGCAGACATCATCAGGCGGTAAAATAAGGATAGCCATATTAATCTTAATTCTTGTGGCAGTTGCAGGCTTTGCCACAAAGAGTCTGTTCTTTAGCAAAAAATTATATAAGAGCTATGAGGTTTCTGCCCAGTCAGCAAAAACTCTGCCTGAGGATGCAGGCTATGCCACTGATTATGGCAAACTGCTCTCTTACAATAGCGAAGGTATATCCATTTATAACGAAAAAGCTGAGATAGAGTGGAATGCTGCCTTAAATATGACAAATCCAAAGATTACAGTTAATAGTGGTTATGCTGTGGTTGCCGACATTGGCGGGAAGAAATATCCTTGTAGTGAATCATAAGTCTGTGCCCTGCGGCTCAGGTAAGCCTTACTATGCTTAATGACATACTTCTTACCGACATATCGGAGCAGGGCGAGATTGCGGTACTTATGCAGGATGAGAAGGGCTATGACATCCAGTTAATCAATCCCTTTGATAAGAATAACAGTCTTAAGGCTGAGATAAAGACCTATTCAAAGGATGATGGATATGCGCTTTCCCTCGCTATGTCTAAAGGATGGCTCTAAGCTGGTAACTGAATATGTAAAACCGAGAACAATGAAATAAAGTCTACCCTCACCTTTTATAACTTTGACAAGGTCGGTGAGAATTCAAATGCAGACAGAATAGTGGGAGTCTTTCCTTTTGAAGATACCATCTTTCCTAAGCTAAAATTTGCTGACAACAACACAGTCTGTGCGTATGGCGACAACAAGATAGTGTGTTTTGCAGCTAAAAAAGAACCTGAAATCCTTTGGGAGAAGAAGGTGGCAGGGAAGATTGAAAGGATAGCAGAGGATAAGAACGGCTTTGCCATTCTGGTAGATGAAAGTGGTCTTTTACAGGCAAATACAGGCGGAGTGGCAAGTGATTCTGCTATAGAAGATGACTACATAGACAGTGCCTACCTTACCGGAGAGGCAGATGGCAATGGTAAAACAGTGCTGTATTCAATGCATTACAGCGGGGGCAGAGCTTATAGTAATGAAGTGGATATCAATCCAAAGGGAATGAGCTATAATGACGGTGAGATAGTGCTCTACTCTGATACCAACTGCATAATCTTTGACAGTAACGGAAATATAAAATTTAAGAACAAGTTTAATGACGGAATAACAAGCTTTACCCAGGCAGGTGGCAGAACCAGGTATTATGCCATTGTAGGGAAGAAGCTTAAGGTTATGAGACTTAGTGAATAGGATGGAGGATGAATGTCTAATTTTGTACTGATAATGGTGATTGTCATATTTGCCGGCTGCTTTTACTTAGGCAGCAGGAGAGGTCTGGTGAGGACGGTCTTCGGGCTGTTCTCCTCTGTAGTTGTTCTCCTTGCAGGCACTGTGATTTCGCCTGTTATAAGCAATCAGCTAAGAAACAATGAGAAGTTTTTTAATGCCATTTCTACAAGGATAGAAAAGTCCCTTGAGAATTATGGTAAGAACGAGGAAAAGAAAGAAATACAGGAAAAGCCTGAAAAAAAGGCGCAGACAAAGAAAAAGGATAAAAGCATAAAAAAAGGTGAGAGTGGTATAAGTATGGATGAAATATATCTTCCTTACAAGATGCTCACCGAGAACAAGGCTGTAGAAGAGATTGTCTCAGATATACTTAAAAACGAACATATAAAGAAGGCAAAGGAAGACATACAAAAAGAGGTCAACCACAGAGTTGCCATCTACCTTACAGGGATAGTGATTAACTCAGGAACTTTTATTGCGGTGTACTTTCTTTTAAGCGTAGGCCTCTTTGTGCTTGGCAGAGTACTTAATATAATAAGCAAGCTCCCTGTCCTAAATGAGCTAAACCGCATGGGTGGAGGAATTGTCGGTATCTTCCAGGGCTTAGTTATAGTATGGCTGATATTTACCCTTATGATGGTATTTATAGACAAGCCTTTCGTTCAGGAGGCAATGGAGCAGATAGAAAATAACTTCTTCTTAAATCTTCTGTACGAATCAAATATAATTGCCAAGTTCATCGGACTTAAGTAGGAGGGGGAAATGAAAGAAGATTATTCCTTTTTTGCTATGATGTCAAGGCTAAAGTACATCAACCGCTGGGCTTTGATGAGAAACTCCAGAGAAGAAAACCTAAGCGAGCATTCACTTGAAGTAGCCCTGCTCTCTCACGCCCTTTGTACCATAGGAAACAAGAGGCTTTGGCAAGGCGTTAAATGCTGATAGGGCAGCACTCATAGGGCTTTACCACGATGCAACAGAGATAATTACAGGAGATATGCCTACTCCTGTGAAGTATTTTAACAGTGATATAAAGAGCATTTACAAGGAAATCGAGCATACCGCCTGTGAGAAGCTTCTCTCTATCCTGCCTGAGGACTTAAGGGAGGAATACGAGGAGATATTAGAGCCATCAGATAAGTATAGCTATGAAAAGGCTCTGGTTAAGGCTGCAGACAAGCTTTCAGCCTATATCAAATGCCTTGATGAAAAACAGGCTGGGAATAACGAGTTCTTACAGGCTGAAAAGGCTACATTCAAGGCGGTTAAGGAGCTTAACTTAGAAGAAGTGGAGATATTTTTAAGAGAATTTATGCCAGCTTATTCAAGGACCCTGGATGAAGCCTGCCTGCTATAGGAGGTTGTTTGTTAATAAGAGATTTTTAGGGCTTGTGACAGGAAGAAATATTTAAGATGATGAGGGTGTTCTATGATTCTGATGCTGTGCTGCATACAGCCTCAGATGAGGTCCTATACAGGGACATAGATGACTGTCTTTCAGACCTGCCGTATATAGAGGGATATGTAATCGAAGAAAATGGAGAGATTGCAGGCTATTCTATGGTTGCAAAAGGGAGTTACACCACGGAGTATGGCGGCCTCCTCATTTCATAGAGGATTTGTATATCAAAGAGGACTTTAGGGGCTTGGTATAGGCAGCAGCTTCTTTCGCTTCATAGAAGAAAAGTACAAAGGACAGGCTGTGAGATACAAGCTTGAAGTCGAAGAAGAGAACGAAAATGCCATCTCCGTATATGAGAAACGCGGCTACAAAAAACTTGGATATTTTACAATGAGCAAGGAAGTGTAGGTTTCCTTTGCTTTTACATCTTTGTGAAACATATCCAAATCGGTCTTTAAGTCAGTTGATTATTGAACAGTTTTAATATATGATATGATTATAAACCACCAGAGTAAGGAGGTATTATAGAATGGTTAATCCTGGGAGCCAAATACCAACGCCTGACAAAGAAAGGAAGTCAGAAAGTAATAGTAAAATAATCGTACACCGATTAATATGTATCATAACAATTCTTCCGCCTGTAGTCACTGTATGCTTGCTGCCATTCACCAGTAGTAAAGTCCCGTTACATTACGATGCATTAGGAAATATTAATCGATGGGGTATGCAAATATGAACTATTACTATTTCCCATTGTTATAATTGCCTTTTGGTTATTTTTATACGTACAATGATAAATTTGAGTTATAGATATTTAGGAAAAACAAAAAGCTGAGAAAAATTTTACTCCTATTATTATCACAATTTCAATTCTAGCGATTATATTAGTAGACTATAATTGTATTAGATTCTTGTATAAAGTATTTAGATGGGAAACTGAGGTAAATATATGCATTTACAAACATATGCAAATAAGAATCTTCTATGATAATAAAGGATGGAAATCTCCAAGAGGGAATTCCATCCTTTTGTTGTAGTGCCATCTAGCGCGCACGTTTTCCTAATGGTACAGTCCCTGAATCCGGTCGATAGTGGGAAGGATGCGCTGAAGGCAAGAGTGCTATGTTGACTTCAGATCTGAAGGGAGCCTTATATGAAGAAATTAACGCTTGGTATAAGGAGAGCGAAAGCAATGCAGTATGGTACATAACACTCCTCATTAATTTTTACAAAATAGGTACGAAAATGTCATGATATTCATATAAGTTTTTACAGGATTTAAAGTAAAAACTATAGATATCTTGAGTTTTCGGTATAATATGAGTAAAAGGTGAAGGAGGTAAGCGACTGATGATTATCCGGTCAAACTATATGAATACGCTAAGAACTTATCGGGATGCTCCACTGTGAAGATATTAGCAGGAATCA
>BNJV01002718.1_pt1 | contig 45408 bp, 56 predicted proteins | sample 8540591 | NCBI WGS metagenome assembly BNJV01 (sample SAMD00202457, study PRJDB9452) | human saliva metagenome | host: Homo sapiens
GTGAGCCCAGTTCAACTCAAGGATGTGGAGCAGAAAGACAGAAGACAAAAAGAGTCATAGTTTGATATGTACCCCTTTTACTGGACAACCCAGTAAAAGGGGTACATATCAACTGAGGACTCCTTATTTTTTTCAACACAAAAATTATCATATATGATAATTGTGGACTTCAAATAAAGTCACTTGCAAAATGCTATTTTTCTGGGGTATTATAGCTGTATTATATATATATTATTGAAAGAGGCTTTATATCATATGACAGAAAATCGTAATCACGGCTTTAGAATTCGTTTTTACTTCGGACTTATTTTAATTATTGCCGCTTGCGTCATCGGATTTTTCAATTTCCAAAAACCAGACGCTAAAAAAATCTATGAAGAAGGAAAAGCACTTGATTTCAGAACAGACAATGACGATAAAGAATCAGCTATAAAAATTACTGATATCTCAAAAGAGCCTGTTATCAAAGTAGATGGCGGAAAATCCTATGTCTACATTGTTGAATTTGAAAAAGAAGGGTCTTCAAAAGGAAAAGAACCTGGTTATATTGGTCTTGAATTATCAAAAGAGGAAGGCGAAAAATTAGCCGCAAAAGCTGATACAATGCAAGACAATCCAGAATATGTTTACGGTACAATCATTTATGCTTACCGTAATAAACATGCGATTCAAAAATACAGTGACTTAATTACTCAAGCATTCCATGACTATAACCTTCTACAAGCGAACCCTAATACAACATTCTACTTCTCTCAAACAGAAGCTGGCTCTGCAAAAAAAGGTGGATTAATGGTTGCGGCAGGTCTTACAGTTATCGGTCTTGTATTTATTGGTTTAGCCTTCTTGAAACGTAAAAAAGTTGGTGCGGCTTACGACGAAATGTACGCTGCTTACCCAGAATTACGTGGCAACTTAGATTTACTACGAACAAACGCTACTTATGCGGATGATGAAACATTTGTATACATCTACAAGAACCACTTCTTCACTACTTGGAGCGGATTAGAAGTATACGACTTAACAAAAGCAAAACGCGTTTACCACTATCAGTTATCACACAAGAGATATGGAATTACAACGAACATTGAATCATTCCTAATCTTCTTATCAGATGACAGATCATATAAAGGTAAGAAGAAGAAAATTGAAATTAAGAACATCGGTGAAGAAACAGATGACTTCTTACAACCATTCTTCCGTGCAGTTGCCCAAGAATTCCCTGACACTGCCGTAGGATATGAAAAATAATAGACCATTTTAGGATGTGAGTAAGAACTCCACTTCACAAGATGTGAGACACCTCTCACCTAAACAAAATAACAGAAACTACAAAGGACTCGCAGTGCGAGTCCTATTTTTTATTGCATTTCTAGTGAAAATCAACTTGCAAAAAATCATTATCTAGAGTACTGTTAATTTAATCACTATTATTGCAAAGGAGTTTTATTTTATGACAGAAAATCGTAACCACGGTTTTAATATCCGATTTTATTTCGGAGTAATTTTATTAATTGCAGCTGCTGTCCTTGCTTTCTTCGCTCTCAAGAAAGTAGACGTTGACACGTTGGTAAAGGACAATAAATTCTTTACCCACTATTCTGCAAAGGATGGCGATCAACTAGCTGTCAAAATTACACAAATTACAGCTAACCCTGTAATTACAGTGGATAAAGGAAGTTCATACGTATACATTATTGAGTATGAAGATGAAGGTAAAGAGCAAACGGCCAAAAAAAATACGCTTATGTAGGTCTTGAACTCGATAAAGAGACTGCTCAAAAATTAGTCGCAAAGAATAGTACTTTACCAGATAATCCTGAGATAATGGCCGTTACCCTTGTGGACTCTTCTAGAAACAAAGGAGCTATTCGAAACTACGACGACCTTATGCTCAATGGTTTCAAGAGCTATAATTTAGTTGGACAAGAGATTGAATATAGAGACTACTTATCGATTTCTGACAAATCATCCACTCAAAAAACTCAATTAATCATCGCTGCTGGTCTTACACTCGCAGGTCTTGTATTTGTTGGTTTAGCCTTCTGGAAACGTAGAAAAGTTAGTGCGGCTTACGATGAAATTTACGCTGCTTACCCAGAATTACGTGGCAATTTGGATTTATTAAAAACAAATGCGACTTATGCCGACGATGAAACGTTTGTATACATCTACAAAAACCACTTCTTCACTACTTGGAGCGGATTAGAAGTATACGACATCACAAAAGCAAATCGAGTTTACCACTATCAGGTAACACACAAGAAATATGGAGTGACAACAAACATTGATTCATTCCTCATCTTCTTATCAGACGACAGATCTTACAAAGGTAAGAAAACGAAGATTGCTATCCATAATATTGGGGAAGAAACAGATGACTTCTTACAACCATTCTTCCGTGCAGTTGCCCAAGAATTCCCTAACACAGCTGTAGGATATGAGAATAATAGACCGTTCTAGGCAGAAAGACAGAAGACAAAAAAGAGCTCACAGTGTGAGCTCTTTTTGCTTCGTAGTCTTTCGCCCGCAAAGTTTATTAGACATTCTTGAATCACGAGTGATGAAAAGAATGTCAATAAACCACTGCGCTGATGTGAGTGATGTGACTACCCTCATTTTCTCAGGCACTACACCCACCCTCCGACTAGAATGCGGGTCGGATTTTTTATGCACACACCAAATAAATTCTCTCCATTAAAGTGAAAAATTTATTTTGCACTTCAAAGATATTTGTGATATATTATATCTATCATACAACCCGTGTTAAAGGAGAATAATTATGACTGAAAAACGCAATACTAAAGGCTTTGTCGGCCTCATTATCGCTGGAGTTCTTTCCATCATCGTTGCTCTTGGCGCGCTAGGATTCTTCCAGTTCTACCAAACTGCCGACAACTTATACAATAAAGGGAACATCTTCGGTGAAGTCCCAATGAAAGACGAAGCTGTCACTGCTGTTAAAATTACAGGCTACGCAGAAAAACCCTATCGCTACAATCGATGGAGGCACAAAAATTATACTTAATCGAGTTCTCTAAAAGTGATAACGATGACTATGGATATGCAAGTCTCGAAGTTAAAGAGGGCGATAAATTAATTGAAAAATTAAAATCAACCGATGATCTTGTAGCAAACCCTGTCATCGTTGCTGCTAAGATGCGTAAATCAGGTGCAGACGGTGCTGTCCGTAACTACACTTCTGAATTTAAAGCAACTATTAGAGAAAATGAAACTATTTCAAAACTAGCAGAAACAGAATATTACGTTTCTGTTTACGAATTTGACAAAGACCGTCAATTCGCATATATCGTTGCTGGTATTGCTGGTATTATTGCTCTTGTATTCTTCTATAGTGCTTTCGCAACACGTAAAGGGGAAGACAAAGCGTATAACGAATTATACAGTGCTTATCCAGAATTAAACTATTCTATGGATTCTGTATTAGAAGATGCTACTTATGTTGATAATCAATTAGGAATTGTTTTATACAAACACCACCTACTTGCGACATACAAGAATTTCCAAGTATACGACTTAACAAAAGCTGAACGAATTTATCACTACGTTTATACTCAAAAATCATACGGAATGACGGTTAGCCGTACTTCTCAATTAATCCTTTTAACGAACGACAAATCATACCGTAGAAAGAAAACTTCTCTACTCATTAAGAACGTTGGGGACGAAACAGATGACTTACTACAACCATTCTTCTATGCAGTAAGCCAAGAATTCCCAGACATCCTATTAGGGTACGAAAACAAAAGCAAGAGACCATTCTAGGATGTGAGACATCGCGCCCAGAAATGGAACGTTGGACTCGAACGCCGGAAGGAACGTGAAACGTTCTGCGGACGTTTGAGTAAACGCACGCCATTTCTGCGATGGCGAACTCAACTTCACGCCCGAGTTCAACTCCGGATGTGAGGCAGAAAGACAGAATCCAAAAATGATTTCACAGTGTGAAGTCATTCTGCTTTTCTTGAATTCCAAATCATTCGCACTGTGAATGATTTCTCGCAAAGTTTATTAGGCATTCTTGAATCACGAGTGATGAAAAGAATGTCAATAAACCACTGCGTTGAAGTGTTTAGCTCAACTCCCCGTCTTTAAAACTAAATAAACTAAAAAAAGAACCGCCATTTTCTCTATGGCGGTTCTTTTTCCTTTACAATATTCATTTTTTTGATTAATCAACATATGGAGTTTTTTTGTACGGTTTAAGAATGCATAAGCTAACCCGATTAAGATTCTCCACCAATCCAGTTTCCAACAAATGATACTGCCCAATGACGAATAATATTGATCCAATTCAAGACGTCAATTGAGTTTCCAACTGGTGAGAATTTCACGATAGAGAACGACGCAAAATTCGCCACTACGTGTTCATTTACTAAGTAAACGAACATGAAAATTGCAGAAATAACAATCCATAATTTAGCTTCTTCACTCTTGATTAAGATAAACGAAAGAATTGCTACGTTAACAAAGACATTTGCTAAAATACCTTCTAATAAAATTAGTTCGTTTGAACGAGACAATTTCAATTCAGCAACTTTTGCTATGAATTCATTTGCATTGATTCCATTAAATGCTGAACTATTTGCGAATAACGCTCCTATAAACATGGCCCCAACTAAATTAAATAGAGTACAATAGAATAAAATAGCAATTGCTTTAGACCATTTAATGTGCTTTTGATAAGCTCCCGCTGTTAAGAACATCATATTTGAAGTAGCTAACTCTCCATTTAAAAAAATACAACATAAACTAATCCCCAAGTGAAGATAAATGCAAAAGTAAATCTACTTAGCGCAGGGTTTAATCCAGCAATAATTTGTGCTGCATGAGCTCCTGCGGCTGTACTCATCGTTAAAAATGCACCCGCAAACATTGAACGCAGTGCATAACGCATTTTACTCTCGTCAAAAAAAGCGCTCCTTTTTTTGACATGCTTTTTCAAGTTTTTGTATTGAACTCACTTGTGTGTTCCATAACATTCCTCCTAAAAAAATTAATTACACTTTTAGTATACCATTTTTATCACAAATGCAAAGTCTTTTTCTATCTTTTTGTCAAAAAAATTACTTTACAAGTTTTATGAAGATTGTTAGAATGAGGCTGATTAAAAACAACCTAAAGGAGATTCTCATGAAGAAAAATTTTTGGAATTTTTAACAGCAGCTATATTCTTAACCGCATGTGGACAAACACCTGCAAATACGAACTCAACGACGACAAGTGTTGAAACGACTACTGCTGCCCAAACCACTAGTGTTACTCTAAATGTTACAAAAGACGGACAAGCCATCGAAGGGAGCCCGTTCACTCTTACGTTCAAAGAAGGCGACAATCTTCTAGATGTAATGAAGGCTCAACTGAAAATCGTTGAAAAAGACGGCTTTATTTCTTCTATCAACGGTGTGGAACAAGTCCCAGCCGAAAACAAATACTGGTTATTCGACGTGAATGGTACGATGAGCCCGGTCGGTGCAAAAGAAGTCATCCTAAAAGCAGGCGACGTCATCGACTGGAAACTCAATAAACTTCAATAGTCCTATGGCAAATTCAACTCGAAAAATCACCCTTATCGCCCTATTATCCGCTTTTTGCGTGATTGGAAGACTCGGCCTTCTCTCGCTTCCAAATGTTCAACCGATTACCGTTGTGGTCATTTGGATTACTTTGGAGCTTGGCCTTTTATACGGCGTTGCTATCGGTAGCATCTCCATTTTGATTTCCAACCTTCTAGTTAGCATGGGGCCATGGACAATCTACCAGATGGCGAGTTTTGCCCTCGTCTGCGTTTGTACGTTACTTCTTCGTCCACTGTGGCGAAAAAGAAAAACAATTCCCGCGCCTGGCTTGGATTGTTTTTTTCCAATCTTTGCAGGAATGATGGGCTATTTATACGGCTTTATCATCTCGATTTTCTGGGTATTCAGCATGCCCGGTCTGAACTTCTGGATTTACTACTTAAACGGCGTTCTATTCGATACGTACCACGCCATCGGAAACATCGTCTTTTGGATCTTATTGATTCCACTCTTCGAGAAGCTAAAGCCATTCAAAATGCTACAAAAATAATAACAGACTTAAAATCACTCTTGTAAAAGAATGGTTTTAAGTCTGTTTCTTTTTCTTTATAAAATATCTAACCTTATTTAAGTAAGTAATTTAATATATCTTTTTCTAATTTTTTGATGGGGTACTGCGCGTTCACTTTTATTTTTGCATTGTTACATCCAGCGTAGCCTTGCACGACATCCACTTGCGGAATGACCACCCAATCTCCCAGAACTTCTTGCGCACCCTTTGTGTTTTCATCCAAAATACACACGAAGCGGTATTCTCTCTCGTGTTGCCACTCTTTGAATTTTGCAAAGGTGGCCTTAATATAGAAATTCAGATTCGAATACGAGAATTGATTGCTATTGCTTCTCGTATTAGGACGTTTATCAATATATTCCACCGGACCGTATACACAAAGTCCATCTACCTGTAAGGAATGAATTTTATCCAACAGACTCGTATACGAATACTCAAGCGCATACCCTGCGTGGCTATTGGCGTAATAAGACCACATTAAAATATTATCTGCAGCGTGCGTAAAGCAGAATACTCGGAAGAAATCCATCATTGAATGGCCATCCGCGTAGTAGCAATTACAGTCAAACGGGTCGTTGAAATGCTTTGGATGGCTAAACGACACATTCCCTTCCACCACCTGATACGGATTCTTCTCAATCGTATCCTTGGCATAGTACTTCACAAAAACTTGTCGCTCTTCTCGAATCGCTGCTTCTGCCTTTTTAAAATACGTCTCAACGTCTTCTTTAAATACCCCTTGAAACTGTTCGACTAACTGATTTGGTGCTAAAAAGCCCAGTCGGATATTCTTCGCGAGCTGGTCATTAAACCCTTTATCCGCCTTTTCTACGTCAAACCCTTCCGGAATCTTCGTATTCGCATTTTGAATATACACAACCTTTTTACACTCTAGGTCAGTCGGTTCTTTCGTCGGTTGTTTAAACAGCGACACAAACACTGTCTCTTTTGTTTTGCGGTTGGCTACTAAAAAACAATTACTATCTAAGAAGGATTCCACCAAGCGGTACTCTTTATGCGTTTGTAAAAATGTCGCCTTAGCAATCAAATAACGATACAGCTCGATGTCCTCTTTTAAAATGATTTTCAACAACCCCACCTCCTCACTGAAAGTATATCATTTCTTTCTATCGGTTTAAACATCCTCATAAACCATGCACAAAACTCCCCAAAGTTCCGAGCACCTTTCCCTTCACGAAAAGAAGACCCATTTTTATAACCACACAAAAGAGGCACCACCCTTTTTTGTATGCTCATAAAAAATCGTCTATCTGGAAGATTCCCGGATTCTATAATAGTCATATTGGGGAATCGCAACCAATGTGAATTACTGACTCTAGGGTGTAACCCGTAGAGTCAGTTTGAAGCTTGGTAGGATTGAGACCCCGGCTCAATCCGGTGCCCTATTATGACTATTATGAAGACATCCGAGGAATCTGAAAGATAGACGCAAGTCTAGTTTTATTATTTTTTAGCACTTACAAGACAATCCATGAAGAACCATAAAGGCGGCACCCCTCTTTTTTGTATGCTTATAAAAAATGGTCTATCTGGAAGATTCCCGGATTCTATAATAGTCATATTGGGGAATCGCAACCAATGTGAATTACTGACTCTAGGGTGTAACCCGTAGAGTCAGTTTGAAGCTTGGTAGGATTGAGACCTAGACTCAATCCGGTGCCCCATTATGACTATTATGAAGACATCCGGAGAATCTGGAAGATAGACGCAAGTCTACGTTTTATTATTTTTAGCACTTTCAGCACACAAAAAAGGAGGGGTTGCCCCTCCTTTTTGATTATTCATTTTCTTCTATGACTTCTACTTCTTCTGCGTCCTCTGCAGCCAATTGCTCGAGTTCTTCTTCAGAAAGTTTTGTCACATGGATTTTACGAATACGATCATTCTCGATTTCCGTTGGTTGTAACAGATACCCTTCGAATCTCACCTTCACTACCCTCATCATCATCTGGGAAGTAGCCAAGCTTCTCGATAATCGCACCCGCCATTGTGTCCACTTCATCAGACTCTAATGACGTTTGATAAATTTGATTGAATCGGTCGAGCGACATTCCGGCATCAATCACCGAATTGTTTTCGTCGATTTCTACGACTTCTTTTTCTTCTTCGTCGTATTCGTCTTCGATATCTCCGACGATTTCTTCAATCAAGTCTTCTAATGTAACAATCCCTTCAACCCCGCCGTATTCATCTTTCAATACCGCTAAGTGTTGACGAGTTTTTCTAAATTCTACTAATAAATCATCCACGAAAATTGTTGATGGAACGAATACTGGCTCATGCGCTAAGGCACGTAAGTCAATATTGTCGAAACCTTGCTCTTTTGCAGCACGGAAAACATCTTTTACGTGAATAACTCCGATTACTTTATCCTTATCTTCTTCGTAAAGAGGAAGACGAGAATATGAACAGTTCAAGATGGTCTCTAAATTCTCCGATAAGTCGTCATCCACGTCGAGCATTAATGTATCCGTACGTGGAACCATCACTTCACGTGCTAGTTTTGTATCTAGAGAAAGCACCCCTTGCATCATCGCAAACTCGGAAATATCAATCGCTCCGTCGTTACGACTGTTAGCAAGTAAAGACTTCATCTCGCTTCGTGTTAATTTTTTTCTTCTACTCGTGTAAATTCAATCGGTGTAATTCGTTTTAATAACCCTGTTGAGAACGTCAAAATCCATACGAATGGTTTTGAGATCTTTTTGACAAACAAAATAATTCCTGCAGTATTTAATGCAATCGGTTCTGCCACTTGCAACGCCACTTGTTTTGGATATAATTCCCCGAAAACTAAAGTGAGGTATGATAGAACGACCGTCACTATAATTAATGCTAATGTTTCAGCTCCAGGAATGTTTCCTAATAATGGTTGGATTCGTGAAGAGAAACTTGTTGCGGCAGACGCACTCGAGAAGAATCCTGCGAATGTAATGGCTACTTGAATCGTTGCGAGAAACTCATCCGAATTCTCTAACAAGCGCATGACCTTGATCGCTTTTTTTATCTCCTTCTTGCGCTCTTTGTGCCATTTTTCCCTTGGTTGATAGACACGAACGCAATCTCCGCTGCGGCAAAAAACGCATTTAATGCAGTTAATAATACAATGATTAAGATCTGGACTCCCAGCGAACTCCCATCTGAATCAGCTGTCATAATTTTTGTTAACCCCTTTTAACTATAAATTTTTCCATTTTATGAAATGGTATAGAGATATCATATCAGTTTTTTTGAAAAAAATCAAGATTTAGTACTATTTTTGTAATGGTTCTTTAATGTTTAAAACCCTTTCTAATGCAATTTTCAGATTGATTCTTTCCATTTTCTCATCATTTCCTAACTTTTCTAGTTACAATTTGCCTAAAAAGTGGTACTATTGTAGTGAAACCAATCTCAAGGAGGAATGAGTATGTTATTAAAATCTCTTGTAGTTCCAAAAAAGAGTCTAACGGTCGTTAAAGAATCATGCACGTTAGAAGAAGCGATTAAGATTTTAGAAGAATCAGGATACCGCTGTGTTCCTGTATTAGATGAAACGGAAACGTTCTTTAGAGGAAACATTTATAAAATGCATATCTATCGCCACAAAGCAAACGGTGGAGATATGAGTCTTCCAGTAACTCATTTAATTAAAAACTCAACTAAATTCATCAGCGTGGATAGCTCTTTCTTCAAAGTGTTCTTCACGATTAAAGAATTACCTTACATTGCCGTGTTAGATAAACAACAACGTTTCTACGGAATCTTGACTCACAGCAGCTTACTTAGCATGCTTCAAGAATCATGGAACGTGAAAAACGGTTCTTATGTATTAACGATTATCTCTGGCGGTGAAAAAGGCGCACTTGCGAACATCTCTAAAGTGATTAACAAGTATGCTTCTATCGCGAACGTAATGACCATCGATACTGAGAAAGATAAAAGCTTACGCCGTATCTTAGTGACATTGCCAGCAGGCGTAACAAAAAGACACCCTACAACAAATCATCGACGCCCTCGAAAAGAAAGACTATTCTGTTGCGGAAGTAGAAGATTTGCAAAACACATAGGATGTGAGCAAAAGCGTTCAGAGACGATGACGGTTCGAGCTTTGCCGTAAGCGACTTGTAAAGTCGTGCGGACAAAGCGAGAAAGGCTTGAGTCTCTGCTTTTGCGAACTCAACTACTAGGCAGAAAGACAGAAGCTAGAAAAAGACTCGCAGTGCGATTCTTTTTTGCTTCGTAGTCTTTCGTCCGCACAGTTTATTAGACTTTCTTGAATCACGAGTGATGAAAAGAAAGTCTAATAAACCACTGCGAAGAGCGCTCAGAAATGGAACGTTGGAAAATCCTTCACAGTGCGAAGGATTTGAAATAAAAGAGAAGGAACGTGAAACGTTCTGCGGACGTTTCGGGAAACGCACGCCATTTCTGCGAGGTCGAGTTCAACTCCACAGACAGAAAGACAAAACACAAAAAACCAGCACACCAGCTTTAAGCTAGTGTGCTGTTCTTTTTTTATTATCTTAACGAATCGCTGAGCGAGCCATACGAGCTACTGTATGACGAATTCCTCGAATCGCAACTGACAATGCGTAAATGTTTTCCACTGTCGCTAAACCACCGTATCCTGCGTCCCCGATATGTTGAATATCCACACCAGCCACTTTATTACGGATAGCAATTTGTTCGATGACTTCTCTTGAAGAACCTTCTTGGCTTGTTCCAATCGCAGAGAGCACAAGTGCATCATTGGCATGCGCCACTTTCACAATTTCCACAAGCTCTTCGTCGGTAAATCCTGGCACCGTTCCAACCGCTGGAACAAGAATCACATCGGCTCCTGCTTTAATGAAGCGTTTCGCGATGTCCACGTTCATCACAGGTTCCTTCGAGCCTGCACCGTGCATCTTCCCAGCAATCACAAGCCCTGAATAGTGTTGTTTCACCATGGCAAGGGACGCTTCAATCGTTTCATTCGTTACCCCTGTTCCTGGATTTCCGGTTAAGCAGATAAAATCAAGACCGAGTTCTTCCGCACGTTTCACTGTTTCCACCGTACATTGACGCCCTGGTGAGATTTCGATACGTGTTTCTAGCATTTCTGCATTCATATCCACTGGCTCCAAGTTCGCCCCAATTGGCAAACCGCTAAGTTCTTTCGCACGTTGCACTGGGTTTTCACTTTCTTCAGCACCGTAAATCAGTGGATCAATACAGTCAAATCCGTTTAAGAGCACCATGTCTCCACCGAACGCCTTTGCGATTTCTGCGTTCGATAATTCATACAGAAACGTTGGTCGTGAGCATCCCGTTTCACAGCACACCGTTCTTCCTTCTGCGGCTTCAATCGCCTTTTTCAATTCTTTTCCTGTCATTTTTCTGAAATCACTGGCCACACAATTTAACAATCGTTTACTCATTTCGTTTCCTCCTGTCCACGAACAAGCGCCACTACTTCTTTCAACAACGCTTCATCCGTCTGTTCGTAATCTCCATTTTCATGATAGGCATAGCTAAGCCCCTCGCCTGCAGTCGTAGGGTCCGTCTTCCACGTCTTAAACGTTCCATGGATTTGCGAAATCCCCGTCTCCTGCATTAAGTGTTGCACATTTTCTTTCGTGACACCGCCGCCACAAAGCAACTCAATCTGACTTCCGTAGCGAGCTTGCAAGTCTTTTAAGAGCGGGATTCCTTTTTCAATGTGCGCCTGTTGTCCCCCCGTTAAAATGCGCGTGCATCCTAGCTTTATTAAGCCCTCGATGGCACTATCCACATCCGGTACAAGGTCAAACGCCTTATGGAACACACTCTCGGCATGATATTTCTGACACAACTCAATCATCTGCTTCGTACGATTCCAGTCAATCGTCCGGTCTTCTAATAGAAATCCAAACGCTAACCCTTTCGCACCTGCTTCTAATAAGAGTTTTGTATCGATGAGCATGCTCTCAAATTCTTCCTTCGTGTAGCAAAATCCTGCGCCGCGGGGACGAACCATACAGACAATCGGAAGCGATACTCCAGAATCGAGTACTTTTTGTAAGGTTCCCATGCTTGGCGTTAATCCTCCTAAGAAAAGCGCGCTATTCAATTCAATGCGGTCAGCACCAGAGCGCTCTGCAATGAGGCAGTCTGCGATGCTTCCAGCACATACTTCTACTGTCATAACGTCCCTTCTTTCATGCGCGACAATGCGCGTAGCGCTAATCCGTAAATAATCGTATCTGTTTCTAAGTCTTTAATGCCAATCCATTCGTTTGGCAAATGCGCAATATCTCTTTGCCCTGGGAAACTTGGCCCATACGCAATAATATTTGGGAATGATTTTGGCATAGGTTCCACCCGTTGTCGTCACTGGAACGCTATCGCTCTGCGTGATATCCGTGTACACCTTCTGCAAGGCTTGCACATAGGCGGAATCCTTGTCATAGAGCACTGGGTCCCAATGCGAAATCACGTCTAGCACGCCACCTTCTGGTACATGCATATTGATTTTCTCAATCAACTCGCCTTTCGTGCAACTTGCTGGATAACACATCGTCCATTCAACGTAATGACGACCGTCTTCGAGTCCAAACGTTTCGCCGCGCAGTTGCATCATCCCGAAGTCACTATCTTCATAGGCGATGCCCAATTCTTCCCCGCGATGGTTTGTATGGAGAAGTTTTTCATTGGCAAATGTATACAATCCGGACACTTTATCTGAAGGGAGAGACAATCGTACTCTGAGACGACCGCGTTCTCCGTAGACGACTGGCCATTTACAGTCTGGCGTCCATCCGAATGTTGGTGGCACTTCTTTGGTTAAATAGTGCTTCACGCATCCAAATCCTGTCTCCTCATTCGTCCCAAAGACAATCCGAACAGGTCGATCAAAGGTCACACCTTTTTCCTTCAACACATATAGCGCGTAAAGGTTCGATAGAATCGGCCCTTTGTTATCCAAAGTCCCGCGTCCATAGAGTCTTCCGTCACGAACGGTAAGTGTAAGTGCTGGAGAAATCCATCCTTCTCCAAGCGGCATCACATCCACGTGACCAAAGATGCCATAGTACGCGCCATCTGGTCGGTCTTCTCCGTACTGCGCGTATCCAATCTTGTTATCGATATTCTTCGTTTGAAATCCAAGTTCACTGGCAATCGCAAGCACTTCATCAAGCGCTTGTCTAGGTCCCTTGCCGAACGGGGCGCCTTCTTCTGCTTCCCCTCGAATACTTGGAATGGCGACCATTCGTCTTAGTCCTTCAAAAAGTGCGGGTTGAATGCCTTTTAGTTCCGCAATCCATTCTTCTTGATTCATTCTTTGACCTCCAATGGCTTCATGCGCTCTTCTAAATACGCTTCAAGCCATTCCTTTGTCGCTAATTCATGACGCATCGTGCCATCACTTTGCGGATGCACACGGAATACCGTTGGTGCTAATGTACTTGTGGCAACGACAAATGAGAAGTTCTCGATATTAGAAGCCGCCCCAAAGTCTCCTTTGGCATTCATGGCCACTACAGAAATATCGCCTGCCTCACCACGCGTTCTCTTCAACCGTTCTGCAAGGTCACTCACTGCTTTCTCACACGCTTTTTGCGGACTGAGGCCTTCTTTCATTAGACGGACGATTTCATAAGAAATCACGCCCTTCATCAAGTCCTCGCCCAGACCTGTTGCCGTCGCGCCACCAATCGTGCTATCGACATATAATCCAGAACCGATAAATGGAGAATCCCCAACACGCCCTGGTTTCTTCATAAAGAGCCCGCTCGTTGATGTCCCTGCGACCATATCTCCAGATGCGTCCAATCCCACCATACCGACCGTATCATGTCCGGCATACGGTGTGAGCTGTTCGCGTTCGATGTCTTTTAATCGATTATGGAAATGAATCTTCGCACGGTCCGTCAGCATGTCTTTTTCTTCAAAATGATGAGCCTTCGCAAAGGCTGCTGCCCCTTCTCCGACCAACACATTATTCACCTTATAAGCACTTAAGGCACGCGCCACCGAGATTGGATTGGCAAACTGTTTCAACGCGCAAACCGCACCGAAATCAAACGTCGATCCATCTAAATAAGCGGCATCTAATTCCACTTCCATCTTTTCGTTTGGAAGTCCGCCATATCCAACAGATTTAAAGTAAGGGAAGTCCTCTACTTCTTTAATCGCGCCTTCGATGGCATCTCCTGCCGTTCCGCCCGCCTCTAAATTCGGGGTCACCTTCTGGATTCCTTCGAGCGCCATTCGCCATGTCGCAATCATACCCCACATTCTCTGTCACCTCTTTTACTGAAATCGTTGTTCACTTTCGTCTTTCGTTCCGCTAATAATCGCAACGGCTCCGCCTAATGCTTCGCGTAAGCCTACGCCGCCTTTTTTCGGCATTTCTAGCATGACGACTTTTTCTTTATAGGCTGCGATAGTATCTTCATTCTCTTTCGAACAAATGACATACGGCTTGCAGTCGGTTTGTTCTTGAATGGCTAACGCGATTTCTGCCGCCATTTGCGCATAGGTGCCGTAGTTAAAACATGGTCCTGCAAACAGTACCTCCGCTTTCGTCTTCAAGATTAAAATTTTTGATTTTATGAATCACTTCTTCTTTATGTGCTTGGAAATAATCCGGACCACAATAAATCGTCGCAAGCGCTGTGAGTCCTGCCTTTCGAAGTCGTCTTTGAACATTAAATAAGAACCAACTCCACCCTTTTCAAGGCCTAATTCTGTATCGCCACGTTCCTTTCCGCCGTATCCAGCTTGAACTTGGTCGAATAATAATAGTGTTCTCATCTGTTCACCCCTTTCTATGTAAAAAGGTGGCATCCGTTTTCGCATGCCACCCGAAGTTTTGAAACTTGTGACTTATGCGTTTGTCATTTTATAAGTCATCAAATGATAAGTCGTTTAAGTCAACATCGTCTAATTCATCACCTGTTAACATGCTAGAGCCTGCTTCTTCTTTCAAGTATTGGTTATCCAATGCTTTGAAGAATGGGAAGTAGATCAAGCAGCCTAAGATAATCAAGAAGATTTGGAAGAATCCGGCTACGATACTACCTGTTGACAACCATCCTGAGAAGAAGAATGGCGTTGTCCATGGGAGAGATGCCCCTGTTGTATAAGGGATAATTCCTACCATAGTAGCGATAGTTGCTAAAATTGTATTTACAAGTGGTGTTAATAAGAATGGAATCGCGATAATTGGGTTTAATACTACTGGTAAACCGAATGTAACCATTTCGTTGATACCGAAAATACCAGGGATTAAAGCTAATCGACCGAGTTTCTTCATTCGTTCTGATTTTGCAAGGAAGACCATTAAGAATACAAGAGATAATGTACTACCTCCACCACCGAAGTTACCGAAGAAGTCTCCGAAAGGTCCAGTGAAGATGTTTGGTAATGGTTGACCTGCTTTAAATGCTTCTAAGTTTTGGTTTGTTAATACTAAGTGAATTGGGTTAAATACTGTATTTGTTACAGCTGGACCATTAATTCCGAAGAACCAGAATAGAGTTGATAGGAATTGATAGATTGGTTCGAAGAATACTGTTTGACCGAATCCTTCTAACGGAGCTTGTAACACTTTATAAATAAATGTTTGTGCGTATTGATATTCTGTTAATGAGAAGATGAGATAGATTGCAAAAGCAAAGAACATCGCAAACGCACTAGGAATTAAAGCTGCAAATGAATGGTAAACTGCTGGTGGCACTGCATCAGGAAGTTTGATAACCCATCCTTTTTTCTGAATCGTTACGAAGATTTTTACTGATACAATCGCAGTAATCATCGCTAAGAACACCCCTGCAGAACCAAGGTTTGAGAAGGCAAAACCACTAAATGCTTTACCTGCTTCATTCACAAATTTTGGGTGAACTTTTGGAGTCATGATAAGGTAGCAGACAAGTGATAAAGCTCCACCTGCAATGGCATCACTTTCTAATTGTTTAGCATAAGAATAACCGATACCAACTGCCCCTAAAACTGCTAAAATACTAAACGTTGAATCAATCACGGCATCCATCGAGTTTTCCCAACCCTTACCGAAGAATTGCGCCATAAAGTCGCTATACCCTGGCACCGGGAAGTTGGCAATTACAAGGAAAATGGATGCTACGATAATTAATGGTGTACCGACTAAGAACCCGTCACGAATCGCAACTAGCACCTTGTTTGTGCTAAGGCGTTCTGCCACGCGCCCCATCGTGTTTTCTAAACCTGCAAACATTGTACTAACCTCCTATTGTTCTTTTTTTGATTTTAATAATTGAATGGCACGTTTCAAGATACGTTCGCCATCTGCATTTCCGTAATCTTCGAGATTGATGACATCGACAGGAACTCCCATCGGATCGTATTTTGCATGAACCGCATTGAATTTGAATTTCACTTGAGGTCCTAACAAGATTACGTCTGGATGGTATTGCTCGTAAATCGTATCGATATTGCGGTCTGGAAACGCTTTAATTTCTAGCGGCAAATTATGCTTATCTGCCACATCTTGCATTCTGCTAGCCACTAGACTGGTTGACATCCCCGCACTACAAAAATAGATAAATTCTTTTCATTTTCTTTTCCTCCTTCCGTTTCTATTTAATACTTTCAATCCGTTCATAAAGGGCGATAATTTCTTCTGCTGTTATTTTAAGAAATTCCGCATTCATCAATTGGTCTTCCGCATGCACGAGTAAGAGCGATAATTGCACTGGCTCACCGGATGTTTCTTGTTGTAATAACCCGAAGTGTGCTTCATGCCCCTGCGCATGATATTTATCTCCTTCTTCAATACAACGGCGCGCTTCTTCAAAATGTCCTAAACGCGCTTCTTGCACCGCCTCCATAAAACTGGATTTTGCTGCCCCTAGTGCGCTAATCATCTTAAAACACACTAGCTCAATGCCTTCCATATAATTTCCTCCTTCCTTATCGAATCGCCTGAATAAACGACTCTACATTTTTTGCTTCTAATAAACACATCATTTTGTCCGGGGAGTCTAGTTGCTTCCCAAGCCATCTTAAGAAGAGTTGCATGAATTCCATATCCTCTTCCTTCAACGCGAGTAAGATGACGAGTTTCACTGGAAAATGATTCCACTGAATCGGCTCTCTTAAGACCGCAATTGAAATCATCGAACGGTTGCTAGATGGATGCAACGGATGCGGAATCGCAATCGAATAATCAAAGTCCGTCGAAGAGAGACTTTCGCGTTTCATGACAGATGGTAGAAAGTCTTCATTCACGATGCCTGCTTCTTCTAAGCGCGAACCCATTTCCATTAAAATTTCTTCTCGGCTAGTAGCCTCCACGTCCGCATAGAAGAAATCTTCATCCATCAACTGTCCAATTTGCGTGCGAATCGTTTCACTCATCTTCTGAGTTTCTAACGTATTCATCACTCGAATCAGTTGAATTTCGTCTTGTGTATTGAAAAATAGTCCTAATCGAACGACCGGAATCGCAACAGATGGTTCCATTTGCTCGAAGGTAATGAGTAAATCAGCTTCGTAAAACTCCGTCACACCTGTAGTGAACGTCGCTTCCTCTGCTACAAAATCCAAACGATGTTGGAACTGCTCCTTCAATCGTTCCACACTTCCAGCAATCAACGGATATTGCGTATTGGCGATAAGGACCGCGCGTAGTTTCGCGTTTGTCGCTCCTTGCATATACGCTGCTCCGATATGCAGTGCCAGGAATCCAATTTCCTCTTCGGTAATTTGGCATTGCAGCTCGTTCATTAAATACTGACTCACGGAAACTGCCGTATCAAACACCAGCGGATATTGTCGTTTAAAGGTTTGTACATAATGATTAGGTAGACTCAAGTTCATCTGCACCCGTTCGAGTAAGCCTTGTAAGTGCAATTGGAATCGCACCTTGAATTCCTTTTGATCCACAAACGAGATGCCCATCCATTGAAAGAGTCGCTCATCAATCGCGTTGGTGAGTTCTTCTAATCGAACGGTTTTTCCTTTGAAATGAACTTCTGATTGAAAGGCATTTGAATTATGATACGCCTTTAAGAGTTTTGCATAGGAAAGAATTTCTCCTTCCGGAATCTCTTTATCGCCTAGAATTTCTTTAAAAATCGAACGAACAATCGTAGCTTCAACCTCTAAATCAAAGCCTTCTACACTACCTTCTTGTACCGTTTGTCCTAGTCTTACTCGTTGCAACACCAGCCCTAAATGTAACAATAGAAACGGCATGAGCGTTTTTCGAATCGAATAGCGATATTCCTTTAATTTCGCCCAAATAATCGCCTCTAATTGCTCCATATCCAACTCCGGATACACATTCATGAGCTCTGAGCTATTCAAGAAGTCTTCGTTTAATTCTTTTTTCAGTAGTTCCCTGTATAATTTTCGCTTGCTGGCTTCTGGCCCTTCTAATACAAGCGCCCCATTCTTCGTCACGAGTTCCAGACCGTCGTATTCTTCCAGTTGTTGTTGGACACGAATGCGGTCTATATCAAACGTTTTAGCGCTTACAAAACATTGTTCACAAAAAACTTCGATGGAAACGCCCTCCCCATTGAACAAGAGTTGCTTCAGCAAGTTGGCGCTTCTTTCTGCACTATCTTGTGGCGCTCTTAGTAATCCTTCTGGGTCTGCATATCGATTTTGTTGGAAAGCCACGAGGTGATATCCTTTTTGGCGATCCGCTTGTATGATATGCGGCATTTCTCGATTGATTTGTTCGATATCGGAACGCACTGTTCTTGCGCTGACACCGAGGCAGGAAGCTAATTCGCGTCCTTTGATCCATTCTTGGCGTGCAAGTAAGTGCAACAGTTGTTGGTGTCGTTGCTTCATAAAACATCCCTCCACCTTAATTTGACTATAGCAGATTCTTTGATTCCATTATACCCTAAAATCTTTTCCTATTGTTAGGCAATTTTTAGTACCTTTTTGAAACTTTTCGTAATTTTTCTTACTTTTTGACCGATTTTGGATGATTAGTGTGCTAAAGGGAAATATCTCTGCTCAAACCTTCATGTAATTCCTTCGCGTTCTTCGGATATCTTCATAATAGCGGTAATGGGGTACCGGTTCGAGCCTTCGTCTCTCACCTTTAAAGCTTCAAAGAGGGAGTAAGACAGAAATTAAAACTGGACTCACAGTGTGAGCCCAGTTAATTTCGTAGTCTTACCCCGCAAAGCTGATTAGAATTAAGCAAATCATGAGTGATGAAGCTTAATTCAATCAGCCACTGCGTCTACATCTCTAAAGTATTTTATGTAAGGAAAATCTCATAACTCCCTCTAATTCACATTCAATACTATTCCCCATTACTGCTATTATAGAATCCGAAGAACTCTTCGTAATTACAATTTTCTAAAATTTCCCCTTTAGCACACAACAGCAAAATCAGTTAATAAGAAAATTACAAATAGTTTCATCGGCGGGACCGGAAGGAGATAGTGTGTGCTTTTCAGGGGAGTTTTGAGCAACAAAAAAGGCACCGGAATCGGTGCCTGTAGGACTGGGGTAGCTGGATTCGAACCAACGAATGACGGAGTCAAAGTCCGTTGCCTTACCGCTTGGCTATACCCCAATGGTGGAGGGCAGATTCGAACTGCCGAACCCGAAGGAGCGGATTTACAGTCCGCCGCGTTTAGCCACTTCGCTACCCCTCCAGCAAATATTAAAATTTCGTACTCAGATATCTTACAATAGTTTGAAATAGAATGCAAGGATTTTACCGTAAAAACATAAAGAATCTAGTCAGGTTCGTGGCTAGATTCTTTATGAGTTATTTTAACTTAGATGTCACTTTCTTCTTCGAGAAGGTGCGCTCTTGTTTATTTCCTAATGCGTTCAGACGGGCATCCAATAGAATATGACGGCCCTCTACGCTTCGGGTGTAGATGATCTCGTATGAGCCGATGTATTTTTCGATATTTGCGACAAAGACGATGACGTCTTCTTTTCGTTTATCGAACATGCTTGGGACGGCAAAATATTTCGTTTGGTCATTGACCCAAGTCGTAGCTCTTAAAATATAGCGCTGGTTCTCGATTGGGGCAAAGAATTCCGATAGCGCCTGTGCAAAAATTTCTTTTTCGCGCAAGGTGCCACCCTTTAGATAAGTCGCGGTTTGAATCGAATTCTTATCCCCACGAACGACTCTGGCCTTACAGTTTTGCGTCTGCAAGTGTCCGGATGCCAGCAAGGCTTTTCGGACGGCTTCGGCAAAGAGTTCGAGGCGTTTATACGGACTCTTGTATAGGAAATATCTCAACCAGACGATATTTAATACAATCAGCGACAGGATAAACACTGGATATAAGAGTTGGGACGGTCCGTTCGCAAGATCGAGAATGATATAGACGATTAGTTCCGTCAGTGCGATTGCTTGCGCATAGTTAGAATTTTCCGCGCATCTGTCAGAAGAACGGTTGGCAAGAATGTCTTGTCCACTGCCACCTCATTAGAGACTTCCATATCTTCTAGAAGCGGAAGGGATTCATTCCAGCGCTCCCTCAATGCTTCGCGGTTACGCGAGCGCTCAATGGTTTCTTGGTTCAGTTTTGTTAAATCCTTCTTCGTAAACTTGATCGTTCCAAGGTCTAGTCGATCCACGCCTGATTCAATCGTATTTTCATTATAGTGTAGTCCTAAGAACTGCTTCATGCGGCGCTGCAATAATTCCATATCCGGACTATCGATTCCGACAGCAACCTCTTCGTCTTCTTTCTTCTTGAAGAGTTTTTTCTCCGCCAGATTGATGGACACAAGATGCCAAACGCTGCTTGTCTTCTCCGGATTTTCCGGCCAAATACGAATCGCTCGACCTCGCATCTGATTGCTAAGCATGAAACTTCCGACAAAGCTCGCGAGAATCAATGAGTTCACGCATGGTGCATCCCAACCTTCGCCGAGGAGAGATTTTGTCCCAATCACGACATGAATGTGCCCTTCTTGGAAGAGCTGCGTCACGGAGCTCACTAAATCATGTTGCGAACCTACTAAACGCACCTTCACATAGTCCTTCTCATCGAGTTGTCCTACTGGTTGGAACGTAATCTTATCCGGGCCAAAAATAGCCTCTAAACGCGGTTTCACGGCTGTTGGAATAATGACGAGACTTCCTGTTAAAACCGCCACAGGAACGTCTAATTGTTGCTCCACAAGCTCTCTACGAAGCACTTCGAAGTACGGTAATACGCCTAGTTGGCTATATTGAACTTCTGGATTTCCTAAGTGCGTCTCAAAATCTTTTCGAATAAAGTCAGTTAGAATCAATTGTCTCAATTCGCTGCCTAATGTTTCGTATTCCGCCTTGAAAATTTCTCGGACTGCATTTAATTTTCCAAGGGATTGATTTAAAAGCTGGTCGAGTTGTTTATTGCGAAGCAGCTGTACTTGTTTACGGTCAATTAAGCCGAGCGATTTCAATTCATGCTTCAATTCTTTACAGTCTTCTTCGGATAAATCATACCAATGCGGCAGGTCAAATAACATTCCCTGCAAGAGAATTTCAAACCACGCCAAGTCAAACGCTGGAAGCAGGCTTGCCCCTAGTAATTGTTGGAAATGTTTCGGGAACTCGATGCCTTTATGACGTAGGAAAATCAGTGTTGCCGAGAGATATTTCGGTTCGTTTAAGAGTTCATCTTCCGAGATCGTTCCATCGAGCGCGCGGCTAGTTCTTACCGCCTCACAAAACATCGAATCAGACGATAAATTTTTCAAGAAGGCTCTCTTCTGCGTAGAAAACTGATCGAGTTGTTTCTCTTCTTCCTTCGTTGGGAAAGAGAAATACACATAATCCTGGTGCGGACACAAACTTCCCTCTTTAACGAGTTCTGGAACGGTAATTTCTTCATCGATTTCCCCACACATGGCCACATAACGCTCCCAAAGTGCAGGCTCCCCTTCATATGGAGGTGTTGCCGTCAGCGAAATCACACTGATGTCCGCAAAAGGATTTTACGGAAGGTTTCCAGACTCTTCCACCATTCATTTCGCAAGTGATGGCACTCATCGAGGCATAATGTTCCAAGATTTGCTTCCTTAAAGAGCTTAATGATATCCACGTCTTTAAAATCAAAGTGCTCGTTCTCGACCACATCGTCCGTATCCTCGACTTCCGCGTCGCCTTCCAGACGATTGATGGCACTGTGCAAGGCTTGATACGTCGCAACGGTGATGGTCTTTGGTTGCTTCAGATTTTTGCGAAATCATTTCATCGGCTAGACTCGCATCATCCAAAAACAGCCTCACGAATACGGTCCACCCACTGCTGGCGAATCGTCACGGTCGGCACTAAAATAAGCGCAGGATTACTATTGCGACGGATAAATTCAATTCCTAGCGTCGTTTTCCCAGAACCTGGAGCCGCCACCAAATGAATATGGCCATCCGCCATAATCGTATCGCTCTTTTCTAAAATGCGCTTTTTGGTACTGGCGCCACTCGCCTTTAAAAGCTAGATGCTCTAACATCAGGCTCCCCTCTCCCTTCGAATCTTCTCCCTTATTTTATCACTCTTCCCTTATCAATAAAAGAAAGCGTGCCAAGACTTTTTAAGTTTCTAAAACTATTTACCTTCTTAAAGCTAAAAAAACTCCTAGAGTTGATTACGAAGAATCCACGGATTCGAAGTAATCATACCATCTCTAGGAGTTTCATTTTTATGCTTCTATTTGTTTTTTTGTTGATAGTCCTTTGAAACTTTCATCAAAGTCTCATACGCTTCTGCCAACTCTTCTTTTTAATGTGGCATCTTTCAAGTACGACTGCACCTTGGCAATCACTTCTTTTTCGCGACTGGCATCTAAAATCGCGATACCATTTTCTTTTTTAATACGAGCGACCTCGACAACGACTTGCATGCGGCGTTCAAAGAGCGCTACAATCTCGCGGTCGATGGTATCAATTTCTGCGCGTTGTTTTTTTCTAACAAGAGATTTACTCCTCATTTAAATTCCAAAGAAGACGCCTAATGGGTAGCCTACAATAATCGCACTAGCAGCGCTGAGTAGGAATAGGTACCTCCGTATACAAAAGCATCTTTTGCATTTGTCCAACCAGAACCGACCGAAATCGCCACATACGGCATGCTTGGTGGTGTCATGAAGGCTAGACTCGCCATGAATCCAATCAAGCAGGCAATCGTTCCAGCTTGTACGTCGACTGAACCTGTCGCATAGACGGTTGTTAATACGGTTGTGACGACCGATACGGTTACTAAGTTTGAAGAGACATTCGTTTGTAATCCTGCCCAAAGGACGAAGATGATTACGACAAGAATTGGAGCGAGTGTCGCAAATACGGGTACGAGTGAACTTTCAAGAAGTCCAATCACTCCTAACTCCGGTTTTGTGACAAGAGTTCCCATGCTTAAAGTGGCCCCAACCAAGAACATACTTGGCCAGTACACGCCCTTTTGAAGCCCTTCTTGAATCGATAAGAGTGGTTTTCCGTCAAAGGACAGAATCGCCATCATGATGACCCCAATCATCGGTGGAAATGCCATCCCTGCAGTTTTTAGGAAGGCAGCGACGTCTGGTAAGAATCCTCCTACGAGTTCTGGTAACACCCATAGTAAGACGACTCCCATGAAGATGAATACTGTCGCGGTTTCGCGTTTGGATTTAGCAGGAAGTGCTTCAAGCGATTCGAGTGGTTTCATTTCTACGTTTGACAAATCCACTCTCCAAACGGTTCTAAGAACAGCCCACATCGCGATATAGAGCACGAGTCCGGCTGGAATTCCAATCATCATATATTGCGCGTTAGAAATCGCAATTCCTGTCGCATTCTTGTAAAGCGCCATAGCCGTCACAGAGAAGACGTGGTTGATTGGCGTCATCGCAGTACCAATTGCCACCGTGGCAAAAAGTGCGATAAGGAGCACCGAAGCTTGTCTATCGCCTTTTTTCAACCCGAGAACGGCCATGATTTCCTCGTAAATCGGGAAGACGATCATAAAGAGAATCGTCGGCGAAATAAAGAGACTGATGGCAAGAACGCTGGCGTAAAAAGCCCCGATAAAATGCCATGGAGACTTTCCTGCAAAGGAGCTGCCGAGTGCACGTGCGACGAAACGTCTAAGTGCAGGCGTTTGTTCGAGGGCGTATGTCATTAAGAATGTAAATAATAGGAAGACAAAGGTTGTATTCCCAAACGACAAATTAAAAATCTGTCCATAGTTGACGCCTGGAAGCATCCCAATTCCTAACATCACATAGCAGAGAACACTTGGCCAGTCTGTTGCGACAAAGAGCCATAATAATAAACTGCTAAAGAAGATGGAAAGGATGGAGATGGTGGGTGCTTCAAGCCCAAATAATGGTTGTTGTGTAATGGTTAAATAACCGCTTGTTCCCATGAGAACAGCGCTGAGTGCAACGATCGATAGTTGCAACTTGGTCCATGTTTTTCCTTTCATTGGTTCACCTCATTCTTATCTATCCTACCTCATTTTTTAGCAGATTGCTATTGGAAATAAAGAGTTTCTGCAAATTTCTAAGCAGTTTCCTACTATTATATAGAAGAAATTTTCCTCAAAACAAAAAGCCGGGCACGAAGCCCGACTCTGGATTAATGTTCTAATTTTAAGGTTTGCGCTAAACGTTTGTACATTAACATCGCAAGTACGCTATTTAGGCCGAACTTCACGATATTAAATGGAAGTAATGCGAATGCCATTAATGACCCTAAGTCTGTGACCAATGGGTTTAATGCATGTGCTGCGGCAACGATTTTTTCCATTGGGAAGTTCATCGCTGTTGCGTAAAGTGGGAACATCACGAAGTAGTTCGCTGTCAGTAACACCACTGTCGCTGAAATTGTACCGATGACTAAGCTGATCACCGCTGATTTGAAATTACGGCGACGTTGATAGTAAAGCACTGCTGGTAACATAAAGCTTAAGCTACCGATTAAGTTCACTGTTTCCCCGATTCCAAAAGTCATTGACCCGTTATAGAAGAAGTTTAGCAACACTTTAATGAGCGCAATCAAACTTCCGTGCAATGGTCCAAGAAGATATCCACCCAGCAATACTGGTAAATCCGAGAAGTCGAGCTTCACGAATGTTGGGATAAACGGTACGTTGAACGATAATAGCATTAATACGGTACTAATCGCACCAAAGACTCCTACTAGAACAATTTTTTTAGCCGATGTTCTGTTCGACTTTTTTACATTTGTACTCATGGTACGTCCTCCTTCATAGGGCGAAGGAAATTGCACTGTTTCTCAGTTTCAAAGAAAAAAGCAGCATTGAAATGGACCTTTCAATACTGCTCGTCAAATAGACTTGTTGAAATAGTGCCATTTTCTCACATCTAGACTATACTATCGGTTCTGGAATTGCACCAGATCATGCCAATCGGCTCGTGGACTATACCACCGGTCAGGAATTTCACCTTGCCCCGAAAATGTTATTTATGTTTGTATTGTAGCACCTCGCCACCACTTAGGCAATCTCTCTGCCTCAAAAAGTTGAATTTATGCTGTTTCTCCAACAAAAAACTTGGATGACGTTGATCATCATCCAAGTTTGCATCTATTATTTCACTTCTTTAAACTCGTATTCGAAAATAGCGTCTTTAGATAATTGGTAGCTAACAATATTATTCTTTCTTTTCAAAGCTGCATTAACGGTATTATAGAGCATTGGCGCTTTTTTGCGACTTGCCGCATCATCGAACTTAAATTTATTAGCATCGACTTCAATCGTTAACCCAATGTAGTTATTATCGTCCTTCTTAGTGTATGTAACACCTTCAATTCCTTCCATCTCCGCTACAGCCTCGTCTCGCAGGCTACGCACGGTTTCTCTGTCTTGTTCGTCTTTGGTAATGTCGTAAACAATATTTATCGTTAGTTTGGACACCGAATCTTTCTCTTTATCGTATACATAAGTTAATGTCGTCTTACTGTCAGTCTTTTGTAAAACAAATTCACTTTTTGTCTCTGAACTGCATCCCAATAAAACAAATAATGCTCCCAATAGTAGAATGGATAGTTTTAAGATTTTCTTCATATGATACTCCCTTACTTTTGACTTGCTTTTATCATAGAAAATGAACTATCGTTTGTCAAATTCCGTTGCTGTCCACATTCATCATTTATATAAAAAAACTTGGATTACATTTACTGCAATCCAAGTTCATATCAATTATTTCACTTCTGTAAATCCTTCTTTTAAAATACTCTTTTTAGATTCTTCAAAGCTGTAAATACCATCTTTCTTTATTACCGCCGTATGAACGCTACTATATAGAGCTGGCGCTTTAGCACCTGCCTTTCCATCCTCATAGTTAAACTTCTTAAGATCCACTTCAATCGTTATCTTTAGTTCTTTTGCGCTATCAGATTGAGTGACTTTAACCCCTTCAACGCCACTCGCGTCGTCTACTATTAGTTTTTGGGTACTACGTGCTTTTTCTTCGATTTCTTTACTTTTTGAAATGTCGTAAATGAGATTAAATGTCACAGATGAAACTGAATCTTTTTCTTTATCGTACACATAAGTTACTTTTTGTTTTATATCACTAAGATCAAAAACAAATTCACTTTTAGCTTCTGAGCTACATCCGAGTAGAACAAATACTGCTCCTAACAATAAAATAGAAAATTTCAAAATTTTCTTCATAATCATGCTCCCTTACGCTTTTTCTTAATCATACGGAATGAACTTGGCTCTGTCAACTATTCCTTCGCTATGGCTTTATCCTAAAAAAGAGCAAACAAAAACCGCCTCCTTTTCAGGAGACGGTTATTTCATTTCATATTAGAAACGGATGTAAGTTGCTTGAGCTGCAACGCTTGCTGAAATTGTACGGTAAGAGATTACGTTTAATCCACGTACGTTCATTTCAGAGATGTATAATGAACCATCTGCGTTAACTGCTTCTACGAAAGCTACGTGTCCGTAAGTTGGGTCAGCACCTGCTAAACCTTGTTGGAATACGATTGCTGAACCAGCTGATGGTGAGTGAGATACTGAGTATCCATAGCTACGAGCGTATGATGGCCATTCAGCCGCGTTACCCATCATGCTGTGACCGATTGGTGTACCAACTTGTGCCATACGGTTAAATACATAGTAAGTACATTGTCCGAAGTATCCACCGTTAAGTGAAGCACGGAAACTTGGGTCAACTGCTGGGAAACCTCCGCCAGTTGTGTAAATGTAGCTTGATGTTTGTGTTTGAGCTGCTGGTGTTGAAGCAGAGCTTGAAGTTGAAGCTGTACTTGTTGAAGCTGTGCTAGCTGCTGCAGGTGCAGGAGCTTCATATGAAGTTTGTGTAGCAGTTGTTTGTGATTGTGAAGCTTGTGCCGCTAATGCTTGACGAGATACTTCAGCAATACGAGCTGCTTCTGCTTCTGCTTTTGCTTTTTCTTCAGCTAAACGTTTTTGGAAAGCTTCTTTTTCAGCAACTAATCCATCACGTTTTGCGATTTCAGCTACTTCTTCTTGTGAAAGGTTTGCTAATAATACTTTGTTTTTAGAGAAAGTATCGTTTAATTCTGTTTGTAATGAAGCTAATTCTTTTTCAGCTGCTTCTTGTTCAGCTAATTTTTCTTGTTGAGCTTCTTCTTTAGATTCTACTTGTTTCTTGTCTTCAGCTTGTTGTTGCATTAATTCGCGGTTTGCACCCATTAAATCCATTACAACACCGATACGGCTAACCGCATCTGATAAGCTTTCAGCATTTAATAAGAAATCTAAGTATGAACGAGCACCATTTGTTTGTACTGAACGAGCTTGTTCTTCTAAACGTGTGTTACGTTCTGCGATAACTTTTTCTAATTTAGCAATTTCAGCTTTTAATGTTTCGATTTGTTCTTGAACTTCAGCTTTTTTAGCTTGAGTTGTATCGATTTTAGTTTGTACATCAGATAATTCTTTCGCTAATGTATCGATTGTAGAATTAACTGCTGATTTTTTCTCATTGATGTTAGCGATTGATGAGTTAACTGTTTCGATTTGTGAATCGAAATCTTGGGCGTTAACTGATGGTGCTAAAGCTCCTAATGATAATACTGTTCCTGTTACTAATACTGTTAATAAACGTTTCTTCAAGTGATTTTCCTCCAATGTTTCTCACTAATATATATTCGAAGTAGCCGGTCACGGCTTTTAATAAAACTTAACTTGGTACTATAATACCATAGGACTTTAGGCCGATGTTGATTTTCTTCGAATTGATAATACCTTGTAATAAAGCTGTAACATAACCCGAACGACTGACCTTTTTGACACATAAATGGTTATTTTTTTGTGAAATATTACAGGGTAAAATGTGAATTTTTGTCGATTTTTGGATCTGATTTCTGTTTTTTAACTTTTACACACTCCTCTTTATGGCACCCGAAAAAAGTTTTGTTACAAACGGTTTTAACTCCCAAGAAATATGGTATATTTAACGTATCTAGGGAAAATAGAAGGGAGCTATTTTTATGATATTAACATTAACGATGAATCCGGCGGTCGATATCGGATATACCGTTGACACATTAAAGATTGATACGGTCAATCGTACAAAAAAAGGTGAGCAAAACGCCTGGAGGGAAAGGCCTGAACGTGAGTCGCGTGCTCAAACAGCTCGGTTCGCCGGTGTTAGCGACGGGGTTACTCGGGGGACATATTGGAGCCTTTATTAAAGAAAAACTGGATGAGGTTGGCTTGCGAAATGACTTCTACCCGATCCAATCGGAAACTCGTAATTGTATCGCCATCCTACACGAAGGACTTCAAACGGAAATCTTAGAGGCTGGTCCTACGATTACACCAGAGGAACAAGCAGGTTTCCTCGCTCACTTTGAAAACTTATTAAATGAAGTCGATCTCATCACGATTTCTGGGAGCTTGCCTGCTGGAATGGACGACGATTTATACGCAACAATCATTGAAAAAGCTGCTAAAGCCAGCGTTCCTGTGCTTTTAGACACTTCTGGAAAGACATTAAAGATTGCACTCGAAGCTTCTACTAAGCCCGCTTTAATTAAGCCAAACCAAGAAGAACTCGCTGGATTACTAGGGGTTCCTGAAGCAACGACGGTGGAAGAATTGAAGGAACAGCTTAATTCTCCACTTTTTGATGGTGTTGAATGGGTGGTTGTTTCGCTTGGGTCAAAAGGCGCATTGGCAAAACATGAAGGAGTCTTCTATAAAGTTAACATCCCCAAAGTCAACGCCGTGAATCCTGTTGGCTCTGGAGACTCAACGATTGCTGGGTTAGCGCATGCGATTGCAAAAGGCGAAAGCAGCGAGACCATTTTAAAAACTGCTGTAACTGCAGGTACGCTCAATGCCATGGAAGCTCAGACTGGCTTTATTAACATGGACAACTTCGATGCTATTTTCAATGCGGTAACGGTGGAGAAAGTATAATTCCATTTGATTCCAAAGAATCCTTGCGGATTTATTGATAATAACTGTAATGGGGGACCGGTTCGAGCCGAAGTCTCTCACCTTAAAAGCCTCAAAGCGGCCGTACAGAAAAATTTCTGACGGCCGCTATTTCGCATTTTATCCTATCCCCCATTACGGTTATTATAAAATCCGCTCATTCTTTGGAATCTTATTTTTTCTCCGTTTGAATATAACTCTGCGGATTCTGTTTTAAAACTACTCGAGCTTCCATGGGATTGAGCGGGTGCAGTTTTAAACGGGAAGGTGCACGGTTTTGCATTCGAAATGCGCTGCCTAAAATCTTGAGTTTTAGAGCCAACAAATTCGGGCTTTTGATTAAAAAAGTTATTTTGCAATATAACGTATACGTTATATTGTGTTTTTTACATTCGCTTTTGAAATGTTGTTGTGTAGGAGTTTATAGCAGGTTTAAAAATCTATTTAAAAACATTTTTTTATTTCGAACTTTGTGAACTGCTCGTTATAGTCAGCTCACAAAGAAACAATTTTCTTAGTAGTTTTGGATACGATGCACAGAAGGATGATTCCGAAGAATACTGCGGATTTTATCATCATAGTAACGTGGTGAAGCATAAAAACGAATAAGAGGGCGTAGGATTTATAATCCGTACGCCCTCTTTGAGGCTTTTAAGGCGCAAGACCAAGGCTTGCGCCGGTGCAACGTTACATTGATGATAAATAAATCCGCTGTAATTCGCAGGAATCATCCGTACTTGCACTTAATTTATTATTTCAACACCACTAAGAAGTATTTTTTCTTACCGCGACGGACGATGACGAAGCGTTCTTCAAAGGATTGTTCCTTCGTCCATTCGAATTCGAGGTCGGTTACTTTTTCACCGTTGATTGAAATCGCGCCGTTTTGAATATCTTCGCGTGATTGTCTTCTTGATGGTTCGATACCAAGATCAACCAACCAAGTTGCTAAGTTTTGGCTTTCTTTTGAACTTTCAAAAGTTGGCATGTTTTTGAAGCCTTGTTCGATTTCGTCGGCTGTTAATTGTTGTACGTTCCCTGTGAAGAGCGCGTTTGTAATTTTCTTCGCGTCTTCTAGGGCTTTTTCGCCGTGAACGAAGCGAGTGACTTCTTCGGCAAGGCGGATTTGTGCTTCACGTTTGTGAGGTTCTGTCGCCACTTTTTTTCTTCGAGCGCTTCGATTTCTTCGCGGTCTAGGAATGTGAAGTACTTGATGTATTTAATCACGTCACGGTCATCTTGGTTTAACCAGAATTGGTAGAATTCGTATGGAGTTGTCTTTTCAGGGTCAAGCCATACAGCGCCACCAGCTGATTTTCCGAATTTTGTACCGTCTGATTTTAACATCAATGGAATTGTTAAACCGTATGCACGAGACTCTGCGCCTTCTACTTTACGGATTAATTCAAGCCCTGAAGTGATGTTCCCCCATTGGTCCGCACCACCGATTTGAACTTGTACGTCTTCTGTCTTGAATAGATGCAAGAAGTCCATTGATTGTAGGATTTGGTATGAGAATTCTGTAAATGAAATTCCCACTTCTAGACGGCTTGCGACTACGTCTTTAGCAAGCATTGTGTTTAAGTTGAAATGCTTCCCGTAGTCACGCAAGAAGTCTAATAATGATAAATCTTTTGTCCAATCGTAGTTGTTTACAAGGCGTAATGTTGCTTGGTCTTCATCTGTTGTGAAGAATAATTTCTTCATTTGCGCTGTTAATTTTTCAACATTGTGTTGAACTTGTTCCATTGATTGAAGCACACGTTCGCTTGTACGACCACTTGGATCCCCGATAGAACCTGTCGCTCCACCAATCAAGATGACTGGTTTATGTCCTGCTAATTGAAAACGACGAAGAATCATAAATGGAATTAAGTGTCCAATGTGCATGCTGTCCCCAGTTGGGTCTACCCCACAGTAGAGTGATACAGCCTTTTCGTTTGTTAAAGCACGTAAGCCTTCTTCATCTGTCATTTGGTTGATGGCGCCGCGCCATTCTAAATCATCGATAATGTTCATCTTGTTTCTTCCCTTCTTTCTTGTAAATAAAAAATCCCCAATAGCCAAAAAGACTATTAGGGACGATTTTCACCGTGTTACCACCCTTGTTGACGATGCGAGGCATCATCCACTCGAGCATCCTTATCGCGGATGAGACGTCCTGACGGATAGCTCCCAAGTGTACTTCGCGGATGTGGGGGATTGTCTTGCACCGACCGACAATTCTCTTCTTTCTCCCGTGGACAACCACTACTGCGCTTGTTCATTGCTTATATATGTGCATTTAGTATACGGCTTATCCTACTTGATGTCAATGACTACATTTCATCAGGAGCAGCTACACCAAGAAGCGCTAAGCCTTGTTTTAGGATGCTTGCTGTTGTTTGTACTAAAGCGATACGGCTGTTGAAGGCTTCATCTTCAACGAGTACTTTTGTATGTGCGTAATATTTATTGAATGCTTGCGCTAAGTTGATAACGAATTTCGCAATCGCTGATGGTTCGCATTTTTCTTCAGCAAAACGCACAACGTTTGGATAGTTTTCGATGAGTTTCAATACTTCCCACGCATCATCGTCTGTTAATGAGAACGCCTCTTTTGTATCGACAGTATGGTTGGCTTTACGTAAAATACTCATCGCACGAGCGTGTGTATATTGTACGTATGGACCTGTCTCACCTTCGAATTGCACGACTTCTTCAAGTGCGAAGTCGAAGTTGTTTGTACGGTCGTTCTTCAAGTCGTGGAAAATAACCGCACCCACCCCAACAGCGTGTGCCACTGCCTCTTTGTTTTCAAGTGATGGGTTTTTCGCTTCGATTTGTTTCAAAGCAAGTTCTGTTGCTTCTTTTAACACGCCTTCAAGAAGGATGATTTTCCCTTTACGTGTCGATAATTTCTTACCGTTTAATGTGATTAGTCCAAATGGAATATGCACGATATCTTCAGACCAAGGTAAGTTTAATTCCTTTAAGACTGCTTTTAATTGTTTGAAGTGGTTTGATTGTTCCATCCCTACCACGTAAATACATTTCGCGAAATCATAAGTATTCTTACGGTAGTTTGCGGCTGCTAAGTCACGTGTCATGTATAGTGTTGCGCCGTCTGATTTTTTAATTAATGCTGGTGGTAAATCATATTTTTCAAGGTCTACGATGGTAGCGCCATTATCCACTTTTAGTAAGTTTGCGTCTTCAAGCATGTCGACTACAACGTCCATCTTGTCGTTATAGAACGCTTCACCGTTGTAAGAATCAAAAGTCACGCCGAGTAAGTCATACACGCGGTTGAATTCTTTCAAGGATTCGCTTCTGAACCATTCCCATAGACGAACCGCTTCTGCATCTCCATCTTCTAGTTTTTTGAACCATGCACGGCCTTTGTCATCTAATGTTGGGTCTAGTTCTGCTTCTTCGTGGAAACGAACGTATAATTTAATGAGTTCTGCGATTGGATCTGCTTTTACAAGCTCTTCGCTTCCCCATAATTTGTACGCTTCGATTAATTTCCCGAATTGTGTTCCCCAGTCTCCTAAGTGGTTGATACGAATTGGCTCATAGCCTACTTTTTTCTCAAGGTTCGCAATCGCGTTCCCGATTACTGTTGAACGTAAATGTCCCATTGACATTGGTTTTGCGATGTTTGGTGAAGACATATCGATCACGACTTTACGTCCTTGACCGTAATCCCAGTCACCGTAATGCGCGCCAAGTTCTAAGACTTCCTTTAAGACTTCATCAGCAAAAGCGCTACGTTCTAAGAAGAAGTTCGCGTATGGTCCCATTGCTTCTGCGCGTTCGATATGCTTATCGCTTACGGCTTCCACGATTTCTGTCGCGATAGCTTGTGGCGCTTTACGTAATACTTTTGCAAGTGTAAATGCAGGGAAAGCTAAGTCCCCTTGGTTCGCGTATTTAGGCACTTCAATCATTGATACGATTTCATCAACGCTTAAATGCTCGCCGACTGTTTTTGCGATTTGTTCTGCAACAATTTTCTTATAATTCATCTTTGTTCTCCTTTTCTTTGGTTTTCTACTCGGATATCCATTTGCACAAAAAAATCCCTATACGACGACAGTCATATAGAGACGAGAATTCCCGTGGTACCACTCTGCTTGCTCAAATTGAGCCACTTTACTCGGTAACGGCGAATCCGGATTATCCTACATTTCAAATAATCATTTCAAAAGTGCGGTTCATTTTTAATGAATGGTTGGCTTTCACCCTTCCAACTCGCTAATACATTCGGTTAAAAACTACTCTCTTTTTCATCAATTTTGCTATTTAACTGTCATCCACTGTATCATAACTAGCGCGATTTTGCAATTTTACTTCTCTTTGAAATAACGAATCCCATTGACCACTGACGAAATGGCAAATAATGCCGAGCAGATGCCATAGAGGGGCTTCGAAGTAACCGCTAAAATCACAAACGCAATCGCACAAATGGCGTACACAATGCATTGATATAATTTCTGATTCATCTCGGTCACCTACTTCAATTTATCATGGTCATACGTATGCACGAGTTCAAGCCCTGCAAAACGTTGTTGGCGAAGCGCTTCGTACACGACAATCGCTGCCGTATTCGATAAATTCAATGAACGCACATGCGTATCGTTCATCGGAAGACGCAAGCATTTCTCTTCGTTTTCACGCATAAACTCTTCAGGAAGACCGGTTGTTTCTTTCCCAAACATGAAGAATTGCTCCTCATCGCGGGCTAAATCCAGCTCATCATACGTATGGTTGGCGAATTTGTAATTAAATATAATGGACGGTCTCCTAAATACTCTAGGAACGCTTCAAGGGATTTGTGATACGTAATATCGACGTCATGCCAATAATCAAGCCCCGCGCGTTTTAAGTGCTTATCATCTGTCGAGAATCCAAGCGGTTCAATCAGATGGAGTGGCGAATTCGTCGCCGCACATGTTCTTGCGATATTTCCGGTATTGGCTGGAATTTGTGGTTCAAATAATACGATATGATTTACCGTCATTTGGTTGCCTCTTCTCTATATTTTTCTTGTAAAACTACAATTGCTTTATCTAATTCTTCCACTAACTCGATATCTTCCTTCGACGGGTTTTCGAGAGAAGCGAGTTTCTTGGTCGCTGCTGCTTTTTGCTCGTTAAAATAATCAATCATCTCTTGGTTGGATTCATTCACGATTTCTGCAACGGCCCATGCAGCGGTCCCCTTCATCACGGGACGCATATCTTCTTTCATGACACGGAGAAGCAGAGGCACTGCTGTTTTATCGCGGTAGTTGGCCAGGGCGATAATCGCATTTCGTTGCAACGGCTTCTTCCCACGCCATGATCCAGCCATTTTGCCAAAGCGCTCCTTGAATTCCTTGTTCGAAATCGTCACGAGCGGCTTCAAAAAGCGGATGCGTCTCCTCAACGGATGGTTCCATTTCAGGATGCAAGTGGAAATCTTTCCCTTTATTATACGGACACACTTGCTGGCAAATGTCACAGCCGTAAATCACATGCCCGATTTTTTTACGAAACTCTTGCGGCATAAAGCCTTTCGTCTGTGTCTGATACGACAAGCAGCGCATGGCATTCATTCGCCCGTCACCCAGAAGCGCACCGGTTGGACAGAAATCCACACAACGCGTACAATCGCCGCACCCGTAGTCCACCATTTCATCGGTTGGAAACTCGATATTCGTAATCAGCTCGCCTAAGTAGACATACGAGCCAAATTCCTTCGTAATCAGAAGGCCATTCTTGCCGACAAAGCCAATCCCCGCACGCTCAGCCACGCGGACATCGATTAATTCGCCCGTGTCGACCATCGGCTTAAAGCGGGAATCTTCGTCTTGAACTTCTTCTTTGATGTAATGAATCAGTGCTTCCATGCGTCTTGAGAGAATAAAGTGATAATCCTCCCCCCACGAAGCCCGTGCAAAGGCCCCGCGACGCTCTCCCTTCACACGTTCCGGCTTATTCTTCGGAAGTGTCGGATATGCTAGCGCGATGGAAATAATCGTTTTTGGAGTATCGAAGATTTTCTCAGGATAAATACGCTCTTCAAGCACTGGATGCTCAAATCCTGTCGTATGACCGAGTTCTTTGGAGCGACGCATGCTCTCTTCTAAGTGCGTAAACGGCTCGGTAGAAGCAAAACCAATCTTATCAATGCCAAGCTCTTTACTTTTTGCGATAATTTTCTGTTTCAAGACTGCTGTATCCATCAAAAACCTCCTCTCTTTGTTCCTATCTATTGTACTATACTTCTCTTTTATCACAAAGTGTCTAAATTTTGCGCAAAAAAAGAACGCTAGCCTTCGGTGAAAACACTGCGAAAGTTAACGTTAGTCGAACATCAATTGCCGTGCAAAATCAATTACAGAGCAAAAGATTATTTGTATAATAGCGCTTTTCTCAGAAAAAATCAACTGAAAAGTTAAGAAAAACGTAAGAAATTTAAAACAAGAGAAAAATTGACCTTTTCCAGCATAAATCCTCCCTTAAAATTGCCTATAAACATTGCCAAATGGATCAAAAAAATAAGGACCCACACTGTGAGTCCTTATGCATTATGCGTCTTTTTGTGGGCTTCTTTAATTTTGTTAAAGATGCTTTCTGTAATATAGGCACCCGCTTCTGGATTTCCTGTTCCGTTGATGATCACATCATGAAGTCCTAGGTTGCCAACGAGTGGTTGCATAAGCCCTTGCCACTCTTCGCCGAATTTTTGGCGGAATCGTAGCCAGTCTGTGAAGAACATCAAGGCTTGTTCCTTTTCTCTTCCGTCGACCATTGCTAAATCAAACGTCATACCTTCTTTGAAACTTGTTACACCATTTTCGTTGGCTTGTGGAATTTCACCATGAGTACGCATTGGTACGATGAAAGTTGCCTTCAATAATTCTTGTCCGAAGAAATAGAAGTACATTTCATGTAGGAATTCTTTTTCAGGAGTATCTGGTTTTCCTAATTGACTAGAAGAAGCATCCAGCGAACCAATCCTGGGTTTTCTACAGGAATGTCGACATCACGCATGCCTTCGTAGTTTGGAAACTCAATCAGACCTTCTGCCGCAATCGCAGTATATTCAGAAAGGATACGAACTCCTTGCGCGCCGTCGAGTAACACAACTTCTCTAATGAAATTTCGAATACCTTCGTTATCTTCTCCATTGTCGATATAGCGAAGTTCTAAATCTTCTGTATCTTCATTTTGTTCTTTCAAGTTTTCTTTAAACGCCTTCGTTACGAAATGAACCATTGGCGGTGAAGTGATGTAGTTATCATTATCTGTTGTCGTTGTTTTTGTAAATAAGTATGGCTCGCCAGTTTTCTTAGAATAAACCGCGTAAATGCCATCTAAAAGGAATAATTTGTCGCGAACCATCGTTACAAGAGTACGAATCTTATTGAAGTTTTCTTCACGTGTTTCTTCCGTATCTTTCTCCGCATTTGCGTTGCAATACCATAAAAGTAGTCGCCAGATTTCAGCTACGTCCGATACTGTTAAATGCGCGCGGTCCATATCCGTAAGCACACCACCTTCAACGCCGATAAAGCGTTCGCCTAATGCGTTGATGTATGCAGAGTATAGTTGTTTTTCAGTAACACCTTCAGAGTGAAGCACTGTCCCAACATATGGGAAGAATTTTGTTGCATCTTCCACCCATAAAACGGCTTTTTGATTTGTCGCTTTCATCACGCGATCTTCGCCAACTTGAATTCCGTAAACCGCTGTTCTAAACGGTTCATCATCGTCACTTCCAAGTTTCGTAAGGAGGACTTCATCCCCAACTTTCACTGTTCCGTTGACTTGTCCGGCAACGACCATATCTGGTGAATCTTTTGAAACAGAGTATACATATTCAATCCCCACAGTAAATACACGTGGCTCTTCAGTTTCTTTCGTTTCTTCAACTTTTTTTGGAGCAGGCTCAACTGCCTGTTTTTCTTCCTTTTTCTCTTCTTTTACTTCTTCTGGTTGAACCGGTTTTTCTTCTACTTTCGGTTCTTCTTTTTTACGAGAAAATAAATCTTTAAATCCCATGGTAAATCCTCCTGGTGGTTAGTAGTTCTATTATAGCATACTTTTACTGTTTGTTTTCGGCTTTTTTCACGATGGCCACAACATAGTGCACTGTTACTTGCGAGAGCGGATGAGAGGTGCTATAGGCCTTATCTTCAGCGCTTGCTCCCCAGTATAAAGGCGTCATTTCGAGTAAATGGCGATAGGTTTCTTCGGATAAATCCACCGTGTAGCGCACCTCTTCAAAAGTGACTTGAGGGCATTCAGTCTTCACGCGTTCTAGAATAGCCGCATTCGAATACGTTTGTTTTTCCGGATTTGAACGATAAAGCTGTTGGCGAAGCTCCGCTAAATAATCATTGCCAGGAATAACTTTAACGAGCGTCCCCTCCTGGAACTAACACGCGCATAAATTCTTGATAGTTCGACGGTGTTAAAATATTTAACAGCGTCCCGCAAGATTCATCCGCAAATGGCAAGTTCGCCAGGTCCCCTAAGAAGAATAGCGCTTCGTTTCCAAAATGAACCGATGCTTGGTGAATGCCTTCTTTTGCGATATCCATGCCACATAAAGGTGCCTTCACTCGCTTAGATAACCACGACAAATGACTGCCTTCCCCGCATCCGATATCGACAATAAACTTCTCTTCGTCTCCCGAAAGATGTTGCAATATTGCCTCTAATAAAGGTTCAAAGAATCCACTCTGTGCCAGTTCATAGCGATGATGGAAAAGTGTTGCATCATAATCCATATTCGCATTTTGCTTCATGAGATGCAAGGTCCCTTTTTTTGAAATATTAAACCTATGCCCCTTTTCGCAAACCACGCTATGATTCTCGGCAGAAACCATCGCATCATGGCAATACGGGCAACGAAAGGCCAGTAAGTGTTGGTTAATAAATTGCTCGGCCCAATCGATTTTCTTAATAGCCGCGTTTGGTGCTTCTTGTTTTGTCATTCGATACACTCTTTCTAGTTTTCTCTGTTTCAGTATAGCACATTCGCAACCAAATGCTGGGAACAGTCTATTTTGAGATTTTTTAAGAGAGTGCTACAATGAATTTACTTGAAGAAAATGGAAAAGGTGAGGAGAAGAATTATGTCACAAAAAATTCCAGTTACAATCGTCAGCGGCTTCCTTGGCGCTGGGAAAACTACTTTAATCAACAAAGTTTTAAAAGAAAAACACGGCGAACATATCGCTGTTGTCATTAACGAATTCGGCGAAATCGGTGTAGACCATCAATTCGTGCTTGACGTTGAAGAAGAAATCTATCAAATGGATAACGGCTGCCTCTGCTGTACACTTCGTACAGACATTGCCGATATGTTGAAATCCATCTTAATGGTCAAAGAACAAAAACGGCATTCGCGTGGACCGCGTGTTATTTGAAACAACAGGTCTTGCTGATCCAGCTCCAATCGCACAAACATTTATTAACGTGCCATTCTTAAACGAGCACTTTATCTTAGATGCGGTATTAACGGTTGTGGACGCTAAAAACTTCCTATACCAAACAGCGCATCAACCTGAACCAGCAAAACAAGTTGGGTTCGCGGACAAGATTTTCATGTCAAAACATAGCTTAGTAGACGAAACCATCTACGCGAAAGTGATTAACGAAGTTCGTAGCATCAATGCCTTTGCGGAAATCCAAGACCTTGACGCACGTCCTGTTCATATGAGCGACATGTTCGGCCTTGAATTGTTCTACGCATCTGAAAAGAAAATCTTAGAAATGCAAGAACACGCCGAAGAAGAATATTGCGAAGAATGTGGCCATACACATGCGCACGGTGACCACGATCACGACCATCACCATCATGACCACGATCACGACCATCACCATCATGATCACGACCATGAGCATGAACACGAACATGACCACCATGACCATGATCACGAGCATCATCATCACCACAGTCATAGCCACCATAGCGGTATTAACTCATTCGTTATCGAGACTGAAAAACCTTTAGTTCTCGAAAACATTAACGAATGGTTGAACGAGCTTGTTTATATTTACGGACCAGAATTATACCGTTACAAAGGAATCTTGAACGTGGAAGGATTAGATTACCAAATCATCTTCCAAGGGGTTCAAATGAGCTTTTGATATTTCAAGAGGTCGCGATTGGAATGATACAAAACGCGGATCAACATTGGTCTTCATCGGAAAGAACCTTCCAGAAAACCAATTACGTGAAAGCTTTATTGCTTGTACTGAAAAAAATAAATATAACGAAAAGGTCGCCCTACTTGGACGACCTTTTTACTTTTATTATAAAAATTCTCTTGCTAATATTCTTTGGTTCCCAAATGCATTCCAATATAATGCATGATTATTCACCGCTATCTTCATTTCTATATTTTTCACGAGTAGTTTTATTATTGTCAATAGCATCTTTTTCTAAGATAACATAAACAACTATTCTTTTTGATTCTTCCGAAATATTTCGATATTTCGCTGCGGTTCTGTTTTTTTATCACACATTAGAACGTCAAATTTTTTTATTAAACGGAAATAATGTTTGTGCTGTATAACGTTTCTTTCTATCGATATCTTCTGGATAATCCTTCATTATCAATGCCATGTTACGGCTCAGTTCATTATACACATTTCTTGTCTGCGCAACTTCTAGCAACTGTTCCTTTTTCATCATACATAACCCAAACACCAGGTTTTTTTATATTTATCTATTTCACAATATTGAATTGTAAACTTATCTTTACATTTGACTAGTTCTAATACCTTCTTTTTCTTCATCTTATCTCCTACCCTCCCATAATAGAATAGCTTCCAGAAATTGAGTGATTATTATTGAAATTCAGTTCCCAATTTATCATTGATTGCTGGGCTTATTATTTTCTACCCACATTGTATCATATAGACAAAAGAAGGCCAAGACTCCTCTTGACCTTCTTCATTTACTATTTTATTTTCCAAGCTCTTTTAAAAGTTCTTGGTGTTTTTGGCGCCAATCTGCCTTCTCTTCTTCGGTAATTTCACGAAGGACGCGGCATGGATTTCCGACCGCAATCACATTACTTGGAATGTCTTTTGTCACCACAGAGCCAGACCCGATGACCGTATTATCGCCAATCGTCACTCCTGGATTCACCGTCACGTTGGCCCCGAGCCATACGCTGTTGCCAATCGTAATCGGCTTGCCAAATTCTGGACCCGCATTGCGCGTTTCGGCATCGGTTGGATGTCCTGGCGTCACAAGCGACACGTGCGGACCGAACATGCAGTTGTCCCCAATCGTAATCGGCGCTACGTCTAGTAATGTGCAGTCAAAATTCGCATAGAAGCCTTCGCCGATCGTTGTATGAACGCCGTAGTCCACATAGACAGGTTGCTCCATGTAAATCTTCTCGCCAGTTTTCCCGAATAACTGTTTCAACAATGCACGTCTTCCTTCGAAATCATCAAAGTCCAAACGATTGTATTGTTGCGCTAGTTTTTTCCCTTTAATTGATAAGTCTCTTAGCCCTTCTGTGAGAGACGGAATATATAAGTCTCCCGTGAGCATACGTTCTTTCATGGTTTTCATTCTGTTTCCTCCGTTTCCACATACGCCTTTGCTTGAACGATGCGCTTTTCGAGTTCCATCAGGTCGATAAAGCGAGCTTGGCGTGCGAACTCTTTGTCTCCAACCATCAAGAGAATGGCGGGCACGGTTAATACTTCATAGCGGCTAGCCACTTCTGGATGAAGAGTGGCGTCGATTTCTTCTACGGTAATGCCGTAGTCTCCTGCGATTTCCATGACTTGCGGACGAATCACATGGCACACGCCGCATGTCGGAGTCGAAATATAGATGATTTTTACAGTTTCCATTTTCTCACCTCACTCCTATCATACCCGATAGCCCAAGAATTCTTGCAAACTTTGCTCATAGGCCCTTTTTTAGTAGAAAACACTTAACAAACCGCGTCTTGATTGTGTATAATGGAAGAGTTAAGTCCAGATGAAAATCAGAAAGTGAGTGAAACAATGGGACGTAAATGGGCAAATATTGTCGAAAAGAAAACAAAATTAGATGCTAACAATAGTAAAATCTACGCTAAATTCGGGATTGAAATCTATGTAGCTGCAAAACAAGGGGAACCAGATCCTCATTCAAACCAAAAATTAAAATTCGTTATTGACCGTGCTAAAACTTATAATGTACCACGTCATATCATCGAACGTGCGATTGAAAAAAAGCTAAAAGGTGGCGGCGATGGCGACTACCAAGAACTCCGTTACGAAGGTTTTCGGACCAAACGGCTCTATGATTATCGTAGATGCCTTAACAAATAACGTAAACCGTACAGCAGCTGACGTACGTGCCGCTTATAGCAAAAACGGCGGTAACATGGGTGCACCAGGTTCTGTAACTTACTTATTTGACCACACAGCAATCTTCGGTATCGCAAACAAAGATGCTGACGAATTATTAGAACAATTAATGGAAGCAGACGTTGACGTTCGTGACGTTGTTCAAGAAGACGACCAAGCGATTGTTTACGCTGAACCAAACGACTTCCACACTGTTCGTAAAGCATTAGAAGATTTAGGAATCACTGAATTCACAGTGAGCGAAATCGAAATGATTCCTCAATCAGAAGTAACACTTGAAGGCGACGACTTACGTTTATTCGAACGCATGATTAACGCTCTAGAAGACAACGAAGACGTTCAAAAAGTATACCACAACGTAAACTTAGAAGACTAATAATAGAAAAAGCAAAATGTAACATATAAGTTACATTTTTGCTTTTTTTGTTTTAACCCTTCTTTTTAAAATACTCTTTTAGTTTATCCTCAGTCTCTGGAGTAGCCCAATTTGTTTGAACCACCTCAAAGCCTTCCGTTTCATCATCATAAATGAGAACACTTCCATCTCCAAGAAACTTAAATCCATCTCCTTCTAGAACTACAGAAAAAGTATCTGTAAACCAAATATCCTTATGGCGTGATACTGTATCAACTGGCGTATGTCCGACTACTTGTTTTTTACAAAAGAGATTCGGATAATTAATCATTTCTTCCTTATCACTCCATAAAAAGTTTCCTACTGGTAGAAGTCCACCTCGTAATTGCCCAACTGCAACTGTCCATAGTTTCAGTTCTGGATGCGGATGACTAGGTGTTAATACTTCAAACAAAGTTTCTTCAGGCATAAAATCTCTGTTATATCCCGCATGACTCACTAATATGTTCTTTCCAACTAAATGGGTTGGTTGCAACTGCAAATCATAAAGAAGACCTTGAATATTAAGGAATCCCAAAGTATCCTTCGAGTAAGTGTAGTCTGGGGAAGGAATCTCTGAAAGATAATGAACATCGTGATTCCCTAGAAGCATTGTCACGTCGTGTCCATTCTCTTTTAGCTTCTCAACAAAATTTGTGAGCAGTAAAGTAAATCATTGACATATAATACCAGATTATCTTGCTCTCCATGTGCATCTGTATAATCTCCCATAAATACGACATTTTTGATGTCTCTGGATTGAATCAACTCTTCAAAAAAATCGGTAAAATCAATTGCGCTTTTAAATGTAAGTCTGGTACAAAAAAATTGTCTTTGTCATAAGTATTATTACCACCTTTTTTGTAATTAAATGAAACATAATAAGAGCTAACTTCTTAGCTCTTATTATGTCTGAAAAAGTCTTTATTATTCCACTGTAAAAAAATTACCGCTGGATGGTCTGGATAAAAAAACCTTTCTTAATGTTGATGTATTGATATCTTTCTTTATCTTTATAGATTTCATCTTTATCTTCGAAGTCCCAGTTATATGGTTCGACGGAAATCTGATTCATATTTTTCGTAATCGCTAGATCGCAATCCATAGAAATTACTTTCCCGTATTGTTTCCATTGATAACTATCCCCTTCTGGAACTACAAATGTACAACCGTTCCAAGAAATATCAACGAATGATGTAATTTTTCTTTTCTTATCTTTATATTCAGAACTTGCACCTAAGCGGCCTTTCTGTAAGAAAGAAGCTTTATAGTTTGTATCTCCAACTACAACTGTTTTTCAGAACTTTCAGCAAGAAACGAAGCAATCACTTGGACTTGGTCTGATTTCAATTTAAGTCTTTCAGAATCACTCAAACGACTTCCAACTCTCACTCGAATACCAGCTACCTTATAGGTTTCATTATTTTTCTTCAACGTTAATACAAGCGCATCTGGGTGCTCTAGGTTTGTTGTATCCTTTGTGTACATTTTAGTTTCTTTGGCAAGGATCTCTATTTCCTCTTTGACCGCAGCCAAAATTCCATTTTGATATTCTTGAGTAGGAACATCCGTAGTTCTTACCTCATACCCTGCATCATTTAACTGCTGAACTACCTCTTTATGATTAGTAGGAAAGGCATATTCTAAAAAGAATACGACATCTGGATTTTTACTAAGCGCATTTTCTACTACAAAAGGTTTTAACACTCGTTCTTGTCCTTCTCTATATCCAGCACCTGAAATGTTGTGTGAAATAACTTTAATCATTACAATTCCTCCTAAAAGATCGATATAATGGTCCGCTTCCCCGAAGCGGACCTGTTTCTATTGTTCATTTATCCTTTTATTGTTTTCCGATTGGTTTGCCGTAGCGTTGTTCGTACCATTCTTCATCTTGGAACAATCTCACATCATCCGTGTAACGTCGTAAGATTGGATTTCCATTTGAGAAATGTGGTTTATCCTCTGTACTACGTTCGTAGACGAGTGTTTTTGTCATTTTGCAAGTTGGCTTCTCACTTAAAACTTGATTCGATTGTTGATCATATCGAACAACCGATGTAAAGCCATCTTGAATGGGTTCGATTTCTCTGTATCCCCATGTTGCATCAGAATCAACCGTTTGATAACCAATGTGAGCAATCACTAAATTAATTTTCTTTTGCTCTCGAACGGCATCGTTCTTTAGTGTCCTTATAACTGTTTTCCTTACAATCAATGATTTGCCAGAAATTATTGATTGGGTCTTTCGTGTCCTCAAAGAAAATATCTCCTACTTTTGTAAGTAAAAAAATGCATTTTTTTCAAATTCCATACTATTCTCCAAAATTTTTTTATTTCTTATTTCCTATTCAGTTGTCAAAGAACGCTCCGTTTAATTTGTACATTAATTTAACTGTTGTACATTTTTTTATATCCTTTCTGAAAAGAAAGTATAAACTATTTATTTAAAGAAGTCAATAGTTTTTTGTACATTTTTTCCGATAAAATAAAAATATCGACAAACGCCTTTATAACAACGTTTGTCGATGTACATTTTTACTATTTAGAATACTTATTTTTTAAAAATTCCAGAGAATATTTTTTCAAAAGATCATGATTTATTGGAGCAACTAACTCTTCTAAGCTACTTTGTAGTTTTAGAAATTCTTTATCAAACTCATCATCCGATTCCAGATTTTTCCTTTTTCAGTAAGATGAGCTAATAAGCTGGCCTTTAGAATGTACTTAACGCACACACCAAGCGTAACTGATTTAGTATTGGTAGCAGAAGGTAGAATTTGTTTGTATTGAGTAATCCCTTTTGCTACACGGTCACTAACATCTACGTTCAATTTAAGTTCTTTTTTTCTTCAACTGGATAAATATTATTCAATGGAATCGAATTATCTTGTACAACTTTTTTTCCAGTTGGTAATTCCAACGATGTATCAAAAGCCTTCGTTAAAATAATTGCTTTTTGTTATTTTTAGTATCTGTTTGTTTTTTTCGTAAATTTTCTTTAGCTCTCTAATATAATATGCGGATTCCGCTGAAATCCTAACTTGAAATTGTGTCATATTTTTGACCTCCTTGTACAGCTCTATTGTACATTTGAGCTGATAAACATTCAAGGATAATAAATATAATTTGTACATTTCAACCTAGGAGTCTCCATGGGTTGCTCGTCAAGT
>BNJV01001631.1_pt1 | contig 45384 bp, 37 predicted proteins | sample 8540591 | NCBI WGS metagenome assembly BNJV01 (sample SAMD00202457, study PRJDB9452) | human saliva metagenome | host: Homo sapiens
CAATACATTTCTATAAGCAGTTTCATAAGTTCTTATCCCTCTTTCACAAAGACCACATTTCATTTCCTCCTGCCAAAATATATTCAGCTGACATTAGCCATTCCTCAATTGTCGCACTCAATCCTCTTTTCAACAACACCGGAATATTAGTCTTTCCAACTGCTTTCAACAAATCAAAATTCTGCATATTTCTAGCACCCAATTGAATCATATCCAAATGTGGACCAAATTTATCCAACTGTTCAATCGACATAACCTCACAAATTATTGGCAACCCTGTTTCTTCTTTCGCCTTTTTCATCAATTCAATTCCTTCCATTCCCAATCCTTGGAACGCATAAGGTGATGTTCTTGGCTTAACTACTCCACCTCTCAACATTGTTGCTCCTGCAGCTTTCACCGCTTTTGCCGTATCAATAATTTGTTTCTCATTCTCTACAGAACAAGGTCCAGCCATCATAACCAAATTATTTCCACCAATTTCTACATCTCCTATTTTTACAATTGTATCCTCTGGATGAAATTTTCTACTCGCTCGTTTATATGGCTCCTGAACCCTTTGAACATCCGCTACACCATCTATCGATAATATTCTATCCGTATCAATTACACTAGTATCTCCAACAACACCTATAATTGTATACTCCTCACCATACGAAAAATGCAATTTCAATTTATAATCATTTTGCAATCTTTCAATTATTCTTTCTAAATTTTCACTTGATATTTTCGCATCTACTTTTACTATCATAATATTCTCCTCCTAAAATTTCAAATAAGCCAATCTAAAAGACAAAATCATTAAACCAATAAATCTTATAAAATCTTCTATTTTTCTATTTTAAATATATTACATTTTATTATAAAATTTATCTAGAATTTTACCAAACATAAATTTTTTCATCCTTTTTCATTTTTAAATAGCTTAATTTTTCATTAAATAAAAACTCTTTTAAACATAAAAGAGAATACGGATAATTATTAACGATATACTTTTTAGTTACAATAAATCTCTCAATTTAAATAACAATTTTCTACTCACTAAACTAACTATACTTTTGAATTATCTAAATACACAAACCTACACAACATCATTTTCAATATCAAAACTTATACTTAAAAATCTCATTATTAAAACAAACTCCCTCAATAATATTTTAATTCAAAATTTCAAAAATACTTTCAAATTTTTAGCTACAACCAACAAGATTCACTAATCAAAATTCAATTTTTCCATAACCATCTAAATAACTACAACTTTTTAATTTTATACAAAATTTATATCAAATTTCTAGAGAGTAAACTTCAATTAAATCAAACTACAATTATTATATCTAAAATATTTATTACTATTTATTGAAAAATAAATCATTATTTCAAATATTATTTTTGACATATTTTTATCCTAAATTTAAAAATTCCATTCTCAACTTAAATTAAAATACTTATAATAACTACAGAATACTTATAAGTTTCATATTTCATGATCATATTCAAAATAACATATCATTTTCTAATTTTTCTACTATCCTACTATCCTACTTTTTATTTAATTACTATTATTTATTTCATTAATTTATAACTATCAGTAATATATCAAATATCACTTTTATTTGTCAAATATATATAATTACTTATATTATATATCAAACTAATGATTATCTATCTGAATATTTTATTTATACTTAAACCTATTTAAAATTAAATTATTAAAAATTTAAAGAAAGTTATTTTTAATTTCTTTAAATAAAAAATGGCGTCCCCGGTTGGACTCGAACCAACGACCCTCTGATTAACAGTCAGATGATCTAACCAGCTGAGCTACGGAGACACTCTTTTTAATAAGAATATATATTAAAAGTTTGGCAATTTCCTATTTTCCCTAGACAACTCTAAAGTATCTTCGGCGTAAACAGACTTAACTACTGGGTTCGAAATGCTAACAGGTGTATCCCTGTCGCTATTGTCACCAAACTTAAAAGATTTAATAAAGACAATGAGAAATAAATAGTATGGTAAAAAGAATAATAAAAAGCTTTTCGTAATATTAGTACTGAGTCAGATAAATATATCTCTATACTTACCTCCAGCCTATCACCTGTTCTCGATGGATACTAAAGAACACTCATCTCAAAAAGTGGGCTTCTCACTTAGATAGCTTTCAGCGATTATCCCTTCCAAACGTGACTACTCAGCCATGCCACTGGCGTGACAACTGATACATCAGAGGTTTGTCCATCCGGTCCTCTCGTATCAGGACCAGATCTTTTCAATATTCTAGACGCCTGCAGTGGATGAGGGACCGAACTGTCTCCGACGTTCTGAACCCAGCTCGCGTGCCTCTTTAATGGGCGAACAGCCCAACCCTTAGGGACCTTCTCCAGCCCCAGGATGAGACGAGCCGACATCGAGGGTGCCAAACACTTTCCGTCGATATGGACTCTTGGGAGTATCAGCCTGTTATCCCCAGGGTAGCTTTTGATCCGTTGAGCGTGGCCCTTCCATTTCGGAAACCACCGGATCACTAACTCCTACTTTCGTACCTGCTCGACTCCGTCAGTCTCGCAGTCAAGCTCCCTTATGCGTTTTGCACTCTTAGGTTGATTTCCATCCAACCTGGGGGAACCTTTGAACCTCCGTTACTCTTTTGGAGGCGACCGCCCCAGTCAAACTGCCCACCTAGCACTGTCTCCGATGCCAGTTGAATTTCCAGCAACGTATGGTTGGTGTTCCATCAGCGACTCTGTAACAACTGACGCCATTGCTTCATAGTCTCCCAGCTATCCTGCTACACATTGCCCAAGGCAATGCTCAAAGCTACACGGTAAAGCTCCACGGGGTCTTTCCGTCCTATTGCAGGTAGTCGGTCGTCTTCACCGACATTACAACTTCCACCAGGCCTCCAGCCAGAGCTAGCTCTCACGTCGTTTCGACCGTGCGGCCGGAACTTACCCGACAAGGAATTTCGCCTGCTTAGGACTCGTTATAGTTACGGCCGCCGTTCATCGCTTCCACGGATCTCTCAATCCTCCTCTTAAACCTTCCGGCACTGGGCGGGTGTCAGCTTCACATACGCATCGCCTTTCAGCTTAGCATAGACCTGTGTTTTCGTGGTAAACGGTTGGCTTGAGGACTCTTCACTGCGACCTATTTCACCATGAAGTGTCTCTCCGTGCACATAGGCTCTTTCCCGAAGTGCACGGGCCATGTGGCAGAGTCTCAGCTTAGCCAGTTGGCCTGTCGGCCTTAAGTTTCTCCCACTCTGTCCACCTGTGTCCGGCTTCACAGTGCGGGCATAATTTCCTCCTTAGAAGTCTTGTGCAGGTCTGTGAGCTTACACCAAGAGGTGCTTACCATCATGTTCTCGCCGTTTAAGCTATACGATTTGCCTACATGCCCACGCTATTTCCTTGAGAGGCCAAACTGTCAGCCTTCTCACGTCCTTCCTGCGTCACTCCATCAGTAAAAACGTTAATTACGGTGGGTATAGAATATTAACCTATTTTCCATTCGCCTGCGCTAGCTTTAGCCTCGGCTTTGATCCCGACTTCCCCAGGGCGGACAGACCTTCCCCTGGAAACCTTGGATCTCCGGCTGATGGGAGTTTCTCACCCGCCTTCTCGCCACTCGTTACTGCATTCTCACTTCTGATGCCTCCAGCAGGCGCTCAGCCCGCCTTCATCAACCTGGGACGCTCTCTACAGATGCAAGCATCTTCCACGACTGGTTTTATGCCAGCGTTACATCACAGCGCGATCTCTCGACCGGTGGCTGCACTCTTTTAAAGGTATGGCTGCTTCAAAGCTAACCTCTGGTTGTCTGGCAGATATCACCTCCTTTCACTTAGACATAATTGGGATATAGCTGGTGGTGCGGGCTGTTTCCCGCATCCACGGGCCTTGCCATCCACCAGACTGCTCTAATCAACAATATATGGTGTCGTAGTTTGGCGGTTCGGTAAGCAATACGCCCCCTAGATCATACAGTGCTCTACCCCATATCCAAAATTAAAACACTAAATGCATTTCGGAAGGGAGCAGGCCTCTGGTTCGATTGACTTTCACCCCAGACCTATCTCATCTCCCAACTTTTCTAAACGGCGGTGGGTTCGGTCCTCACTGAAATCTTACCTTACTTCAACTGGACGACCTAGATCACGCCGGACGCGTCCTGACGCTGACTTGTCGCCTATTAAGACTCGGTTTCCTTCGACCCATTCTTTGCTTTGCCATATCATAACTCACGTTGATTCTTAAAATCACGCAGTCACTGCGAGCTCCTACCGTTTTGCCAGCACACGGTTTTCAATTCTATTTCACTCCCCTTACTCAGGGTTCTTTCACTTTCCCTCGGTACTCCTCTGTATCGGTCCCAGCAAAGTATTTAGCCTTGCGTGATATGGTCCACGCGTTCACGCAAATTCCTCGTGTGATGCTACTCGGGTGCTTTAAGTTTCCTGTAGTTTGCTTTCCTACCGGGACTATCACCTTCTTTGGTCCAGCTTCCCAGCTGTGGCCACTTACTATAAGCTAAAATGGCTTTGCTGGCTATTGGTCTGTTAAGTCCCTCACATATACACAACGTCGCCAACCGCATGTATGGTTTGCGACTATTCTCCGTTCGCTCGCCGCTACTTAGAGAATCGTTTTTGCTTTCTTTTCCTCCGTTACTTAGATGTTTCAGTTGCGGACCCCTCTTTTCGTATATATGATCTACATAGGTTTTTTTTATTCGGACATCTGGTATCCAAAGTTATGTGCACCTCACCAAACTTTTCGCGGCTTATCACGTCCTTCATCGGCTTTTGTTACTGGGCTCCTCCATGTGCCCATAATGGCTTTATTCTAACTCTAACAATTTCCCTGTTTTCATTGTAATCTTTTCTATTCATTTCCATTGTCCTTATACTGAAGAAACATAATCCAAACAGATTTAGTGTTATATACTCATAGAAAGGAGGTGATCCATCCACCTTCAGGTCACCATTTTGACTTCTGCCCAATCACTATCCACCTTGGTACCTTCTCCTTACGGTTGAATGATAACTTCAGGGGTGCAAACAACCTCGTGGTGTGACGGGCGGTGTTGTGCGGGCAGGCGTATTCACCTGCTTTGTTGCACGATTTGCGATTACTAGCGATTCCAACTTCGCGGAAGTCCAATTTGCAGACTTCAATCCCGAACCGTTATGGCACTGGTTTTGCTCCACGTCACCGTTTTGCTCCTCACTTTGTACCAACCATTTGCGCACGTGTGGCCCGGATCATAGGGCGCTGATGACGTCATCCCACACCTTCCTCACTGCTCTTCGCAGGCGGTCGATTAGGTCCACAACAATGATGGTAACGCTATAGAGTTGCGCTCGTTGCGGGACAACCCAACATCTCTGACGAGCTGTCGACCGTATGCATGCACCACCTGTCTCCCCATTCCCGAAGGCGGCCTGTTTTCACAGGCCGTGGGATATGAATCGATGAGTTCCACTGCATTGCATCAGAATTTCGACATGCTCCACCGCTTGTGCGGGTCCCCAATCAATTCCTTTGAGTTTCAACGCGGTCGTACTCCCAGGCGGATTACTTATCGCATTAGCTTCGCTGATTACTCTTCATGCCCCGCAGTAATCATCGTTTACAGCTAGGACATTACCAGGGTATCTAGTACTGTTGCTCCCCTAACCGCGCTTCAGCGTCGGTTGCGTCAGTGGACTATCTTTCATCATCGAACCTACATATCACGAATTTCCACCTCTACTCCGTGGTTCGTCACCTCTCGACACTCTCGTGCACAGTTTCAAGCAAGCTTTAGGTTGAGCCTAAGTTTCACCTGACCTTATCCACTGATACCCTTTATGCAATAATTCGGATAACGCTCGCGACATACGTATTACCGCGGCTGCTGGCGTATTTAGCCGTCGCTTCTTCGGGTACCGTCGCCCTGCGAAGCGCACAATCGAGCAATCTTCGTGCTGGTGCTGGATCAAGTCTCCTCCATTGTCAATATTCCCCACTGCTGCCTCCATGGGTAGGGCTGTCTGGTCCGCTGACGTTCATCCTCTCGGACTGGCTACCTATCTTCGTCTTGATGAGCGTTACCTCACCAACTAACTAATAGGACATAAAGCTCTCTGCATCTCTTTCATTAGCTTCATGCGAAACTTTAATAATATCTGAATCTTATCAGTCGTTTACATCGCGCTCCAGACTGAAACAGTTCTTTTGCATTCCACTCACCCGTCCGCATAGTTATCACGGTGCAACACCGTTTCCCAGTAAACTTGCGCGTGTTAGCATTCTGTCGGCGTTCATCCTGACCAGAGTTCATCTGTTCAATATTTATTTTCACCTTTTTAAAGTCTTATTGACAGGAACTTTTGTTACTAGTGCTGTTATCCCATCTTTTATGGTATATGCTTCTTCCTTTATTTTGTTTTGTTGTACATGATACATTTCATCGACAAAATTATATCAAAACAAAAGATTGTCTTTTTTTTATTTTTTATATTTTTTAAAATAGACGTTAAGTTTCTAGCTACTTTTTTGTTGTTTAATTTGACTTTTGTGCCAATCTAAAATAATATTTTATTCAAATAAATAAAATTTGATGCATCACGAATTAAAATGCCTTTTTCTAACATTTTTTTCTTAGATTTTTCATCAAACCCTTTTTCCTAACAAATTATCTTAATTTTAAAGAATAAGTTCACTTCTGTTTTTGGGCTCTTAAACCTTCGATTTATTTAAATTTTCGCACATGTATTTTTTGATCTTTTATATTCTTGTTTTTGGATATAATTTCATCATCTCGGCTGATTTTCCAACTAAATCTGCTATATTGTTTGCAACTCCATGGTTCTTTTTTTTTCTAGCATTTTTTTAACAAATTATTGAAACAAATTCCTTTAATCTGCTTTCAAGTTACGAAAAATTTCCTTCAGCTCAATTACAAATAAATTTCTTTATTTTCTTGGAACGTTGCTTCTGCTTCATTTAATCTTCTACAGATTCAGAAAGGCTTCGTCTATGAATAATTTTGTATTTTTTGTTCAGAATTTTAAAATCTCCTTCATAATTTTTAATTTTAAAATTGTCCTGTTGGATGTTTGGATTACATAAATTAATAAATCATTATTTTCTAATTCTATTTTGAATTCTTGACATTTAAAAATAAAATTTCTTTCTTGTTCACAAAATAATTTGTTTCAATTATATTCATTTTAATGCTCTTGTCTCTTAAAAGTTGGGATACTATTAAAACTTTTTGGAATAATATTTTCTAAAGAAAAATTCTTCTAGCTCATTTAACAGTATATTTTCTATGTTAAGTATTTTTTGCTATTTTTTCTCTAAGTTCATTATAATCCGGATGGATATCTTTCAAAACAAATACTTTTTCAAAATTTCTTTTTCGGTTACCCCAAGTGGCAATCCGTAAGTTTATGTTTTGAAGCTATATCTAAGATTTATATCTATATTTTTTCTCTAAAATTTTGTATATATTTCCTCCGTGAAATCTGTTTTTTCTGAACATACATCTCCTTTCTTTATTTTAACAATTTTTCTTTTATGAAATAGAATTTTATTGTTGTAATTATTCCTATAAAGAGGAAAAGCAATTGTTGCGATGAACTTAAAATCAATTTCAATACTTCTTCTTATTAAATCTAAAACAATTAAATGGACCAATATGCAAAATATAATACAAATAGAAATACTTTTATGCTTTTTCGTTCTTTAAACCTAAATTTTGTAAAAGTCAAAAATGATAATCATGAAAAAGTTCTAAAATTCTTATAATTGAATATTTGTTTTTCCTGTTGTGTTTAAATATATTTTGTTGAAAAAACTTATTAAAATCCGAAAAATATATTCCTAAAGTGTAAAATATCGGTATTTTGAAATTTTTTCTTTATTTCTTGATAGTATCCGATTCGTGTCAAAAAATCCTACGTTGGAAGAATAGACAATTCCTGATGAAAATCTTAATATGGATTTTAAAAATATTACATAAAAACCATGAGTTATTACAAAAAGTTTCCTTTCTGCATATTTTGGCACTTTTCTCAACCACGGCGTTGAAAATTTTCGTCTGCGTCATGTAAATATTACCAAAATGTAGAACGAAGACTCGCATTATTTTTAATAATGAAAATTTATACTAAAACATATATTGTAACAAATACGATAAATAGAGGTTCTTATCAACCTTTTGAAAAAATCTTTTGTAGTTTCGACTTTATCGAGTAAATAAATAACGCCTCCACGATAAAGGGTTGCACTCCAATTAGAGATAACTGAATATCCTGCTCATCCAAATATCTCAGAGTCCATATTGACGTTGGTGTAACATTGATGGGGATTAAAATAATTATTCTGATTGCATCGATGTTCATAAATTGCATCTCCTTTCTTTTTTAGAGAATCATTCATATCAATTTTTCTGTTTTTGTTCCACAATCTTAAATTAATTTTTTAATTCTATAAAATTTTAAATAATGATAATATCAGAAAAAAATTACTAATCCAACAAAACTTTATGACATACATTGTTATTTTTCTAATGTCTTCTGTTCTAATTCTTTTTTTATCTGGTGTTTTGGTTTTCGACTTCTTTTCCAAATAAAAACTTTTCCTGGGGTGATTGGACTCCCTAGGGCCCCAACTTCACCCTTCAGATGAAAAGAAATGCAAATTTGAGCTGCTATGATTTTTCTCTCTAAAAATATTTTGCATTTTTGTAATCAAATCTAAGAGGAAGCTTGAAATAATTATTAAAATTCCTGTTATTCCATGAAGATAAAATTAACCAATGTCATCAATTTTGCTGAAAACTTCCCAAAATCCATGCTTTCATTTTGTATCCCACCATTGAATCCATTGTATTTATTGCTTTGTAGGTCATTGCAAGTGGTAAGCCCCAATAAACATGTAAAACATTTGGACAATTATTCCGTCGACTGTATTTTCTAGAGTGCTTCCATCGTGCTTCGAATTATCGTTATTTTATCCATTTTTTTTCAGTATACGAGAAACCAAGTAAAGTCATCTTTTCTATAATTTCTAAATTCCCTTTTTGCAAGATTTATATTCTTTTTCCCTTCTCTTGCTAAAATTTATAGAAAAAATCTAGCCATTAAGTAAATTCTAAAATGTAAAAAAATTATATTTTTAGTTCATTTCAAAATTAACATTGATACAAACGTAATAAAAATCGCAAATATTCATTCATTCCATTCAAAATTGCATTTTTTATTTCTTGAAAATATTTTTGATCTTGTTTATCTTTTCCTATTTTTCTCGCAACATCAAATTCTTGTTCTTCTTCCTTGCGGTATCCTGTTTTTCTAAAATCTATCAATTTCCCAATAATCTGTACTGGATGTTACATTTATCGGATCTTAATTCAAGTCTAAAATATATATGCAATAAAAATTTTTTGATAACAGCTCACATTACTCACCGTCCATTATTTATATTTTTTCATATCTAATTTTCTCTGGCCCAATTTATCTGTTCATTATTTTTATATTCACATTAAAACAATTCCTCGACACCCCTTTTTCCGTCTAATTACATTCAACAAATAATTTAGCGAATTCTGAATTATCAAAATTCAATACAAATATTTCGAATTATATTATTTTCACAATTTCCTTTTTTTCATCACCAAAAATACATTTTATGCAACCCTCTGACATTTCTTTATTTTCAGAACTTTTTCTTCTATTGGATAACTGTAACCTTAATGAATCTCACTTGTCCCTTCACTTTTTAACATAATTCATAAAATTCCGCAGCATTTTATTGTACTCTCCATATTGGTCGTAACTTTCCTTTTCAACGACAGTTTCAATTTCTAAAGTCCTAATCCACTGAACAACTTTAGATTTGACCATTTCGTGATTCTGAAATTTTGTGTCCAAGCGTTTGAAAACCTGATTCAACAAAGGTTCCTATTCTAGCTAATCTGCAATTTGTCAGCTAATATCTTTCGTTTCAATCTTCATATCTTCAACCATGCTTTTGGTCAGGAATAGTATCATGTCTTTAAATACCCTAATTCTTGCTTTTTCACATATTTTGTTGAACATCTTCACCAGTGACCAAAGCATCAATATCATAAAATTAGAAAACTCTTTTAATCTAATTACTGAAATTTTTGTATCTTCCATATCCTTTTTATATTTATAATTCCAAGGCTATCTTCCTCTTTAATTCCCAGTTTTACGCGTAGATTACTCTAAAACTGGCACATTAACCAAGATTTCCTATCATTTCAGTTTGCGAGGTCAAGGCTTTCCCATAAGCTTGGTAAACAATCACACCTTTTCGCTTTCGCCACTTTCCGCTTAACATAGTGTTCATAAGTTGCTGCGAAACTCCTCCTCGGGTCGATATCTGCAACCAAAATAACAGTTTTATCAACCATTTCAGCCATTCCTGTATTCAATATCATCTTATTCGTTAATTTCTGGGACTTCCTCTTCTTCAGTACAAATATCAAAATTTTTCTAATATGCTCTTATTATATAATTTCATACTTTCAGAATTATTTAGCATACATAAATATTCTCTTGCATCATATTTTTAAATATTTTCCCATTCACAATAACTTGAGTTTTCTATCTATTTAGCAGGTTTAACAAATTGGATTCATAAATATACGGCTCAATGTTGGCTACTTCAGCCTACCACTTGTGCTCACCCATTTCTTTTCCATGCCTGTAATAAACAGATTTAGAATATATTTTGGTTGAAGAGATAAGCAATCCATCTTGATAGTGCGCCTGTATTAATTATATTTTCCTACATTTGATCCTGTTCTAATATCATTATATTTCTGTAAACCATATAAATCTTGCTCCTATTTTATTTATCTAAAGGTTATAATTATTTTCTTCAAATAATTACACAACAATCGCTCCTAAACAAATAAGTTTTGTTCTTTCTTCTTTATTTCTTTGCATCTTTTAAGGCTTTATCAAGAGGAATAAAATTAAAATCAGAATCTATTGATTTTAAATCGTCCTGTGAGGAAATCACTCCTATCCTTATTATCAGAATATTCTCTTGGATCAAAACCAACATAATCTGCATCACTATTACAGCTTTCATTTTATATCTAGACATTTTGCAGTTCATCAGTCCTAAATTAATAATATCTCTTCCCCATTTATACATTTTTCATAAAGATCATTAGTATCAAATTTTCATTTCCTTTTAAAATTGTAAATAAAATTCTTGGAAGATCTGCAACTTTATATTCATTGTTACTATCGTTTGCTCCCCAACTTTTCATTGACTTCTGAACTTTTAGTTCATCTTGGATGTACTAATTTTTACTTTTCCCCATAGTTGAAATAAATTTATCAACGCAACAATTCTGAATCTTTTCCATAAAGTTTATATCAGATAACACTCATGGCAAGTTCATTTATATACTTTTCATATATTTTGTGGGTCCTCGTAAGCATTCACTTCTTTTAATGTTTGATTTTCCATCTAGTACCGAGTTGCATTTCAAATACCCATACAGGTGGATTATAGCATCTCAATTTCAAGTGTACCTTCTGCAAAACTTCAGTTCAGTTTTATAACAATTTAGATTTCACTATTTATGTAATACCTGTACCAGCTTTCTAGAATCCTGCTATTACTTTTAATTTTCATAATAATTTGTATTCGCTGGGAAGTACAGCTTTATTCATATTTTCTATACACCTTTTGCTTTCCTTCAATTTGTTATTTTATACTTGTCATAGTTCACAAAAATTGTATCATTTGATGGAACGCTTGTCGATCCTCCACCAATATCATTTGACCATTCCACTTATCATTGTCCTTTACATCCTGCGCCAAAAATAGACATTTACGTAAAAATTTATGTATCTTCTGTAAGTTTTCTTCTTAATTAATCTGCGACGAAACTTGTTGGACACACAGCTTTCAATATCTACGGCTCCAGCCATATGTACACTAAGTTCATCTTTTTAGGTCTATATGGTAGTGAAGAACTTGTTTATTTGCATATAATTCATATTTGGAAATTTTCTTGAATGAGTGGCGCATAACCTACTACTTTTGGGTTGCAAACTTCGTGAAATATTTATTTCTACTTTATTCACCATTACTAGTGCACTTCTATTATACAATTTAAAATTTGTTCTCTTTTCGACTGCAAATTACAAATATCTAGAATCTTCATTATAGTTACTTTCTCTTTTATCATTTTAGCTATCCTCTTAAAGACTTCAATTCCCATTCAATTCCCTCATTTTCTACAGATATACTCACCTACAAATATCTTTCCTTCTTAATAATTTTGTACTCTGCTTAAAACTTGGAAATATCTCTTGTCTCTGTTGTAGGTACTACAATATCTCCTATTTTAATTACCACTTGTATTATGAAATTATAATCATCTTCATCTCTGGATTATCAAGGCTGTAATAAAGATTTCTGTTATCAGCGTGTTATCAGTGACACTCGTCTAGACCATTTCTTCCAAATGTGCTTACATTTATCCATTTCAAAATCGATTCCATCGCCATAAATAACTTCTCCCACCATAAACTCAAATTTTACGATTTATATTCCTCCACCATCTACGGATTGATAAATGATGACATTATATAGTATCTATCCTTATTTCTAAAAAACCAATCTTCTCCCACTGCATTTTAAAACTTTCTTTGATGAGCATCATCTATTTCTTTTGTGGGTTTATTACTTGCATAAACATTTATATTTGAAAGTCCTGTTATGACTTGATCCTGTGCTCCACAACCAGATCAGAAAATTGAATGTATATACTTTGTCATCTTACTGTGTTTCTCTTTTATATTTATATACATCTTTTCTAAACTATCTGTTTTTCCTTGTCATTTTTTAGACTGCCTCAAACTGTTTAAACTTAAAAACTAATATTAACAATGTGTTTTTCATTTCTCAATATAATTTTTGACAGACAATTATATGTAAAAAAGGCTCTATTCAATTAATGAGTCCCTTTTTGTTTTCTGTTCTTCAAAACTTTCAGTGGATTCTTAGTCTTTACTATATTACTTATCTTTTTTAAATCAATATTACTTCTACTTTATTTTCGTGATATCCCTGGAAAAAGTTATAAAATGCATGTCTGCCTTTCATAATGTTGATTCATTTGCCCAGCAATTTCACGAAAATATCGTCCAGAAATGGGTATGCAGGGACTATTCCATTCCTAGCTCATTTGATCACTTCTGTTTTTAAATTTTCGTTCAATAGACTAGAACTTCTTTTTCTAAACTTTATCGCATTGCTCAGTCATTTTTTTTTAGGATTATCCCAATCAGTACCGCATTGCACAAAATAATATTTTCTTACCATAAGTACAATCAAACAATCTACAAGCATATTATTATTTTCAACTGAAAATCTTTCAACTTTGGCTCTATTTTATAACTTTCTATAATCCCTTATTTGTCTAAATCTAGCTATGTGATAACTTTCCATTTCCATCATCATAAACGTGGAAGTTGCAGACATATATTTTCTGATGCATTCATGAATAACGACAAATCTTCTAAACGCTTTCCCCGCTCTTTGCTCACCCATGCTGTAAATTAATACCATTTGTTCCCCTTTGTACTCAAAAAGGAATCGTCATTTTATTATTCGTATTTATTACTGTAACCTCGGGTTATCATTTTTTTCCATCTTTAATGAATGTATTTGCATTTTAATTATTACGTGTAGGCATATTAGTTTCATGATTTAACATTTTCATCTAAGAATCGTTACAACATGTTCTTCGTGTCTTCTCTTCACCATTTCTAACGATTGCAACTGGTGTTGTTTCAGGTTTATATTTTAACACCATTTCTGCTTCTTTAATTTTAGTCACTCTTCCACGACTTTTGGATTGTATATAACTTGAAGTCTCACTTGTGCTGCTGGTTCAATCTTTGGTCGTTCCCGTCAGTTAATAAATTACTTTCCGGCCAATTATGCATAGTCGTGCGTCTGAACGCCCGCTTGTGCTGCCGTTTTGTGCCAGCCTCTGGTATGATTTCCCTTCTACTTCTCATCTAGCAATTTCAACATGATTCCCAGCCATACCGCCATAAACTCCTGCCTCTCACCACTTATCAACGCCACATTTTTTCCTCAACAGCCAATTTCAAAACGTCAATGCATCTATATCAACTGCTTTTTCGGCGAAATTTTCATTTCTTTCTGGGTGTCTTCTTTTTTATTAAATCATATATGTTTTATAACCAATTATAATATCTTTTTCATTGCTTCTGTTGTACTTTAAATACTCCTTCTCTGCTTTTTCTGGTCCTATACCTACTACGTAAATTTTCCTGTTTTGTTCATCAGGTTCCTCCTGAAATTTGGTTAATCTTATTACATTTTGTTATCTTTGTCAATTTTTTCTTGAAAGTTTAATCTGCCTCTCGGCTTGATTTTTTATTTTAAAATTTTATTATATTTTCTGGTGAGATAATTATAAAACTTTCATAATTTTACTATCAAAATAGGTAAAACTCACAAGTTACTCTGTTTTAACAAATCAACTCTCTACAAACTAGTATTTCATGTTTAAATTTTATATATTTTGAATTTTTTCATCCATTTTCTAATTCACTTTTAAAATTTCTTTTCTTCTAGCGTTGTTTCAGTTATTTTATATTCCACCATTTTTTATAAAAATTACTCTTTTATTTAATTAGAGCTGAGTGATGTTGGATCATTTGAGGGTTTACCATTGAGACTATTTTATCTGCAGAAACCAATAATTTCCAATGCTTTTCTCCCAGTTTATGTTTAGATTTCGTCATTCAAAACGATTGGAATAGACTCGTGCTGTGTCGGCGATCTGATGGCTATCTTGATTGTCCCCTCCACTTAAGGCTGTGACACTGTATCAAGTTCTTTCTCTCCTAATTTAGCCCTTCTAAGTATTTTTCTGTTACAACTTCCATCTTCAAACTACTTACGGCTTTTTATAGCATATAATTCCAAAAATTCTTTAACAAACAAATCCATAACAAATTCATGTTTGCGATAATTGGCAACTAATTTATTGCCCGATGAAAATCCATTTTTTCAGGAGATTTAATTATTTATTAAAATTTCTCTTGGAGTTTGGCATCTCTTTTTGTGCCGTCATTCGTTGCTCAGCTAATAATCGCATTTCCTGAACTCGTGGTCTGATTGAAATTATTTCTGATTTGTAAAATATCTAATCTTCAAAATCATACGGATTTCAGTTTTATCTTGTCCAGCCGGTATGATGTTTCTTTTCAGCACCTTCTTCCATTCCAAAATAATTTCATTGTAACATATTCAGTGCTGAAGTCTCAATATTTTCCCACATCAATTTTGTCACTCACTTTTTGCTCTTACCATTATTTTCAAAACTTTAAAGTTTCGTCCTTCATATCCTTCAGCCATCTTGGTTTCTTTCTTTTCGCCTAATGTGCTCAATTCGTAGCTCCTTGTCCTGTCAAACCATTCACGGCATTGTACAGCTGTCCGGTTCTGGTGCTTTCTAGGCGCAATACTTCTCTTTCTACTTGAAACATTCCACTTTATGTGGTAACCAATAATCAGCTGATTTTAACATTGGACCAATTTTTGAGCGTATTAATTCCAAAATCGTTATCAATTACACAAACTCCTTTTATATCTTTATTTATGGCGAACAACGGTACACACAATCTGCGATTCTATGAAGTTAAAACTAAAATAATCCCAAACTTCTTCCCCCCATTTGCGCTTACTCAAATATTCGATACGAAAATGATCAGACACAAGCTCAATCCTTTTTCTCAGATTACTTTCATACAATTTGTCATCATCGTCATACAACAATCAAGTTTACCGCAACTGACATTCCTTGTTTTTTAATGCGCTCAACCATTTTCTGATGTATGTTTTTCCTAAGTTAGCGGTCCTGAAATATAACTAGATCATTTTTCTCATAATTTTTCATTTCATCATTTAATTTTTTTAATAAAATTTATATATTTTTCTACAGCCTTATTAATTCTCTTCTCTTCTCATTGTACCCAATATCATGACTGCTTCGATGATCATCCAATCACTTAAATCCTTGGTACGTAATGATTCTCTTTTGATTCGTGGAGAAATTTCCACTTGCTGAAAATAATTCTGTTTTCTGATACAAAATCCATAAACTGGTTTATTTATCCATTTATCTTTTTCGTAATCTCAGCCATGGACTTCATGCTTCTCCATCTTTTATTCAGCTTCTTTAATCACTATCCATTCTTGTTTGCATAAAAATAAGTCATACATTTTAGAACAGCGTTCTGCTAGCTTTACCATTTTGAGCTGGATGTAAATTTTTCTTGTATGATCTTGCTAATTCTAATCCATCAACCATAATCATATAAATAATTTGCTATTAACGCATTACGACCGTCCAAATCATTCCATGGTAATGCAACTGAGTTTTCAACTCTTCACTCAAATATCATCCCAAGTTTACCCGGGCTTTCCTCTCCTAAAACCCGCTTTATTTATAAAATGCTGCTGGAACAACTCCCATAATCATATTTTTGAGGATCTCTCAAATCAATCTTTTCATTAAAATCTTTATTAATTTCGTAAATAAGTTTCAAATATACCTTTTTGTGTATTGACATAATTTCCTCATCAAAATAACTCGTATCAGCTGACAGTATTTGCCGGCGCTGTCGGATCTCAGTTTTACTTTCCCCACAGCATCATCTAATCCTAAATTTGCGATTTCAAACTATACCGTGAATTTTGTAATCTTTCTTGTTTGCTATCTTCAGCCTCTTTTTATCCCCTTCAAGCGGTATTCTTATGGACAAGGCAAAACTCCCTCAGTGTAATATCTCGGTTCATCCCTTTCACTTCCTCAAGCGAAATATCAATATCACTATCCTTTAAAATGTCACTAATTTTCCTCAAATAAATGGGTTTATTTTTGCCTTCAATACCATCTCTAGCCGTGTTTTTCGACATATTCCAACATTTGTTTATTTTCAGTAGCCATTGAAATAGAAAATCTAGCAACCACGGATATCTATCCATAATATCAAACAGCGTATCTGTCATTTAAAATTATTTTATTCTTTAAATTTTCCTTTCTATAAAAATAATTATTGAGTTTTTCAAATTGTTTTATATCACAATAACTATTCTAAAGATCACCCAATTATACAAATTTCAAATTTTTCAAAAAATATTATAGTTAATAAAATCAAAAATTTTGAAAAAAATAAAAAGTATGGTAAAATAAGTTCGTGGTAAAAATTCTACCACTATCAAAATAAAAATCTACTCAAAGTCAATAAAATGAGGATTAGGAGTTACGGAAAATGTAACAGCATAAAATAATAAAATTAATCAAAAATACGATTTTAATGTCTGAAAAAATCTCATAGCACCTATAAATAAAGGTTTTAAGAAACGTGTTAAAAGTGGAATCGATAAAACAAGTTAGGCAGGAATTGGAAGTAATTCAAAAATAGGGAGTGAATAAGTCGCTCCCTTTAACTTTTTATTTATTAGAATATTTTTTTCAAAAAGCCTTTTTCAAATCCAAGTGTATACATATCAAAAAGAAATTTATATTTTTCAGGAATATCGCCTAATCGCTTTCATCACATTTTTTTACAAAATGTACAGGACTGTCACCTCTTGCAGTTACTATCTTTCCATCAATTACTGATTCTGCTTTCACAAAATTTTCAGAATTTGTATAATTTTCATTATCCTTTATTTCAGCAAGATTGTTTACAGTATGCTTGCAGTCATTTAGAGTCCATTATTTGCAAGGAAATAAGCAGCATCACAAATTGCTCCCACAACTTTATTTGGATTATTCTTAAATTTTTTTAACAAGTTCAATAATTGTGTAGTTTGTTTCAAAGCTCTGACTTCTCCAAGTTTTTCCTCCAATTAAAATCAATCCGTCAGTATTGTCTTCTGTGATTTCTTCTAATGTCATATCAGGTATCATTTTTAAATTACCCATCGATACTTTAATATCCTTATCAGTTGAAGCATAACTGACTGAATAATTTTGAGTTATATTTTTCATTTAATGCTGAAGCTAGAAATGCAGTTTCCCAGTCTGCAAATTCATCTAAAATTAAAAAAACTATATTTTTTTCATTATCATTTTTGTCCTTTCTTAGTTGCGATTAATTTTCTATTTTAAAACCAAATAAAATTATTTCGTTTTTAATAGTTTAATTTTTAAAAAGTTTTTAAAAAGAATTGAAAATATTATAAATTATAATATAAAGAAAGTCAAGGGTGTGTAAAAATTTTGTATGAAGCCTCTAAATAATATGAGTAAAATAACTATATAATATTTGGAGGTTTTTGTTCTATTCTAAGAAAATTGACAACGAAAATTTTTAAAACACTTATGACGAGTAAAAATATAGGGGCAAATAAATTTAATAAAATTTTTAATTAACAAAAAGATGAAACCGGATTTAATGCCAATCCTATGATTGGTTCCTCTATGATTAAAATATCGATACTACTACTTTTTGAATATCAGCATACGGCTTCATTTTGTTGCGAACTTACAGTGTTCAGCTTTACCGTGTATAATCTTGTCAATTACTTTAAAATGCAAAACTTAATACTTCAGAAAGGTTTGAAAGGATGATGATTCACCAGTATATGATAGGTGATAGAGACGTACCATATAAAATGGAGAAGGCGTCGAAACCATATGAGGATGGTTGCATGCCATCGTGGAATTGAGAGCTCTGCAAGGGAGAGGAACAAAGCTCATTGACAAACATAAGCAGAAGATAATTTTACAGAACTTAAAACTTTTATGGTTTTGGAAAAAAATGTAAGCCCGGAGAGAATCAATGAAAGATACTACACTTTCTTTACAAACTACAGCTGAGAGAGAGAAAGCGATAAAGTTCTAGAAAATATCACAAAAGCAGAATGATTTAAAAGACAGCTAAAAATATTTTATTACTTATTTTGGCTGCCCTAATACCCCACTCATAATTTCTTGAAAAACTTGTCTAAGTACCCAGGTATAATAAAATGAAGGTGATTTTGAAAAAATGAAAAAGAAAGTTATCGAATGGTAAAAATATTTTGAAGAAAATGGAAAAAAACTGTAAGGCAGTTGTGGAATTTCAGGAGAACAGATTAACAGTTGTGACGCGTGTGGCAGCTACGGGCAGGAAAATGAAGTAGGAGTTCTTATGCCACAGGTGCAGTATTGATTATTCAAAAAAAACTGGTTGGTTGAAAATAAAGCATTATGAAGTAGATAGCCGACTGTAGATGGCTTAAAGTAATTTCGCAGCAAATGCGGATGAAATCCGAGATGGGTTTATTTTCCTGGAACTAATCAATGCTGAATACAGATTAGCATGGGATTTCTGCCATTATTTAGCGGGAGAGTGGCTAATAACATAATTTGACAAAGTTTTGTGGGGTATTCGACAAATTTGGAGATACTGCAGGAGATACCGCCAATTTCTGATTTTACAAAACAGAGGCACGAAAACTTGCGTTGAAGCTGGGACTTTACCACAAACATTTTTAAAAAAGTGCCTGAAAGATGGAATGAGCAGAGAAAATCTAGTGAGGAAAAATTGGTTTAACTATGAAGTTTTCCAGACGAATATACTGTTAGAACAGGAATATTTTGGATTTGAGAATAGAAAAATAGACTATTTGCACAAAATAAATTTTCATTTTGCCTATGCCATCATGTAAAGGAAAAATAAAATGAAATTAAGCCAATTATATGCTGTGATACAGGTGCACCATTGCCTGAATCAGTAATTTTCACCGACATACTGATTTGGTGGGAGAATGTCACTAAATGCACGTACTCCAAATACTTTTTCTTTACAAAAGCCGGTTACAAAATAGTAGGCAAATTGACCATTTATTGCAGTTGCGATTTAAAAATGAAGGAATTGAACTGTACGTTTCAATGTTGATTTATAAGAATCAGATTGTCGATTTTGGTTTCAGCATCCGATTAAGGATTATGTGACTACGGTCGCGAAATGGAGAACTTAGGTCATTGTTTCAGGACCGCTTTTCAATTTAATGCAGTTGGAATTGCTGCTTGGGGTATTAACGAGTATATTTTAGATAAGTTTAATTATGATGAATTGCTTGTTTCTGCAAAGAAAAATTGAAAAAAAGATTTTGAGTTTCAAAATAAAATATAACTTTAAATTTGCAATTTGGCTCTGAAGACGTCTTTCAGGGAATGGCAGGAAAGCCATGAGAATTATCCCGGCAAAACTCTCAAAATATGGTCAGAACTTCAGCTATTTTGGCCAATGAGAAATACAATTTAGTGCCAATCGGAACTTATGCACACAGTGTCAAATGTATCAAGATCGATTCAATGCTATCTTTTGCAAATCATTACGCATTAAAAGACTGGTATGACGATACAAAGGAGATAACGGGACTGTACTTACCAGCACAATAACGACAGACTTATTTTAGAATTTTGACAGAAGCATGGTAAATAACTACACCGGAGTGCGGCATGATTCAGGTGATCCTTATCTGAACGAAAATATTGGTACTATCAAACGGAATGAATGAGAACAAAGACACTAAATTTTGATGAAGCAGAAAAAATTTATCAGACATTTAAGATAAAGTAAAAATTTCTTTTGGAATCAGACATTTGTAACTAATGATACGAAAGAAAATACTGAATAATAATAAAACTTCAGTATGTAAATGCTTGGACCAGTTGCTAGAATTAAGTGATGTGGAAGGAAAAGTCATGTGTGATGATAGAAAAATATTAAAATATTTGAAGCATCAGTAAAATTTAAGTGGAGCAGGAAAAAAAGAATAAACAAATTTATATTTGTTATAAAAATGGAGAAATTTTGTGAAAAATATAAACAGGCTTAGTTGGAAGATTCGGACATTCACGAGACTTGGGGCCACATTATAATAAAGCTCTGATATGTGATAAAAGTTTGTTATTTATAGGTTCTGGTAAATATGGAACAATCAATCCTTTTCCTGTAGTTAAAGGGAAGGTGATAAAAATTTATGGAAATGAAATCGAAAATAAATTGGTAATTTACCACTGACTTGGGAACTGGAAATGTTACAAAATGGGATGTTTCTGTTTTGTGAAGCAGGAGAAAAATTTTGGAAAAAGTTGACTGTATCGTATATGGTGAGAATCAATGTAAGAAGAGCTGGTTTGATGAAGACAAAAATCATAAATTTTATTGTAATTTCTAAGAGAGGACATAAATAAATGCTTCGAACTCGAGAGAATATATGAGAAAAATAGTTTTACGAAAATGGAGGAATTTGTTTAATAAAAAAATTGGGAATTTGAGAAATGAGGAAAATTTGATATAAAAAATTATTATCTAAATTAATAAGTTTTTCCTTGCTAAATAGTATTAAATAAAATATGAGATTATTTTTAATAATTTTTATCTTTGTAATAAAACTATGTCCTTGCCAAACAAGCTAGTTTTTATTTGACAACAATATCTTTCATTTTATAATTTATGGTAAATTCTGTTTTTATAAAATAATAATTGCTGTGCATACTAATTTATATGGTATTTACGACTTCGCATAAGTTTCTTTAATAACTTTGCCAAATCTTTATCAAATTCATCGTCACTTTGCGTACCTGACAATCCTTCAGTTAATGTAGAAACTTGCAATAGCTCCTTTGTTTTTGGCGAATCTCGTTTGCTTTTCTCTTGGGTAACCTCTGATAATACCTTAACGCTCTTGGTTCTCAAATCTTGTCAAAATTTCAACTGTGGGCAATTACTTTCAACATTGTTTGAGTTTCGGTAATTTATCAGGTGTTTTGGTTTTGTTTTCAAAATTGTTCACATTCTGCCTTATCAACGACCTGAATATCTGTACAAAACAATGGAACAAGTCAGCTGCAATAATTTTATCTACAACTTCAAATTGCTGATCTAACTTTACAATTCCTGTTTGTGATGCCTTTTTATGAACATTTTGTTCCAAAAATATGTCTTTCATTCACAATAAAGTTCTATTAATCCTGGAATTAGCTGTTAAATTGAACTCCGTACTATTCTTCAAGTCCTTTGTAACTTTTAAGAAGAATACTCCTTTTTCCTCCCATAAAGTCAGCTCTTTATATTTATCGTCAATTTTCTATCCATAGTTTGTAATCATCTTCTAATTTCTTTATCACTAAAGCAGGACTTTGGTGCATTTCTCATTTTATAAAATTAATCAGCATTTTCTGTATCATTGAATACCCTTTCATCAATTCCTTCAATTTCAGTACTTTGAATTACTTACCACTTTGATCAGTAAGCAATAAATCTTTACCATTTCTCATTCATAATCTTTCTTTCATGCAGTTCCTCCCAAATTAAAATAATTTGATTCAAAACTTTATCTCTATCATAATATCACTTTTAAAAAGTCAGAATAAATATCAATTTGACAGAGTAAAAAATATAGGGGCAAATAAATTTAATAAAATTTTAATTAACAAAGAAAACCAGTTACAATATAATCCAATCCTATTGAAGGTGGACTCCTCTATGATTAGAATATGATTTTATATAACGCAGTATAGCATACTGGCTTCATTTGTTGCAAAAGACTTACAGGCATTTCAAAAGCTACAGTATAATCATCAATTCTTGATACAAAACAACAGGAAAAAAGAAAATGGCCCGGAGAAAGAATAAATGAAGATGCTACCTTTCTTTTAAACTGTGAGAGAGAAAGTTTGATAAAGGGAGATCTGAAGGAAATATCACAAAGCAGAATGATTAAAAAAAGACAGCTAAAAATATTTTATTATGTTATTTTGGCTGCCCTCTATATTTTACTCTGTCAAAATATTTTACTTATTTGACTTTTTTTTATATGAATATAATGAAATGTACTCATCAATAAAAATAAAAAGAGAGATAATTATGTTTGAAAATTTAATTTCTATTACATCCACCGAAAATCGCCATCATTGTTTTAATAATCAATCCAGATTTTAAATAAATATAATTTTAATGATTTTTTTCAATAAAAAAATTGTAAATCTCAAAATATTTCTTTTTATTTATAATAAAAATAAAAATATTATTCTTAATAAAATGATACTTTTTTGGGCTTTTGGAATAAACATCTTTCTAAACAAAACTAGATTATCAATTTTTGAATCAATTGATATCAATAATCTAATTAAAATTTGAAATTATGTTCAAATTCGTTTATATCATTTATGACGAATGAAATAAAAACCGTTATTGAATTTAAAAAATTCTTTCGTCTAAATTTTATTATTTTTCTCGAATCTTTCCATTGAATTACGCTGATTAATCTGCAATACTAGAACTAGTCAGCTCCTCATTCTGTATTTTTATAATTTAAAACTATAATATTAGGAGGAGGAAAAATGAAAAGAACTTAAAGGTCATTAGGCTGGTTTGTTGAAAAACCTAATATACAGGTGGAATGGGTGTTAGATGCTTAGGATCAATTAGCTTCAAATGTGTCAAAAATATTATAGTGGATTAGGGTACAATTGTACTGGATACTGCAAAATGATTTGTAAAAGAAATTAACGAGCCGTTTGGGACAGAAAATACGTATAATCGTGACACTTTTGAAATTTTTAAAATACTAGAAAAATTTGGCAGCGACAAACCGTTGGCTTGTAATATTTTGAGAGCGATTAATGATTATGAAAGTTATGGTATGGAAATAGGTATATTATTGTTACTGGTGCAGGATTGCCTTTAGAACTTCTATTCTTACGAAGATTATATAATCCTTATAATTACTTACTGTGTTCATCTCGGCTAGAGCTTTAAAATCATTTAAAAATGAAGCTGCTGGAAAAATCCTGGTGTTGTAGGGTCAAAAGTGGAGGTCACCAAGGAACTTTCGTACTGACAGATGCCCTCCTGAACACCAATTAAAGCTATTTTACCTGCAGTTAAAGAAGAAGAGATACATCGGAGGAATGCCAGTGCTTGCAGCTGGTGGAATTTGGGACCTGATATTCAAAAAAGGCCATAGGTAGGTACAGTGCTGTTCAAATGGGAACTAGATTTATTAGAACTCCTTCAGATGTGACATGGTGAAAATTTCAAAACTTTAATAAATGCTAAAGAAGAGGACATTATAATTGTTAGTTCGCCAGTTGGTTATCAGGAAGAGCTGTTAAAATAACAATTGAAAATTTGGAATAATAATAGCCAATTCAATGTATTAATTGTGTTCCATGTGGACGGAAGGTGCAAACTGTCCGGATGCTATCCTTTGGTGATATTTGGAATGCTCCAAATTCAGGTAAACTTCAAACTGGGCACTTTCTTTTCCGAACTAACGGATACAAATTGAGAGATTGTACATGTAAAGGTTTAATTGATGGTGTGACTGGTAGGAAAAATGAATTTTCAGTGAAAGATAAATTTCTCATTCTAGAATAATGTGGTAAAACTACTTTAAGTCAAACAAAGTTGCCCTTGTTTGCTCAAATATACTAAAGTGTATATTTGATTTTAAATAAATTCGAGTAATAAAATTATAAATTAAAAGTTCAATTCAAAACTGAAAAATATAAATTTATTTCAGCAGCCTCAACGTTTTGCAGCATATTCATCTTCGTCTTCATCATCTTTTCCATCTTCTGAAGTATGCCCATATTACAGTTTGTTTGTTGAAATATTTAATTCCTATTATTCCAATAGTACAGTAATATACTTACAATACAAACAGGGCTCTAATTCAAAATATGCAAATCTTCAGCTCTAAACCTTTACAAATGCTTACATTGTGCATACATTATCAAATATATCATCGTCAAAACACCTGGATTTTTTTCTCTTTTTTCTACAAATAGAACCAAAGTATGATAAATCCTATTAAATTCAAAATCCTTCATATAACATCCAACGGATGTAAAGGATAATTAATTCCACCAGCTGGAGTATCTAACGGAAGCCAATCCCACAGTACAATGGTTTGAATTTTTGCTTGTCTTAAACTCATTGATTGATATGCATTCCACCATTGACTAATTTCCCTGAAAAAATTACAACATGTTGTAAAGTTGTACTTTCCATGAACTTCCCATTTGCATAAATTTAAATCTGAAACGACCGACGTCAAGCTCCAACTCCCATATCTGTGTTATAAATTTAATTTTACTTTTGTAATGAAAAGCTCTATAAAAACTCTATAATTCCACCATGGTTTTCAGTCCTTCGACTTTAAAAATTGAAATCGGATTGCTTGCATAGTCGAAAATCTAAGAATTTATGGCTGTCTCAACCAATTGATATAAAACAATGGCTGTAAAAACAAAATCTTCAACTATTTTCTGCTTCACTCCTCTTTTCTGCAACATCATCAGCAGACAAATAAAAATCCAATAGAAAACAGATATACATTAAACTATATTCTTTAATAAACTCCTCTATTTTAAATAAAATACGGTTTCATTTAATTATTTTTTCTCCTAATTGTTTTCCAATTCCTCCTCAAATACAACCTTGAAAAATTCTTCAATTTCTTTCGAAATTTCACCTAAATTCCAACTCTCCTTAAGACTTGTAGCTATTTTCCTTTTCCACCTATTTACAATTGTAACCTCTTTCTTCTAAAAGCTGAAATTGTTGTTTTTATTAACAACTCCTTCTCTGTAAATAGATACTAAAAGTATTTGTTCTATTTTCTTCTTCTTTACAAGTAATTCAAACCCTAAATTTTTAGCTTTTCTTCAATGAATTTTCTCAATTCATATTTTCTTTTTATCATGTTGTCTCAATTCCTTTATTAACAACATCTTCTACTGATTTTATATCAAAAATACAAATTAATGAAATTGCTGGGTGTAGGTGTTTCTCCATTCATTTCTTCAAAATGTTTTCATATTGTTGAATGTACAAATAATATTTTACAGTAAATCTTTCCATAGCTTTTAAGCATCTTTAGCCTAGTACGCAATCCTAGTGGTATTAAGTCTTTTGGCTTCCTACCCAATCAACGTCTACTCTGAGTGTCAAAATCAAACTCATTTGTAAATTACTTATCAACAACTAATAAACATCTGTACTGGTCAAATCTCTAATGTTTAATATTCAAAGATTCCTACAAGTTTCACTGCATTAGCTAAAATCCCTTTTACATCACTATTGCCAGCCAGTAGCACATCTTCTAATTTGTAACCATTCATATTCAAATTAATTACTTCTAATCCATAAATTTCAGCAATTTTCTCAGTATCTCAAAATATCAGTGTTTACAACAATAACTTTATCCCTTTTTGAAAAGTTAACTACATTTCTTCCATAACACCTGTTCCTGAAAGTCACTACTAGGCCTCATTTTTGTTTGGCTTTCAAATTTCGTTAGTTTCTCTCAAAACTTTTTAAATGCAGGTATTCTGTGGTGTATTATATCCTTTCTAATTCCTAATGCTCTTTACAGGATATTAGTTGGTCCCAGTATTATGTAATTTCACCCCAGACTCATAATTTATCCTCTAAAATTTTTTTCTTTTATAATTCTTTTGTCAAATTTATCATATTCAATTTGTTAATACGTTTTCGATTTCGTCTAATCTTAACATATTTGGTCCATCCGTGGTATTTGGATTTTGGTGAACTTCAGCAAATACTCCGTCTACTCCTAAAACAATGCTGCCCTCGCTAACGGATACATGACACTGGCTTTCCTGATGTCTCCACCTTGTCCTCCTGGTATTTGTACAGAGTGCGTTGCATCAAAAACCTGGATATCAAATTTATTTCTAGCAATCCTCTCATATCTGCAACTAAATTATTTGCCATCAAATGTCGCTCCTCTACCACAAGCATAATGTTTTCATTTCAATTTCGGAGATTTTTCTAACTTGTTTTTCCATATCCCACAGCTTTAAAATTGTCGCTTTTTACATTATTGCTTTTCAGTTTCTCCTGCGGCAACTAATAAATCGTTTGTCTACACAAAGCTGGTATTGCAATAAATCTATAACATGCTTCTTTACATTGCAAAGGTTCGTGAATATCTGTCGCCAAAGCTAAATCATATTTTCAACTCTCAGATAATTGCAACCTTTTCAAGTCAGGCCCTCTAAATGAAGATTGTTAACCTGTTAGCCTTATCAGGGCACGAAAATATATTGTATTCTAATTTATCAGTTATTTCTTTTCATTTTTCCAGCTACCATTACTAAATCTTCCGATTCAATAACGCAAGTCCCTTCTATCAAAACGTTTTATCATTACCAACGAGTAATTTATATTAATTTTGTTTTTACATTATCAGTGTACCAATTTTCCTTTCCAAAAATTTTCTGTTTCTATTATCTTAGCAAATATGAAAAAATCAACAATATCTATTTATTTTTAAAATTAAATTAGGTGAAACCTTTTGATAAATAAATCCACCCAGTTGGTGTAAATACGCTCCATAATCCGTAAACATCCACAACACCAAGCTGATACCTTTCATGATGACCTTCACTTTTGCCATCAATATAACTTTATTTACCATACGAAGCTCCTCCTGGCAGTACTAAAGCTGCTGTGTTGTAAGCTCTGAAGCCTAAAGTTATCGCCACAGGAAGAAATATTACCACCAAGTACTAATTTAAAAGTGGGGCTACTAATGTTTGGTTTTATTTGCCATGCTAACAAATTCGTAGTATACAATGCAAGCAATACTAGAGGACTCGCTAGTCCAGCCATGCTCACAATTGTTTTTCATAATAAATGGTTGCGGAATTCTAAATAACGACTGTCTTCCTTCTAAAATCCTAAAATTATCGGATTTTCATTATTCCTTTTAGGTTTTTAATCCGTGTTTTATCTAATTTTTGATTATTGCCTGAACTCATTAATTAGACAATTACAAGTTATATTATATAAAATTAAGACTTGGCTCCGATTATCATTGAAACAGCTCTGATTTCCATAAAATATTTTGGATATTGCACGAACCCTAACAATGCCGCACTACTCTAAATCATGAACAATTCACCTCTAATATCTTTATCCTTCAATATTTTGAAATCCTCATTACCGTTATCTGAAAAATGTTGCTAAAACAAAATTAAACACGATTTCCATCCCAAACTTCAATAAAATTTGGAAACTGTCGTCTAAAGTAAAATTGGCAATGAAATTTTAATACAAAATTGTTAATTTATTTGCAAGTACATCAATTTTCTATTTTATTTAAAACAAATCCTAATGTAGTAAAAACAGGCATCATAACATTTAAACTAAAAATAAAGTCTTTGCCCATCATCCCTTTCATTCGTTAACAAAATAAATTATATTCTTAGTATATCATATTTTCCTTGAATTTTAAATTTTTTAAATAGTTTTTATATCATGCAAAATATAACTGACTCTTCTAACTTTTTGAGAATTTTTCTAGATTTAGTTACCTCTTTTAATTTTCTTTTTGTATCTTCTTCTAATGCAGTACCGTCTTCTGCGCAAACACTTTGGTTCTGTAATTTCGTATCCTTTATTTTCAGTCCATTCCACTTTACTTGCCTCTCTCTGAACTGAATATCTTGTTTGTCATTTTCATCTTCAGTTTAATCTTAAGTGATGAGGACAAACTCTATTCATAAACCGCACCTCTCTGTCTCAGCTATGATACAAATGTGGATCTCTCGCTTTATTAGCATTTCCAGTCACACTGCCCATGTGACCAGCTTTCACCATGTCTCCCGAACTTCCACAAAACCTTGCTGGGCCCTCCTTGTCTTCGGCTTTGCCATAGGTGTTCGTTCAAAAGTTTTTTCCTCCAAATAGTTCTTTTGACTTATAATCACTCCTTTTAATTTTCAAGATCATTTAGTTGCTTCAGTAATTAATCCATATCCATTTTGTCTTTTTAAATCCACAATTTTACCATCTAAAACTGCAAAACATGTCCAGGCTTAGCAAAAATATCACACCTTGATGTGGTCAGACCCTCAAACATTCAAATTTCGCCATATTCGGCTTTTCTTCCCCACCATAGTAAAATATATTGTTATCACAAATCTTTTACTGGATTAGTCGATTTATTGCATCTTCACTGTTAGATACATCTATTCATTTGATTTTTATGAAATAATGAAACTTCTTTAAAATTAAGCTGCTACTAAAAATTCCCAAAATTATTTTTATTTTAGAACTTGATTTTCATCTTCAAATTTAATTATTATTTTCCATATTTTATATACAATAAAATACTATTAATCTTCAATGTTTTAATGAATTACATAATTTGGTTTTCAAAATTTTAGTAACTCCTCACCTAAACATTCTTCACCTTTATACGCAACCACGATTTGCCCTAACGTAACCATGCCTTGGTCATCAAAATCACTTCATATTCTCATTTAAATCATTAATTGTCGCTTTCGTATCTGCTTGTCTACTCTATTAAATTTATGACACATTCTAAAGGAAAAAGCATCACCAAGTTGTAATAAAATTAAAGTCTGTCACCAGCCAAATTGCTGAGTAAAGCAATGGTCACTCCCTTCCGTATTTTAATCAGCAGTTTTCTCTAAATCTTCTATCACAACAAACCATGGCTCTCAGTACCTTCCTTCTGTTCAATTCCAATACCTTTCTGCTTGTCAATAGTGTACATTAATCCATGATGTTTTCTAAAACTTTTCCTTGAATATTTAATATCTACCTTTTGCTGGTAAATATTTTGACAAAAATTCATTCATTCTCTCTCAATAAAACAAATTTGTACTATCTTTCTTTTAGCCGTAGCCAAATTATATTGCTGCAATTCCTAATTTTGGCTTTTCCTGACCCTAATTGAATATACTTTTCAACTGCTCTTGATTTGCTGACATAAAAATATGTTTGATCACTTTATTATTATCAACTCCACGGCATTGTCGATTTTATCTTTATTTCATGCTATTATCGAATATAACATAATGCCCTATGTACATAGTACACCAATTTCATCGCGCATAATCAAAAGCTCTCTAATTTAATCTCTTTATTACATTACATCAGGGTTTGGGTCTTCCTTTTTATATTCATTTTAAAAAATAAGTAAATACTTTATCAATACTCTTTTGAGATTCACTGAATAATAGAAATTTTAATTGTTCAGCCACCTGGTATCTTTGTAATCTTCCTCAAACCCTACAAACTCATTTTGTCCTTTTCTTTTTTTGATTTTTCATAAAGCACCTATTACTTCATATCCTTGCTCTTTCAAAAGTTATACCACAGAAATCAACTCACTCGGACATTCCTAATACAACTTTTTCTTTTCATTTCTTTTCTTTCTTTCTAGTATTCTTTGAATACGATAGATTTGTAAGAATTCTTTTATTTACCTTTTTCATTTGGTTTTTACATTTCCCACAAAATATTTTTAATAAAATAATTCAAAAACATTTTCATATTTTCTTAAGTGTCTACTAAATTCTGAATAATTTCTACTAAAAATTTAATACCTTTTTCTATGTGTATTTCTTAGTATTAATATTTGTTTAATTATAAAATTAATAATATATATATTATTAAAAAAATACGAAATTATATAAATGAATAAATATAAATATAAAACAAAAGTTTATAATCAATGAGTTCAAAACTCTTTTACAAGGGTTAACAACACTAACCTAGTTTTGATTGTAATATTACAAACGTTACTTTTTTTAAAAATTTTTCTTCAAAAATGAACCATAATCGATGTTATAAAATTTCTATACAAATAATTTAATTGGATTTTCAATAAAGTCGTTGCGGTTATCTATCGAAAATTGAAGAATTTTTGAAAATATTTTAAAACTATCAAACAAATCATTTTGTTAGGAGTCCTTTAGGAAATTTTGTTTTAGAACTTTCTGATATCAACGAGGACGCAAGAAAAGAAACCCAATAATCTTTAAAAGCTTGAATTACAATTTCATTTTTTACACAACTTTAAAATATTGCGCTGAATCAGTGCGAACATGTTGATACAAACTGTTGGTTATAATTTCATTACTGCCAGAATTACGGTCGCTTCGGTTAAAACTAGAAAAAAATAATCTTGCTACAAGATTTTCTTGAATTTTAAATGTATTTTTTTCAAAACGCAGAAAAAATTAAAGAAACTTCTAGAGATAATGCTTCAAGATTCTGATGTCAAATTATCAGACAAAATGAAGAAAATGAATCTGCTAAATTTCAGTTATCTTCAAAATGGATTCTGCTAGTACTGGTTTTAAATCATGAATTTGGAGTAGTGTTTCGTATTATTCAGACTTAGATAAAGTCAGGTTTCGCGTTGCTGTTCTACACTGATAGTAATTCTCAAAAAGAATTTCTTCAGAAAATTTTCAAATGAAACAAATGAAAAATCGAAAATGATAATCATTCAATCGACGATAGAGATATTGCTAGTGGTATAAACCAATTTTTACAGATGACGACGATCAATTAGAGATGAACTTGATAAAACAAAGTTTAAAATTTCCAGATGATTCTTTGGAATCACAGTAAAAGTTCTACTGAAACTCTGAACATACCGATGAAAACTACAATTTGAGCAGTGAAATTCAACTTTAAAAAGATAAGCTAAATTATTAAAAATAATAATGAAATTTTGAGGGGTTTGAGTTCCCTCATTTTATTTTGTAATCCGTTATTTTTCATGAAACTACTTTTCCATCTTCTGTTCATACTTGATAATGTAGTCTGTCATACAAATAACTTTCCAGTTTCTAAAACCTTTTTGTAAATTCTACATTTTTTTCATCAATATCTCTTCGTTGTTATATCTTCTATCGGCTGGCTTTTACAACGCCGCTTCGGCTTTAACTCTGGTGGGACCTGAACTCCAACCGATGAGCAACGCCAGTATAAAAAAACATCGCCAAAATATTTTTTTGTAATTTATTTTTTCTAAGATTTCTTTTTGTCATAATCTAAATCACATTCACTGTAATTCTATATTATTTTTACCTCAAAATGCTGCCTTCTTCTTCTTCATCCAAATAAAAATTTTATTCCTTTCAATGCAATCTGAATTTCCATAAATTATGTTGGCTGTTTCTGTGTTCAGTATCAATATTTTCTCAAAATACGACAATTTTCTCATTGCTAAATATTTTAATTGTAAATAATTCTGGCATTTTCCTCTCCTTTGTGCCAATTTCAACAAAGATTTGCTCTACAATTTTCTGAGATTTTTCAATATTACCCACCAGAGTAGCGCCCAAGTCTGTTTTAGAATCAGCTGCTACATACTCCTTACCATTAAATCTTAAGTGCAATCTCGTTTACATTATGTTTATCATTACATCTTAAACTTCCTTTTTATTGTCCCATCCAGCCTCTGTAAACAGCTGACAACTCCATACCATCAATTTTAACATTATTTCAGCAACTCATCAGTTTCTTTTTTAAGATTCAATTCTTTTATCTGTTTTGTGACAAATAATAGTACAATCCTTTTTCAAATCTACAACACTATTTTTATAAACATCGCCAAATAATTCATTTTTCAACCTCATCGCAAAAATAATATTTTTAATTTTGTGATTATTCACTCCAGCTCTCATTAAATTCAGCACAAACTTCAAAAGTATGTAATTCGGCCTCATCTAATTTCCTAATATCATTGTGTTCAGAATACATAAATTCTGACATTTTTCGATAATTCTTCCGAATTTCTATAAATTAGTGAACCAATTCTCCCTTCAAGCAAATATCCTCAACATAATTAAAATCAACGTGTTGTATTACTTACGCGATGGTCAATGTTATTGATTCCTTACGCAATTTCTTCTCAACTGATTTTCCATATCTTTTCTTGGTTCGCACAATCCAAGCTAATAAATAAATGCGGCATCCCTTCAACCTTCAAACTCATCGCGAACTTATCAATTCTCTCTTCCAAAATGCGCTATACTTTTGGCGATTCATCAGCAATCTGTGCCTTACCTTTTTTTCTAAATTTTCCTTTTTAGAAATGGCTATCATAAAATAAATACAAAATTGATCCCAATGCCATCTCCATCACAGGACTAATATGAGCTGTCAAACATACTTTTGCCTCTTTTATCTTTTCAGCAATTTTTTTTTCTGCGGTAGCATTCCCCTTAAAATTCCTTTTATATTTTTCAACCATATATTTTTCTCCTCTTTTATTTTTTATGACACCAATAGTTCTAACTATAACCTGTTCCAATTCACTTTTACTTGTCTTTCCATTGCTTGTATGGTATTATCTGTCATAGCTATTTATTACTAAACAGTACGTCCATTAACCGAATTTTTGGTATCTGATTTCCTCCTAATTTTCTTACAGTAGCTTTTGCAGCTGATTCAGAGCTAGTGATGCTACTTGTAAATATTTTGCAGGCCTTTACAGCAGCTTTTTCTTGCTTAGCCTTCGGCTTTGCTTTAACAGCAACTTCTTGTTGAGCTTTTTTGCCAGCAATTTTGCAGCTTCAACATTGTTGTGCTTTCTTTTCAGCACTTTTGCAGCGGCAGCTTCAGCCTTTCTTTAACTCTTGTTTTTCCTTTTTAGCCTCTAATTCTTGTTGCTCTTTCTTTTCTTCTTCTTGTTTTTTTGCCTCTTGTTCTTTTTAGCTTCCTCTTGTTTTTTTGCTTCCTCATTAGCTTGACTGAATTATTTTTACTTGTTCTTCAGTCAGATCGTCCTTTTCTGCCCATTATTTTTCAATCAACTTTTAGTATCTGAATCTTTAGAAGTTATGACCTGTACATCCTTATTCGTTTGATCAACAGTCTGTTGAGGCATCAAGTGTTTATAATCTTGTGTAACATGAAATCTTTTCTTTAATTTTTATATTTTGTTGTTTCTGAAGTCCTCTTTCTGGCTCTGCTTTTATAATTAGAATATTCAACACCCGCATATGTTATTACTCTCTTGTTCCAATATTCTCAATATTTTAAATGGATTAACAAAAATGTCTCTTTTCGTTTTATAAATTTATACTTTTTATCTTCTCTAAAATGGTAACTATTTCTTAAATTGGCTATGATATAAAATTCTCTCTCCTTCACTTTATTTTTGTATTCTAATTTTAATATTAAATGACATTTTTTTATTTCCTAAAATCATTTTATCACAATATTTTTTACATCATCATAAAATTTATCTTAAAATTTCCTTCACTAATTTTTTGATTTTTGCAACTAATTCTACAAATTTGTTGTATTCCATTCCTGACTCATCTGTTATTGAATCGAAATCGATCTAATTATTAAAAATCCTTTCCTAATCTTACTTCATGCAGCTCCACTTATATCCACAAAATTTGAAAATCACTGAAATTTCCATCTTTTGCTACAAACTGATCACCTGTTAAATTCTGCAAAAAAACAATCTTTTATATCCTAAACGTTTTTACCTTTTCATTAACTCTTTGTCAACTTCAAATGCCTCTTTCATTTGAAATTTGCCTAATTATATCAAACTCAGTCGCATCAACATCATGCTAAGAACATCTGACAATAACAATATCTCCAACATTCAATTCCTTATTAAGCGACCTTAACCCGGAAAAATAACCTTCTCTACATCAAATCTATCAATCAAAAGTGTCTTGATCAAAGCCGCGTACCTTCAATCCCAGATTTTCAAAAAAACAATATCTTTTCGCAAGGACCCTCGCGCAAAATGATATTCCTCAATTTCTTCTTGGTAACATCTGTCATTTTTTTTATCAATCAACTTCCTGATCTACAACTTGATTATTCCACTCATTTCTTCTCCTCTCGTTTTTCATAACTTTCAAATTATTATTTTAATTTTTTTAGTCTAGTCTAATTTTATTTTGAAACTTTTCATTGTGTGTATTATATTAAATATTTCGTTTTTAGTAAACCATGCAATATTAAATACAACATTTGATATTTTTTAATTAATTTCAATATGTATATTTATAGTAAAACTGGCACAAACTAAACTCAAAACGCAGCTAGCTTTAACTAAACTCTTAAATTTGTAATTTAAATGAATTTTTTAGTATAAAATTAAAAAGAGACTATGCTTCACAGTCTTTATAAGAAACAATTCTTTGATAATCTAAATTTTAATAACTCATCTTGATCCTAGTCACCTCTAATATTTTACCTTTATTATATATCTCAGTCCTTCATTAGTCCAAATCTTACACTATCAATTCCAAAATTTAAGTCAAATTTCCCATTTCCTTTTCTATCTTCCTTTTCATTTCTCAGTATGCAATCTGCTGTGATATAACGAACTCTGGCCTGATTTAATCTATTAAGTTTTCCAAGTTCATTTCATATATATGCAATACCCGACTGATAAATTGTGTTACTGACAGTAGTTGAATATATTTAAACTCCTTCCAATTTCAGAACTGCTGACGTCATTTCCTTTAACTTCCAAGTTCATTTGACCATTATCAACTTCTTTTATGTCTGTAAATCGTCCATATTTATTCCATTTTACAGCTCCAGTTCACCGATAGTTTTTCAGACAATCTTATATCATAGCCTAATTCATTTTTAAAACACTCCCATGGGTGTAATAATTAGCTTTAGACTCAAGTATCATCTGCAACTTTAATTTTGGTGCATACTATTTATTCCACAAATACATCTCCTGAAATTGTCCATTTAATGAACCATTTTGATCATTTTTTAACGACTCTTGTTTCGGGCTTCCTTTAATCATTGCCTTCTTTGATGGTCGATTTTCACAAATCTTTAGAACAGTTGTGACAGCTCCAGCATATACCATCTGATGTTTCCAGTTTTGGATGTTTGCATATGAACATAAGCTACTCCATAGGCATCACTGTCATAGTCCACAACTCCAGCTGCTGTGTTTGCTCTGTTTCTCTCATTCAATGGATTAATCTTGTCATTTTGTCAAGTAATTTTCAATCTTTCTGCAAATATCCAATTTCCTTATCCAATTCATTTCTAATAGCATTAATTCGTTGCGATGTTCGAATATTGTAACCTTTCCTTTTCATTTTACAGCTTGTTTAAATATATACGGTTCATCTTTCTTATATCGGCTAATCTATTAAAAATTTTTCTCCTAATTGACTCTTTAACACCATATCTTTGTTCAAGTCCATCTAAAAATTTCTATTATCAATTGTTTTTTCATTTCTGTTTGCAAAAATTAACGTAAAATTGCATCATATATACAGTTTTATCGGATGCTATCACATTCCTGATTCTAAATGCTTTCCAAGTCAAACTTACTGAATCTCATTTACCTTGGCTCCAGTTAATTTCTCCTTCTAAAAGTATTGTTGTGGTTGTAAATATTGTCCTATTTGGATCGCTTTTGCATTTAAGAATTAGTAACTTCAGTTTCCCATTGAATTTATCTGTAATTCTGATAAATTACTCAAACGCCTTTCAGTTTGTATAGTTATTCTGAAGTATCATACATTTCTACATACAGATATTTATTACATAATTATGATTATCTGTTAAATTTCCTGTAGTACTTGTGGCAAATTACATTTTTCCATCGTATTAATCGTTCAACATGCAGCCGGGCAAGTAATGATACTGGACTTAGATTTTGGTGTTTACTACTGATTTTTCTGCTACAACTCGCCTATGCCGTTTCAAGTGGTCGTTTGTTGAGTATTACTGCTTCCTCCTTAATTCGGTAAAACCACTGGCTGTGGTGCTATACCCCAATCATATCACTTCAACAATTTTTATTGTTATATTTTTAATAATTCACTCATTTTGACGACTACACAACTTGTTCAGTTCCAGTTCCACTTGCAGTTGGCGTTGTCTAGATGTTCCATAATTTTCTCCAGTAGCATGATTGTCCAATGTACATTTCAACTGTATCAATACACTCGATGCGTAGTTCCTCTATTTGTTGCTTTTTTTTTCGAACCTGGAAGCATACATTCCATACTATTATTTTCTGTAACATTGGTATTCCATGATTTTCTACTGTTCCCTTCTGCTTGCCATTCCAACTCCACTTTTCCAGTTTTGCGGACCAACTGGTTGTTTTATAATTTGCGGCGTGATTCATGGATAGATAAATTCAATATGATTCCTGATTTCAAATTAATATCTCGATTTACAAAATGCAGGATGAATAGATTCCATAGCTGTTGCTTCCATCACATGCAGTTTTGATTCTGTTTTCAGTTTTCACCTAAACTTTGTGGTGCTTTTGAATAGATGTAAACTGAATTTTCTCCTATATGAATATCATTCGGTGCTTTGGTATATATCCGTCTTAGTGTTTGGGCTGTTATCAGGTATCAACTAGATCCGTTCAACAACATCCGGCTATTTAACAACCGTGGGTTTTGGGCTACAGTAGCGGCATCGTCAATGTATATTCCTGCATTGTTATTTGCCTTAATTTTTCCTCAATGAATCGACACTCTGGTCACTTGCGAATAAATTCCTATATCGTTTCATTGTCTTTACCGTTCATTTCTATGTTTCTTAAAATACCATATGGTGTCCAATATTTGTTATATATCTCTTAATTCTTCTTCATTCAAATTCAACATATAACCGTTTACGGATCATCTCCTTGTTCTATCAGTTTCATTTCAGGAGAAGTTGGGCAGCATTTTAATATCATAAAAATTTTTTCAAATCAGTGCTGTTCCCTTTTGTTCCAAATAATTTAACAATGCAAATGCATTAGTATTCCAGTTGAACATGGGTATTAAGTTCTTCACCTTCATAATTTGTAACAGCACCAAAATTAGTCCAGCAATTGCGCGTTATTTCCTTATATTGCTGTCATTTCCCTCCTTTACCGCCAGCCAGGCTTTAGATGTAGATGGAATGGGTTTATTATCGGATCAATACTATGCTTTTTGTCATCTGCTTCTCCATCACCATACATTGAAATTTCTTCAGGTAAATTCATAATATCTGTTTCCCAATTTTCTCGATGTAAAAGCACTATTAAAAATAAGGTTCGTAGATGGATCTATATTAAACATGAAGCGTCTATTTATACGAAAGTCCCAAAATTCCAAATGGTTTTTACCACCAACATGTTGGACGAACTTACCATATTTAGTTATTTGTCCATTCAACTGCCATCATTCTTTTCTTTTCTATTTTTCTATACTCTACTTCTAATTTACCAACGTACATTAAACCAACCATAATCAGCACAAAAATCCTATTCACCTTGTAGCATGTTCTGTCATAAAAACTTTGCTGTACAATTTCATTCGCTGCATACCTTTGTTTGAACTTCCAGCAATTGCAAGTCACTGGTGCTAAAAATCTATAATCTATCGCATTCATTTTGACCGTATTTGATTCGCTTTTACTGAACAATGCCTCCACATGCAATCTTGAATTTTTGATACAAACTAGTCTTTTTTATAAACTACTCGCTATCTGAATCACTTTATTAAATTTGCCTTATCAACTGCTGATTTTATTTGAATTGTAGCATCATCCACCCAAAACATATTTATAATTTGTTTTTCATTTAAGACTTGTAATATTTACATTATTTCCCTAAATAACAACTTTCAAGCTATCATTGCAACTTCTTTTCTATATCTATAACGTAGATGTTACAAATTTCTTAAATCTGTAATAACTTCATCATTGAAAGCATCATGCTAAATATTGTTGGAATTTACAACGACTGGTACAACAGTCAAGGCATATCCAGCGGCTTTTCCATAAAACCAGTGTCGCATCATATCATCCATTGCGTTTGTAGAACTGCTTGGCCACTATCAATTGTATGAATTGCGCCACCCCTTTCTTTATATTCTACTTTTGCCTTCCAAATCAATTTTTTGCATTATTAATTGAAACAGTATTCATTGGACTGTCCTGTCACTTTTATCCAGTTTTTGTGCGTGTGGCACCACCATTTCAGCGAAGTCAAATTTTGTACTTTTATGGTTGAGAATCTATTCCACCTATTCACCAAATACTCTGGCTGAGAGGAAGTTTTATTCATTATTTACCATTATTTATAAAACTGCTCAGCATTGCTATATCATTATTATTAATACTGTTGTTATCGGTATTACTATGATCTGTCACTGTTTTTATATAAAGGATCTGTACTCTAATATATTTAACATCTTTTACTTTATCTCATGCCCCTTGTGCCCTTACCAATTATTGTAAAATCCATTTTATTCCATGCCAACCTCCCCAAGTTGTTTTATTGAAGTATTTAGCTGGCTGAATTTCAATATCATTCCTTCTGAAAAGTGATTAACTGTGCCTTTCACCCTGCCAGTTAATAAAAGTACGTCAAGTGCTGAATCTGTATGTGAAAATCTTTACCTTTTGTAAAGTGGTTTTGGTGCTTCCTCAAATTCCTTCAAATTGTTGTCATCTTTCTTCCTTTCCTAAAAATCATTTATTTAGAAATTCTACATTCTTTCATTACTGGTTTCAATAATTTTAAAAGATAAAATACTAATTTTACCTTTTATACTGAGCCTTTCTTTGATTATATAAAAGGTAGTAAGCTTTGTACTGATATTTTAATAAAATATAAATTTAATTTTCATTATAAAATAAAAACAGGATGATAAAATACCTATGCCACAATAATATTATTTTTGAGTTTACACAAAATTTTATACCCTTTTATTTCTTAAAAAGATTTTACCAGCTTTATCTGCTAAATCTTTTGCACCTTCTGTTGCTTTTGTCTATGATCTTTGGCTCCTTCAGTAACATCGATTTTATTATCTTCGTAAATGTTTTTGCATCTGTTGCTTTATCGCTAGGTCTTTTGCACCTTCAAATCTGTAATTTGTTATCTCTAAATGTTTTGCTGCATCTGTTGCTTTATCTGCCAAATCTTTTGCACCTTCTGTTACGTTTTTACAACATCTCCGTCTGCAACGTCTTTCACTTTGTCTACTGCTTTATCAGTTAATTCTTTTCCTTCTTTTTAATAATTTATCAAACATAGTTTTTCCCTCAAAACTTAAATTATACAATAATTACCGACTTTTTAAAATTCAAATATATTACTTGTATAATTAATTATACTATATTTTTCAAGTATATAATTATTTTCAATTTTACAATTTAAAATGATTCATAAAAAAGGAGAGCCCATTGGCTCTAAAATTATTTTACAAATGATAAAATTGTCAGTATAACAATTACAATAAAATTGCACTTGTTGTTCTCACATTTGTCTGTATTTACATCTCCTTTAGCTTCGTGAACTAAAATGCATGTGCAAATACTGGTGCAGTAGCTTGTATCATGTATGTTTTTCTGTCTAAAGCTGTAAAATCATTTGAAACAGCAGCATTTGACATGTATTAATGCCATCAATACAACTGCCGACAAAACAAATCTACGAAACTAAAGCTAATATTGTATCTCTATCAAAATGGATGCTATGAGTCCAGCATCTGCCAAAACTATTCCTATATCATCAACGACAATGGTGTAACAATGGCAATATAATTCAATGTCGAAGAAATAAATTCAGGAACTGGTATTCTAAATCCTAAAAATATTAATGCTATTACAAATCCTACTAATGGTGGAGATAATAATTTTTCTCCAGTCAAATCCTTTTTCCTAAATTTTTCACTATCATAAATAGGATCATTTTGCAACAAAAATGCTCCCAATGTCAAATCGATACCGTATTAGTAATATAGTACATCAAATAATATGGCATACCCGTTCCTCAAATAAAGCTACATTTAACAGCATTCCTATAAAAATTGTATTAGCATTAACTACAGCGTTTATAAATACCCTCGTCTACCACTTCTAATTTTTAAAAACTTTTATTAATAAAATTGCAACAACATAACCGATAATTACCAGCAAGTATATATTAATCTATCTGATAATTTTAATAATTCTTCTAACTTTAAATGTTTAAAACTGAATAAAAATATTGAAGCAGGTAATGCTACATTTGTTATCAATTTTGAAATATTCGCACTAAAACTGTCATGAAACCAATTTTTCTTTCTTAGAACATATCCTAATCCTATAATAAAAACTATTCCGAATATGCTCGTAAGTGATGTTAAAAATATCATCCGTCACCAACTCTTTCTATATTTTTTAGTAAAAAAGACTGGGAGAATCCCAGCCTATTTATTTTTCTATATCAACTATTTTTAATCCAAGGCATTAATTTTCTTAATTCCGCTCCAACTTTTTCCACTCCGTGATTAGCAAACTCTTCTCTTTTTTCTTTTAAGAATGGTTGTCCTGCTTTGTAATCTGCTAAGAAATCATCAGCAAATTTACCACTTTGGATGTCTTTTAGAACACCTCTCATAGCTTCTTTAGTTGCAGGTGTAATAATTTTTGGTCCTGTAATATAATCTCCATATTCAGCTGTATTTGAAATAAATTTCTCATTGTTGCAAGTCCACCTTCGTGAGATTAAGTCAACGATCAATTTCATTTCGTGAATACATTCAAAAGTAAAGCATTGTACTGGGTCATATCCAGCTTCTGTCAATACTTCAAATCCAACTTTCATAAGTTCTACAACTCCACCACATAATACTACTTGTTCTCCGAATAAGTCAGTTTCAGTTTCTTGTTTTGAATGTAGTTTCTAGAATTCCTGATCTTCCTCCACCAATTGCTGATGCCCAAGCTTTGCTACTTCCATAGCATCTCCTGCGCATCTTTTCTACTGCTACTAAACAAGGTGCTCCACTTCCTTCTTGGAAAGTTCTTCTTACTAAGTGTCCAGGTCCTTTTGAGTGCAACCATAAATACACTTATATCTTCTCTTGGAACAATTTTTGAAATGAATCTTAAATCCGTGTCCAAAATGCAATGATATGCTCCTTCTTTTTAAGTTTGGTGCGATATCTTTTTGCATAAGTTTCTGCTTATAATTCATAGAATTAAGATCATAACGATGTCAGCACCTTTTACAGCATCTGCAGTTTCTTTTACTGTAAATCCAGCTTCTTCTGCTGCTGACCAAGATTTAGAACCTTTTCTAAGTCCAACAGTTACATCAAATCCACCTTCTTTTAAATTTAATGCATGAGCATGTCCTTGAGATCCATACCCTAAAACTGTAATTTTCTTACCTTCCAATTTACTTAAATCATAATCAGCATCGTAGTAAACTGTTGTTCTAAAATATTTCCTGCCATTTTTATAATCCTCCTAAATTTTGTATGTATATATTATACACTTTTTAAAAATATTTGCAAATATTTTTTGAGAATAATATATTTTTATATATTTTTAATTTTTATCCTTTTTATGTAACAATTTATATTCTTCACTATTCATGTAGTCGTCATGATTATGCTCGTGTCTTTCTTCTGATATAAAAATGACCGTGACCATGTTCATGGTAATAACATGTGTATGTGTTGTCCCATCATGTGTATGAACTATTATGTGTGAATGGCTATGACTGTGATATTTAACCATTGTATCATACACAACAAATGCACTTCAATTAACATAAAAACAAGTCCAACAAGTACACCAAAAGTAAGTTTTTCTCCATTTACTACAAACGCTAAGAAAGTACCTACAAATGGAGCTACAGCATAATATGCACTGAGTTTTTGCAGCACCTAAATCCCTTTGTGCTCTGATATACATAAAAATACTAAGTCCGTATGCTACAAATCCAAGTAACAAAGCAATTGATATATATCTAATTTCAGGAATACTTTCTCCTAAAATAAGAGCAACTATAAATGAACCACCACCGAGAAAAATCCTTTTAAAGTAACAATCTCATAAGTACTTTTTATCTGAAAGTTTTTCTAGTACAATTATTTTTCAAGTCCCCAACAGCAAGTTGCTAATATTACAAATAATGAACCTAAAGAAAATTTGAAACTTTCAGCTCCTTCAAATGAAAAGAACTATACTTGATATTGTAATAAAACCAATAGCAATCCATAACTTTGATGTTACTTTTTCCTTAAATACTAGAAGCGCAATAAGGGTTGTTGCTACAATTTCAAAATTACCAAGCAATGAAGCATTTGAAGCTGAACCAATATTTATACCAATCATCAGAAATATAGGCGCTGCAATATCAAGAACAATCATTCCAATAGTATATGGAAGATCTGACTTGGTTAATTTTTCATGCTTTTCCTCATCTTTTCTATGAAACAAGTACATAATACCTACACCAATCCCTGCTCCCAGATATAGAAAAGATGCCATAAACGTGGGCGAAATCTTATTCAAAAGTATTTTTAGAAAATGGTGTATTGATTGCATAAAAAATAGCCGCAAGTAATGCTAAAATTACTGCCATAAATTTTTCTGCTTTTATCCATCTAAATAAATCAACTCCTTCTAAGTGATTACTGAATTTACTTCACAATCAACCAAGGTCTATCATTTTCCCAAACAACTTTTACTGGCATCTCAAACATTTCCGATAAAACTTCATCTGTCAAAATGTCTTTTTTTCTACCTTTTGCAAAAACTTTACCATCCTTTAAAAGTGTCACATGAGTTATCGCTGGAATCACTTCCTCGATTTGATGTGTCACATAAATAAATGGAATCGCATTTTCATTTTTAGAATTTTTTTCCAAAACAGACAATAAATATTCTCGAGATTTTACATCCAATCCTGAACAAGGTTCGTCTAAAATCAATAAATCTGGCTCATTCATAAATGCCCGTGCAAGTAATGTCCGTCTTTGCTCACCTTGTGACAATGTTGCAAAATATTTATCCTTAATGTAAGTTATCCCAAAATCTTCAATTATTTTTTCAGCTTTTTTCCTATCTTCATCCGTCACTTCCTGATAAATTCCAATCGAATTAAATTTCCCAGAAATTACAATATCTTTTAATTTTTGCGAATTTAATGTACTCAAAAAATTATTCAAAGTAGAACTCACAAAACCAACTCTATCTCGAATTTTTGTCCAAGCATAATTTCCAAATTTATGCCCAAAAACTCGCACTTCTCCTGAAGTTGGAAAAGTGTAGGCTGGAATCATTCCCAAAAGGGTAGATTTCCCGAACCATTTAATCCTAACAAAGCCCAGTTTTTCTCCTTTATTTATGTGCCAGTCGACACCTTTTAAAAATTTCTCTTCCTTCTCGTCTGAAAGTTATGTTTTTCGTAATGTAAAAATTTCTTCCATAAAAACCATCCTTTCTTTTTTTGTTATTGTTTATAAAAATTATTTTTTTCGATTATTTATATAAAATTAATTTTTGAGAAAATTTAAAAATTTTTGAATTTAATGTCAAAATTTATAATTCAAAAAGTAAATTATATTCTATTAGCAATTTCCGTTCCCATTTCAGCCGTTCCAACTTTTTTCATTCCATCAGTATAAATATCAACTGTTCTGAATCCATCTTCCAACACTTCTTCGATTGCTTTTTCAATTGCATCTGCTTCTTTTGTTAAGTTAAATGCGTATCTTAACATCATTGCTGCTGATAAAATTGTTGCAATTGGATTTGCTATAGTTTTGTCCTGCAATGTCTGGTGCTGAACCGTGGCTTGGCTCATAAAGTCCAACTTTTCCGTCTCCTAAACTTGCTGATGGCAACATTCCTAAAGAACCTGTAAGCATTGAAGCTTCATCTGATAAAATATCTCCAAACATATTGTCTGTTAAAATTACATCAAATTGTCTTGGATTTGCAATTAATTGCATTGCAGCGTTATCCACATACATGTGTGAAACTTCCACTTCTGGATAATCTTTTGCAAGTTCATTTACTGTTTTTCTCCACAATTTTGAAGTATCTAAAACATTATGTTTATCCACACTTGTAATTTTTTTCCCTCTTAATTTTGCAATTTCAAATGCTTTTTTTGCGATTCTTTCAATTTCCCCTTTTGTATATGGCAATGTGTCGACAGCTTTTTCATCAGAATATTCTCTAGGACCGAAATAAATTCCTCCTGTAAGCTCTCTAACTATCATTACATCTAGCCCTTCTCCAATTATTTCATCCTTCAATGGACTAGCACTTTTCAATTGCTTAAACAAAACCGCTGGTCTTAAATTTGTGTAAACTCCCAAGTCTTTTTCTTATCGCAAGAAGCCCTTTTTCAGGTCTTTTATCAGCTCAACATTATCCCATTTAGGCCCTCCAACAGATCCCAACAAAATCGAATCACTTTCTTTACAAATTTTTCGCAGTTTCTTCAGAATAAGGAATCCCATATTTATCAATAGATTCTCCTCCCAAATACCCTTGCGTATACTCAAATTTATGCCCAAATTTTTCTCCAATTTTATTCAAAACTTTTACCGCTTCATCAACGATTTCTGGACCAATTCCGTCCCCTTTTAATAATGCAATTTTGTAGTTCATTTTTACTTCCTTTCTTTTTAAACTTTTATTTATTTTAAATTTTCATTTTTCTTGAATATTTTCTTCTATCTTCATTCGATTTT
>BNJV01000433.1_pt1 | contig 45306 bp, 58 predicted proteins | sample 8540591 | NCBI WGS metagenome assembly BNJV01 (sample SAMD00202457, study PRJDB9452) | human saliva metagenome | host: Homo sapiens
ATTTCAAAGGTTTTTCATTGTTTTTCCAGAATTCGTTATCGATTAAATAGGGAGCGAATATCCAAATATTCTTTAACCTTTTACTTTGCAGAAAAATCCGTCTGAAGGGTCGTCTGAACAGCATTCTACACTATATATATGCTATATCGCAGATTTTCCCGACTTCATACCGCCATACGCCGATATCCTTATTATCCATACAGTCTTAATGCTTCTTTCTCCCACCTTAATCAAAGCTAACGTCCTCCACCGAATAAAAACGATATAATTCAATAAGAAAAAGTCACCATATGTGGTTTTATTTTTCATAACATCATTGCCCATCCGAGGCAAAACCACGCCTTTCCGTTACCGTCTGCAATCAGGTTCATACTCATAGCGAGGAAATGCCATGAAACCCTCAATCCCCCTCATCCTTCTCGCATCCACACTCTGCGCCTGCACCGCCGGCACGCCCGGCATGTCCATCGGTTTAGGCATAGGAACCGGTATCGGACACCATGTCGGACTCGGCACTTCCGTCAACATCCCGATTACCTTAGACAAAAATAAAACCGCCCCAAACAATACAGGCGGCATCAATATTATTGACGAACAAATCGTGACTTATTTCGATACACACGGCAATCCCAGCAACAGCGCCGTCAAGGGCGGCTACTACCGTCAACTGAAAAACAAACGAGGCGATCAATATACCGTACAAGATTTTTACAGCGACAACAGCCGGAAGCGGACAGACCCCTATACCTTAAGCCGCAGCCAACTGATGCAATTCCGCGCCACAGCAAACAACGGCTCACTCACCACATACGCCTATAACGGCACCGTAATGCAACACCAAGAGTTCCGCAACGGAAAACTTGTCAACGTAAAATATTAGACAAAATAGCATCCTGACAGGCCAACCACGCCTGTTGCCATTTGCGCCCCTATTGGTTTCAAAACACAACTATTCACAAAATAAATACTTTTAACATTCAACTATTTGTAATATTACTACGCTCCCATCTGAAAAATAATATTGACACTCAGACGATATAATGCACCCCATTCCCTCGATAGCTCAGTCGGTAGAGCGACGGACTGTTAATCCGCAGGTCCCTGGTTCGAGCTCAGGTCGGGGAGCCATTTTCAAAAGCCTGAACATAATGTTCAGGCTGTTTACCAATCCTACTTTTGGCTTCTTCAGTTCCAATTCATTTTCCCGTCGATCAAGTTGTTTTCACTAATCGCTATTACAGTAGCATAAAAGGTCGTCTGAAACCCCAAAATTTGTTTCTCAGACGACCTTTTCACAACCTTTCTTTGAATACCAAACAATACATATAAAATTTATTAAACAGGGGTATATCTAGGCAGAAATGTATCTCCGTAGCCATCCATTCTTTGGTTGTAATTAACTAGTCAACTCAACAGGCAGAAATTCCAGATACTCCAACTTCAAATCATTAGCCTTTTGTCGAAATTTTTCTGAAACAATCAAAGAACATTTAGTCTCATGTTTAATATCAAATAAATCGTAATCACAATTCTCCAAAATGCCTCATTTTGAGTAATTCATCAACTCCATAAACCTGCTCATATTCACATTCTTTAAGATTGCAACTTCTTCCAGTTCTAACTCTATCTGTTGTCAATCGCATAATAAACACGATTTGATATGATATTTTTGTTTTCCCATTCATATATTTTTAGAGGTTTTATTTGTAAAATATTTGTCTTCATTCCCTCTAAACACCGCATAAATTCTTGGTAATGATATAAGTGTATTCAGATAAGCTACGTACAGGGTAGTCATATTCCCTTAAATTAGAGATTAAAACAAGGTTGTCAGGAAGTATAATTTTTTTACGTTTTCGATTTATTCCCGCATACCAAGGAAGAGAACCATATTCCACTTTAAAATCGTTCAGTTGGAAGGAGGGGAGCAACTCCTCTGGCAATAGATAATTATTGTAAAACCCAACCCCGCATGGAATGTGATGACTGATAGTCAAATAATAAAATTTCATCATTGAAAATCCTAACCCAATCTTCCCAGATATTGATTTGGCAAAAATGGGGCAGACAGTCTGCTTTTTCTCATTCATTTCTAAAATCCCTTATATCACTAACTCAAATACAGTCCGCATCGATTCATCACCACTTCCTCACACACAAATTGTTCTAATACCCACTAAAACTTTTTAATCGACAACCTTATCTATATCGATATCATGAATTTTTCAATTCTTCTATTAAACCCAGGTCGTCTGAAATTTTTCAGACGACCTTTTTGCTTTTTATTTCGACCAGCCTCCGCCCAATGCCTTATACAGCGACACCAGCATCTGCGCCCTTGCCAGCCGCGCCGCAATCAGGTTTTCCTGCACTATTCTTCGGCGATATGTGGGCTGAGGGCGACATCCAGCGTTTTGTAGCCGTTGCGAAACATTTTTCCGTATCGGTCGCGTGGCGTGCCGCCTGATTATGGGCGGTTTGCAGCAGTTCGGTTTGACGGCTTAGCGATTCCATCGCCTTGATACGCGCTGTCAACTTCGCCCAGCGCGGTCAGGAGCCGTTTGTCGTATTCCAGCAATGCCGTCTGAAGACGCGCGTCGGCAGCTTTGATATTGGCCTTTGATGCGGCCGTTGGTAAACAGCGGCGTCTGTATGCCCACCGACAGCAAACTTGCCCAGCCGGTCAGCGAACGGTCGCCGTCGACACCGATGCGTCCGCCCCTGCCCCATAAAACTGATGTTGAACGCGGCAGCAAATCGGCTTTTGGCACTGGCGAATTTGGCGGCATAGGCATTGACTTGCGCGCCTGCGCGCGCAGGTCGGGGCGGCGTTCCAGCAAACCTTGCGGCGTCTGCCTGCCCGGCGCGGAGGGTTGGTGCGCCAACACATCGACAGACGATTCGGGCAGCGTAAACGTCTCGCGGCACGTTGCCGGTCAAAAACGGCGATACTGCGCACATAAGCGGCGTATTCCGCCGCTATCGTGGCACGTTTGGCTTCCGCCGAGGTCAGTTGCACTTTCGCCTCGTTCACTTCATACCCGCTGACATGTCCCGCCTTAAACCGCCCTTCGATATAGCGCACCATCCGCCGCAAAGGTGGCAACGGTTTGGTCGGCGGTTTTCAGACGGCCTTTGTGCCGCACGCGCTTTGAAATAATTGTCGGCAATATCGCCCGCCACCAGCATTTGCGCGCCATACGCCAGCTCCTGCTGCCCGAGTGCGGCATAACGGGCGGCATCGGCATCGCTGCGTTTCTTACCGAAAATATCCGGCTCCCACGAAGCAGTCAATCCGCCGTACAGGCTGGTGCCTTGAGAATCGATAGTGTCGTCGTTTAAAGACGAGGCCTGCGGATAACGCGAGAGCAACGCCCCTGGCATTGCTGTCGAGCGGGTTATCCATTTTGCTGTCATTCGCCCCCCGCCTTGCCGCTCAGTCCGACGGTCGGCCCCAAAATCGGCACGCGCCATTCCTGCCACAGCACGGGCTTCGTTCAGACGGCTGACGGCGATTTTCACATCATGCCCCTGCGCCAAACCCTGCGCGATTAATCCACTTAACACCGGATCATTCCACTGCTGCCACCACGCCCCGATGTCCGCATTGCCCTTCGCCGCCACATCTTGCGTAAATGTTTCAGGCAATTCAACTTGACTGTTTAACGGAACTTCTGTGTTTTTACAGCCTGCAAGCGCCAAGGCTGCGGCAATACACAATAAATGGATTTTGATTGAATTTCATCGTATTTTTCCTTTTTGAAAAGGTTTTAGCGTTCCGTTTTTGGTGAAATTTGCTTCGCTCGTTTTCAGCGTGCGCAGCCTCTTGACGGGGCAACCTTTCAGACGACCTTTCAGAAGATTTTTTGCGAAACCTAGAAACCTGAATGTAAGCCTGCAGGTTTACTGCCCTCTCTAACCCTCTCCCACGGGGAGAGGGGACAAATTGGTTGAAACCCTAATAAGGAGAGGGAACAAATTGGTCGAATCCCTAAAAACGGCTGGGTTTCAGCATCCTCAACCTCCTCTCCCACGAGAGAGGAGACAAAATTGTGGGAAACCCAAAGCATGGTTGGGTTAATGAGGCATTAGATTTTCTTTCTCGAAAAATATCGGGTATCAAAAAGCCTTGAAACTTGGTGGCTAGACAAACCATACCCCTATCGAAGCTAACGCCTATAATAAATAGTCCGTATCAAGCATGGCAAGTTCACAGGACTTGCGCCCGGTTTCACGATATAAAGCCTATATTCATGATAAAACAGCAGGACGAGAAACCCTCATCGACAAGGTCGTCTGAAATCCAATTTCGCTTTTCAGACGACCTTGTGCCGTAAATTAATTCTGCAAATACAATGTTGCTTACCGCACAACAGCTTTTTCCTACCGTTACGCCTTCTATACATCCTTCTCATGACAAGAATGCTACAATTGGCATATTTTTACCGTTATCGGACAGGTGTTTTATGCAGTATTTCTGCCTACTCATCCCCATCCTCATTGGCTATTTTCTTGACGAAATGACCGTCGGCGTCATTTTCGGCTCTATTTTATGGTTGTTTGCGCGGGAACTCGGCAAACCGCGTCAAGAAGAACATGATGCAAAAACTGCAAAACCTGGAAAAAGAAATCGAGTTGCTGAAGCTGCGTTTGACGGCTTTGGAACAAGAAACCGTTCATGATAAAGCAGAAGTCGGGCAGGCGCGGAAACTGCGTGCTGTTTTGTCCGAACATGCCGACGATATTCAGACGACCCCTCGCGCCGCTTCATGAGAAGGTTGAACCTGTTGCAACTGCGGACAATGCGCCTGTCGAGCCGCACATCGAGCCGGTCGTCGCGCCCTCTTTTCTACACCTGTTCCCCCTGTTTCCGCCGAACCTTCCGTGCAGCCCAAACCTGCTCTGTACGCAGACAGCGTCGAAACACCTGCCCAAGTTTCCGCTATTCAAGAAGACGAACGCAAACAAGACGCGCCTGTCCTGCAAACGTCGTCTGAAATGAAGCGCAGATGTCGTCTGAAAATATATCTGAAAACGCAGACGCAGATTCTCGTGAAACTGTTATCCATAAAGAGGAAGGTTTCGATTTCAAATTTCTCCGAAAACCCCATTGTTGTTTTGGTTCCTGCGCGGCAATCCGCTGCTGAAAACCGTATCGTGGTGCTGTTCCTCGGCTTTGGCGCGTTCCTCTTGCGCTTTGCGCTCCGAGCGGATTTATGTACCGGTGGAAATGCGTTACCCGACCGTTGCAGGCGCGGGTCTGGCGGCGGTCATCGGCGGCTGGAAGCTGCAGCCGCAAGCGCGAATACGGCTTGCTGTTGCAGGGCTTCGCGTGGCGGTGATGTATCTGACCGCTTTGGCGGCGTTGAAACTCGCATCCGCTGCCGCCCGCACCGATCGTGTTCGTGCTGATGGTGGCGATGGTCGTATTGATGGCGTTGCTGGCGATCAGGCAAAACGCGCAGATTATGGCGCAGGTCGCCTTGGTCGGCGGTTCGGCGGCGCCCATCCTGGTATCGGACGGCAGCGGCAATTATTCTGGTGCTGTTTTTCCTACTCTTTCCCGCTCAGTGCCGGCGTAGCGGCGATTGCTTGGTTTAAGGCATGGCGGCCGCTGAACCTGACGGGTTTTTGCTGGAACTTTCTCCTATCGCCGTTGTGGGGCATGGCAAAGCCATACGCCGCAGCATTTCGCCACCACCGAGCCTTTTCCTGATTTTACCACTGGCTGCTCTACACCTTCATCGCCTATCTGTTTGCCCGCCGCAAGCTGACGGAAAGCCGCGAAGACACGCTCGCGCCCGTTGCCGACAATGCGACGCTGGAAGAAATTTTGGAACAGCATCTGCTCCCACTGCCTGCGCGTCCACGTCCTCGACCATACTTTGATTGCTCGAGCACGATGGCGGCGGCGTTCGGACCGCAATACCGCATGGTGGAACACTGGCCGTCTGCGGATGCATTCTCTGCGCTGGGCCGCCGCCGTCTACGGGCTCGCGCGCTGATGCTGAAACGGCAACAGGGTTTGTATATCCTGCGTCAGGCGTTTGTTGCCCTGTCGCCGCTTTTTCCTCACGCTCGCCGTTCCGCTTGACTTTTGAACGCGCAACACCGTCATCCTGTGGACGGTGGTAGAATCCGCGCTCGGTATTTCTTTCATGTGCGCCAACAGCGTCCGCATATGCGTTTGGGTGCGCTTCGTCGTTTATCTGCTGGCGGCGCTGACCCAACTGGATGCGGTTATCAGGAGGAGGATCCACCATCCTGCAAGGTCAATGGTTTTACCACCCCTGCTGACCCTGTTCGGACTGGCGCAGCACTTACGCGCAGTGGCACCTCTACCGCCGTAAAGGCTCCGGCACACTGGGAACACAGCTTCAAAAACGCAACCCTCTGCGCCGCCCTGCTCTACACATCCATCCTGCCTTTACTGTCGCGGAACGCGGCAGCATCATCATTTTCTCTGCTTTGGTGGCAGCTGGGCGTTCTGTCGAGGCAAAGGCAAGTCGGACGTGTTCAGCACATTCGCCTTGGGCAATGCAATCTTTATCCTGCTCTTCCAAGCCTCGATTAATAATGAATCCAACGGCTTTCCTGACACACTGGCACCTCTTTGCCGCCGCGCCGCTGCTGTTTGCCGCTGCTCATGCTGCAATATTGCGCGTCCAAAAACCGAAGCATCGGAAAACCAAGGCAAAGCAAGACCAAACCCTCCCGTTCTCGCAGATTGCAGGCTGGGCTATCCTCGTTATCGCCCTGATGTTGGGCGGCTTCGCCACCTACACCCAATGGACGGGCGAAGAAACCCTGTTTATCGAGCTTTGGGCATTGCCAATATTCACCGCCTGTGCTGTTGCTTGCCAACCGTTTGAACTGGAAAAGAGCTTTTTCAGACGACCTCGGCATTCATGCCTCTGTTTGCGCCGCATTTCATCGGCTCATCACCGAACACCTATGGACGGCCGCCGCAGCCCAGCTGCCGCTTGCCGCCGCTACCGTGTTGAACTTTCGTCATTCTGAACAACCGCCGAACCCATGCGCCTATCGGCGGTTGACAAACTCAACATCATCATGCTCGGCATCCTTGGTCGCTTTGCGGGGTGTGGTGTGAGGCGATCGTCTCGACTGCATTTGGTCGCAGCTCGTGGCTTGCCGTACCGCTGGATCGGCGGGTCGTCCCTTCACGCAGCAGCGGCGGCGCGGCTTTTCAGGACGACATCAAAGCCGCCCATCGGCATTTCGCCCCGCCGATAGCCGCTCTTGCCGCCGCAGGATGGAGTGATATGGACGAACTTCTCCTCCACCTGTTCTCCAACCCGCGCCGTTGCCGCATATCCCGCCGCTTAACCCTCTGGAGCTCGCCTGCGCCGGAACGCGCGTGGTTCGCGCCCTGAAGTCGCCGCCCGAAGCCCCGCCTTTGGAATACCGTCGCGTGAACGCGCCCGGCGTCGCCGCCCTCGCATTCATGGTCATCAGCGCGGGCGTGATGCGCCTCCATGGCATTTCTACGACAGCGGCATCACTTGGCAACTCGACATCATGCTCCAATCCTTCGGACTGCAAGCGTCAGCCTCCGTCGTCTGGGCGAGGACCGCCATCATCCTGATGGTGTACGGCAACCGCCGCAAACTGCGCCCCTTCTGGATGCAACGGGCGCGGCGCTGATGGCCATCGTCGTCGTCAGTCTCTTCCTCATCGAGCTTTCAACAGCGGCGGCATCGCCCGCATCGCCTCCTCTTTCATCATCGTCGGCGTGCTGCCGCTCTTGGCCTGGCCAAGTTCGCGCGCCGTTCCGCCCGCAAAGCGGTGGAAACCGAAGAGGACAAAAGCATAGCCCAGTCCCAAAGCAGTGTCGTCTCGAAAACCGACGGCAAGTTTTGCTAAAATATTGCAGACGACCTCTCAGGGCATCCTGAACCAACCCGTGACATGGCGGTGGCACCCATCGACCGCTTTTGTCAGGCCTGCGTCAATTCCAAGCGTGCTTTACCGATTATTGATGGATTATAGTGGATTAAATTTAAATCAGGACAAGGCGACGAAGCCGCGTGGACGAGTACAGATAGTACGGCAAGGCGAGGCAACGCTGTACCGGTTTAAAAGTTAATCCACTATAAAACTACTACATACAAAATGAGCAGTCTAAAGAGGAGATTAAAAATGCTTAACCGCAGCGAACTCGATTGATTTATTCCTGTTCCGGATGTTCTGACGTGGCGCAACTTGCCAACAATACCGCCAGCACTCGATCATGCCGGCGAATTTGAAATATCGTGCATTTCCGGCGTAGAGAGCAAAGTCGCACCTTTGGTACGCAAGCGCAGTCCGGCAGGCCGATGCTGGTCATTGACGGCTGCCATCTGCATTGCGCCAAGTCGTGTTTGGAAAACGTAGGCGTCGAAATTTCAGAAGAACACCACGTCAAACTCTATGACTTGGGCTACAAAAAGCGTTTTGGCAAAAGCTATGACGAAGCGGCGGTGAAAAGTGTCAATATGTAACTAAAAAACACGATGTGTTGAGCAACTAGCCACCTTTTCCCCCAAGCAATCCCGTCTGCAAAACCTTCGGCCCCAAGCCAGACGGATGACAGCCATTTCAAAACAAAGGTCGTCTGAGAAAACCGATAGCAAGTCTCGCTAAAGCACCAGACGACTAACAGAGAACGTTACCGCCCGATTGCCAACTTATTCAATATAATTGGATTAACTAAAATCAGGACAAGGCGACGAAGCCGCAGACAGTACTACAGATAGTACGGGGCAAATTCGCCGGTGCTTCCAGCACCTTGAAATCGTTCTCTTTGAGCTAAGGCGAGGCAACGCCGTACTGGTTTAAAGTTAATCACTATATCGCCGAGTGAAAAACAATTGCTGCCTAGACGGTACAGCGGCTTACAGGTTTCAACTAAGCCACTCTCAATATTATAAAATCCATCACCTTCCCGACATACGCTGCCCCATGAACTACGCCCTAGACGCTATGGTGGAAACTCACCAACCCGTCCGTCCGCGCCCTCGCCGCCTGCTGACTGCCCGCCACTTTGGCAAAGCGGCTGCGAATTGAGCGTCCGCGCTATTGGGCGGGCTTACGGCTTCCGCTATCTTTTGGATTTGGACGGCAATCCTCCCCTTAGACGACTATCTCGCCAGACACGCCCCTTCGGCAACCGACTCGGCATCTACGCCGAACGCCTGCTCATTTGGTTCGCCACGCTCCGCATACCGAATTACACGCCTGTACCCGTGTTTTCGGACGACCTCACCAAGGCGCCGCCATTCATCGCCTCCATCGGCAACCGACTCCCTATCATATCAATTTGTGCCTGCAAATGGCCGGCGGCGGCACGGCAAATTACAGACCTGTGCGGACTCAATCCAAAGACACCCTCGCCGCCAAAGCCGCCAAACTGCCCGCCAGCTTGCCCTGCTTCATTCCTCGAGGCAGCGAAACCCTGCGGCAAAACCAATCTCCCCGACGCGCCGCAACCCGCCTCAATCATACGCGGCGTAACTTTCCCCAGTCGGCGCAGATTCCGCGAAGCCCATTAAACCCGCTACTGCTGTTGCCAGCGTCTTTATCCGGATTGGGTGGTATATCCGACCACCGAGGCCACCACGCTACCACCTCATCGACCACGCAGCGCCTTGCCCCTGCCCGCGTCGCCGGGCGCAAACCCTGTCCGACCGTGACGTCCGCCAAATCGAAGCAACCCAATCGCCAAACTCGAATTGCGCCCCGACGGCTGGCATCGAAATCGAACGCATCATGAGGTCGTCTGAAACCTGATTCAACGTTTTCAGACGACCTTTCCGAGCTCTCAATCGAAGCCTTTTTCCCCCGATTGCGAACACCATGACCCGATCAACTCGACCATACCGCCAAGTTTTGGCTGAAATGCTGACTTTCAAACAGCCTCCGATGCAGTTCTGTCCGCTATTTCCGCGAACACGAAAAAGCTCGGCAGGCAGACGCCGCGAAATCGCCGAAACCGCCTTTTGCCGCGCTGCTTCATTATCAAAAATCAGTGCCGTCCTGCGCCGTCCGCATGCACAGCCGCGCAAAGCCGCTCTTGCTGCGCGCTTTGTTCTCGGCAAACACCAACATCAGCCGTCAAGAGACCTGCGATGAAGAAGAAGCAGAGTTCCTCAAGCGTTTGAAGGGCAAAGCGGAGTTTTCAGACGGCCTGAATACCGCCGCTGAATTGCCGCAGTGGCTGGTGGGAGCAACTGCAAAAACATTTGGGACGGGAGAAAATTCTCGCCTTCGGCCGCAGCATCAGCAAGCCGCGCCGCTCGACATCCGCGTCAACACGCTCAAAGGCAGACGACGAAGTGCTGCCCTGATTCAAGCCGGCCGATGCAGAAGCGCCCTATTCCTTGGGGCATCCGCCTGAAAACAAAATCGCGCTTAACAAACACGAATTGTTTTTTTAGACGGCACGCTGGAAGTCAAGACGAGGCAGCCAGCTGCTTTTGCTTGTTGGTGCCAAACGGCGAAATCGTTGTGGTTCTGTTGGAGCAGGCGGTAAAACTCTTGTAGTCGGCTTTCAAATGGCAGAACAAAGGCAGAATCTACGCCTTCGACATCGCCGAAAAACGCGCCAACCTGGCCGCGCATGACCCGTGCCGGACTGACCAATATCCACCCCGAACGCATCAGCAGCGAACACGATAGCCGTATCTTGCCTGACCGGCAAAGCCGACGCGTTGGTCATTTCTCCGCTTAGGCACGCTGCGCGTAATCCGACCTCAAATGCAATTCGCCGGACCGTGGCCAAACTTTTGGAACAACAGCACAGCATCTCGATGCCGCCTCCAAACTGGTTAAACCGCGAGGCAGGCTGGTTTACGCCGCGCAGCGTGTTGCCGGAAAAACGAAATGGCAGGTCGAAACGCTTTTTGGAAGAACACCGGAACTGAACTCCTCGACTGCGCCAGCTGCTCGCCGCTTTGAAAATTGATTTGAACACCGGCAAATACCTGCGCTATCGATTCGGCGAAACGCAAACCGACAGTTCTTCGCCGCCGTTTTGCAACGCAAAGGAATAAATGTTCAAATAGGCGTGAACACACGAAGGTCGTCCTGAAAACCTGATACTAGGAGACCTTTGCAAATTCCCGTCCTAAATTCCCACCAAGACATTTTAGAGTTTTCCTGTTTACCTTCTTCCAGCAAACCGCACAAGCCGAGACGCTGCAATTTCTTTTCCCCCGACAGCCGAAACCTAAACAAAAGATTTTCGGCTGTCGGGGGCGACCTGGAAATCTCATAGAACCTCAGACGACCTTTGGCGCAGATTAAACAATTTAATCGGGCAATGCCGTTTGCCGAAAATCCTCAAACGATAAAAGAAGAACAGGCAAAGCATCGTTTCCCTAAAATCCAAAACATACAAAAGGTCGTCTGAAAATTTTCAGAACGACCTTGCGTTGTTGAAACTTAAGCCAAAAGCGTTTACAAATGCCGGTCAATTGACCTTTTGCCAGCGCCGACTTTGGTGGCGACGTTTTTCGCCGTTTTGAACACCATCAGCGTCGGGATACCGCGTACGCCGTTGTGAAAATTGACTTCGTTTTCGTCGATGTTGAGTTTGACGACTTTCAGACGACCTTCAAATTCGGCAGCGATGTCGTCCAAAATCAGGAGCGATCATTTGCAAGGGCCACACACCAAGGTGCCCAGAAATTCGAGCAATACGGGAACGTCGGATTTCAAAACGTCTTGTTCGAAATTGCATCGGTGGTGTGGTTCCGTCAGTTCGCTGCTCATGAGTTTTTTTTTCCTTTTTGTCAAAATTGAATCCAGATGTTGTGCAGGATCGGGCTTGGGGCTGAAAATTTCAAGTGTCGCAAAGTGTAATAGCTTTTTGTGGTTGCCATCGGGATTGCTAATGTTTTTCAGACGACCTGTCGACCGGTCAGCCTGCCCTAAAGCTCATCAGATGGCGCGATATGTGTGCTGGAAGGGTTAACAAATACGGTTTTCGCAGCCGCCCTGCCCGACAGATTTTGTCCTCAGCACCATCACGCCGGGTGCGACAGGGCGCGGATGACGGCGGGTCGTGGCTGATGATGAGGAACGAGACCGTGTTTTCTCACCGTCGGCGAGCAGCTCAGAATCTGTTGCTGCCATTTGGCCGCTCGAGCGCGCTGGTGGGTTCGTCCAAAACAAAGAGTTTTCGGGCGGACGGTGATGGCGCGGGCGATGGCGAGCCACTGGCGTTGCCGCCGGAAAGGCGTGCGGATAGCGTTCGAGCGCGCATCTTCGGGCAGTCAGTACCGCGGCTACGTCTTGCACGCGCTGCTGCCGCATTTCTGCGCGGGACAAATCGGGTTCGTGGACGCGCAGGGCTTCGAAACGATATCAAAGACGCGTTCATACTTGGGTTGAATGCGCCGAAGGGGGTCTTGGAACACCATTTGGATGTAGCCTCAGATTCGCGCGTCAAGGCCTCGTTGATTTTCAGACGACTTCCGCGTCGATAAGGTGCATCTGGCTTTTGCCAGCGTGGTTTGCGCAGCCGCTTGCTTCGATGATGCCAGCGTTTCGCCGCTTTCAAATCGAAGGAAACCGGCAACAGGGTTTTTGCTGCGTTTTGCGAACCAGCCGCCGTTTCTTTGACGGCGACGGAAAGCTGCTCCGCCTGCAGGGCGGTGGCGGGATTGTCCGCCAAAGGTACGACCTTGCGCGCGGCGTCGGCGTTCAACAACATTTTCGTGTATTCGTGTTGCGGTGACAAAACGCCGCCGCCGCCCGTTTCGACAATGCGTCACCGCGCATCACGGCAACATCGTCTGGCGGACCGGTTCAAGTCGTGGGTGATGTAGAGCATAACGTTATGTGCGCCTGCTGCAAACGCGCCAACAAATCGAGAATCTACGCCTGCAGCGACATCAAAACATGGTGGTCAGTTCGTCGGCAATCAGAACTTGGTTCGGCGGCAGCACCTTCAATCATCTTTACCGCTGTCGCCAACTGGAAGGGCCGACAAAAAACTTTCTGCTCCGGCAGATGCCAGGTTTCCGCCAGAGTTCGACCGCCCTCGCCCATGCCTGTTTTTGTCAACCAGATGCAGGGTCAACACTTCAACGCAATCTGCGCGCCGACGCGCATCACGGGATTAAGCGCGGTCGTCGGTTTGCGAAAACATGCCGATTTCCCGTCCGCGCAGCTTTGCGGCGCGGTTCAAGATTGGTCAACAAATCGTTGCCGCAAAATTTCAGACAACCGCTTCAAACGTGACTGGCAGATTCCAGCCGCATAATGCCCTGCGCGCCGGCGTTTTACCGCCGCTCTCACCGACCAATATGATTTCCTGCCGTCGCGCGGTCAGGGCTGATTGGACTTGCCGCGGGAAGGGTTTGGACATGGGATGGACGTCGCGGTACAATTCAAATCTGAAAATGAAACGGGTGAATCAAATCGGCGTACCCGCCGCGCGGTACTTTACGAGCAATAAGCCAATATCAGGATGAACAAAAGCTTACGCCCAACAAACATCAACTTTCTGGCACTTCGGGCGACCTCGGTCAAGCCGCAGGCGAGGTCGTCTGAACGCTGTATTCTGAAACATCAACCCGTTTCCAACACTTTTGCAGTTGCGTTTTCGCGGTTCGTCTTTAAAGTAAATCATTTGGTTTTAAGTGCTGTCCTGGTGGTGCTTACGTCAGCTATCAACGTTTCGCCGTCTTTGAGTTGGATGGTGTTCTTCGTCAGCGTGGTCTTTCACACCGATGACGGCTGCGGCTTCGACGGCGTCAAGTTTGTAAATCGCCTCCTTTCTTCGTTTCGCGCGCGGATAAACGTTTTGCCCTTTGAAATAATCAGGTCTTTTTGCGGTCGACGATAAAGATAAAGCCGTCTTCGTCTATCGTACGAAATCGCCTGTTTTCAGCCAGCCGTTGACGACAAGCTTCGTCCGTGGCATCGCGCATATTCAGGTAGCCCTGCTGGCCGACGCAGCGATGGGACAACATGCCCGTCGGCACTTCGACCAATTCGTCGTTGACGGCTTTGACTTCCAATCCGGGCGAAGATGCCGACGCGCAGGCTTTTGCCTTTCAGGCGTGTTGACGGCGACGACAGGCGAAACATAGCGTGGCTTCAAAAGCTTGGCACAGGAACTTCGCTTTAAGGAGTCAAGGATGGTTTGTTCCGCGGGCTGCCGCTTGTTGATAAACAGGACGGCGGACGCGGTTAGACCATCTGAAATACCAAAGTTTTCGCTTTGCTCTGGCGGTGTAAATCGCCGCCAAAGAAACACGGTCGCGCGTTTGAATAAAACCTGTTTCAAACATTTGGAGAACGGAAAGCAGTTTCACCGAGCCATCGAACACGCCATATAAATCGCTGTCCAGCGTAAAGCTGGCGAACATCGGCGAGGTACGACGAAGCGGTCGCGTTTGGTAATCACAGATGCGCTCGATGCCTTCAAGAGTTTGGAAAACAGGTTGCCATAGCTGATTAACACGCCTTTGGGATGACCTGTCGTGCGGAAGTGTAAATAATACGCCAAATCATGTCGATTTTCGGTTGGCGGCTCAGTCGGGCGTACCCGAAAAACGGCGCGCTTCTTCAAAACGCACATCGGCTTCGATCCACGCCGCTTAAATCGCCTCGCCTCATCATGCGGGTTTTACTCGACTGCGGGTCTGTTTTTCCAGCCCGTCAATGGTCTTTCACCTGCAAACCTGCCGAAGCAAACATAAACCGCGCTTTGCAATCGTTCCGTACTACGCGTACGCGTTGTTTTCAAAACGTATTGTTCATCGGTACGGCAACCAGCGTCGATGGCGGATGACAGCAAATAGGCGCTGATGATAAATTCAACGGCAATTGGATACCGCCAAAGCCACTTTGTCGGTTTGACGCCCATATTTTGCAGATATGCGGCTTACGGCATCGACTTCCTGCTTGAGCGCGTGGTGAGGTGGTTTTCTCTTGTCGTTGAACACCGCAGTACCTTTGCCGTTTTTACGGCTGCAGCAATGATCAGCATTTCCGTAGAAATTTGTATTTGTGTCTGATTCATTGGAATTCTTTAAAAATGAGAGTGGTATGCGATATTATGAGGGGTCGTCTGAAACTCCTGAAGGCACGGGTTGCCCATCAATGGGCGCTCCCTCAGAATTTCCGTGCTTATACTATCCCCTAGCGCGCACGTCAAACGCCTGACGCAAGCCCTCGCCTATCATCACCAGCAAAAGCAGCATAATCGTCAGCGTACCGACGGTGGACAAAGCCTATCCGCAAGCGTCCAAGTTGTCCTCGCCCTGCGCCAAAGAGTTCGCCCAAGCTCCGCCTGCGACGCGGGAACGCCCAAACCGAGAAAGTCCAGCTGGTCAGCGCAAGCACCGCGCCGGAGAGTGCGGAAGAGCAGAAATGCCAATACGGGCGTCAGGCTGTTGGGCAGGATGTGCCGCCACATAATCGCGCGGTTGCCCACGCCCATCGAACGCGCCGCCAAAACGTAATCCGCCTGACGGTTTTTCAAAAACTCGGCGCGGACGTAGTCGGACAGCCCCATCCAGCCGAACGGTGACAGCAACACCGGCAATATCAGCAGAGCTGGGATTAAAAATGGGAGACAGGATAATCAGCGGGTAAAGCTCCGGCATTTCCGCCCCAGATTTCGATAAAACGCTGCATCAAAGGTCGGTCTTGCCGCCAGAAATGACACTGCCGCGCCGGTGATCGCGCCGTTACAGCGGTCGTTACCAAAGTCCAGCGCAGGGCGAACAACGAGGGAATCGCGGAATCCGTAAACCGACGCGCCAAAGACTGTCCGCCGCGGTCGTCCGATGCCGAGCAGGAGAATGCCTTTCGGACGGACTTGCAGGGTCCGGGCTGCGTGTCCGAAATCATTGAGCGTATCGGCATCGTAGGGATTGGGCAGATAAACGGCGTAATTGCCGTTTGACGTGATGTTGCCGCGTATCAGCGGGTCGAGGTAATCGGCTGGGCGTCGTCGAAAATCGCCGCCGAACACGGTTTCCGTTGTATTCGTTTACCAGCGGAAAATAATATTCGCTGATAACACGTATCCACAAGGGCATCGTCGTTGCTCCACAAAGGCGCAAGCAGCGCGACGGCGAACAAAACGGCTAAAACCCCGCGGCGCGAACCAGCCGCGTTTGTGTTTGCTTGAAAAGCCTGCCAGTGGGATTTGAGGTGTGTGTTTTCATAGTTGGATTGCACAGGGTCGATCTGAATATTCAACCATGGAGATTGCCCTGCAATCTTTTCCACAATTCCGGCTTATGCGCAGCAATTACGCGCTTTGCGCTATGCGCGACCAGCGTTTGTGCTTCATCATCCTGCAATTTCATGCCGGACTGCTTTTTGCACCATCCTGTTTTTATGTTCGCGGCTTTCTTCCAGAAATATCTTTTAAACGTTTAATCATGTTAACTCCATAATTCTTTAAGTTTTCAGACGACCTATTATTTCTGTCCGCCGAAAAATGAATGCGGATCGACCCACGAATAAAGAAATATCCGACACCAAATTTCGCCAGCACGCATCAGCGTGATTGCAACCACAGCGTCCCCATTACCGCCAAAGATAATCGCGTTTCATCACTGCCTCGTGGGAAAGCGGCCCCCAGCCCGTCCGAGCGAACACCAAGGTTTCAATCAGCGGGCTGCCAGTGAAAAACGCGCCGATAAAACAGCAGAAAGCCGGTAATCAGCGGAATCATCGCGTTGCGGAAAACGTGTTTCCACAAATCTGCTTTTCCGGCAATCGCTTGGCGCGGGTGCGGTATAAACATATTGGCGGCGGATTTCTTCCAAGAAACACGTCGTCAAAACCGTCGTTACCGCGGACTGCTCGCCAGCGATCAGCCAATCTAAGCAGCGCCGTAATGCCTGAATAATCACTTAATTTGCCCGCCCACGACAACGTATCGAAATCATCGCCGACCAAACCGCCCACTGCGAGAACCGCAAAAAGCTGCCGCCGCCGAATAACAGCAACGGCACCGACCCAACACAAACGGCGGTATGGTATAACCGACCAGCACTACCATCCCCGTTACCGCATCAAAACGGCTGCCGTCGCGCACCGCCTTGGCAATGCCCAACGGGATACAAAATCAGATATAAGTCCAGGAAAAACGTCCACAGAAGCCGACGCATCGACACCGGCATTTTTCTGTTTGACCAGCTCGAGGCACACGGTTTCATGATGGAAAAACTGTTGCCCAAATCAAAAACGAGGCGAACTCGCCACACCATAATCCGCAAACCGCGTCAGCGCGGCTTATCGAAACCGTACAGCGCATTCAACGCCGCCAAATCTTCCGGGCTGATGCGGTTTGCGTTTTTCATGATGTACGCGCCGTCGCATTCGCCGTCGCCGCTGAGCCGCACCATGCGTCAGCCTGCTGCACCATCTGCTCCCACCGGCCGCGCGCGGCACGGAGGTGGATAACGGCAAAAGTAATCGCCAAAATCAACAGCGTGGGGAGTAGAGAGTAATAGGCGATGTGGAGGATGTGGCGGTACATGCTTGAGGGTATTCCTCTATTTGGGTTTTAAGGTCGTCTGAAAAGTGCGGATTGCTTTCAGACGACCTATGCTTCACCTGAATACTTGTAAGGAGAATTTAACTGATAAGCCAGCTAATAAACCTATCCATCAGATCTTTCTGATTATTGCCAGCCGCTTCGACCATTTCCAATGTGTCAAACTCTCCGGCCACACAATAAAATATCCGTAACGTCAACTTTTTGATAAGCCCACCGAGCTCATCTTACCTGTATCTGTCAAACGGTGCAGATCTCTGCCGTCTATTTCCTGCAAACCTGCATGACACAGTTTCGCATTGCATTCTTCCGTTGTTACTCCCCATTTTCTGCCAGCTTAGCGACAGTCAATGTATCGTATTTTAGCAATTTCTATATTCTGATCTGAAACTTGCTCTTTTTCTACGACGTCAACTGAAATTTTAACTTCATCGCTAATACGGATAATACGCTGCGCTTCGCTATAAGCATCTTGATAGACTTCCATCTTCACTACGCTTCAGCAAAGATACCCATTTCATTATTATTTACTTGGCACTGAATTCATATAAATTCAGGCTTGTAATAATGCAAGCATCTTCGCTGACATAACATTTTGCATGAAGTTCGGACAATAGCTTGTACGAACATAATTTAAATCAACCAAGCTGCCTCTGAAGGCTGCAATTCACTTTTACCATATACAATCCGCACATCGATTTTCATGCGGTCTTTGTCTTCTAAAAGCTCTTTTACCCTATCGTTTAATTTTAGATAAAGGAGCAATCAAATAAAGCCGTTCCTGTGCATTTTTATTAATTCTTCCAAGTAATACGTCGTACCGCTGGTATTTAGTGCCATTTTCTTCTTTCCTGCAATATTTATTTAATTTATTCGCGGGCAAAGCCACGCTACACAGTACTTTATATTTCTTTCTGACAGTTTGGAACAATGAGTTCACTATCGCTTAGGCCGTCTGAAAATTGCTGCGGCAAACTCAGACGACCTCCCTTATTTATTTCTCCAAAAGCCTCTTGCAGTTTTCTTTTCCAATCAAATCTCCGTCAAAACGACTTGGCAATCAGCTCGAAGCGCGAATCGCGCCGCCATGAGACTGGTCGCGACCCCACTGCCCGTCCACCCAGTTGAGCCACACCATGTGCCGAGCACTTTGGAACACGCCTTTGGCGCGGACGAAGACCGTCTGTGAGTTGGGGCAGGTCGTTGAAGAAGTTGGTCAGCTTCGCCGTCAAAATCCCGTCCGGCGGGGAAAGCGAAGCTTCTGCGACTGGAAGCCATCGGTGTTGTCCGGCAGGGCTTTGAGGCGGTAGCGTGATTTTTCGATGACGGGAATGTCGAGCCATTGGATGTCGAGTTGTGCGTTTTGGACTTCGACCACTTTGGCTTTCGGCGGAAACAGTTTTGGCCGCTTTGTCGTGAATTCGGCAAGCTGTTCGTGTGCAGAGGTCGCGTTTTTGCTGGCGACCAGTACGTCGCAGATGCCGATTTTGGTCTTTGTACAGGGCCTGCTGGGCGTAGTCGGGATTGATGAACTGGCGCGGATCGACACGGTAAAGAGACGGCGCCGATTTCGGATACGGTCGAGCGGCTTTGGCTTTGAGTTCGTCGATGACGCTGGCGGCGTGTGCCAGTCCGCTGGCTTCAATCATCAGCGGTCGGGCTCGTGCGCAGCATTTTGCGTCCAACGCGTACGCCCATTTGCGGGCCCGGCGGTACAGCAGCAAACAGCCGCCGGCGATTTCGGCCACGGGGATGCGCTTCGTCGCTCAATACCGCGCCGTCGATGCTGATTTCAGCCAAATTCGTTGACTGATGATGACCCATTTTCATCTGGGCTCTTTTTGCGCCATCAGGCTTTTCTAGCGCGGTGGTTTTGCCTGTTCCCAGAAAAGCCTGAAATCAGGTGGACTTTGGTTTTCTCTGACATTTTTACAGATTCCAGTTAAAACAACGTGTTCTTCTTTTAGCGCAAGCCGCTTTCGGCAACGCCTGCGCGCAGTGCCGCCCATTCGTGGCTCAGGGTTTGCTCGTCCGCCGTACCGCATTCGGTGCAGACCAAAATAAACGCGCTATGGTCGCTTCGGCTTCTTCGTGATCGTGGCAATGGTCATCGCACTCGTGCTGCGCGTGGCTGCACAAAAAATATAGCCGCTGACCGCCGCCACTTTTGTGCAAAACGCCTGTTCCGCCCAAAAATCAAAGGGCGCGTGGGCCGTCGCGGCGCAACCACGCCCTCGCTTTGCTGCTGCATCTGCGACAAGACGTTGTAGGCTTTAATCACGCCGCTTTGCTGCAAAACGATATCGAGCACCTGCTCGCGCAAAGCGGTTACCTGTGACGCCGTCACGGCGTGCCTGTTCGAGGATTTTTGTTTTGATTGCGTGTTTCTAAAGGCTTTCAGACGACGTAAAAATTCTGAACGGAGAGGATTACATTATAACGTGTTTATGTAAGATGCAGATATTCGGAGGTCGTCTGAAGCCGAGCGCCACCGTTCAGACGACCCATCCATCCAATCTGCCTATTTGAACCATGACTTAATCCGTGCAAACAAAGACATACTCTGTTTCTCGAAACTTCCGCCTGTGCGGGCACAGGCGGCAGTATTGCGGATGACTTTCATACCGGCAAACGTTTTGGGCGACGGGCATGATGTTCGATGGAGTTGACGTTCATGTGCGCCGGACGCTGATAGAGACCACAAAACCGTATCCGCGATGTCTTGCGGCCGGATGGATTCGACGTTCTCGTAAACCTTTTTCCGCCCGCTCGTCATCGCCCTTAAAGCGGACGTTGGAAAACTCGGTACCGCCGCACAAAACCCGGCTCGGTATTGGTGACACGGATGTTTTTATCCGCCAATTCCCGCGCGCAGGTTCATGCTGAACTGGCGCACAAACGCCTTAGTCGCGCCGTACACGTTGCTGCCCCTCGTAAGCATAGTTGCCGGCAATCGAACCCAGATTCATGATATAGCCTTTGCTTGCGCTCCGCCATTTGCGGCGAGGATTTGGCGCGTCAGGAAAAGTCAGACCGAACGATGTTCGTTTGAATCGCGGTTTCCCCAATCGCCGAAATCTGCTGCTTTGTCCGCCGTTTCCAAAGCAATGCCAATCCGGCGTTGTTGATCGAGCAATCGATTTCGGCAAAATCAGGCAGGCTGTGTGGCGAGCGCGTTGCCGTATCGACTCGGTACGCGAAAACGTCCATTCAAAGGATAAAACCGCTCGCCCAACTCGGCCACCATGCCTGCAGTTTCTCGCCTCGCCGCGCCGCTCGATAACGGAATAACCGGCCTGTACAAACGTGCGGCACATCGCCTCGCCGAAACCGGCAGACGCGCCGGTAACCAAAATCGCCATAACTATTTCCTTTCTTTCTCGTTTTGTAAACCCATTTCAGGTATGATTGCAGCTTTTCAGACGACCTCTTCGGATGTCGTCTGAAAATATGAAATAACAAAATACTATCACAGGACACCAAAAAGCCATGAATACCAAAACTCTTCTCAGCGGCGCTGCTCGCTGCCCTGACCCTTGCCGCCTGCGGTGGCGGCGCACCCTGCGCAACCCAAGGTCCGGTCTCCGAGACCGTACCACGCGTTCAAATCCATGATGCCCGATTCTCCAGCATGGGCAAAATGGTAAAAGGCGAGAAACCTTACGACGTGGAAAAATTCAAGCAGGCTGCGGCAACTCTTTGCCGAAACCAGCAAAAACCTTTCACCTTCTTCCAATCTGACGACAAAGGCAACGGCCGCGCCCTGCCTGCGGTTTGGTCTGATGCGGCGGAAAATTCAAAAGCCGAAAGGGACAAATTCGCTGCTGCCGTTGAGAACTGAACGCCGCCGCGCAAACCGGCAAAGCTGGAAGAAATCAAAAGCCGCTTACGGCGAAACCGGCGCAAGCTCAAATCCTCCTACGACACCTTCCGCGCTCCGGAAGAATAAGCCGCTGCGCAGAAACGCAAAAGGTCGTCTGAAACATGGTTTCGAGACGACCTTTTATGATATACAATGATTGCCGTGCTTAATAATCGGCTTCAACGGCAATCCAGCCTTCGTGCAAACGCATTCATGTTCCCGTAAACGTCAAGTTTGACGGGTTTTGCCTGTCAGTATCCTTGTTTTTCACAAAACGATAAAAAGAAAACCCGTCGGATAATCGACGGGTTTTCGTATGTTAACGAGTAAGAGGGATTCCGAACCCTCGATGCAGGTTGACCCCTATGCTTTCCTTAGCAGGGAAGTGCCTTCAGCCTCTCAGCCCGTACTCCTAAGGAAGTGCGTAATATACTGGTTTTGGCTCAGGCGTGTCAAGCCGGGCTTCAGGATTTTACAACCGACCGAAATCATTTTGTATAAAAATATAAGAAGCGTGAGAGTGTGGCCCGTATGCGGCGGCTGGTGCAATTCATGCTTGGTTTCGGATGTGATGAAAATGAATGATTTAATCATATTGAACAAGCCTTATGGCGTGATTTGCCAGTTTTCGGCGCATGAAAAGTATGGGTGTTTGAAAGATTATGTGGCGCTGCCAGACTTTTATCCGGCGGGCGTTTTGGATACCGACAGCGAGTTTGCTGCTGTTGACGAACGACGGGCGTTTGCAGGCGCGGATTGCGGATCTAAGTTTAAACTGGAGAAAACTTATTGAGCGCAGGTGGAAGGTTCACCCGACGAAGCGAAGCTGGATATGCTGCGGCACGGGTGGTTGGGATTTTGTCAGCGTCCAGCAAAGGTCCGCGTGTTGGAAGCGGGCGAAGCGGATGTTTTATGGCCGCGCGTGCCGCCTATCCGCGCGTGCGCAAGTCCGTGCCTGATTTTTGGGTGAAATTCGATTTCGGAAGGAAAACCGACAGATCAGGCGGATGACGGCTAAGGCGGGCTTTTCCGTGCCTGCGTTTGGTCAGGGTAGCGATAGGTCGTCTGAACGTGTTTGATCTGGGCTTGGGGCTTGGGCAATGGGCGTTTGCGCCGGCAAGCCTTGATGGATGGCTGTTTGATTAGGTATAGTGGATTAACTTTAAACCAGTACGGCGTTGCCTCGCCTTGCCGTACTATCTGTACGTCTGCGGCTTCGTCGCCTTGTCCTGGTTAAATTTTAATCCACTATAATAGGCTGAAATTGATTGGCTGATAACGAGAGGCCGTCTGAAAACCCCGCAATACGGTTTCAGACGACCTTTCGTACTATGGATATTAATGATGCGTATGACCGATTTGGAAGGTCAGGTGGTGTAGTTCGCCTGTTTTGGCTACGCTTTGATCGGAAATCGGCTTTGTGTTCTACGCTGGCTTTCCAGAAGCCCTTGACGCAGGATGATGCTGACTTCACTTTGTCGTCCGTGGTATCGGAGAAGGCTTGGGCTTCGGTTTTGTGGGTTTCTGCGGTCGCTGGTGTCCAAAACCGTCAAATCATGTGGCGGTAACGGTGGCGCGCGGCAGCGGCTCGCCGTTGAAAAGGACGCGGACTTTGGAAGCGTTCGCCCGGACGTGACGTTGGCAGGATTATCCAGCGGAACGATTTCAGATGTTGTCCGACTTGCTTGGTGATGACGGCAGTGTCTGCGCTTTCGTGGCCGACGTTGACGATGTTTTTACCGAACATTCAGTTTTGTTCGCCAATAGCTGGCGTCAGGCATTTCTTTGATGCTCGCTTGTTTCCAGCCTGCGCTGTTTTAGACCAGAAAAAGTCGGCTGGTATTCGGCGGTAACGAGGTAGCTGCCGTCTTTGACAGGGAGTTTGCTGCGGTACTGGTAGTTGTACGTCCTTTTTGAATCAGATTTTCTTTGCCTTTTTCGGTAATCAGCTGCATGGGCTTGCTGAAAATGTGCAGGCGGTCTTGGCGATGGGTTCGAGTTCGGGGAACTCGCCGTGATAATTCGGCTTTGCAGGTATTCGCCGCCGTGCGTAGTGGGCGGTTTTCGACCCAGACGCGGTGTTGCTGGCGGTTATGCTGAACAGGAGTGCGGATGCGATGAACAATGCGTCATGGGTTCTCCAAATGTATCAGGTAGAAATTTGATTGGTTATAATATAACAATTTTATTTATAACGAAACGGTTTCATGAAAGGTCGTCTGAAAACAGGATTTCTGTTTTCAGACGACCTTTCTGCTAACTGATGTTAGCGTTAACCGGCTTTAGAAGCAATCACTGAGTCGTTTTTCACTTGCAACAACAAAATCGATATTGGAGATGTTTGCGGATTGGCTTGCGCGTCGGCAACATCGTTCGGCAAACAATCCAAAACCCTGCGCGCGGCAGGGCATCGAGCTTGCCGCCGAAAATTCAATGCCAAAGCGTTGCACAGTTTTGAGCGGAGCGCTTGCCGGGCGCATTGGGGATGTGATGGACGGCTTTGCCTTGTGCGTCGAAGATGTCAAGTCCGCTCAAATGACCGATGTCGGGCATAGCGGCGAGTTGTCTTGAAGCTCATGGGTGTCCTTTCTAACATGGGATTTTCAACGAAAAATACCTGATAGTGGATTAACTTTAAACCAGTACGGCGTTGCCTCGCCTTGTCGTACTATCTGTACTGTCTGCGGCTTCGTCGCCTTGTCCTGACTTAAAGTTAATCCACTATCGAAAAGGTCGTCTGAAACCCATACATTCAGTTTCGCACGACCTCAAATCCTGAAATCAGCGCGTGCCGAAAAATCTTATCGCCCGCATCTCCCCAAGCCGGGGATAATGTAGCCGTTTTTCGTTCAGATGGCTGTCGAGGGCGGCGGTGTGAATGGTGACGTCGGGATGCGCGCTTCATATGACGGCTTTGACGCCTTCGGGCGCGGCAGCAGTACCAACGCTTCGATATTTTTGCAGCCTTTCGCCTTCAACAGGTCGATGGTAGCCACCATAGAGCCGCCGGTCGCGAGCATGGGGTCGATAATCAGCGCGGGGCGTTCGTCCATGCTGTCCACGAATTTTTCAAAAATAGGAAACGGGTTTGAGCGTTTCTTCGTCGCGCTCGCAATCCGACCACGCGTGATTTTGGCGAGTCGGAATCAGGTCGAGCACGCTCATCGAGCATACCCAAACCGGCACGCAAAATCGGTACGACGGTCAGGTTTTGCCCACTGATGCGGTCGCCTTCGATTTGACCGCACCAGCCGTCGATAATGTATTTTTCAATTTCAAAAATCACGGCTGGCTTCGTAAGCCATCAGGCGTACCAGCTCGGTAGTGAGGGTGCGGAATTTGTGAGTGCTGCAATCGGCCTCGCGCATGAGCGTGAGTTTGTGGCGGACAAGGGGTGATTGATAACGGTTACGTTCATTTGGCAGGCCTCAGTTGTTTTTGAAACTGGGTGATTATACTATAACGAAACAAAATAAAGGATACGCAACGGCGGCTTATTTTCTGCGATCTTCAGGCTTACGTTTCCCCAATGGTTTTGCCCCACTCTTCTATCCGGCGGTTTAAACTGCTCCCTACACCTTAACCCGACACCCCGATTTCGCGCTTTCATATAACTTTTTTCCAGACTAACACTTTTCCGCCACTTGACGCGGTTGCACCGCTGCGGGAGATTTGCCTTGCAGCGCGTCATGGCAAAAGGTTTTTCATAAAACACCGCATAATTTCCGCTGACGCTTTCACTCTTGCGGACGACCACCCCGTCGATTTCGGTATGCAGGATGCCCCATTCGTCTTCCGGCTCACGGTTCCACGCTCCAACGGGTTGCGCGCCGCCGAGCAGCAAAGGCTTCTTGGTTGTCGGCGTTTTGTTTGACGTAAGAACCGCGTTTTGCCGTGCAAGGTCATGAACGGCAAGGTTCGCGGGCATATTTGCTTTGCGGTCAGGGCGACTTTTTTGCCGTCGGCGTAATAAAGTGAGATATAGGGAAATTGTCGTCGCTGACCGCTCGCTTCATGCTGATAGCGCACGTCGGCATAAAGCTCGTCGGGCATCCCGAAAACATCGACCGCCATATCCATGAGGTGCGAACCCAAATCGTACACCAGCCCTACGCCCGCCTCGCCCGTTTCCTTCCAGCGTTTTTTGTTCAAGGCAGCCGCATGACGCTCGAAACGGAACTCCGCATCCACAATTTCGCCCAAAAGGTCGTCTGAAAGCAGCTTTTTGGCGGTCAGCGGCGCGCTGTCCCAACGGCGGTTTTGGTAAACGGTCAACAATACGCCCTGCCGCTCGGCAAGTTCCGCCAGTTCCAAGGCTTGCGCCGCCGTGGCGCACAATGGTTTTTCCACCACCACATTTTTACCTGCACACAAAGCCTGAGCGGCAAAATCGAAATGCGTCTGGTTCGGCGTGGTCACGACCACCAAATCCACATCGTCGGTAAGCAACTCCTCAAACGAACGCACGGTCTGCGCCTGCGGCAGGACTTCCTGCGCCCTATTGCCGCTGCGTTCAAACACGCGCACGACTTCAAACCGCGCATCCGCACGACAAAACGGCAGATGGAACACCTGCGCCGACATGCCGAACCCTGCCAATCCGATTTTGATTTTCTGCATAGCCAAACTCCTTTTCAGACGACCTCAAATTGCCGTATATCCGTTATAATACCGCATTTATTTCCACTGGGCCGTCTGAAAACAAAGTTGAAACAGCCGCCGCCGTTTAAGGAAAACCATGAGAAAACCGCAACGCGGCTATGCCCGCCAAGACCGTGTCAAAGAACAAATCATGCGCGAACTGGCCGAGCTGGTCCGTACCGGCCTGAAAGACCCGCGCGCAGGGCTTCATCACCATCAACGAAGTCGAAGTCACCCGCGATTACAGCCACGCCACCGTGTTCTACACCGTCCTCGACGACAGCACCCGCGACATCACCGAAGAAGCCTTGGAACGCGCCAAAGGCCACTTGCGCAGCAGGTGGCCAAACGCATCAAAACTCTTCAAAACGCGAACTACACTTCAAATACGACGAATCGCTCGAACGCGGCATGAGCATTTCCAGCCTCATCGACCAAGTAGCGGCGGAAAAGCCGGTGGAAGATTAAAGGTAAAGGTCGATGCAAAAACGCCGCAGTCAAAGCGCGAACCTGTTTTCAGACGACCTTTGCAATCATTTCCCACCCACACAACTGCCTTACCTTCCCGCCATCGCGACCGCCAAACCCGCCAGACGCCCGTCAACGGCGTCCTTCTGCTCGACAAGCCGAAGGACTTTCCAGCAACACCGCCCTGCAAAAGCCCGCCGCCTCTACAACGCCGAAAAAGCGAGGACATACCGGCGTACTCGATCGCTGGCAACCGGACTTTTGCCCGTCTGCTGAGCGAGCGACCAAGTTCGCCCAATACCTGCTGGATGCCGACGAAGCCTACACCGCCACGCTGAAACTCGGCGAAGCTCAGCAGCACCGGCGATGCCGAAGGCGAAAATCATCGCCACCGCCCGCTCCGATATTTCCCTTAGCCGAATTTCAGACGGCATGCCAAGCCCCTGACGGGCAACATCCGCCAAGTGCCGCCGATGTTTTCCGCCCTCAAACACGCAGAGCCGACCGCTGTGCGAATACGCCCGCAAAGGCATCGTCATCGAACGCAAACCGCGCGACATCACCATTTACGCCATTGATATTACCGAGTTTGACGCCAAAGCCGTCATCGACGTACGTTGTAGCAAAGGCACCTACATCCGCACCCTCAGCGAAGACATCAGCAAACACATCGGCACATGTCGCCCACCTAACCGCCCTGCGCCGCACCGAAACTGCCGGTTTCTCCATCCGCGAAAAGCCACGCTCGACGCCTTGGCAACATTAAAAGCGAAACCGAACGCGATGCCCTGCTCCTGCCCTGCAACGTTTTAGTGCGGCACCTCCCCAAAATCGAACTGAACGACCGCGCCGTAACCATGCTCAAATGCGGCCAACGCCCGCAGTTTACCGAAGACATCCCCGCGGACCAGCCCATCCGCATTTACGACAGGAGCGGAACATTTATCGGCCTGGTGGAATACCAAAAAGAAATCGGCCGCCTCAAAGCCCTGCGGCTGATGAATACGGCGAAAGACTGAATGGTTTGATGATTAAGTGAAAATATAGAAAAGGTCGTCTGAAAACACGGAAACCGGTTTTCAGACAACCTTTTTTTTGCAAACTATGTTTTGGTTGCCAGCCGGTCTAGAAAAGATAGCGCGATGTGGCGTGGGCTTCTGCCACGAAGATGATAAGTAAAAAAGCTGCCGAAACTTTCTCTATTATCCGCGGGCAAAGCCCGCGCTACGGGTTTCAACCGACCATAGTGCAATGAATGCAAAACAGGTCGTCTGAAAACGTATAGTGAATTAACTTTAAACCAGTACGGCGTTGCCTCGCCTTAGCTCAAAGAGAGACGATTCTCTAGGTGCTGAAGCACCAAGTGAATCGGTTCCGTACTATCTGTACTGTCTGCGGCTTCGTCGCCTTGTCCTGATTTAAATTTAATCCACTATACAACTTCTGTTTCAGACGACCCCTGACCCATAAAAAACCGCAGGGATAAACCTGCGGTTTGCTGTTTTAGAGTTTGCTGTCTTCGCTGTCGAGGAAGCTTCTGAGGGCGGTCGCTGCGGGTCGGATGGCGCGGTTGCGCAGGGCTTAGCTTCGGTTGACGGATACGTTCGCGGGTTACGTCAAACTGTTTGCCGACTTCTTCGAGCGTGTGGTCGGTATTCATGTCGATACCGAAGCGCATCGCAGGACTTTGGCTTCGCGCAGGGGTCAGGCTTTCGAGGATTTCTTTGGTGACTTCGTGCGGGCTGGTGTACATCGCGGCGTCTGCAGGGGCAACGTTGTTGGCGTCCTCGATGAAGTCGCCCAAGTGCGAATCGTCGTCGTCGCCGATCAGGGGTTTCCATCAGAAATCGGCTCTTTGGCGATTTTCATGATTTTTGCGGATTTTTGTCTTCCGGCATTTCCATCAACTCGGCAAGTTTGGCGGAATCGGGCTCTTCGCCGGTTTCTTGCAGATACTGGCGGGAGATGCGGTTCATCTTGTTGATGGTTTCAATCATAAGTGCACCGGAATACGGATGGTGCGCGCCTGGTCGGCAATCGAGCGGGTAATCGCTTTGGCGGATCCACCATGTCGCGTAGGTGGAGAATGTGTAGCCGCGGCGGTATTCGAACTTGTCGACCGCCTTCATCCTAGCCGATATTGCTTCCTGAATCAAATCAGGAACTGCAAACCGCAGTTTGGTGTATTTTTGGCGATGAAATCACCAGGCGCAAGTTTTGCCTGAATCACTTTCCTGCTTGGCGGCTGCGGTTTTCTTTTCGCTCGACACCCGCATGTTTTTGTTGATGTCTTTTCCAGCTCTTCGAGTGGAAAATGCGGGTTTCTTTTTCCATGTTCGCCAACTCGGTTTTTGTTTTTTCGAGGATGGCGTGGCGGGCTGGCGGCGCTATCGCTCCAGAACTCTGCCTATGGCAACTTCTTCTTCCACCCATTTCAGGTTGGTGATTTCAGGCAGGAAGTTTTTGGATGAAGTAGTCTCTGTTCCATATGGACGCGGTCAAGGCGAGATGTCGCTTGGGATTTCGCGTTCAAGCTTGCGGATGTTTTCGACACGGCTGCGCAGGTTGCCGCTGAGGCTTTCGATTTGGCGGGTGGCGCAGCGGACCTCCAAAGCTTGTTGGCGATGGCGTCGCGGTGTGCCACGCAGATAATCGGGGTGTCGGCTATCGTGTTTTTCCAGCTTTTGATCATCTTGCCGTATTCGCTTTCGATGGAGGCAAGTGTTCAACACTGCTGCTTCAACTCGGCAAGATGGGCGGCGGACATAGCTTCGGAGTCGCTGCCGGAATCGTCGTCATCGTCGTCTTCATCCGCTTCATCTTCTTCACTGCTGCCGGAATCGTCGTCGTTTGACGCGCTTTCCAAAGTGTCCCCAAGCCCAATTCGTTGAGTAACACTTCGTTCGGATCGATGATGGCTTCGACCACTTCGTCACGCGATGGTTTCATCCTTGCGGTTGCTCGATCAGCCTCGAGGTTTCGGCAATGGAGCGGACAGGCGGAGTGCCTGCACCATGTTTTTCAGGGCGTTTTCGATTTTTGGCGATGATGATTTCGTCTTCGCGGGTCAGCAGGTCAACCTGCCCCATTTTCGCGCATATACAGCCGCAGGGGTCGGTGGTTCTGCCAAACTCGGGTCACGCGCTGGACAAGGCGGCTTCGGCTTCGGCAACGGCATCGTCGTCGAGTGACGGCGGCGGCGTTGTCGCTCAACAAAAATATGTCTTCGCGTCAGGCGCCCTGCTCGGTCACTTGATGCCCAAGCCGGAAATCATGCTGACGATGTTGTCGATTTGATCCGCATCGGACATATCGCTTCCGGGCAAGGCGTCGTTGATTTCGGAATAAGTGATGTAGCCGCGTTCCTCCTACCCATGATGATGAGCTGGCGCAGGCGGGCGCGCTGCTCTTCGAGTGCTCAGCGGACGGTTGTCGTCCTGTTCTTGATAGTCTTCGTGATTTTGGTCTTTAGACATGGATTACTTTCTTGATCTGATGAGTGTGCCCTATCGGTTTGCATGATGCACCTGAAGAGCGGAACAGAGCTACAAACTCGATTTTAAATTCAATCTGCCGGGTCTGTAACGCTGAGGTCGTCTGAAAGCTCTGGAACAGGTGTTCTGCGGATCATCATGTTCCGCAGCTTGGGACAATGCTTTTCCGACGGCCTGAAGGGTTTGCTGGATTCGGCAGGGATTGCCGTTCGTTCAATTTTGCTTTGCGGTCAAAAGCGTACAGCAAGAGTTTCTTTTTCATTTTCAGTCAAAACCTGATTGCAGGCTTTTTCTGCTTGAGGGTTTCGATTCTGTTGGTATTTTAACTCGTTAAGGAGTTTCTTCATGCCGATTTGAAGTTCTCGCGGTCTTCTTCGCCTCCTGCCTTCCACTTTCTTCAGAATAGAGTGTCAGATTTCGGAAGATTTGGTTCACGGTTTCTTCTGTGAGGAGAACCGCAAAGAGCATGATAGTATCACAAAACCTGCGCGGTAGCAGGTACGGCGGCATGGCTTTTAATGGTTTCGGCGAGATTGGCAAGGCAGGCGAAATCGCCGTCCACTGCCGCATAATCGGTGAAGTCTATATAGCAGCCCAATCCGGATTTATCAGAGGCTGCGGATTTGCCCTGTTGCACCAGCGTCACGCATGACTGGCTGTTTGACGGAAATCGGAGGCAGTTTGTAGCTTTTTGTTTGACGTGCCGCTTCGGCGCTCCTGCTGCCCAGCAGTTGGGCGAGATTGTCGGATCGATGCCGACCAGCTCAGCTAAGTCTTTGTTTCAACAGATGAGCCAATGCCGGCGCGGTAATTTGCGCCAAAAGCGGCGAACTGGTTTTCACAATTCCGCCTTACCTTCCTGCGTATTGAGAGTTGAGGTCGTCTGAAAGATGTTCCCAGAAATATTCCGACAAGGGCTTGCTTTGATTCAACAGCGCGTCTTCAAATTGCGCTTTGCCGTAGGCGCGGATGTAGCTGTCGGGGTCGTGTTCTTCCGGCAGGAACAAAAAATGCAGCGATTTGTCGTCTTTCAACTGCGGCAACGCATTTTCCAACGCGCGCCAAGCCGCTTTCCGTCCGCGCTGTCGCCGTCGAAACAGAAATAAATACTGTCCGCCTGACGCATCAGGATTTTTGACGTGTTCCGCCGTCGTCGCCGTACCCAAAGCCAGCCACGCCGTAGCCCACGCCGAACTGCGCCAGCGCGACCACGTCCATATAGCCTTCGACCACCAAAATCCGCCCTGCTTCCTTGACCGCAGCACGACCTTCATATAATCCGTAAAGGTTTTTCCCCTTATCAAACAAAGGTGTATCAGGCGAATTCAAATATTTCGGCTTCGAGTCGTCCAACACCCTGCCGCCGAAACCGATGACCTGCCCGCGCGGATTGCGGATGGGGAACATACATCCGGATGACGGAAGCGGTCGTGATACCGCCCCTCATTGTCAATCACCATCCCCGTATCCACCAACGCAGTATTCGGGTACGGTTGGAACACTTGCGCCAAAGGCTGCCAGCCGTCGGGCGCGTAGCCCAAAACCATAATGCGCGATGACTTCGCGCTCAAAAGCGCGTTGTCCAAATAAGCCTTCGCCGCCGGATTAAATTTCTAACTGTTGCGCATAAAAATCAGCCGCCGCAGCCATCGTTTCCTCCAGCGTCTGCTGTTTTTCTTACGTTCGGCACGGACTTCAGGATTGTCGTTCTGCCCGCGCACTTTAGGCATAGCCATGCCCACGCGGTCAGCCAGAAACTGCACCGCCTCCGGAAACGACAGCCCCTGATGTTCCATCACAAAACCAATCGCCGGACCATGCGCCCCGCAACTGAAACAATGATAAAAACTGCTTCGTCGGACTGACTGAAAAACGACGGTGTCTTTTTCCTTATGGAACGGACAACAAGCCATATAGTTCGCCCCGCCCTTCTTCAGCGGAACCTGCTCGTCGATAATATCGACAATATCGACTTTGGCCAGAAGCTCGTCAATGAAATCGGATGGAATCATGGTTCGGCGGATGCGTATGGATGGACAAACGTTTTTCAGACGACCTTTTTATCTTAAAGGTCGTCTGAAAAACGGAATCTCAAATCGGTTTGAAAACAAGGGTTCGTATTATAACGTGTATTCAGGATAAAAATAGCACTCTTACAAAACCGACTCCTTAGCGGACAGCTTATCCAACATAAACCTTCGAGGTCGTCTGAAAATTCGTTTTCAGACGACCTCAGTGCTTAAAACCTGTATTCTGCTTTGACGGTAAATTCGTTGCGCTTTGTAGCGGTTCAGCCAGGACGAGCTTTTTGTTGTCGGTGTGTTTGATGCTGAAAACAGGGCGTGATGCCGCGAAAGGACGGACGGTCAAATTTGATGTCCAACTGATAGGTGCGTTCGAAATCATGGCGGCGGGTTTCCAGCCAGGCATGGTAGTCCTGATAGGCTGTTTTGCGCCAGATTGCCTGAAAGGTGGCGTCGATACCGGATTCAAAACGCTTGTTGACACCCGCACGCAGACCGTGCCTACGGTAGGAATCCACTTTTTCGCGGCTGTTTTGCGCAGGTAGTCGTAGCCGCCGAATACCAGCCAGTCTTTCGGCAGGGGCGTAGATGGCGGTGGTGAACAGAAGCGTCTGCGGGCCGTTGAACAGTTTTTGAATTCACCGCGGTAGCGTCGTACTTGATGGTCGAGCTGCACGCCCAGCGAGGCTTGGTCGGAAAAAGGTACGGCTGTATGCCGTGCTGATGCCGGCACTGCTATCGCGCAGTTTGCCGCCCGACCATTCGTATTGCACCTGCGGGCCGATACTGAAGGAATGGTCTTTGCTCTGAAAACTGTAAGCGGGGCTGACGTTGATATTGTGTTCGCCGTATTCCTTGTTGCCGGGATAGAGCTCGACCCCATGCGTAGCCGCCAGTTGCAGGCCGTGGTGGCCGTTGAGCGATATGCGTCTGCTTAAGTTGGCTTCATATACCCACATCCGGTTTTTCAACGCATCGGGCGCGTAGGCGTCAAGCTGTTCGTTGCGGCAGGACGCATTCCGTCGCCGTCAAAAATCGGCTGCCCGTTCGAATCGAAACCGCAGCTTGTCTGATTGCGGACAACCGTCGCGCCCGACGACTGGTTTAAGTTGGTGTCGTAACCCGCGCCGAACGAAACCGAACCGCTCCACGCATCGCGTTTCTTCAAAGCGTCGGCAAACACTTTGATTTTCTCATTGACGGCGGGCACTTCGGGAATATCGATGCCGTCGAACAATGCCGCCGATTCTTTGTTTTGTTTGTCTATAAACAGCAGCCGCGCCAAATCCAGGCGGCCGCGCAGAAATTCGGGATTTTTGCGGTAAAGTTCGCGGTATTTCGCCAGCGCGGCCTTCAAATCGTCGCGGAACACTGCCTGATTAGCCTCGGCAAACAGCACTATATCGGGGTCGGAATCATCCTGACGGCGGTAAATGTCCAACAGCCGCGCCGTTTCCTCTTCGTTTTGCGCGTTGACCGCCTTCATCAGCGACAACGCCAAATCTTCGCCGTCCTGCACTTCTCCTGCGCCGAACTCAACCGCCGTATTGTCCGCTTCGTTCCTTTCCTGCTGCGCGCGGCGGAGTTCCGTTCCCTGTTTGAGCTGCATGAAGCGGTCTTCCCTGTCGTCGGCAAACGCGTGGGGCAGCAGGCTGATAAAAAAAGGAAGGAGCAAAAGGCGTTTCATAAAAATTCTTTCCTGTGTATCGGGCGGCTTTGTTTTTCAGACGACCTTTTCAAAAGAAAAACTGACATTTCATCTTTACCGGGCAGAGCATTGTTTATTTGCATAAAAGCCCCTGCCGGGTCGTCTGAAAATGAGCTTCTGAATTCATCGAAACAGCACGCCTTCAAACTCACGGGGCGTTCGGATAATACCGGCTTAAACGCATTGCGAAGCCCGATATTTCCGAACGGCCCTGTATCGATGTACATTGTGTGTCGGATTTGTGTTTTATAGGCGGACGGAATGGGAAACGACAAAAACCGTCCGCCTTATCGCATTATGATTCATTATTTGCCGGTTTTCGTACCGCCAAAGGCAGTGTTATGAGCAGGGGTTTCGATCAAACTCAGCCACACCCGCAATCGCCGCGCCTTGGTTGCCGAAGAAATGACCACGGGTCGTACCGGCCACTTTGTTTGCCGTAGCTTTACCTTCAAATGAAGCCCTGAGCCGTATTGATGGCGGCATTGTTAACAGTAACTATCAGACCCGTACGTTTCATTTCGCCGTTCAGCGTTCGCTTACCGAAATCAGCTTTCAACGTACCGTTTTAAGAGGGGCTGTATTTTTGCGTATGATATTGAGTTGATACCCTAACCGTATAAGTGGCGGTACCGTAGTCGGCAGATTGGTGGTTCGACCCGTGCCGCTATAGAAGGCAGTGTAATTCGTACCTTTTGTACCAACAGCCGCACCGGAAGGAACAGCAGACCAGTCGCCGAAGTAAACATCCATATTACCGACTTTGGAATAAGACAGACGGCCCAAATCGGGAATGGTCGGGCATTTTTGGGAATCAGATGCCATGCACCGGTCATCCGATACAGATTGGCAACTGTAACACCGTTTTGTCTTTACCCAAAACACCTCTAGCCAAGGTTCTGACAAAGAATTTGTTTGCCGTCGCATCAATTTTGGCAAAAGAAAGCAGGCTTGTTATTGGCAATACCTTTCTCTGGAGTTCCTGGGAGACAGCCTTGGTATCGCTAACAAAAATGGGCTTTACCTTTATGCTCACCTTCGTTTTCAAGAGTAACACCAATATGCTTTACCCCTTCGGCTTGAATCGATTTGGTCGTCGCACCAGTCGGGTTGGCTTGAAAACCTTTAGGCAGTGCAAACACAGAAGAAGCGGCAAACGCAACACTCAATACCGCAACGGTTTTACGAGTTTCATAATTCACTCCAAAATAAGTTTTACAAAAATCAACGAACTTTCTCAAGAAGAATCTGAATCAAACTTACAAATCCGCCCTCTTGGAAAAAGTAAGGTAAGTATATTCCTATTTTTATTAAATAGAAACATAAATTATTATCATTTCTGAAAATTTACCTTCACCAATATTGAGGTTTTGATAATTGTATTTAGAAACTATTTTAGAACTTACCCGTAATCCCTACCCTGATGGTTTCTGCCCGGTGCAGGCAGGTAGGAGACGGCTCATCCAGGTCGAGGTAGTGCGTTGGTCGGGTTGCTGCCCACCAGTTCGGCAGTCAGGGTTTTTGCCGATTTTTCGCAGCGCAGGTAGGCATCCCATACGGCGACAGGCTGCCAGCGCATATCGATTTATGCGGGGGCTTCATGTTGTCATTCAGATATTTATTGCGCACATCGTAGAATGGCTGCCAAGCATCGTTGCGGTTTCATAGACGCTGCTGTGGTAATGGAGCGCACGCCTGTTTCAGTTTGTTGGCAGAAACGTCTGCCCAATTCGGCATCAATTGACCAGCGTGGTTGAAGTGCGCTTGCCAGATAGCCCGAATCGGTCAAGCCGCCGTGGTTGCAGACAGGACGATTCACTAGTCTTACCGTTTTTCACAAAATAGCTTGAATCAACCATGCCCTCTGTTGCGGATGTCCAAGGGAAATTTTCGTCGCACATTTTGTTTTCCAGGCTGCGGAATACGTTCAGGCTGCCGAAGACGCGTCCGGTATCGAAGCGGGTGGACAGCCTCGACACCACTGCGGATTTGTCTGTCGAATTGTTCGAATTCGAGATTAAGCTGTCCCTATCGATATACGTGTTTCCGGTCTCGTTATGAGAGTACTGACGGAAATCCGCTTTTTCATTTTTCAGTAACAGCCCCGTTAAATCGCGGATGTAGCCGACTTCCCAGTTTTTGGCGTGTTCGGGCCGCCAGCCATAGCCCATGCGGTTGAATGAGCCGGCGGCGGTAGAAAAGCCGTACGTCCCTTCAAAAATGCTGGGGTAGCGCAGGGTTTCGAGTATAGCGCAAATAGGCGCGGCTGTAATCAGTAAATTGATGGTGGCAGAAAATGCAGGCACCCAACCGCTGCCCTTCTGCTCATTGCCCTCCGTCTTTCGGCTTCGGTCATTTGGCGTTGTGTAAACACTTGCACTGGCTGCGTAGTATTTAGGTATCAAATTGCGGACTGTCTGGAATAGACGGGTCATATACAGGATTGGCAACTTTGGTGTGCAACTCAGAATGCTGCCATTGGTGGGGATGATCCCTGCATATTCGAGACGACCTTATCGTCTTTCAACCAGCAGAAATCCACCTTTTCATTAGGATTGACCCATGTTTCGCGATCATCTGTCAAAGTCGCGGAATATATTGCGAATTGACTTGAAACAGAAGTCAGGCTAATTTGTTTATGTCTTTGTTCTGAGATATTCGTCCGCCATATATAAAGCATAATCAAGACTGCCATTTGCCAAAGCATCGTCAATTGCCTTGTAATCCGCGTATTCTTGCGGCGTGGCAGCCTGCCGATCGAATATTTTATCCCCTGTTCATTTCTAACGGATCGCCGGTCTTATTCGTGCCGCTTTCCAAACGTCTGCTTTTATCCTGAAGTTGGAAGTGGTATATCGCCCGCATACCGTCAAAGTCAGCCAGCGGAAGGTTCGTAGCGGAAATTAAAGCCCAGATTGTATTCTCGCCGCTTGCCGTTTCGAGGCATTTACTCGTATTGGTTCAATTCATAATTTGCCCTGATGGTGCTGTTTTCGAGTTCTTCCCGATATTTGTCGTATCCTCCCCACTCCAGCTCGTCTGAAAAATCATTGCGCGATGTCAGTTTTTCGTTTTGAAAATCGCCCATCAAGGTCAACGACAGTTTGTCGCTCAATTTCATACGATGGAGAATTGAAAGCCTGTACGGTTGTTACGGGCGTAATAGGCGTTGCCTTCAATGGTGTTGAAGCGTCCGTTGGTATTGGGCGTTTCGGGTTTGGGCGGTTTGGGGGCTTCAAAGCCTGCATCCAGCAATTCCTGCCGCTGCTGCGGTGTATTTCTGCCATCTGTCGTATTCGTCCCATGCTATTTGAAATTTGTTGTCCTCATAAACGGTATCGCCGGGTGAGCCGCCTGCGGTATTGGTTTTGGAATTGGTGCGCGTTGTCCAAAGCGTGGCATCGAAATCTATCCAACGGCTGCCCTCGGGCTTCCACGAATAGTCGATATTGTAGGAACGCTGTTTTGACCCTATGCCTGCGGCCATTCGGCAATTTTGTTGAGGACGGACGCATCCCAACTGATGGGGCCGATAATACGCGAAGGCATGATTTCGCCGAACGTGGAATCAGTATGGCGCAGGCCGAATTTGAGCGTTTGGCGGTTCGGCAGACGGAAGGTGGTTTTACCTACCCATGATTTGGTTTCGAGTGAGGTATTGCTGACTTCCCCGCCCGGATGGTAGAAAAGTCCGATTTTTGAAATATCGGGTGCGCCCAGCATGTTTTCACTGCCGTAAAAATTTCTCGCCCTTGGCAGCGGCTTCTTCTTGACGACGTTTTTAATTCGTCTAAAGTTTCTCGTGTCCAGGACCGATATAGCCGTAGCGTTCCGCCCTTTTGCCGGAAAAATAATTGCCTTTACTGCGGTAGGCATAGGCGAGCATGGCATCGAAATTGTCCTGCTTGGTGGCAGCGGCAATGCGGTAGGCTTTATCCTCACCAAATTTATTGCGTCCGTTGAAACGCTGGTCGATTCGGTCGGTATCGTCAAAAAACGAACGCCAAATACCGCCCGTCGCTCACTGCGGGAACAGGCAAGGTTCGATAATCGACTGAATGTTCATAGCATTCTCACGCCTCTTGATGGAATTGTTGAGCCTCCGCCTTCACTTCAAATCCGTATTTCTGCCCTTCGGGGACAATATCGTCGGCATCGATGGTTTTCAGGGCGACGGAGCCGCCTATGCCGCTTTTCATATCACGGCTGAACGAGGGGCCTTTTTCGATGGAAACGCTGCTGATGATGTTGGGGTCGGACGTAGTTGCGGTTGTTTGCGCCCTGCGTAGCCGCGCCAGACGGTAATCGCCTGCTCAGTGCCGTCGATGGTAACGGAATCCGTCCCTGCCCCTGTACGCCGCGTATATTGGGATCCAACGCGCCCGCTGTTGCAGCGCGTCGCCGCTGTACCCGCCGGACATACCGCTCAAAAGGTCGGACACGGTGTTGCCTTTGAAGGTTTCGACTTCGTTTTTGCTCTTGTAAAGATTGACGATTTCGCGGGAATAAACCCGGTTTTTACCGATTTCGTCTTTATTGCGTGTGCCTTTGACGGTAACGGTATCGAGAATCACGGTCGGTGTATTATCGGCAGCATAAATGATGGGAGAGAAACCGATGACTGCGATGCAGGGCGGCAAGTGTGTTGACTTTGGCTGGCTTCATAACGGATTCCTTGCATGGCGGAATGTCAGACAGCGTCGTCTGAAAGTTTTCAGACGACCTCGGAAAGGTTTTGCCGCAAACAGATTGAATAATATTTAATGATTTTGATTATTATTTGTATATTTTTGAGATTTTAACAAGTTTTTAAGCGCATGCAAACATTTGCCAGATATATCCGCATTCAATAGTTAAAATGATTTAAAAACTTATTCCATTGTTTAACATGAAAATATTCCATTTCTATATAACCCATATAGGCAAACAAGAAATTCAAAAATAAAAATTGCCTGAATATGTCTTATCAGCCGGTCAAAACACTTTCTTACCATTCAAACGAAAAAGTCCTAACCAAGCCCATAAGGCATTTTCAGACGACCTTTTTAGCTACCTATTTTTGGTTCTTCTTCTCATGTGGCTCAAAACTACCCAATCAGTTTGCGCTTTTCCCCTATGAAGAGAATAATGACCTCCATCCATCATCTATACACACGAGGGCGAGGCATGAACTCTTTTGCATCATTGTTAAAACCATCCCGATATTTCTTTTCTTCCGATTCCAGCCAGCATCAAAGTCGATAATCCGGCGACGGGCGAGACTTTGGCGTTTGTCCGCACGACTCGTTCAGACGACCTCAAACTACTGATTCAAAAGGCGGAGGCTGCACAAAAATTATGCGGCAAAAACCGCGTTGGAACGCGCCGATGTGTTGTGGCGTTGGTATTTTTGATCAAGGAAAACAAAGAAGAACTGGCGCGCATCATGACGATGGAACAGGGCAAAAGCCTGACCGAGGCGCGCGGCGAAATCGATTATGCGGCTTCGTTTGTGCGCTGGTTTGCCGAAGAGGCGCGGCGGATTGACGGCGATGTGCTGACAAGCGTGAAAGCGTCGCAAAAACTGGTCGTGTTGAAACAGCCCGTCGGCGTTACCGCTGCGATTACGCCGTGGGAACTTCCCGTCCGCGATGATTGCGCGCAGGGCCGCGCCCTGCTTTTGGCGGTGGGCTGCGCGATGATAGTCAAACCTGCGTCGCTCACGCCTCTGAGCGCGTATGCGCTGGCGCTATTGGCTTACGAAGCGGGCGTGCCGCAGGATTTGCTTCCCGTCGTCAGCGGCCGCGCTTCGGAAATCAGCCATGAATTTGCCACGAACCCGACCGTGCGCAAAATCAGCTTCACCGGCTCGACCGAAGTCGGTGCGAAAATTTTTGCCGACAGCGCGGCGGACATTAAAAAAACTCAGTTTGGAACTGGGCGGCAACGCGCCGTTTATCGTGTTTGACGATGCTGATTTGGACAAAGCCGTCGAAGGCGCGCTGGCCAGCAAGTTCCGCAACAGCGGCCAGACCTGCGTCTGCACCAACCGCGTGTACGCTCAATCGGGCATTTACGACGAATTTTGCCGCAAATTAAGCGAAAAGTAGCCGCGCTCAAATTGGGCAACGGCTTGGATGGGAAAGGCGTGAACCAAGGGCCGCTGATTGAGGAAAAAGCGGTGGAAAAAGTCGAGCAGCACATCGCCGATGCGCTCTCCAAAGGCGCGGTCTGCCTGACCGGCGGCAAACGCAGCGCGTTGGGCGGAACGTTTTTCGAACCGACTGTCTTAAGCGGCGTAACGGCGCAAATGGCGGTGGCGCGCGAAGAAACCTTCGGGCCGTTGTGTCCCGTATTCCGCTTTGCAACCGAAGCCGAAGTCATCGCGGCTGCCAACGATACGGAATACGGTTTGGCGTGCCTACTTCACTTCCGACACCGCCCGCCAATGGCGCGTCGGCGAAGCTTTGGAATATGGCATGGTCGGCATCAATACCGGCCTAATCAGCAATGAAGCGGCACCGTTCGGCGGCGTGAAACGCAGCGGGCTGGGACGCGAAGGCGCTAAATACGGTGCGGACGAATATTTGGAATTGAAATATTTGTGTATCGATGTAGCGGATTGAGTTTAGTCTCAGGAGGTCGTCTGAAAACGTAACTTCAGCAAGATAATCTCCCCCTATCTTTGTAGCAGCACTCTGAAAAAATTGGCGGAAATCAACAAATACGCGATACAAGACTAACGTGTCGTGCAACTGATAAGTTCGCCAAAATATTTTGCAGGGGCAACGACACCAAACTTTAAGGCCCACTGGATAGTATGGGAAAGTCCGTTACACAGCCAGCAAACAGGGGGATAATTGACCAATACAGCAGGCTGACAGATACAGTAGATTTGAAACTGTTTACTTGGGGAAGGTGAAGAATCTTATAGAACATAGTGAATACACAAAAAGAGATAACTTTTAAAGAAGTTTTTAAATGCCAGCTTCAGGGCAATAGTTTTTGAAGCAATAACATAGGAAAAAGAAAAATGAAAAGATTGTTTATATTTGCTATAACTTGCTTTACTGCAGAGCTGTACTGTCACACAAAAGTCGAATCATTACCTGATGCAGAATTTCATCAACCTTATTCAATAAGAGTAAATTTTAGCGATGGGCATAGAACATATCCTAATTTTTCCATGCAAACATTACGCCTGACGATTCGAGGTTTATCTGTTTCCCCTGTGATTGAGAAATGGGATAATGAAATAGTTATTTCAGGAACACCTAAAGTGAATCAAGAAATTTCAATTAAAATATCTTATTTAGTTGATAAAATAATATTTCAAGATAATAGAAAGACAAAATTTTATAGGATAAAGGTTAAAGAGCAATCTAATTAATTAGATAGTATGGGAGAAGTCTTTTTATGTAGCCCGCAACTGGGCAGGATAACTAACCAATACAGTAGGTTAAAGACATAGTAAATTTAAAACCTGTTTACTTAGAAAAAGTAAACGTAACTTGAATTGAAAATCTAACTTTCAAAAAGGTCGTCTGAAAAAGTTTCTAAAAGCCAGTTTTTGGGGGCAATTGTGTTTAAAAGTTTGTGAGTATCAGCAAATTATGGAGGATATTTAAGTATGATGAAGAAAGTATTTATCTTTTCGGCTGCAATAGCGTTATCCGGTTGTTTTGCCGGGAAACATAAAGTTCAGGTATTACCGGATGCAGAATTAAATAAGCCATATTTCATAAGTTTTAATGTGGCCAATCAAAGCTACTTATCCCGATAAATTCAGGTAAAAATGGATCCTCCGAATTCGGGAGGTTAACTGTAAAACCCATCGATAAGTGGTATGATACGGTTCATATTTCTGGAACTCCAAAGATGAGCAGGATATCATGCAGTTTGAAATATCATATTTAATAAAGGGCCCGTAGGTTTTTGAAGATCCGGAACAGAAGAATTTTATCAGATAAAAGTTAAAGAATGAGTTAAAAAGTAATCTGAAGGTTTAGTTTAGATAGCTTTTCTCTAAGAAAAGGATTGTTGATATTTCAAGAAAACACTGCGTGCATAACAGGCGTAGGTTAAATTGGACACTCACTTTCTCAAAGGTTGTCTGAAAGAGTTTTCAGACAGCCCTTTTTACTAATAGCAGTCGTCCTGTTCGATTGTTCATGCAACAGAAGAAACGGAAGATGATATATCGAGTATAAACTCTGGAAAAACAATTTCCTGAAGCTGCGATACAGCTTCATATCACTTGCGCCTTCTTCGGCTGACAAATTAGCATAAAAATGTATTGTTAATCTTTTCGTCATCAATAAAAACCGACCTTTCAAAGGTCGGTTTTTATCGCAGAAATACAGAAATAGCGATTATGAATGCGCTTCCAAATCTACCCAAAATTTGATTCAGGCTATCCCTAACCTCTTCTGCCTTTGCAGCAGGATGACCGTTTGCATCCAAAGAATCACGGCTGAAGCGGTCGACACTAAAGCGCAAAGGTATCTTTCAGCTTCAGCAGTTTCACCACATCGGAACGAGGTGTAACGATCGCCGCCGTAACCGACAACGATACCGTTCTCATGTTGCCACTGGGCAGAGTGCTGACGGGCTGATTTACACCAGTTCGCACATTTCGTCCAGTGAGAAATAACGTTTTGCAGGAATAACGGGGTTAGCGTTGTTTGTCATGAGTAATGCTCACCTATGCCTTTGAGTTTTTGGCTGGCATGGAAAGTGACTACGCGGCGGGCGGTAATCGGTACTTCTTCGCCGGTTTTCGGATTACGGCCGGGACGCTGCGGTTTTGTCGCGCAACTGAAAATTACCGAAACCGGAAATTTTGATTTCTTCGCCGCGTGCCAAAGTGCTGCGGATTTCTTCAAAAAGGTTCGACGATTTCTTTGGCATCGTTTTGGTTACTGCTACTGACTTTATCTACCAAAATATCGGCCAGATTCGGCTTTAGGTTAATGTCATATGTATTACCTTCTGTTGTAACAGGTTGCAGATTATTACCAATTTCTATTTAAAATTCAAGCGAATATTTATTTTTAGCTGCGAAGTTGCGCTCCCGCAGCAGTTGCCGCGTCAATCAGTTTTCCGATAACCGGCTCGACTGTTTCATCCGTCAGCGTGTTTTTCCATATCCTGCAAAAATTACTTTGACCGCCATGCTTTTCATCCCTTCAGGCAGGCCCGTACCGCGATACACGTCAAACACGCTGATTTCCTGCTAGCGCAACTTGTTTGCCGCGCCGTTCAAGGCTGCCAACAAATCATCATGCAGTCATGGTTTCAGGCATGACAAACGCCAAATCCTGCACCGAGACCGGCTGGAATTTCGATACTGCCTGATAGCGCGTTTTTCGCGTTCCAACACGGCGGCCATATCGATTTCAAATACCAGCGGCGCTTGCGGCAAAGTCGTATTTTGCAGCCATTTCGGGTGCAGTTCGCCGACTAAAGCCGATGACTTGGCCGTCTGAAACAATATTGGCGGCGCGGCCTGGATGCGGGCGGGATGTTCGGTTTTGACGAACTCAACTGCTTTGTTTTTCAACAGATTTTCTACATCGGCCTTGATGTCGTAAAAATCCGCGTTGCGCGTTTTCTCGCCCCATTGTTCTGGCATCGCCGCGCCGTACCACGAGCCGCCGATGCGTTCGTTTTGCACAAACCGGTCGTCTGAACCTTTGCTGAACACGCGGGCGATTTCAAACACGCGCACGCGGTTTTGCTCTACGAGTTCAGATTGTTCTGCAGAATTTCCGCAAGCCGCCGATGAGTGTGGAACGCATCACGGCATACTGCGCCGCCAGCGGGTTTTGCAGGCGGATGGGGTTGGCATTGGCGGCAAAATCGTGTTCCCACTGCTCATCAACGAAGGCATAGCTGACCACTTCGCGGTAGCCGCGCGCCGCCATTTCGTTATAAACGGCAAAAACGCGGACGGCGGGTTTCGGGCGAGTGCCAGCATTTTCAGACGACCTGACGTGTAATCGTCGGGGATATTTTCATAGCCGTAAGCACGACCGATTTCTTCAATCAAATCGGCTTCGATTTCCCGATGTCGAAACGGAAGCTCGGCGCGGCATAACGCGGAAGCCTTCCGCGGTTTTTCAGGCTGCAGGCCCAAGTGCTGCAAAATGGTTTCCACCTGTTCGGCGGGAATATCCGCCCTAACACGGTTTTCAGACGACCCAAACGCAATTCGACCTGCTTCGCTTCCAGGCAATTCGCCTTGCGCTTCCACCATTTCACCTGCCGCACCGCCGCAGATTTGCAAAACCAGTTTCGGTAGCGCGTTCGATAGCATCAGCCTGCAAACGGTAATCCACGCCGCGCTCAAAGCGGAACGACGAATCCGAACCAAAACCGTAGTGGCGCGATTTCCTGCGATGATTTCAGGCGCAAACCAAGCCGCTTCCAACACGATATTTTGCGTGTCGTCTGAAACCGCGCTCGCCGCACCGCCCATCAGGCCCGCCAAGCTCAACGCGCCTTTTTCGTCGGCCACTACCAGCGTGTTTTCAGACAAAGACACGGTTTTTCTCGTTCAGAGCATTCCAGCTTTTCACCTTCGCGCGCGCGGCAGGTGTGCAGGCTGCCTGAAAGTTTGTCGGCATCAAAACATGCCATCGGCGACCGATTTCCAGCATCACACAATTGCCAATGTCCACCAACGCGGAAATACTGCGGATGCCGCTGCGCGTCAAACGCTGCTTCATCCAATCCGGCGTAGCGGTGCACGCGTTCACGTTTTCAATCACGCGGCTGATAAAGCGGCCGCAATCGGCGGACGCATCAATCTGCACGGGCTGTTTGCGGCTGCCCGTGATTCGGCGCGGCATGGATTACAGGCTGCTTGAACGCGCAACCCGTCAGTGCCGGATACTCGCGCGCAATGCCTTTGATGCTCAGGCAGTCGGCACGGTTCGGCGTGATTTTCAGCGTGAACACCGTATCGTCCAAATCCAAATATTCGCGGATGTTTTGCGCCGACGGGAGCGTCTTGCGCGCAGAATGCTGCAGGCCGTTCACGCCGTCGTCAGGCAAACCGAGGTTCATCGGTGGAACACAACATGCCATTCGACAACACGCGCCGCGCATCTTGGTCGGCGAGTTTTAAAAATTGCCCGGCAACACCGCACCCGGCAGCGGACACGGCACTTTGATGCCCGCTTTCGCATTCGGCGCACCGCACACATCTGCACCAACTCACCCGTGCCAGCATCAACGGGTAACGTTCAAACGATCGGCATCAGGATGTTTTTCAACGGTTTCACTTCGGCAATCACCACGCCCGTAAACGCAGGCGCGGCAGGCTCGGCTTCTTCACTTCCAAGCCGGACATGGTTAACAGATGTTCCAGCTTATCGGCGGAAAGTTCGGTATCGGCTTGGGTTTTTCCAGCCATGGTAGGGAGAATTGCATGTTATGTTCTCAATCAACTAATTAACTTTTTATCAGATTTTATTTTCAGACGACCTGTTTGCTTGGGAGTGCAGGCTGCTTTAACTTTGTTAGGGCAGTTTCTTTTAGGCAGCCTGCACAATCATTTCGCAAACTGCTTCAAAAAGTTCAAATCGTTATCGAAA
>BNJV01002265.1_pt1 | contig 45220 bp, 59 predicted proteins | sample 8540591 | NCBI WGS metagenome assembly BNJV01 (sample SAMD00202457, study PRJDB9452) | human saliva metagenome | host: Homo sapiens
TCCGTCTGTTTGCCCGCCCTCACTTCCAAATCGAAGGCTTGATGTGAACCTGTCCTGGTATCTCAAATGCCAAAAGAGAAAAATAAACCTTTTGGATAACGGTATCGCATGATTTGTCTTCCATATTCATGTAATGAATCATTAAGACAGCAGAGCCTTAATCGTTTACTGCCGAAGACAATCTAAAATGATGTTGATTCAAGCGGTCGTTCTGTATTTGGAACGACCGCTTTATTTTTTGGCAAATGAAATTATTAGGACGACATCGCGTTTTCTCCTTATATAGTGGATTAAATTTTAAATCAGGACAAGGCGACGAAGCCGCAGACAGTACAGATAGTACGGAACTGATTCACTTGGTGCTTCAGCACCTTAGAGAATCGTTCTCTTTGAGCTAAGGCAAGGCAACGCCGTACTGGTTTAAAGTTAATCCACTATATTGACTAAACGCTCTTCAGCCATCTCCTTGTTCCATTATTCTTTTATAAAAACCAAAAGGTCGTCTGAAACCATTTCAGACGACCTTTTTATGCGTTTATATCTTTACTTTTTATTCCCACTGATCGTAGCAGGCGGTCTGCCGCTTACATCGTAAAACCACGCGATTGATGCCTTTGACTTCGTTGATGATGCGGTTGGACACGCGGCCGAGCAGCGAGTACGGCAGTTCTGCCCAGTGTGCGGTCATGAAGTCGCTGGTGATGACTGCGCGCAACGCGACGACGTAGTCGTGAGTGCGTCCGTCGCCCATTACGCCGACGGATTTCACGGGCAGGAACACGGCGAAGGCTTGGCTGGTCAGGTCGTACCAAGATGTGCCGTTTTCGTCGGTAGTGTTGCGCAATTCTTGGATGAAAATATCGTCCGCCTGACGCAGCAAGTCGGCGTATTCTTTTTTTCACTTCGCCCAAGATACGCACGCCCAAACCGGGGCCGGGGAACGGATGGCGGTACACCATTTCACGCGGTGCCCAAAAGCGACGCCCAGTTCGCGCACTTCGTCTTTTGAACAAGTCGCGCAACGGCTCAAGCAGCTTGAGTTTCATGTTTTCAGGCAGGCCTCCGACGTTGTGGTGCGATTTGATGGCGTGGGCTTTTTTGGTTTTCGCGCCTGCGGATTCGATTACGTCGGGGTAAATCGTGCCTTGCGCCAGCCATTTGGCGTTGGTGAGTTTTTTCTCTTCAGCATCAAATACTTCGATAAATTCCGCACCGATGATTTTGCGTTTTTTCTCGATCGGTAACGCCTGCGAGTTTCGCCATGAATTGCTCTTCGGCATCGACGTGAATCACTTTCACACCCAGTTGCGGGCGAACATATCCATCACCATTTTGCCTTCGTTCAGGCGCAAGAGGCCGTGATCGACGAACACACAAGTCAATTGGTCGCCGATGGCGCGGTGAATCAGCGCGGCGGCTACGGAAGAGTCCACGCCGCCCGACAGACCCAGAATCACTTCGTCGCTGCCGACTTGTTCACGGATTTTGGCAACGGCTTCTTCGATGTAGTTCGGCATCGTCCAGCTCGGTTGCGCGCCGCAGATGTCCAAGACAAAGCGGTTCAATAGGGCGCGGCCTTTGTTTGGTGTGGGTCACTTCGGGGTGGAATTGGATGCCGTAGAATTGTTTTTTTCGACGTTTTCCATCATGGCAATCGGGCATGACGGGGTATCGCCGATGACGGCAAAGCCGTTGGGCAGTTTGGACACTTTGTCGCCGTGACTCATCCATACGTCCAGCGTATTCGGAGCGTCGTCGTAAATATCGCGGGTCAGTTCGCTATCAATGGTTTTGACTTGCGCGTAACCGAATTCGCGCTGGTTGCCGGGCTGCACCTCGCCGCCCAAGTGGTGCGCCATAAACTGCATTCCGTAGCAGATACCCAAAACCGGAATGCCCAAATCGAAGATGCCGGTATCGGCTTGATAGTCGGATTCGTAAACGGAATTGGGGCCGCCGGAAAGGATGATGCCTTCGGATTGAAGGCTTTGATTTCGTCCAAAGGCATGTCGAAGGAATGCAGCTCACAGTAAACATGAGCTTAGCGCACGCGGCGGGCAATAAGCTGGGTAACTTGCGAACCGAAGTCGAGGATGAGGATTTTGTCTTGGGTCATGGCGGGAACTTTGCAGAGTGATAGGGAACGGTCTGACTGTTTTAAAACGGGATTCCGATAACAAAACAGGTCGTCTGAAAACGGCGGATTATACCATTTTCAGACGACCTTTGCAGGGAAGGGGGCTTAGTTATCCTGCTGTTTATGCTGCTTATAAGGCACCATATCGCTGCGCGAAAGCAGCAGCAAGCAGCCCAGTACCATCATTCCCAAAGCAACCAGCGGCGAATAACCGAGCCAGTATTGATTGTGCAGATATACCGCCGCGCCGATATACACCAGCAGCGGGCCTGAAACAATAGACTGCTTGTTGACACCGTCCATCACCAAAACCGCAATCCCCGCCAGCACCATACCGGCGGACACGATGGTCGAAGTTGCGGGCAGGATGTCCGTCGTTTTCAAAAACCAAACGGCACCGAAGATAATCAAAAAAACAGCGGCAGGAAAAGCGAAGAGCGGGACATGACGTTACTCCGTAAAATTTCAGACGCCCCTGATTATTGGGTCGCAAGGGTCGTCTGAAAAGCCTGAAGAAAGCAATCTTGGGTATGTTTTTGCAAACATAGGGCTTGATGTGTAAAAAGCAGATACAAGTTTGCAGCAGCATCGGCGCCCAGCGTTCCATTCACGCTGTTATCAGCCTTAGCGCACATTTTTTTCATCAAACGTTGTTTTTCGCGTTTCCAGTCGGCTTCTTTTCAGGCTTTGGCGTTTGTCGTGTTGTTTTTACCCTTCGCCAAACCGATTTTCATTTTTGATTTTGCCGCGCGTAAAGTGCAGGTTCAACGGAACGATGGTGTAACCCGCACGCCTCGGTTTTTTACCGATGAGCTTGTTGATTTCGGATTGCTTTGAGCAAAAGCTTGCGCGGACGGACGGGGTCGGGTTTGACGTGCGTCGAGGCAGTCGGCAGCGCGGTAATATGGCAGCCGACCAAATAAAAAGCGTCTTTTTTTCCAGTAGATATAGCTTTCTTTCAGCTGCACCCGCCCTGCGCGGATGGCTTTTGACTTCCCAACCTTCCAATACCAGGCCGGCTTTCGAGTTGGTCTTCGATAAAGAAGTCGTGAAAGGCTTTTTATTATTGGCAATACTCATTATTTTGATTCTTCTATACTTTTCAGACGAGCTATTTTATCAGCGCGTCCTAGAAATGAAAATGTTTGAATGTGAATGGATGCGATAAACCTTGAGCAGCCCTGTCCTCAAAATCAAATGCCCGACATTTCATCCGCAAGCCTGCCTGAATACCATTTTGGCTTTATCCTTTATTTCTCTCCATCAATAAAAACAACATCACCGAATTCAATATCAAGATGTCGTCGTTCAAACTCGCTTGGGCTTCTTTGTGCAGGCTGAATTTCCCTTCCCATAACGCCCTCAATTTCTTCAAGCGGTACACCAAAGTCCCGTCGGGTCGGGTAATCAAATAAGTAGGATTGAAAAAGACCCGTCAGCGAACCCAAATAAGGAATCTGCCCTGCCATTTTGTCCAATACTGTCACCCACGGATTTTTTTCACGGATATGGAAAAGCAGCTGATCTTCCGCATCCGTCACCCTGATAGCTGGTGCGCCAAAGCGACCCGACGCCATCATGCACCACTTTTCCCCAAAAACCTTGCCGGAGGCATCTTGATGATATAGGTCGCACCAAAAATCAATAATCTGTTCCGAATGAATGGTGAATACGGGCGCATCCTGATTGCGATTAGAAAGACATTAATCAACTCTTTGAGTTTAAACATTTTTCTGCCGCGTATAAGCGATTTCGTTCCCCGCTTCGTCTTTGACAAAAAAATCATTGGCAATGGATAAAAGTTTGAAATTGAAATAAAGCGGAAAGCGCAGACTTTTGTTTTCATGAGAAGCGCTCATGCTTTCATACATTTTTTATATAATCAATCATCAGATTTTTTCTTGCTTATGATAGTGGATTAACTTTAACCCGGTACGGCGTTACCTCGCCTTGTCCTGATTTAAAGTTAATCCACTATACATAGAAGATGAATTGAAAGGTCGTCTGAAAGCCGTTATGTGGTTTTCAGACGACCTTTTTACACCGTTTATTGCGATTTCAAGCGGTTTAACAACGTTTTGACCGTACCGCCGTAATAAGCGCTTGAAGTGCAGTACACCGTTTCTAAGCCGCATTGACCTTGCGAGCCGTATTTCTTGATGCACTGATTCAGCGCAACCTGATGCACGCTCTAAAACGCGGCGAAGTAATCACAACCGCATTGTTTTGTCGTCAGCCTGCCTTCCGATTTCGGATATGCGACGGCGATGCAGGTGTTATGAAGCGGAACAACGGATTTACAGCCTGTCGCCTCGCCATTTTGCACGCCTGAAAGCGTGTCCCTGCCCGCGGCAAAACGCTTCCAGCTCCGCATTTGCCTCGATTTGCGACATATTTTTCTTTAGTCGTTTTAATCAGCAGCGCATCATTGCCGTCTTGCGGGTTCTGCCACATGGCGAGATAACCATAGGTATCCGCTGCATTTGCGCCTGCTGACAAAATGGTGGCGATAATTGCCGTTACAATTTTTCATTATTGATTCCAAATGCTTATGTCGTTATGTTTGACTGTCATCATTATAAAGCAAAGCCCGTTGCGAATATATGCCCGCATCACTTTTCGTTTTAAAGGCCTGACCAAGAGGTCGTCTGAAACGGCTTACTCCTGCAGCTGCTTTCTGTGTTTCACGCATTCTGCGGCATATTGCTCGCCCCAGCGGTGCATCGCCTCGATGACGGGCATCAATGTCTGCCCGAACGCGGTCAGCGAATACTCCACTTTCGGCGGCACCTGCGGATACACTTCGCGATGGACAATACCGTCGTGCTCCAACTCGCGCAGCTGCAACGTCAGCATCCGCTGGGTAACGCCTGCCAGCAAACGCTGCAACTCGTTGAATCGTCGGGTTTCCCGTAAATAATATAAAATCAACACCTTCCACTTGCCGCCGATAATATCCAAAGTATTAACGACCGGACAGCAGGCGCCGTGTGTCGGTTCTGTTTCCGCCATTATTGACCTCCGAATGACAGTATAAAAATTGTGCGTACTTGTGAATAAGTTTGTACCCCATATAATACATGCAACAAAGTATGGCAACCACGACATTATTAATTTCATTACACAAAGGTCGTCTGAAAAGGTTTCAGACAACCCCACAAGAAGGAACCCCATCATGCGCAACGTCAAACAAATCTACCGTGCAACCAGCCAACACTGGGTCGGCGACGGATTCCTCGTCCAACCCCTGTTCTCCCCACATGGGCGACGACCGCGGCACCAACCCTTTCCTGATGCTCGACTACGCCGCACCCTATGAATTCTCCCCAACGAAGCCCGCAGCCCGCGCGGTGTCGGCCAACACCCGCACAAAAGGCTTTGAAACCGTTACCATCGCCTACCACGGCGAAGTGGCACACCGCGACTCCAGCGGCGGAGGCGGCATCATTTACGAAGGCGACGTGCAATGGATGACCGTAGGTTCGGGCATCATCCATGAAGAATTCCACCTCGAAAAACTTCAGCAAAAAGGCGGACTGTTTGAAATGGTCCAACTTTGGGTTAACCTGCCCGCCAAAGACAAAAACACGCCGCCGCGCTATCAGCATCTCGCCAAAACCGGTATCCCCGTCGTTGAGTTCCCTGACGAGGCGGGCTACCTGCGGCTGATTGCAGGAGAATACAAAGGCGTGAAAGGCGCGGCCGACACCTTCACCGAAATGAACGTCTGGGATATCGTTCTAAATGCCGGTAAAAAAGCCGTATTGGAAATACCCGAAACCCACAACCTGTCTATGATCGTCCTGCGGGGCAACGTTACCCTAAACGGCAAAGAGCAGGCGGGCGCAGGACAACTGGTCGGTTTTGAGAAAAGCGGCGGCAACGTACACATAGAAGCCGGCAGCGAAGAAGTCAAAATCCTTTTGCTCTCCGGCGTCCCGATTGACGAACCCGTCGTCGGCTATGGCCCGTTTGTGATGAACACCGCCGAAGAAATCCGCCAAGCCATCAGCGATTTCAAAAGCGGCAAATTCGGCAGCATTGATTGAGCCTCTGCGCCGAAACAAAATAGGCTGTATCTCACAGACAGGTTTCTCGTGCTGAAAACGGATATCACGCGTTTCACTATAGTGGATTAAATTTAAATCAGGACAAGGTGACGAAGCCGCAGACAGTACAGATAGTACGGAACCGATTCACTTGGTGCTTCAGCACCTTAGAGAATCGTTCTCTTTGAGTTAAGGCGAGGCAACGCCGTACTGGTTTAAAGTTAATCCACTATAAAATCCAATAGACAATGGTTTCGGCTATACTGTCGGCTGTCGCGGCGTTGGCCCATTTTGCTGTGCGCAATCTGTAAGCCGTCGCCCGATACCGATAACCGATTCATTTCGCTCTATTTATTTTCCGTCAACCCCAAAAAGGAAACCCTTATGGCTCAAATTACCTTCCACGACAACCCTGTCCATACTTCCGGCGACCTGCCCGCTGTCGGTCAAACCGCGCCTGCATTCAGCCTGACCGCCGCCGACCTGTCCGACAAAACTTTGGCGGATTTTGCGGGCAAACGCAAAGTATTGAACATTTTCCCAAGCGTCGACACCGGCGTGTGCGCCCAATCCGTGCGCACGTTTAACCAACGCGCGTCTTCTTTGGACAACGCGGTCGTGTTGTCATCTCCGCCGACCCTGCTGTTTGCCCAAGCGCGTTTCTGCGGCGCGGAAGGTTTGGACAATGTTGTGAACCTGTCTACGTTCCGCAGCAGCTTTGCCGCCGATTACGGCGTCGCCCTGACCGACAGCCCGTTGCGCGGACTGACTGCGCGCGCCGTTGTGGTTTTGGACGAAAACGACAAAGTCCTGCACAGCGAATTGGTTAGCCGAAATCGCCAACGAGCCTGATTACGACGCGGCTTTTGGCTGTTTTGTAAAACAAGGGTTTTAAAAGTTGAAAAAGGTCGTCTGAAATGTTTCAGACGACCTTTGTCTTTCTTCCCAAACTATTTTCGCAGGCGGCTTCAATTCAAACACTTCGGGATGCGCCTTTAGAAATATTCTACGGCGATAAATCCGCCGCCGATGATGATCACCAGGAACACCGCCATGACAATCATAGCAAGGATGAATTTGTCCGAAGGATGGGCGTCGGGCTTGCGTTTATCCGCCATTATTGCATCTCCGAGAGCCAGTCGCGGGTGGTGAGAAACTCGTTCAGCCGCGCTTCGGGCGAACCTTCTTCCGGCGCGTATTGATACTCGAAGCGCACCAAAGGCGGCATGGACATCAAAATACTTTTCCGTGCGTCCGCCGCTTTGCAGGCCAAACAGTGTGCCCCTGTCCCAAACCAAATTAAATTCCACATAACGACCGCGCCGGTAAAGCTGGAAATCGCGCTCGCGTTCGCCGTACGGCGTGTTTTTGCGTTTCGCCACAATCGGCAGATACGCCCCGATATAGCCTTCGCCGACCGCCTTGATGAAATTCAGACAGGTATCGAAATCCCAGCGGTTCAAATCGTCGAAAAACAAACCGCCTACGCCGCGCGTTTCGCCGCGGTGTTTCAGGTAAAAATACTCGTCGCACCATTTTTTGAACTCGGGATAAACCGCTTCCCCAAACGGCGCGCACACGTCCCGCGCGACCGTGTCCAATGCAAAAATGTCTTCTTCAAACGGATAAAACGGCGTCAAATCAAAGCCGCCTCCGAACCACCACACAGGCTCGCCGCCTTCCGGATACGCGATAAAAAAGCGCACGTTCGCATGGCTGGTCGGCACATACGGATTTTTCGGATGAATCACCAGCGACACACCCATCGTCCCTCAAACGCCGCACCCGCCAGTTCAGGACGGTGCGCCGTCGCCGAAGCGGCATTTTGCTGCCTTTCACATGCGAAAAATTCACGCCCGCTCTGCTCGAATACCGCGCCGTTTTTCAACACGCGGGTTTCGCCCACACCTAATTTGCCCGTCCATTCTTCACGCGCAAACACCGCCCCGCCGTCTTCTTGCTCAAGTGCGGCGCAGATTTGGTTTTGCAGGTTTTTCAATACGGTTAAAACGGCTTCGGTGTGCATGGCGGATTCCTTATGGATGGGGTCGTCTGAAAACCGTATTTTAATACGGCGCGCCGGATATTTATCAGAATTGCTGAAAAACGGGATGAAACAAAGTTCGCAATCTCTCAAAAAGGTCGTCTGAAATCTTGATTTAAGTTTTCAGACGACCTTTTTTGCGCTTAATACTGTTTGCGCTTCGTCTGAAAAAACGCCTGTAAAACGGCTTTGCATTCGTCTTCCAAGATGCCGCCTTTGATTGCCGTGTGTTTGTTCAGCAGCGGATTGGCAAACAGATTGACTACGCTGCCTGCCCCGCCGGTTTTGGGTTCTGCCGCGCCGTAGATGACGCGGCGGATGCGAGCTTGGATGATGGCGGAGGCGCACATGGCGCAGGGTTCGAGCGTGATGTAGAGGTCGCAGCCGTCGAGGCGGTAGTTTTGAGGGCGGTACCTGCGGCGGCAAGGGCGCGGATTTCGGCGTGGCGGCTGATGTCGTGGTCGCTGACGCAGGTGTTGTGGGCGGCGGCGATGATTTGGTTGTTGGAGACGACGACCGCGCCGACGGGGATTTCGCCGATGCGGGCGGATTGTTCTGCCTGCGTCAAGGCAGCGCGCATGAAGGTTTCCATTTCAGACGACGCGGGGAAAACGGCGACGGGCGGATGGTTTTTGAGGGTTTGTTCCAAAGCGGTTTTCTGCGTTTGCGGTAGGTCTTGCGGTTTGATACCGAGCAGCAGGGGCTTTCGAGTTGCCAAAGCGTGCTGCGGGTAACGGTCAGTCCGGCGGCTTTGAGCAACAGGAAGGCTTTGGACGGAACCCGTGCCGCGCAGCTCCTCTACGCTGCGGATGCCGAGGGCTTTGCAGGGCGGATAAGGTTTGCGGGGCGACGGGCGGCGTGTTCAACAGGGTCGGCATAGCGTTTTAAATTTGAAATGGCGGCGCACGAGTGCTAAGGTCGTTTGAACGTGGTTGCCGTCGGTGTAGGGGTCGATGCTGTGCGCCAATGGGATTTTGCGCAGCCAAGTGAGTTGGCGTTTGGCAGCTGGCGGGTGGCGGCGATACCTTTTTCGACAAAGGTGTCGTAATCGGTCAAGCCTTCGAGGTAATCCCATGCCTGCCGGTAGCCGACGCAGCGCATGGAGGACATATCGGCGGTCAGTTCTGGGATATTTTTTTGCGCAGGGCGCGCATTTTCGTCGATGAAGCCTTGCTCCAACATTTGCGTGAAACGGCGGGCGATGTTTTTCGTGCAGCAAGGCGCGGTTTTTCGGGAATCAGGGCGGTGGTGCAGAGGTCGAGCGGCGGGTGTAGTCGGCTTTTTCGGCAAAATGCGCGCTCAAGGGCTTGCCGGTCAGGCGGTACACTTCCAAAGCGCGTTCGATACGTTGGCTGTCGTTCGGTTTCAGACGACCTGCGGTTTCAGGGTCTATGGTTTGCAGGTTTTGATACAGATGCGCCAAGCCGTATCGTTGTTTTTTTCTTCCTGCAACCGGGCAGCGCACGGCGGCATCGGCTTCGGGCAGGTCGTTCGGCCTTCGGTCAGCGCGTGGAAATACATCATCGTGCCGCCGACAATCAAAAGGCAGCCTGCCGCGCGCGCGGATTTCTCCGCCAGCCGCACGCAGTCGCCGACAAACCCGCCGCGCTGTAAGACCCGTCGGCGGGATGATGTCGATAAGGTGGTGCGGCACGGCTTCAAGCTCGGCTGCCGTCGGCTTTGCCGTACCGATGTCCATATCGCGGTACACCAGCGCGGAATCGAGGCTGATGATTTCAACCGGCAGGGCTTCGGCGATTTTTCAAGGCAAGGGCGGTTTTTCCCGCCGGCAGTCGGGCCGAGAATGGCAAAGGCTTTTGGGGTGTTCATATCAAAAGGGGCATGGGGAAACGGACGGATTATAGCAAAAGGTCGTCTGAAATCATTGCTTCATCTCATGATAAATATCTGTATCGACACTCGATTTCCCTCAACTTTTCTCAAACTGCAACAGGGTCGAAATATCGGCCTGCCCCTAGTTTCTTTAATCTAAAGCAGGTAAAATGGCAGTTGTTGCCTGATGCGGGCAAACACCCGCACCATCCGACGAACACTACCAAAAATACAATCATATATAAATAATTTAGGAGCACTAAAATGGAACATAAGCTGCCACAACTGCCTTATGAACTGGACGCATTGTCCCCACATCTGAGCAAAGAGACTTTTGGAGTTCCACTACGGCAAACACCATCAAACCCACATCACCAATCTGAACAATCAAATCAAAGGTACCGAATTTGAAAACCTGCCTTTGGAAGAGATTGTGAAAAAATCTTCAGGCGGCGTGTTCAACAACGCAGCCCAAACTTGGAACCACACCTTCTACTGGCTGGGTTTCACGCCCAAAGGTCAAGGCAAACCTTCCGGCGAGCTGGCCGCCGCCATCGACGCCAAATGGGGCAGCTTCGAGAAATTCCAAGAAGCATTCTCCGCTTTGCGGCAGGCACTTTCGGTTCCGGTTGGGCATGGCTGGTGAAAACCCCTGCCGGCGAATTGGATTTGGTTTCCACTTCCAACGCGGCAACTCCGCTGACCACTGAAAACACTCCGCTGCTGACCTGCGACGTATGGGAACACGCCTACTACATCGACTACCGCAACAGCCGCCCCAACTACCTGAAAGGTTTCTGGAAATCGTCAACTGGGACGAAGTCGCCAAACGCTTTGCTGCTTAAGTTGAACGTTTAAAATAAAAGGTCGTCTGAAATCGATTTTCAGACGACCTTTTTCGTTAGGCAACGCGGTATCAAGGTTTTCTTTCATATAGTGGATTAACTTTTAAACCAGTACGGCATTGCCCTCGCCTTGTCCTGATTTAAATTTAATCCACTATACCCGCTATTGATTTGGCTTTTAGCATCAGCCTCTTTTTCGCTGGACGGCTTGGTTTCGAGCCGAAAGAATCGTTGGCTTTACGTTTGCCTTTGAAGCCTTCGCCGCCTTTCTTAAATCCTTCTTTTTTTGAAACCTCGCCGCGCGATTTGCCGCTGAAGCCTTCTTTTGCCCGGTTTCTTATCGCCGCGCCAGCCGCCTGATTTTTCTATCGCCCCAGCCGCCTTTTGCTTTTCGGCTTGCCGCCTGCGGATTTGCGCTTGCGGGTCGGTTCCATGCCTTCGACGGTCAGCTCGGGCAATTTACGGCCGATGTATTTTTTTCGATTTTTGTGTACTTTGACGTATTCGTTCACTTCGGCGAAGGTAATCGCAATACCCTGTGCGCCCTGCCCGTCCGGTGCGGCCGATGCGGTGAACGTAGTCTTCCGCCTGTTTCGGCAGGTCGTAGTTGATGACGTGGGTAATGGTCGGCACGTCGATACCGCGTGCGGCAACGTCGGTGGCAACCAAAATTTTGCAGCGGCCTTTGCGCAAATCCATCAGCGTGCGGTTACGCCAGCCCTGCGGCATGTCGCCGTGCAGGCAGTTGGCGGCAAAACCTTTTTCGTACAAATCGTCGGCGATGACTTCGGTCATGGCTTTGGTGGACGTGAAAATCACGCATTGGTCGATATTGGCGTCGCGCAGTATGTGGTCGAGCAGGCGGTTTTTGTGGCGCATATCGTCGCAGTACAGTAGCTGCTCTTCGATTTTGCCTTGGTCGTCCACACGCTCGACTTCGATGATTTCAGGGTTTTTCGTCAGTTTGCGCGCGAGTTTGCCGACCGCGCCGTCCCAAGTGGCAGAGAACAATAAAGTCTGACGGTCGGTCGGGGTGGCTTCGACGATGGTTTCGATGTCGTCGATAAAGCCCATGTCCAGCATACGGTCGGCTTCGTCCAAAATCAGCACTTCCAAGCGGTCAAAATCGACTTTGCCGCTTTGCATCAAGTCCATCAGACGGCCCGGCGTGGCGACAATCAGGTCAACTGGTTTGCTCAGGGCGCGGGTTTGGTAGCCGAACGATGCGCCGCCGACGATGCTGACGGTGCGGAACCAACGCATATTTTTGGCGTACGCCAGCGCGTTTTTCTCGACTTGCGCCGCCAATTCGCGGGTCGGCGTCAACACCAACGCGCGCGGGCCTTTGCCCGGTTTTTCGCTGCGTTTGGTCAGCCGCTGCAAAGTCGGCAGCAGGAAGGCGGCGGTTTTGCCGGAGCCGGTTTGCGCCGAAGCCATGATGTCGCGGCCTTCCAAAGCAAACGGAATGGCTTGCGCCTGAATCGGCGTCGGGACTTTCGTAACCCCTCGCTGCGCACGGCAGACAAAATGTTTTTATCAAGGTTCAAATCGGCAAATTTAATAGACATGGCTATCCTAAAAGAGACAACAACGCGCACGCCTGAACGGTTTTCAGACGACCTGAAGCAAAGGAAAGTAACGATACGGAAATGTGAAGTTACAGGGTTGTCGCAAGCATCTCGCTTGTAGTTAACATCGACGACAACCTGCACAGAAAGGCTTGGCAAATATGCAAGCAATATAAAGAAACGCGCCCGAAACGGCGGTTTAGGTTGGAAGACGATGGCTTCGTATAAAAAAAGGCGAACAGCGGATAATATAGATTTTATAGACAACGGTCAAGCAAAAAGGCATCAACTGCGTTAAAATTCAAACCCTTCCCAATCCTCATTCAGGCCGTCTGAAACCATGACCGACATCACACCCTTCGCCAACCGCATGGGCAAAAACATCAAACACCTCATGAAATGGGCGAAACGCAACGGCATCGAAGCCTGGCGCATTTTACGACCGCGACATCCCCCAATTCCCTTTTTGCCGTCGATGTTTACGGCGACCAAATCCACCTTCAGGAATACGATACCGGCTGGCTGATGCAGCTCGAAGAATACGAAGCGTGGCTTGCCGAAGTCTTGAAGCCGTCGCCTTCGTTACCGGTTTTGCGCCCGAACAAATCCACCTCAAACGCCGCGAACGCCAAAAAGGCTTGCAGCAATACGAGAAAACCGGCAAAACCGGCAACGATTTCGTCATCACCGAAAACGGCCGCAAGTTTTTGGGTCAACCTTGACAAATACCTCGACACCGGCCTCTTTCTCGACCACCGCAACACGCGCAAAAAGTCGGCGAAACCGCAGCGGGCAAACGCTTCTCAACCTGTTTTCCTACACCGGCAGCTTCACCGTCTATGCCGCCACCGGCGGCGCAGCGTCCAGCGAAACCGTCGATTTGTCCAATACTTATCTCGATTGGGCGAAACGCAATTTCGAACTCAACGGCATCAGCCCCGAACAACACAAAATCGTCCGCGCCGACGTGTTCCAATACCTGCAAAACGCCGCCGCCGAAGGCAAACAGTTCGACCTCATCGTCATGGATCCGCCCAGCTTCTCCAACAGCAAAAAGATGCCCGGCATCCTCGACATCCAGCGCGACCACCAAAAACTCATAGTCGGCGCGATGAATCTGCTCGCTTCAGACGGCCTTTTGTACTTCTCCAACAACTTGCGCAGCTTCGTCTTGGACGATTCGGTATCGGAACAATACGCCGTCAAAGACATTTCCAAACAATCCGTTCCCGACGATTTCCGCAACAAGAAAATCCATCAGTGTTGGGAAATCCGGCACAAAAGCCTGATCTGTCCTCGTCGTTGGTTGAAATACCCAACGGTTTATTCTGACCAAAGGTCGTCTGAAAACTCCGTTTGGTGTTTTCAGACGACCTTTTCTCAATATAGGCAGGCATCACGCCGCCCCTTCACGGTATAATCCGCCCCATATCACTTCACAACAAGGAACACACAAGATGGATTGGAAAGGACGCGAACAGAGTCAAAACGTAGAAGACCGACGCGGCAGCAGCGGTGGAGGCGGCGGCGGTAGAACGCCCGGCGTCCTCGGCATCATCGTCGTTTTGATCGGCGCTTATTACGGCGTCGATTTGAGCGGCTTGGTCGGCACGCCTTCCATGGGTACGGGTTCAACCCAAACCTCCCAGCTCAAACCTCAAGAAGAAGCCGAGCTGAACGAACTTGCCCGCGTCGTCCTCGCCGACACTGAAAAAGCTTTGGGGCAGCTATTTCAAACAAATCGGACGGACCCTACACCCCGACCACGCTGGTGTTATACAACGGCGGTACATCCACCGCCCTGCGGCATGGGTCAATCGGCAATGGGGCCGTTTTATTGCTCCGGGCGACAAAAAGTCTATCTCGACTTAGACTTTTATAGGGATATGCAGACCAAACTCAACTCTGCCAGCGATGCCGCGTTTGCCTACGTCATCGCACACGAAGTCGGACACCACGTCCAAAACCTGCTCGGTATCCTGCCTAAAGTCCACAGAATGCAGCAGCAGGTCGGCAAAAAAGAAGCCAATGCCCTTTCCGTCAAACTCGAATTGCAGGCAGACTGCTACGCGGGCATTTGGGGCATTACGCCGTCAACAATAATATCTTCAAACCCGAAGACATCCCCAAAGCCATGCTGGCTGCCGAATCCGTCGGCGACGACCGTCTGCAGAAAGACGGGCAGGGCTATGTTGTTCCCGACAGCTTTACACACGGCTCGTCCGAACAGCGCATGGCATGGCTCAAACGCGGTTTGGACAGCGGCGACATCAATCAATGCAACACATTCGGCAATTGATTGAAACCGCAGTAAATGGTTATTTGATATATTCCTCTAAAGGTCGTCTGAAAGCCTTCAGACGACCTTTTGCCTAGCGTTAGAATAAGCCCGTTTTCCATTCACAATCACAAAGGAAACCATCATGGCAAACATTGCCCGCGACATCTTTCAAAGCCTACGACATCCGAGGCATTGTCGGCAAAACCCTGACCAACGAAGCCGCCTACCTTATCGGCGAAAAGCTCATCGCAACCCGAGCCGCCGAAAAAGGCATTACCCGCATCGCACTCGGACGCGACGGACGCTGAGCGGTCCCGAACTGATGGAACACATCCAGCGCGGCTTTTACCGACAGCGGCATCGACGTCCTCAATGTCGGCATGGTCGCTACCCCCATGCTGTATTTCGCCGCCATCAACGAATGCGGCGGCAGCGGCGTGATGATTACCGGCAGCCACAACCCGCCCGATTACAACGGCTTCAAAATGATGCTCGGCGGCGACACCCTCGCAGGCGAAGCCATCCAAGAACTGCTTGCCCTGATCGAAGCCGACAAACTGACCGCTTCCGATAAAAAGGCAGCGTAACCGAAAAAGACATCTCCGGCGAATACCACAACCACATCGTCGGCCACGTCAAACTCAAACGCCCCATGAAAATCGCCATCGACGCGGGCAACGGCGTAGGCGGCGCATTCGCAGGCAAGCTCTACAAAGGTTTGGGCAACGAAGTGACCGAACTTTTCTGCGAAGTGGACGGCAATTTCCCCAACCACCATCCCGACCCTTCCAAACCGAAAAAAACCTGCAAGATTTGATTGCCGCGCTGAAAAACAGCGACGCCGAAATCGGCTTTGGCTTTTTGACGGCGATGCCGACCGCTTGGGCGTCGTGACCAAAGACGGCAACATCATCTATCCCGACCGCCAACTCATGCTGTTCGCCCAAGACGTTTTGAGCCGCAATCCCGGCGCGAAAGTCATCTTCGACGTCAAATCCACCCGCCTGCTCGCTCCGTGGATTAAAGAACACGGCGGCGAACCCGTCATGGAAAAAACCGGCCACAGCTTCATCAAGTCCACCATGAAAAAAACCGGTGCGCTGGTGGCCGGCGAAATGAGCGGACACATCTTCTTCAAAGAACGCTGGTTCGGCTTCGACGACGGCATGTACGCCGGCGCACGCCTTTTGAAATCCTGTCCGTCTTCGACAATCCATCCGAAGTGTTGAACAGCCTGCCGCAAAAGCGTTTCCACGCCCGAACTCAACATCGACCTGCCCGAAGGCAGCAACGGCCATCAGGTTATCGGCGAACTCGCCGCCAAAGTCAAATTCGAAGGCGCGACCGAAATCATCACCATCGACGGCCTGCGCGTCGAATTCCCCGACGGCTTCGGCCTGATGCGCGCTTCCAATACCACGCCGATTTTGGTGTTGCGCTTCGAGGCAGATTCCGACGAAGCCATCGGGCGGATTCAAAACCAGTTCAAAGCCGTCATCGAAAGCAATCCCGCGCTGAAATGGCCGCTGTAAACGGTTAACGCTTTTAAAAGCTCAAAAGGTCGTCTGAAAACCGATATTGCAGGTTTTCAGACGACCTTCTATAGTGGATTAAATTTAAATCAGGACAAGGCGACGAAGCCGCAGACAGTACAGATAGTACGGAACTCGATTCACTTGGTGCTTCAGCACCTTAGAGAATCGTTCTCTTTGAGCTAAGGCGAGGCAACGCCGTACCGGTTTAAAGTTAATCCACTATACTCATGGCAACGCCCTGCTCTTCCAAGCCAATACGCCAAAACCTCCCCATCAACGACCTTTGACTTCCATCAAACAAAATTATCTTCTTCAAAAACGCCCGTTGTCCTTTACCCAAGAAAATAAATGCGTTCACCTCCTCATCCAATACCCAAATATTGCCTATTGGATAAATACACAGCCGACACATCAGCAAATTATTGTTCAGAACATAAAAAATAGAGCCATTTATCTAAAAATCAGCCACCCAATTAACATTAAATACCAAGCATTCAAACCTACTCCAACCCATATAAAAATCCATGCTGTTTTCAGACGACCCCAACCCGATTAAAAGCCTATTTTTCCCAACCATTTCAGGCTACTATGCACAAACAGCTTCTTACAGTATGATGGACTTCTCGATTTTGCCTTAAGCCTGCATGCGTTTCAGCGGCGCAGGCAGCAGGAATCAGGCTTCCAAACAAATCCAACCTCAACTCGGAGTAAACATCATGTTGACCCAGACCCAACAGGTCGATTTGACCCTGCATCATCTCAAAGAGCGCGCCTTGGCAGAATATAGCCCCAAACAGCGTGCGACCGTCGAAGCTTCCGAAGACTGGAAACAGTTTGACCGGCGTTTGAACGAGCATTTCCCCAAGCTGATGCACGAGCTGGACAACGTTTACAACGACAACGAAGCCGTCCTACCCATGCTGGAACAACTGATTGCCCAAGCATGGCAAAGCTATTCCCAACGCGACAAGTCTCTGAAAGCCATCGATGCCGCGCGTGAGAATGACCCCTGATTGGATTTTTGTCCAATAAACAGGTCGGCGGCGTGTGTTATGTCGATTTGTTCGCGGGCGATTTGAAAGGCTTGAAAGCCAAAAATCCCTTTATTTTTCAAGAGCTTGGGCTGACCTATCTGCACATGATGCCCCTGTTTAAATGCCCTGAAGGCAAAAGCGACGGCGGCTATGCGGTCAGCAGCTACCGCGACGTCAATCCGGCTTTGGGTACGATAGACGATTTGCGCGATGTCATTGCCGCGCTGCACGAAGCGGGCATTTCCGCCGTCGTCGATTTCATCTTCAATCACACTTCCAACGAACACGAATGGGCGAAACGCTGTGCCGCCGGCGATCCGCTTTTCGACAATTTCTACTATATCTTCCCCGACCGCTGGATGCCCGACCAATACGACCGCACCCTGCGCGAAATCTTCCCCGACCAGCATCCGGGCGGCTTCTCCCAATTGGAAGACGGACGCTGGGTATGGACAACGTTCAATTCCTTCCAATGGGATTTGAATTACAGCAATCCATGGGTATTCCGCGCTATGGCAGGCGAAATGATGTTCCTCGCCAATCTGGGGGTCGATATCCTGCGTATGGACGCCGTCGCCTTCATTTGGAAACAAATGGGTACGGATTGCGAAAACCTGCCGCAAGCCCACGCCTTAATCCGCGCGTTCAACGCCGTCATGCGCATCGCCGCACCTGCCGTGTTCTTCAAATCCGAGCCATCGTCCACCCCGACCAAGTCGTCCAATACATCGGACAAGACGAATGCCAAATCGGCTACAACCCGCTGCAAATGGCATTGCTGTGGAACACCCTCGCCACCCGCGAAGTCAACCTACTCCACCAAGCCCTCTCCTACCGCCACAACCTGCCCGACCATACCGCATGGGTCAACTACGTCCGCAGCCATGACGACATCGGCTGGACGTTCGCCGACGAAGACGCATGGCAGTTCGGCATCCACGGCTACGACCACCGCCAATTCCTCAACCGCTTCTTCGTCAACCATTTCGACGGCAGCTTCGCGCGCGGCGTCCCCTTCCAATACAACCCCAATACCGGCGACTGCCGCGTCAGCGGTACTGCCGCCGCCTTGGCAGGTTTGGCGCAACACGACCCCCACGCCGTTGACCGCATCAAACTCTTGTACAGCATCGCCCTGAGTACCGGCGGACTGCCCCTGATTTATCTCGGCGACGAAGTCGGCACGCTCAACGACGACGACTGGTCAAACGACCGCAACAAGAGCGACGACAGCCGCTGGGCGCACCGTCCGCGTTACAACGCCGAGTTGTACGAACAGCGCCACGACCCGTCAACCACGGCAGGACAAATCTATCAAGGCCTGCGCCACATGATAGACATCCGCCAAAACAACCCGCGTTTGAACGGCGGCCGTCTGGTTACCTTCAACACCAACAACAAACACATCATCGGCTACATCCGCAATAACGCGCTGTTGGCGTTCGGCAACTTCAGCGAACACCCGCAAACCATCAGCGCGCACACCCTGCAAGCCATGCCCGCCCGCGCCAAAGACCCTCATCAGCGGCGAAACCGTGGCATTGAATCAGGATTTGGTGCTGCGCCCCTACCAAGTGATGTGGCTCGAAATCGCCTGATGATTCAAGCAGCTTAGAGTCGTAAAGGTCGTCTGAAAACCGGTATTGCCCGTTTTCAGACGACCTTTTAACAAAAATGGATGTTCCACTCATAACCCTGCCCGCCGCATCGCTTTACAGGCGCAAGCCGTTCGTTTCTTCATCTTCAAGTCAACAAATCTCTAAAAATCTATTTATCCAGCAGCCATCCGGTTCTCATCCCAAAGCCTGAAAAACACCAAGCTGCCTTTCAGACGACCTCCTGCCAAATCAGTTGCAATTCATCCCTATGAACAAAACCGAATCAAACGTTTTCGAAACGCCGCCCGTCCGCCCGTCCCAATGGCTGCCCCTGCTGTTGGCGATTGCGATTTTCATGCAAATGCTGGACGCGACGATTCTGAACACCGCCCCTGCCCGAAATCGCCAAAAGATTTCAAAAGTATCGCCGCTCAATATGCAGCTGGCGGCGATTTCCCATACGCTGACCGTTGCCCCTGCTGATTCCTTTTAAGCGGCTATTTGGTGGACAGGTTCGGCACCAAAACGTATTTTTCGGTCTCGATCGGCATTTTCATGCTCGGATCGGCATTGTGTGCGGCGGCAGCCAATCTGCCCATGCTGGTGATGGCGCGGGTGATTCAAGGTATAGGCGGGTCGATGTTGGTACCCGTACCGCGCCTGACGATTTTGCGCGTGTACGACAAATCCCAACTGCTCAACGCCATCAACTATGCCGTCATGCCCGCGCTGATCGGTCCGATATTCGGCCCTTTGGTCGGCGGCTATTTGGTCGAATACGCATCTTGGCATTGGATTTTCCTGATGAACCTGCCCATAGGGCTGCTCGGCGTTTTTGCTGGGCTGGCGGATTATGCCCGATGTCAAAGGCGAAAATACGGTTCTGGACTTGAGTGGCTACCTGACTTTTGCTTCGGCGGCGTGTCTCTTGATGTTGGCGGTGGAAATGGTGTCCCACTCTGGCGCAGTTTGGTTTTCGCTCTTACTCGCACTCGGCGGTACGGCATTTGCCCTGCTCTACTACCGCCACATGAAAACCGCCGCCAACCCGATTTATGCGGCGGATTTATTCCAAGTCCGCACCTTCCGGCTGGGTCTGACAGGCAATCTGTTCAGCCGGCTCGGCATCAGTTCCATCCCCTTTTTGCTGCCGCTATTGTTTCAAGTCGCGTTCGGCTTTGCCGCCAGCGTATCCGGCTGGCTGGTCGCGCCCGTCGCTTTCGCCTCGCTTGTTGTCAAAACCGCTCATCAAGCCCCTGATGTCGCGCTTCGGCTACCGCAGCGTGTTGATTTGGAACACGCGCCTCCTCGCCATACTGATTATGCTGCTTGCCCTACCCGACGCCGACACGTCCTTAAGCGTCTGGATAGTCCTGCTGCTCCTCATCGGCACCTGCAACTCCATCCAGTTTTCCGCCATGAACACCCTGACCATCGCCGACCTGCGCGCGCACCAAACCGGCAGCGGCAACAGCCTGATGGCGGTCAACCAACAACTCGCCATCAGCCTCGGCATTGCGCTCGGCGCGCTTATCCCTGCAAAACTGGTCGCAAAGCAGCTTCACCGCAGGCAACCTCCACCTCTCATTCCGCCTTACCCTGCTTTCCATCGGCTTGATTACACTCGTCTCCAGTACCATATTCAGCCGCCTGCACATTTCCGACGGACGCAAACCTAACGACTTCAAAAATAGGTTAAAATGCGAACCGTATAAACATCGAACTTCTTTTCAGACGACCCTTCTAAATAAAAATACCGTTTCAGCGAAAAAGGTCGTCTGAAACGCCCTCAAGAATGAAAAATCCATCTCATCCTTATGCTTCCGGTTTTTCTGACAGGTTGCGCCGGCCTGCCCTCACCGGACGATCGCCCTGAAAGCCACTACCTCGACATCCGTTCCGCCCCGCGCATGGATGCCCTGCTCAACACCGCCACTGCCAAAACCGGCGGCGATATTTCCAATGTCTATCTGCTCAACGACGCGCACGAAGCCTTCGTCGCCCGCGCCGCCCTGATTGAAGCCGCCGACCACACCCTGGACCTCCAATACTACATCTGGCACAACGACATCTCCGGCAAGCTCATGTTCAACCTGATCCACCGTGCCGCCGAACGCGGCGTGCGCGTGCGCCTGCTGCTGGACGACAACAACACCAACGGGCTGGACAACGTCCTGCTCGCCCTCGACAGCCACCCCAATATCGAAATCCGCCTGTTCAACCCCTTCGTCCGCCGCAAATGGCGCGCGCTGGGTTATTTGACCGACTTCCCGCGCCTCAACCGCCGGATGCACAACAAATCCTTTACCGCCGACAACCGCGCCACCATCCTCGGCGGGCGCAATATCGGCGACGAATATTTCAAAGTCGGCGAAGACACCATCTTTGCCGACCTCGACATTCTTGCCACCGGCCGCGTCGTGACCGAAGTTTCCCAAGACTTCGACCGCTATTGGGCGTTTCATTCCTCCTACACCGTCGCCAGCATCATCAAAAAGGCGATATCGAAAAAGGCTTCCAAGAGCTGGGTTACAACGACAAAGACAAAAACGAAACCCTCAGCCGCTACCGCAGCAGCATCGAAAATTCCGAACTCTACAAAAAAATGCAGAGCAACAGCATAGACTGGCAAAGCGTCCATACCCGCCTGATCAGCGACGATCCTGCCAAAGGGCTGGACCGCGACCGCCACAAACCGCCCATTTTTGACCGCATGCAGGACGCCCTGAAAACGCCCGAAAAAAGCGTTTATCTCGTTTCGCCCTATTTCGTTCCCACCAAATCAGGCGTACGCGCGCTCGACCAACTCGTCCAAAACGGCGTGGACGTAACCGTCCTGACCAACTCTGCTCCAAGCGACCGATGTCGCCGCCGTCCACCTCAGGCTACGTCAAATACCGCAAGCCCCTGCTCAAAGCCGGTGTCAAACTCTACGAGCTGCAACCCAACCATGCCGTCCCCACCACCAAAGACCGCGGTTTGACCGGCAGCTCCGCCACCAGCCTGCACGCCAAAACCTTTATCGTGGACGAAAAACGCGTCTTCATCGGCTCATTCAACCTCGACCCGCGCTCCGCCAGACTCAACACCGAAATGGGCGTCGTCCTCGAAAGCCCCAAAATCGCAGGAGAAATGCAGCGCACCCTCGTCAATACCACCCCTGAAATACGCCTATCAGGTCACCCTCGACAAATACAACAAACTTCACTCGGTACGACCCCACCACCCAAAAACCTACTCCGCCGAACTGGAAGCCAAATTTGAAACGCGTTACCTCCAAAATCCTTCCATCCTGCCGATAGAAGGATTGCTGTAAAACCCAAACAAAAGGTCGTCTCGAAAACCTGTATTTCAAGTTTTCAGACGACCCTCAAAACAAAAATACGGACTAACCCATCACACAAATATAGTGGATTAAATTTAAACCACTATAGAAAAACCTTTTTCAGACGACCTCTTGTCAAACCTCGTCTGAAACGTCCCTAAAAAGGAATCCCATGAAACCGATTATCCGCACCGCCCTGACCGCCGCCATCATCCTGCCCCTCGCCTCCTGCGGCCTTTTTTCCGGCAAACATCACCCGAAGACCAAAACCCACACCACCGCCCGAACAGTCCAACTCGTCCGCATCAGCAACATCGACCGCACTCAAGGCTCGCAAGAACTTATGCTGCACAGCATGGGGCTAATCGGCACGCCTTACAGATGGGGCGGCAGCAGCACTGCCACCGGCTTCGACTGCAGCGGCATGATTCAATTCGTCTATAAAAACGCCCTCGATGTCAGCCTCCCGCGAACCGCCCGCGACATGGCGGCAGCCAGCCGCAAAATCCCCGACAACCAACTAAAAAGCCGGCGACCTCGTCTTTTTTTCAACACCGGCGGTTCATCCCAATATTCCCATCGTCGGCCTCTACATCGGCAACGGCGAATTTATCCACGCCCCTAGCAGCGGCAAAACCATCAAAACCGAAAAACTCTCCAGCCCGTATTACGCCAAACATTATCTTGGCGCGCATACTTTTCTTTTACGGAATAAGGCATACAGCGGGATTCTTTTATCCATTAAGACAAGACGACAAAGCAAAACCAAAAATCGTTAACGTAATATCAATTCCAACCCAGCAAATTAAAAAGGTCGTCTGAAAACCCTGTCTTTCAAGTTTTCAGACGACCTTTTCGTCAAATCCATTCGAAAACACCGCCGTCAGCGACGCCTCAACAAAACCGCTCTTTCCTTACCCAAGCAGTTTCATCAAAACAGCCGCTCCGTTGTACAGGCGAAATAGCGGAATAATCAGCACGTCTTCTGTCAGCGTGTGTTCAAATCGCCGAAATCAAAAATTTAAGCCTGCAAAGAAGCGCGATTTTCCAAAAACTTGGTCAATCAGACCGTATTCTTTTGGCTTCTTCGGCAGACATGAAGTTGTCGCGGTCGGTGTCGCGCTCCCAAATCTGCCAAGTCACGGCCGCAGTGTTTCGCCATCAGGCGGTTGAGTTTCTCTTTGATTTTCAACAGCTCGCGGGCATGGATTTCAATGTCGGATGCCTGACCGCCCAAGCCGCCGCTGATTAAAGGCTGGTGGATCATGATACGGCTGTTGGGTAGGGCGAAACGTTTGCCTTTTCTCCTGCCGAGAGCAGGAATGCGCCCATGCTTGCCGCTTGTCCCAAGCACAAGGTGGAGACATTGGGCTTGATGAAATTCATGGTGTCGTAAATCGACATGCCTGCCGTTACCGAGCCGCCGGGGAATTGATGTGAAGAAAAATATCTTTGTCTGGATTTTCACTTTCCAAAAACAACAGCTGGGCAACCACCAAATTGGCGGACTCGTCGGTTACCGGACCGACCAAAAATACGATGCGCTCTTTCAAAAGGCGCGAGTAAATATCAAATGCACGCTCGCCACGGCCGCTTTGTTCGATAACGGTAGGAACGAGGTAATTATTGAAATCGAAGGACATTTTTGTCTCCTGTCAATGTTGCGAAAGCACCAAAGGGGTGCTTTGGTGCTTTCAAGTTGCCTGTTTCAGACGACCTTTTGAAGATGATTAGGCTTGTGCGCCCATCACTTCGTCAAAAGACAAAGCTTTTTCGGTTACTTTGGCTTTTGCTCCAAAACGAAATCAACGACGTTGCTTTCTACCGCCAAAGAAGTCGGACCTTGCAGGCGGGAAGGCTCTGCGTAGTACCAGTCGATTACCTCTTGAGGATCTTCGTAGCTTTCTGCGAAGTTGGCAACAACGGCTTTAATTTGCTCTTCAGTCGGCTCCAGTTTGTTTTCTTCAACCAGTTTGGCCAAAAATCAGACCCAAAGATACGCGGCGTTCAGCTTGCTCTTTGAACATGTCCAAAGGCAGATCCAAGTTGGCAGCGTCAGCCATGCCTTGATTAACGAAGTTTTGTTTCATTTCGTTTGCCAAACGGGCGGCTTTTCATTTACCAAAGCAACGGGCGCTTTCAGCTCTACGGCTTTGAGCAGCGCGTTCATTACAGATTCTTTTGGTTTGTTCGTTTACGCGGCGCTCAACCTCGCGGCCTACGTTTTTTTCTTCACTTCTTCGCGCATTTTGGCAACGTCGCCGTCAGCGATACCCAATGCTTTGGCGAAGTCGGCATCAACTTCGGGCAGGGTGGGTTCGGATACGTTGTTCAATGTGATGGTGAAGACAGCGGATTTACCGGCAACATCTTTTACCGTGATAGTCTTCAGGGAAGTTGACGGTAACGTCTTTGCTTTCGCCTGCCTTCATGCCGACTACGCCGGCTTCAAATTCAGGCAACATTTGACCTGCGCCCAATACGAAGGCGTAGTTTTTGGATGCGCCGCCAGCGAAAGGTTCACCGTCGATTTTGCCTTCGAAGTCGATGATGACGCGGTCGCCGTTTTGGGCTTCGCGTTCAACATGGTTGAAGCGGGTGCGTTGTTTGCGCAGGATTTCTACGGTTTGGTCCACTTCGGCATCGCCGACGGAAGCGGTTACTTTTTCGACTTCTTGTGCAGACAAATCGCCGATAACGACTTCAGGGAACACTTCGAAAATCGCAGCGATTTTCAGGGATTCTTTATCGTCTTGTTCTTCAACGCCTTCGAAACGCGGATAGCCGGCAACTTTCAATTCTTGGGCAACGGCAACATCGTAGAAGCGGCGTTGAACCATTTCGTTGATGACATCATTTTTGAGCGCTTGCACCGTACATTTGGGCAATCATTTTTAAAGGTGCTTTACCCGGACGGAAACCGTCGATTTTTGCACGGCGTTGGGTTTGTTTCAGTTTTTTATCGGTTTCTGCGTTGATTTCGGACCAAGGCAGAGACAACACTACTTTGCGTTCCAGATTTTCTAAAGTTTCAACAGTTACGCTCATCGTAAGACCTTAATTTGTTGTGTTAAATAAAAATGGGAATCCCTTTTGCCAATGATGACTGCAAAAGCGGCTCCGGCCCATCGGGGCTTTTATCGTCCGTTGCTTGCAAAAAGGCAGGAAAATTAGCTGGCTAGTATATCACAATGTTTGATTGACTGGATATATAGTGATTAACTTTAAACCAGCGCGGCGTTGCCTCGCCTTGTCCTGATTTAAATTTAATCCACTATATCGTCGATAGACGGGCCGATTTTGCCCCGATAAAATAAGGTATTGAATCCGACATCATAAAAAGCGTCGTCTGAAAAACAGATATAACCAGTTTTTCAGACGACCTTTGGTAATTATTGAGATCACAACTGGTCTTTTTGCGTCAGAATCCTGCGGCTGCCGTTGATGTCTGCGGGAGAAACGACACCGGCGTTTTCGAGCGCTTCCATCAGGTTGGCGGCGCGGTTAGAAGCGATGCGCAACTGGCGTTGCAGGAGGAGATGGAAGTTTTTTTGCTTTCCAAAATGTAGGCGACGGCTTGGTCGAACAGTTCGTCGCTGCCTGCATTCGGATTGACGATGTTGGTGGTTTCCAGCGCGGCTTCACCACTGAGCAAACCTTCGACATAGTCGGCGGGGGCTTGCGATTTGACGTAGTTGACGACTTGATGCACTTCGTCGTCTGAAACAAATGCGCCTTGCAGGCGGGTCGGCCCGGCGCTGCCCGGTTGCAGGAACAGGGAGTCGCCGTATTTCAGCAGTTCGTCCGCGCCCATTTGGTCGAGGGATGGTGCGGCTGTCGATTTTTGCTTTTGTACGGTAAACGCCATACGCGTCGGGATATTCGCTTTAATCAAGCCGGTGACGACATCGACGCTCGGTCGTTGGGTCGCGACAATCATATGGATACCGGCAGCACGCGCTTTTTGGGCGAGGCGGGCGATTTGTTGCTCGACGGCTTTGCGTTCGGTCATCATCAGGTCTGCCAATTCGTCGATAACGACCACAATCATCGGCAGTTTTTCCAGCGGCTCGGGGTCGTCCGGATTCAGGCTGAACGGGTTGGGCATGGGTTTGCCTGATGCTTTGGCGGCTTCGACTTTTTGGTTGAAGCCTTCCAAGTTGCGCACGCCGGCGTGGGAAAGCAGGCGGTAGCGTTTTTCCATTTCGGCAACACACCAGTTCAACGCCTGCCCTGCTTCACGCATATCGGTAACGACCGGGCAGAGCAAGTGCGGAATGCCGTCGTAAATGCTCAATTCGAGCATTTTCGGATCAATCATGATGAAGCGGACTTCGTCGGGCGTGGCTTTGAAAAGCATGGACATAATCATGCCGTTCACGCCGACGGATTTACCCTGAACCGGTCATACCGGCGACCAAAAAGGTGCGGCATTTTTGCCAAATCGCCGACGACGGGCGTACCGGAGATGTCTTTACCCAGCGCGACGGTCAGCTTGGATTTGGCTTCGGTAAACACGGGCGAAGACAAGATTTCGCTCAACATCACGTCTTGGCGTTTTTCGTTGGGCAACTCGATGCCCATCGTGTTTTTGCCCGCGATGGTTTCCACGATGCGCACGGATTGCAGCGACATGGAACGCGCCAAATCTTTAGACAGGGCAACGATTTGGCTGCCTTTTTATGCCTTGCGCGGGTTCGATTTCATAACGCGTAATCACAGGGCCGGAAGTGGCGGACACGACTTGCACGCCGATGCCGAATTCTGCCAGCTTGGATTCAATCAGCTCGGCAGTGCGCTCCAATTCGGCAGGATTGATGCTGACGGGTTCGCCATTGGGCAGGCGCAGCAGGTTCATGCTGGGTTTGTGGTATTCGCCTGTTTGTTGCGGCTCGTTGTCTTCAAACAAGGAAGCCTGAATTTTGGGTGGCGGCGCGACGGAGACCGCGACGGATTTGCGGTTACTGGTGCTGCCTGCAAGCGGGGCAACGGGCGTGGCGGTGATGTTTTTGGCTTCTTTCACCATGCGGCGGGTGTTTTCCGTTTCAAGGCTTCGGCGGTCGAGCCGTCGTCCTTGCGTCTGCCCAATGCCTTTTTCAGACGACCCCAAATGCCTGAAAACAGGCTTTCGGTATTGCGTCCTGTTTTTGCCATGACTTCCAGCCAAGACACTTGCGCCAGCAAGGAAACGGAAAGCAGCAGCATGACGCACATAATCAGCAGGCTGCCGGATTTGCCCAGCAGCCAAGCCAAGCCCGAACCAGCCAAAGCGCCGACCAAACCGCCCGCACCGACAGGCAGGGTTTCGTCCAAAGTATTTTGAAGGGTGAAAAATATTCGAGAATCGGGCTGCACACCAAAAGCAGGAACAAAGCCAGCGCGGCAACGCCGTGGTTGTACGATTTGTAGTTTTCGAGGCTTTTTGCAGCGGGCGGAAATTTTTATAGAGGAAAACGCACGAAGCGGCGATCCACCACCAAAAACGACAGACCAAAAAGATAATAGCCGACATCGGAAACATACGCGCCAAACAGCCCGCCGAAATTGGCGATGTCATCCGATTTCGGCACGCTGCGCGACCATGCGGGTCGGTCATTTTGAAGCTGGCGAGGGAAATGGCGATGAAGACCGTCACCATCAGCCCAAAGAGCCACAGCGCGTCGTTAATCAAATTGACGACATGCTCGGGGCGCGCTTTTTTTTCTTCATTTTTTTGCAGCGCTTTGGCAGCCTTCAAACGCTCGGAAACCTTGTTCGGCTCTGTCTGCGCCTTCGTTTGGCTTTGACGGCGCGTGCTCGGTTTGGCGTTTGTTTTGGCTTTAGTTTTTGATGCGGTTTTTAGAGGATTTTGCGGTCATGGATGGATTTTTGATATTCGGTACAGGTCGTCTGAAAAGGGGAAAACCGACGGGGAATCCATCCGTCGGGTGTAATGTGTGTTGGGTTGAAATTATACCGTATTTACCGTTTCTGATAAAACAAGGTCGTCTGAAAAAGGTTTTTCAGACGACCTCTTGTTCAGCTGTCAGCCGTCAGTCTTTCAATGACTGCTCTGCGGCATTGCAGACTTTATCGGCAGCCGCTTCGATTTCGGATTGGACTACTTCGGCAGCAGCTTGCGCCGGAGCGGGCGTTTCCGCTTGTGCGGCGCTGGTGGTTTCAGTCGGCGCGGCAGCTTCAGGGGCTTGGAGTGGCAGGCGCGCCAAAAACAGTGCGCACGCCGGTGACTTTGTCGCCGATGGCGACTTAGCCTGCGCGTCAACCGGCAGATACATATCGACACGCGAACCGAAGCGGATAAAGCCGTAGCGTTCGCCGCGGGTCAGTTTCTCGCCTGCTTTGGTGTAACACAAAATGCGGCGGGCAACCAAGCCCTGCAACTTTGGACGAAGGTGATTTCGCGACCTGACGCGGTAGTCGCCAGTACGGCGTTGCGTTCGTTTTCGGTACTGGCTTTGTCCAAATCGGCATTGAGGAATTTGCCTTTATTGTATTCGACGGCAGTCACGGTGCAGTCGGCAGGCGATTTTTGCGAGTGGACATTAAAGACGTTCATGAACACGCTGATTTTCAACGCTTCGGTATCACGGTAAGGATCACGCGCGCGCTCGACGACGACGATGCGTCCGTCAACGGGGCTTAAAATCGCTTCGGGGTCTTGCGGGATTTCGCGGGCGGGATCGCGGAAAAATTGTAGGGCAAATACGGTGAAAATCCAAAACGGCAGCGACCACCAGCCGCAGCAGGCAGACACCAGCAAACTCAATACCAAACCGCCGCCGATAAACGGCCAGCCCTCGCGGGCGATAATCGGGTGGGGGTACAGACGGTTCATAACTTTCCTTTTTCTATTCAAATTGCCGCCATTATAGCGGAATATCCTAAAAAGGTCGTCTGAACGCTGTTTCAGACGACCTTTGTCTTTTTGTATTTATTGTTATCCGGCGGTGTTACCGTTTTCCAAAACATCCAAGATGTTTTTCAGGTTGGCGGAATCGAGCTGGCCGGGGGCGGAGGCGGTGCCTGCCGTGCCGAATGTGATGGCGGAGCCGAAGGTTGAACCTGAGATACGGCTGACGAGTCCGAGTTTGCCCATGAAATGGTAACAATCGGGCAGTTTGCGGTTTGACGGGCTTCCCAAGTGGCGTCCAAAAGCGTCAGGACATCGGCGGGACTTTGCGGCATCACGGCGATTTTGCAGATGTCCGCGCCTGCCTCTTCCATTTTTTTCAGACGACCTGTGATGTCTGATTTAGCAGGCGTTTGATGGAAATCGTGGTTGCTCATTAGGACGACGGTGTTGTGCGCTTTGGCAGTGGCGACGGCTTGGCGGACTTCGTTTTCTCCGGCGGAAAGTTCGATGTCTATGATGTCGATGATGCCTGAAACGGCGGCTTTATCGAGCAACTCGAAATAATACGCTTTGCTGCAGAGTATTCGCCGCCTTCCTCTGCGCGTCGGAAGGTAAACAGCAGCGGGGTTTCTGGAAAGGCGCGGCGTACGGCTTCGGCTTGGGCGATCAGGTATTCAGGATTGCCCGCTTGGTCGAAAATAGTCGGCTCTGAACTCGATAATATCGAAACAGGCGTGTTCGAGGTTTTTTCAGGGCGGCGGATAAGGCTGCTTCGTCCGGCAACCAAGGAACGGCGATTTTTCGGCTGTCCGCCGCCGAGCGTGAGATGGCGGATGGTCAGGGTTTTCATGGTTTTTCTGCTGTATTGGTACGATGGCTGTCGAGCAGCGGATCGGGGAACGGTGTCCAAACGACGCCGTTGATGCCGCTTTCGGTCAGGCGGCGGTTGAGCCAGCTGTTGCACGTATTGAAAAGATGGTAGCGTCCTTCTGCCTCGTAGAGATGCGTCGTCAGCGCTGTAATGCGCGCCGGCGACGGGGATGGCTTTGCCTGCTTTCAATTTGAAATGACGCATCAGGTTGGCACTCAGGCGGCGGTATTGTTCGCGGCTGACGGTGAATTTGACGGTATTTTCGCCTTCGCGCGGCGGCTCGCGGTAGTAGATGGCGTGAATCAGCGTGCTGTTGACTCCGCTTAACGCCTGTACTGCCGTAGAGGCGGTCAAATCCGACCACTGCGGCGTTTTTCAAATAGAAATTGCGCTCGCCCCAGCCTCATGCGCGACGTAGCGGATGGGCGCATCGCCTTGCCCTGCGGTACTGTCGGCAGGATTGATGATGCTGGTCCAGTCGAAAAGGTCGTCTGAAAGCGGCATGATGATGTCGGCGTGTACGCCGTTGCTGTGCAGGTAAGGGTTACCTCGCCATCGGAGGTTTCAATGCTGTCCTGCGGAATCTTACCGAGTATGTAGGCGGCGGCAAAGTAAAAGGATGGCGGCGATGATAAATGCCAACACGGCTTTCAGGAGGATTTTGAATATCATTGAGTGACGGCGTCGTTAAAGATGCGGCATCATATCACGATAACGGCATAGTTTTAGGGCATTTCAGACGACCTTAACGCTTTAACTACAAAGGAGGTCGTCTGAAAATCAACAAAAAGATATTTTTAGTTTCCCATCAATCCGTTTTTCGTAAAAACCGCGCCTGATTGTTAACATTATATTTTACACTACACCCGATTACAAATATACTCATTGCCATGCTGCACGGCTTTTGTTTGCTTGAAATCCAAAGCCTGCGAACAACCCGCTGCGGGAAACAAGAAAAACCGATTCAGTGAAATCAATAAAAAGCAATGTTAGGGCGATGAGCCCTATGCTTCAGTGGTTTTAGCGATTTCACGTTATGTTTCAGAGGAATACCCATGGACTTACATGCAAAGGACAAAAACCCAGCATCCTGAGAATGTCGAGCTGCTCAGTGCGCAAAAAGCCGATTACCGACTTTATGGGCCTGCTGACCACCATCATTTCCGCCGTCGTCTGTTTCGGCATTTACAGCATCTCTGCCCTGACAGCACCGATGCCAACAAAGGCATCGCGCTGTTGATTTTTCGTTGCCGCGCTGGTTCACCGAAGCCGTCCACATCACGGCAACCGCATTGATGGTGCCGATTCTCGCCGTCGTACTCGGCTTCCCGATATGGACATCAAAAAGCGATGGCGGGCTTTGCCGATCCGACGATTTACATCTTCTTCGGCGGCTTCGCGCTTGCCACCGCCCTGCACATGCAGCGCCTTGACCGCAAAATCGCCGTCAACCTCTTTGCGCCTGTCACGCGGCAATATGAAAGTCGCCGTATTGATGCTGTTTGCCGTTACCGCCTTCCTGTCCATGTGGATCAGCAACACCGCCACCGCCGCCATGATGCTGCCTTTGGCAATGGGTATGATGAGCCACCTCGACCAAGAAAAAGAACGCAAAACCTACGTCTTCGTCCTGCTCGGCATCGCCTACTGCGCCAGTATCGGCGGTTTGGGTACCGTGGTCGGTTCGCCGCCGAACATGATTGCCGCCAAAGCCCTGAATCTGGACTTCGTCGGCTGGATGAAACTCGGTCTGCCGATGATGCTGTTGATTCTGCCGCTGATGCTGTTCTCCATGTACGTCATCCTCAAGCCCAATCTGAACGAGCGCGTCGAAGTCAAAGCCGAGTCTATCCCGTGGACGCTGCACCGTGTAATCGCGCTGTTGATTTTCATCGCTGCTGCCGTGGCTTGGGTATTCAGCTCCAAAATCAAAGAAGCGTTCGGCATTTCCAACCCCGATACCGTCATTGCCTTGATTGCCGCTGTCGCCGTCGTCGTATTCGGCGTGGCGCAATGGAAAGAAGTCGCACGCAATACCGACTGGGGTGTGTTGATGCTCTTCGGCGGCGGTATCAGCTTGAGCGCGCTGCTGCAATCTTCCGGCGCATCCGAAGCATTGGGTCAGCAGGTGGCCACCACTTTCACCGCCGCGCATCCGCTGCTAGTGATTTTCGTGGTCGCCTCCTTCATCATCTTCCTGACCGAGTTCACCAGTAACACCGCCTCCGCCGCGCTGCTCGTCCCCATTTTCGCCAGCATCGCCACGCAAATGGGGCTGCCCGAACAAGTTTTGGTATTCGTCATCGGCATCGGCGCATCTTGCGCGTTCATGCTGCCGGTTGCCACGCCGCCCAATGCGATTGTGTTCGGTACAGGCTTGATTAGCAACGCGAAATGATGAACGTCGGCTTGCTGCTGAACGTCCTCTGTATCGTATTGGTTGCGCTGTGGGCTTATTTCATCCTGATGTAAACCCGTAAAACCATAACCACAAGGTCGTCTGAAAGAATATTTTTCAGACGACCTTGAAGTTTTCCGCCCAGCACCATTTGTAAAAAGATTCTTAACGAAAGGAAACCCATGATTATCCTGCACACCAACAAAGGCGACATCAAAATCGAACTCGATTTCGACAAAGCCCCCGTTACCGCCAAAAACTTCGAGCAATACGTCAAAGACGGCTTCTACGACGGCGTAATCTTCCACCGCGTCATCAAAGGCTTCGCGATTCAGGCGGAGGCATGGACGAGAACATGAACGAAAAAGAAACACGCGAGCCGATTCAAAACGAAGCGTCCAACGGCCTGCCCAACGAAAAATACACCATCGCCATGGCGCGCACCTCCGACCCGCATTCCGCCAGCGCGCAATTCTTCATCAACACCGCCGACAACGCCTTCCTGAACTTCCGTTCCAAAGAGCTGTACGGCAAAACTGTCGTCCAAGACTGGGGCTACGCCGTATTCGGCAAAGTCGTCGATGGTTTTTGACGTGGTCGATGCCATCGAAGGCGTCGCCACCAAACGCCACGGCTACCACGACGACGTACCGACCGAACCTGTAGTCATCACCAAAGCCGAAGTGGTATAAGATTGACGCGTTACATCCCATGACGCAAAAAGCAGCCTGAAACGGGCTGCTTTTTATTGGGCAAATATTTGAACGCAATCCGCCGCGCTTGTTTTTCAGGACGACCTCTGATATCGAAACCGTCGCCTACGGATTCAAGCCCGCTTTGCCCCATCTCAAAAGACGATTTATAGTGGATTATAGTGGATTACAAATAAAAATGAGACAGACGGCAACGCCCGCCGTGTACAGGTAGTACATAAGGGCGTTGGCAACGCCGTATCATTACAATTTTAATCCACTATAAATCAGGACAAGGCGATGAAACCGCAGACAGTACAGATAGTACGGAACCGATTCACTTGGTGCTTCAGCACCTTAGAGAATCGTTCTCTTTGAGACTTAAAGGCGAGGCAACGCCGTGCTGGTTTAAAAGTTAATCCACTATAATCCGCCATGGATTTTTCCGTTACAATTAAAGCTGATTTTGTTCACAGGAAGCCCATCATGCAGATTCAACCCTACCAAGCCGACATTGCCGAAAGAATGCTGATCGGAACGACCGGAGAAACCATTCATCCCGATGCCCAATTCGTCCACACCGAAAACGGCTATTGGATTGCGTGGCATGACCAAACCGCCGCCCTACTCGCTCCCTGATACGCCGCCCGATATCCCCTGCTTTTTGGGTCGAAGGCGCGCAAAGCCTCGAAGAACTTGTCGCGCTGGTTGAAAACGGCGAATTCGACGAAATGGAAGAATTCGACGGCGACGACTGAGCTGGCACGAAGCGGCTTCCGGATGCAGCGGCGGACACCACGACCATCAATGCGGATGCGAACATTGATGAACATAAAAGCCCTTCTTCTTCCTGTGTTCCTCAGTTTGGCACTCAGCGGCTGTATCGTTACCAGCGCCGTCAATCTGGCCGCCACCACCGTCATGACCGCGTAAAAATCGCCGTCAAAGGCACAGGCGCGTTAATCAATGCCGCCATTCCCGACAAGGACAAAAAGAAGGACAAAGAAAGAAATCCCGCGAACAACAGGCGGATGATTATTTAGAAGAACCGCGTGAAGAATAAGCAGCCGCGCCCTACACCGACGGCTGCAAAACCATTTATTCAAACAAAAGGTCGTCTGAAACGGCAAACCGTTTTCAGACGACCTCTTTTGCTTCTATAGTGGATTAAATTTAAATCAGGACAAGGCGACGAAGCCGCAGACGGTACAGATAGTACGAAACCGATTCACTGGTGCTCTCAGCACCTTAGAGAATCGTTCTCTTTGAGCTAAGGCGAGGCAACGCCGTACTGGTTTAAAGTTAATCCACTATATTAAGACCTTACCGGATCATCAGGCTCAAAACCCGTTTTCCATCATGATTTCGCCCGGGATGCGGTTGCGGTGCATGGCGAAGCCCAAGTCCATCAGGGCTTGGAACGTGTCTTTGACCATGGCGGGATTGCCGCAGACCATAAAGCGCGTGTCCGCTTTGGTGAACTTGAATCCTGCGTATGTTTCGAGGGCTGCCGTCTTTCAGCAGCCCGGAATGCGTTTGCCGCTTAACGCGCCTTCGGTTTCCTCGCGCGTGGTAATGGGGACGAAGTGGAATTTGTGGAAATACTCGCCAATCAGCGGATGGTCTTTCAACGCTTCAACACGTCGTCTGAAAATCAGTTCATCGGCGAAAGAAAACCGAGTGCGCCAAAATCAAGCGGTCGAAACGCTGCCAGATTTCGGGCTGCTCGATGATGGAGAGGAAAGGCGCGATGCCCGAACCCGTGCAGAGCATGACCAAACTCTTGCTGTCGGGGAAGCGTTCGGGCAGGAGGAAGCCCGTAGCGGTTTTGTCGAGCAGCATGGTGTCGCCCTCTTTCATGGCGGCAAACCGCGCGGACATGGGGCCGCCTTCGATCAAAACGGCAAAAATATTCAAGCGTGTCGGCGTATTCGGCGGACACGACGGAATACGCGCGCCAGATAAAGCCTTCGCCATCGCGAAAAACCGAGCCGCGAAAACTGCCCCGCCGAGAAGCGGTAGGATTCGGGGCGGCTGATGGCAAAAGTCATCAGCTTGGGCGTATGGTGTTTAATCCACAAGACTTTTTCTTCGGTAAACTTGGCTTCGGGCGAGGCTGCCATAATGGGATTCCTTGTGTGTGCGGGATGGAAAACGGAAGGTATTATACCCGTTCGCTTGACGAGCGTCGTCTGAAAACCTGATTGTCCGGTTTTCAGACGACCTGCAGCGAACTGAAACTCAAAAATTTACGGCTGACGGCGCAGGCGCATGGTTTTGCTGTTTTGCTCAAAATCAAATCATTGCCGTCGAAAACGATAGTTCCACACGCTTTTCATGTTCAAGAAAGCTTCTTCCAGCTTCATGTCTTCACACAGCATCATCGTCGTGGCAATCGGACCAAAATCAATTTTGCCCGCTCCGGCTTCCTGCGCTTGAAGTGTCAAATGATTGCAACCCATCTTGCCATGAGCCTTGGGCATTTTGCTCAAATCCAAAAAGCCGTTCTGCCCGCCAAATCTTTTTCGGTGAATTTGTCGAAAGAAACCACAAACCATTTCGCCGCCAAAGCTGGCGTTGACGCTTTCGACGCGGCTCGGATGGTTTTTCAGACGACGTTGCAGGTTGGGACGGCTGCGGTTTTTCAGCAGGCGAAGTACAGGCGGTCAGAATGATTGCGGTCATAAGGGTGGGGATCAGGGTTTTCATGATTTTGCCTTTCTAACGTGAGGTCAGCTAGAGCGTCGTCTGAAAACCGCTTCAGCGAAACCCGCTACGCACTTTTCAGACGACCCTATTTATCTACAACGTCGAATCCAAAGCTTTGGAAATATCGTTCCAAATATCGTCCGCGTCTTCAATGCCGATGGAGAAAGCGCAGCAGGCCGACTTTAATGCCCATTTCCATTACATCATGCGGCACGCCGCTGTGGGACTGGAATAGCAATGGTTGACCAGACTCTCGACGCCGCCGAGGCTGGACGCCATTTTGACCAGTTTTCATGTTTTTAATCACGCTGTTTGCCGCTTCGCGCGTGTCGTTTTTGAGGTAAACCGTTACCACGCCGCCTATGCCTTTGGGCATTTGGGTTTTCGCCAGTTCGTAATGTTCGTGCGACGGCAGGCCGGGATAGAACACTTTTTCTACGGCGGGATGGGCTTCGAGGCGGCGGGCGATGTCGAGCGCGTTTTTGCAGTGCGCCTCCATACGCAAGGCGAGCGTTTTGATGCCGCGCAACACCAGCCAGCAGTCCATCGGGCCGGCAATCGCGCCGGTATGCACCATCATGTCGTGCAGCGGTTTCGCCAGTTCTTTGGTTTTGACGGCAACGATGCCCATCAATACGTCGGAGTGGCCGCAAAGGTATTTGGTGGCGGAGTGGAACACGATGTCGCAGCCCATCTCCAAAGGTTGTTGCAGATACGGTGTGGCGAAGGTGTTGTCGATGCCGACCAGAGCGCCGGCAGCGTGGGCTTTGGCGGCAAGCGCTTTGATGTCCACCAATCTCAATAGAGGATTGGACGGGGTTTCCAGCCAAACCAGTTTCACATTGTGCGCTTGGAGCAGCTCGTCCAAGCGGTCGGGGTTGCCCAAATCGGCAAAGACAACGTTCACGCCCCACTCTTTATAGACGTCAACCAGCAAGTCATACGCGCCGCCGTAAATGTCGGCGACAGCGACGATGGTATCGCCCGGACGCAGGAATGTACGCCACACGGCATCAATGCCCGCCATACCGCTGGAAAAGGCAAAACCCGCCGCCCCGTGTTCCAAATCGGCAACCGTGTCTTCTAAAACCTGACGGGTCGGATTGCTCAGGCGCGAATAGCGGTAGGGAACCCTGCTCGCCGATTTCGTGCAGCGCGAACATACTGTCTCTGATAAATCGGCGGCATCAGCGCGCGGTTGTGTTCGTCGCAATCGTAGCTGGAATGGATAGCTTTGGTGGCGAATTTCATCTCGGTTCAACCTTGTAAAGATATGAATAATTCAGGATTTTATCACTATCCGAAAAATAGAAACAATCAATGCGGACATGGTTTGCAAGTGATATAATCTCGCATTTGCAAAACGGACGGCATGAATCCGTTTCCAAACGACACACACCCCAACAATCCGACAATTAAGGACAAACAACGCATGAACGCCATTGCAGACGTGCAATCCAGCCGAGATTTACGCAATCTGCCGATTAACCAGGTCGGTATCAAAGACCTGCGCTTTCCGATTACTTTTGAATACCGCCGAAGGCAGCCAATCCACCGTCGCCCGCCTGACCACGACGGTTTTTCCTGCCCGCCGACCAAAAAGGCACGCATATGTCGCGCTTCGTGGCGTTGATGGAGCAACAAACCGAGGCTTTGATTTCGACAGGCTGCACAAACCGACCGCCGAAATGGTCGCGCTTTTAAACTCTCATTCCGGCAAAATCAGCGTTTCCTTCCCCTTTTTCCGCAAAAATCCGCCCCTATTTCCGGTATCCAATCCCTGCTGGACTACGACGTTACCCTGACGGGCGAAATTAAAAACGGCGCATACAGCCACAATTTGAAAGTCATGGTACCCGTAACCTCGTTGTGCCCTGTGCTCCAAAGAAATTTCCCAATACGGCGCGCACAACCAACGCTCGCACGTTACCGTCAGCCTGACCGCCAACGCCGAAGTCGGTATCGAGGAAATCATTGACTGCGTGGAAGCGCAGGCAAGCTGCCAGCTTTACGGCCCTGCTCAAACGCCCCTGATGAAAAATACGTTACCGAAAAAGCCTGCTGAAAACCCGAAATTCGTGGAAGACATGGTGCGCGACGTAGCCACTGCGCTGATTGCCGACGGGCGCATCGAAAGCTTTCATCGTCGAAAGCGAAAAACTTCGAGTCGATACACAACCACTCGGCTTTACGCCTATATTGCTTATCCTTAAATAAGCGAAAAATCGGAAAGGTCGTCTGAAAACCGGAAAATCCGTTTTTCAGACGACCTTTCCCTGTTCCAATCGGCTATGAAAAAGAGACAATCCGACGGGCATCATCTATCAAGCAGCCCGATAATCCCCCCTCGCAACGATATAGTGGATTAACTTTAAATCAGGACAAGGCGACGAAGCCGCAGATAGTACAGATAGTACGGAACCGATTCACTTGGTGCTTCAGCACCTTAGAGAATCGTTCTCTTTGAGCTAAGGCGAGGCAACGCCGTACTGGTTTAAAGTTAATCCACTATAAAAACAATCGCTGCTTTTTAATATAAAATTACGCCTATAAACGGCTGCTGCGTTTATAATGCGCCTGTTCAACCCTTCCACCGAGAAGACGCCATGAAAAAACTCCTTTACTTCTTTACCGCCTTTTTTGCCCTGTGTTCCAGCGCGTTTGCTGTGAATGCCGACGATTTGCTGCCGCCTGAAAAAGCGTTTGTGCCGCAAGTGAACGTTACCGACAAAGGCATCAACGTCGAATCTCAAAATCGCCGACGGCTACTATATGTACCAATCGAAAATCGTCGCCGCCACCGCGCCTGAAGGCGTATTGGGCGAACCCGTTTTCAGCAAAGGCGAAGCCAAAGAAGATGAGTTTTTCGGCAAACAAACCGTGTTCCACCGCGCCGCGCAGGTCAACTGGCCTTACAAAAAAGCCGCGCCAACCTACAAGCTGACGCTGACTTATCAAGGTTGTGCCGAAGCCGGCGTATGTTACCCGCCCGTGGACACGTCTTTTGAGATTAATGGCAACGGCCTGTACCAGCCGCAAAGCGACGAACCCATATCCGCCAAAGACCGCTTCCTGCAACCCGATTCCGCCAAACCATCCCCCTGCCGCCGCGCCTAAAGCCTCGCAAAACGACGACAGCAGCCGCTTCAAATTATCGTGGGACACATTAAACGCCAACCTGTTGGCGTTTTTACCGCAGGTATTCCTGAGCTTTTACCGCCCTGTATGTATCCGCTTTTTACCGATTGTTTCCAGCATCATCGTCGGCGATAAAACCGCCGGCAAAGGTCGCGCCTTCGCGCTGTCCGTAGCGTATGTGCAAGGTTTGGCACTGACCCTACACGCTGGTCGGCGTCATCGCAGGCTTGACGGGCGCGCTTCTGACCGTATGGCTGCAACAGGCATGGGTCGTCCTTGCTGCCGCAGGCCTGATGGTCGTCCTCGCGCTTTCCATGTTCGGACTCTTCAACATCCAACTGCCCAACGCCGTCCAATCCTATTTCCAAAACCAAAGCAGCAAACTCTCCGGCGGCAAAATCTTCTCCGTCTTCGTCATGGGCATACTTCCGCGCTGATCGTCGGCCCTGCGTCGCCCCGCCGCTCGGATTCGCCTTTGGCTATATCGGACAAACCGGTGATGCCGTTTTGGGCGGACTGGCGCTGTATGTCTTGGCACTCGGCACCGGCGTTCCGCTGATCCTCATCGGCACATTCGGCGGCCACGTCCTGCCCAAAGCAGGCGACTGGATGAACGGCATCAAATACGCCTTCGGCTTTATCCTGCTTGCCGTAGCCGTCTATCTCGCCACACCGCACCTGCCCTACTACCTCGTGGTCGCGCTTTACACCCTGCTCATGATCGTCCCTGCCGTCATGTTGCTGGTTAAATCCGGCAAACAAAAAGGTCGTCTGAAAACCGCAGCCTCCGTTTTAGGCTTCCTACTCATCATCGGCGGCGCATGGTTCGGCTGGCAAAGCGCAAACAAACAAACCACCGCCCTGCACCACTTTCTGACGCTCTCTCCTCCGTCCGAAGCAGGCAAAACCACCGACCACGGCAAAATGTTCACCGACGTCGCCGAACTCAAAGCCGCCATGGACGCCGCATTGAAAGCCAACCCCGACAAACCCGTCGTTTTGATTTCTATGCCGATCGTGGTATTTCCTGCAAAGAAATGGCAAACTACACGCTCAACCAGCCGCAGTGATGAAGCCGTCGATATGGAACGCTTCTTCCAAATCGACGTAACCGCCAACACGCCCGAACATCAGGCACTCTACAAAGAATAACGGAATCTACGGCCTGCCGGGCATTTCGCCATCCACGCTGACGGCCGCCGCAGCGATCCCTTGCTCGGCTTCGCCAAACCGGACGAATTCATCAACTGGTACAAACAAAACGAAAAAGTAGAAGATGAAAGGTCGTCTGAAAACCTGAAACAGGGTTTTCAGACGACCTTCGAAGGTGGTTTTTGATCCAGGCTGTCCTGCTGACTAAAACTGACTGATTATCCAAAAATTATTCGATTGCCACAGAGATAAATATTATGGATTTTGTCTTATTTGATTACCAGCTTCTGAGCTAGAAGTGTGAAGATATTGATTACAAGGAAAGTATTTTTAAATCAACTATTCCATTAATGCGTTTTCAAACAAACAATTTACTCGTAGACGTTGATCCTTTTAATGAAGACGTGCTCGATTAAAGAAAAATATTGTTATTAGAAAAGTCTAATGTAACCGATGAAGGTTTCTAAATTATTTGTCAAACCAGTAAATAACTGGTGGAATGCTTTTGGACAGGGAGTTTCACCTGAGAAAATTACTATTTTGGAAAACGGTTTAAAAGATTCGCTCTGCAAAGAAGTAATTTCTATAAGTTTCAGACGACCCTAATCTAGATCAAACATCAATAAAATTAAAAGCTCGTCTGAAATGATTTTCAGACGAGCTTTTTAAATGGCATGTTTTCAACCCCGCCACTGGTTACGCTTCTACTTAATTTTCAAAATTCGGGAAGATTAAGATGTCTTAATTCATTTTGTTTCTCGGACATGAGGTCTTTAACGAGCCTTTTCTTACCCTCTTTTCACATCCAGGCGTATCGATATGAAGCATTGATTTTTATCATGAATATATTCATCTACATCATAACCCGACACCCGTTTCTTCATCTGTATCAATTTCCAAATCCCCTGATTTTTAATTTTTGCTACGCCTTGCATCAAAGAATTTTTCCTGAATTGCGCGGGTTATATATATCGAATTGTATATTTCCATTTTTCAAATGCTTTGTCTGAAGCACTAGCCCTGTTTTTGCTTTACTCGATATGTCCCTGAATAGGCTTGACAAGGGTATAAAAGTAAAACACATATAAAAACTTTTTCATCATACTGTTTCTTCCTCAATTATAGTGGATTAAAATAAAAATGAGACAAGGCGGCAACGCCCGCCGTGTACGGGTAGTACATAAGGGCGTTGGCAACGCTGTATCATTGCAATTTTAATCCACTATAAATTTTAAAGATAAGAATGCTCTAGTAATCCAAGTTTGAACCGGTACCACGTTGTCTCAACTTAGCCCAAAGATTTGCGACTGAAGGTTTTAAAAGTGACATAGATTTATATGGTAACTGATTGATGCAATGGGCTGCAACAAATGGATGATCGAGCTAAAAGGTCGTCTGAAAGCTGAATATTTCATTTTCAGACGACCTCTTGGATTTGAACTCATAAATGATGTTTTTGTTGCAGCTTTCCAAAATCGATTTGATTTTTGAGGATGGTTTCTTTGGGAGGCGGATGTACGCCGGTGAGTCGAGGTGTCGCCGCACAATGCCCATTTGTGCGCGCCCAGTTCGTGATAAGGAAGCGAGTTCGACCATTTTCGACGTTGTCCATGTCTCGCGATGTAAATTCGCCGAGCAGGTGGGCGGAACGGTCGTCGTCGTGTAGCCCGGCACGACGACGTAGCGAGACGCGGGCGGGCTGTTTCGGTGTTCGGCGAGGTAGCGGGCGTGAGTGAGGTTTTTGGTGTTTGGGATGCCGACGAGGACTTTTGTGGATTTCGGGGTCGATTTGTTTTAAATCGAGCATGACGAGGTTGGTGTGGTCGAGCAGGTCGTCAAGGATCGAATCGTCGAATGGGGCGTAGCCGCTGCTGTCGAGGCAGGTGGATGTCGTGTTCTGGCAGGCGGAACCAGTCGCGGACCCTGAATTCGTATTGCAGGAGCGGGTTCGCCGCCTCGTGGCGGTAACGCCGCCGCCTGTGGCGCGCAGGTAGTGTCGGTAGGACTGCGCTTCATGACCCGGGCACGGTCGTTTCCTGGGCCTGTTCGGTGCAAGTCCCGATGTGTCGCGGTTGCCGGCGGTAGAGGCAGCGCATGAGGCAGCCTTGCAGAAAGAGGACGTAGCGCAATCCGGGGCTCGTCCACCGCGCCGCAGGATTCTACGGAATGGACGATGCCTTTGCCGTTGTAATGGCGGTGTCCGGAGGTCTTTGGCGGGTGCGGGTGTTTCGGGGCTGATGGCGATGGATGTCTGCATGGTGTCTGATGTACCGGATATTGGGGTCGTCTGAAAACTTGTTTTTGTGTTGCAGAGGGTTCTTCTTATTGGATTAATATGCGGGCATTGCGTTCCCTGTTGTGGGAAGTTTATGGATTGTTTTTAAATAGGTAAATGGGTTTTAATGATAACTCTATTGTACCGCCTTCGGTCGTCTTGATTTAAAGTTAATCCACTGGATTTTGATATTATCAAACCATTGCTTCAGTGCAAAATCAAGCCAGGGTTCGGATAATCCGTCGGCTTGGTTTACTGTAAACCCTTTGCTTTTACATGGTTTGTGTAAAGGTGCGGGTAATCACGTCAAAGCTGCTGTTCTCGGGTCAGCGAGTTTCGAAGCGTACGGCGTAACCGGACACGCGGATGGTCAGTTGCGGATATTTGTCCGGATTGTTCATCGCGTCTTCCAGCGTTTCGCGGGTCAATACGTTGACGTTCAGGTGTTGGCCGCCTTCCACCTCCCTTCTTCGTGGTGGAAGTAACCGTCCATCAGGCCTGCGAGGTTGCGTTCGCGGGAATTTTCGTCTTTTACGCAATGCACCCGGCACGATGGAGAAGGTGTAGAAATACCGTCTTTGGCAAACTCGAACGGCAGTTTGGCCATCGAAGTCAGCGAAGCGACGGCGCCGTTGACATCGCGGCCGTGCATCGGGTTGGCGCCCGGACCGAACGGTGCGCCTGCGCGACGGCCGTCCGTGTGTTGCCGGTTTTTGCCGTACACGACGTTGGGGTAATGGTCAGCACGGACTGGGTCGGCGTCGCGTTGCGGTAAGTTTTGTGGGTTGCCACTTTTTTCATGAAGCGTTCCACCAAGTCGCAGGCAATGTCGTCCACGCGGTCGTCGTTGTTACCGAACTGCGGGTATTCGCCTTCGATTTCAAAGTCGACAGCAATACCGTTTTCGTCGCGAATCGGTTTGACTTTGGCGTATTTGATGGCGGACAGCGAGTCGGCGGCCACAGACAGACCGGCGATACCGCAGCCATAGTGCGTTTCGCGCTCGCGGTCGTGCAGCGCCATCAGCGCGGCTTCGTAGCTGCATTTGTCGTGCATGTAATGGATGATGTTCAGCGCGGTAACGTATTGGGTTGCCAGCCAATCCATGAATTTGTCCATGCGTGCAAAGACAGTGTCGTAGTCCAAAACTTCGTCCATAATCGGTTCGGTTTTCGGGCCGACCTGGTCTTTGGATTTTTCGTCCACGCCGCCGTTGATTGCGTACAGCAGGGCTTTTCGCCGAGTTGGCGCGTGCGCCGAAGAACTGCATTTGTTTGCCGACCACCATCGGGCTGACGCAGCAGGCAATGGCGTAGTCGTCACTGTTGAAGTCCGGACGCATCAAATCGTCGTTTTCGTATTGGATGGACGAGGTGTCGATGGACACTTTGGCGCAAAATTCTTTAAAGCCTTGCGGCAGTTGTTCGGACCACAACACGGTGATATTCGGTTCGGGAGACGGACCCATGTTGTACAGGGTATGCAGCACGCGGAAGTTGGTGCGCGTTACCAGCGTGCGGCCGTCCAAACCCATACCGCCGATGGATTCGGTTGCCCAAATTGGGTCGCCGGAGAAGAGTTGGTCGTATTCGGGCGTACGCAGGAAACGGACCATACGCAGTTTCATCACCAAATGGTCGATAAATTCTTGCGCTTGGGTTTCGGTAATTACGCCGTTTTTCAGGTCGCGCTCGATGTAGATATCCAAGAATGAAGACACGCGACCGAACGACATGGCGGCGCCGTTTTGCGATTTAACGGCTGCAAAGGTAGCCGGTAGAGTCCATTGGATGGCTTCTTGTGCATTTCTCGCAGGACCGGAAATGTCGTAGCCGTAAGAGGCTGCCATTTCTTTCATTTGACCCAAGGCTTTGTATTGTTCGTTGATTTCTTCACGGCGGCGGATAACTTCTTCCAAATCACGCCGTTTTTCCAAATCGGCTTGCAGCGAATTGAATTGATTGAGTTTGTCTTTCATCAAGAAGTCGATACCGTACAATGCCACGCGGCGGTAGTCGCCGATGATGCGACCACGACCGTAAGCATCCGGCAAACCGGTGATCACACCGGATTTGCGGCAACGGCGGATGTCGGGCGTATAAACGTCAAACACGCCTTGGTTGTGGGTTTTACGGTATTTGGTAAAGATTTCGCTGACTTCGGGGTTCAACTCGACGTTGTACACTTTGCACGCGTCTTGTACCATTTTCAAACCGCCGAACGGCATGATCGAGCGTTTCAGAGGCTCGTCTGTTTGCAGGCCGACGATGGTTTCCAAATCTTTATCGATATAGCCCGGTGCATGGCTGGTAATGCCGGACACAACTTGCGCGTCGATTTTGTAGGGTTCGTGCGTGCGGTTTTCGACTTTGATGCCTTCCATCACTTCCGCCCACAGTTTGGTCGTCGCCTCGGTCGCAGGCGCGAGGAAGACGCATCGCCTTCATAAGGCGTGTAGTTTTTCTGAATAAAATCGCGCACGTCGACATTGGCTTTCCCAATCACCGCCGACAAAACCTTCCCAAGCGGCAGGGGCGTTGCTGTACATCGGTTGACATATCAAGCTCCCTAATTTGTCAGATAGAATTTATAGGTAGAAGAAATTTACCTTGCAGAATAGCACTTTTTAGCTCTATGAAGTGTAACGATTGGCGGAGATGTGAACGTTTACCCGATATTTGACTTACATCAATGAGAACAGTTATGACTCTAAAAACTACATTTTATTTTTCAAGCCTCTAGCGTGTAAACAAGTGTAGAATATAATTAGGCCCTGAAAACTTGTCCGGTTTTTCAGGGCTTTTCCTTAGGTATTTGATTTCATGCAATTACATTGTGTAAAGGTCACAGTTGGACACAAATTGGACACAATGGACATAAGCA